>Ga0209442_1000075_pt1 | contig 55171 bp, 52 predicted proteins | sample LauGreSBDMM110DD_2_FD_187565 | JGI IMG/M metagenome (GOLD analysis project Ga0209442, IMG submission 187565) | Freshwater lake microbial communities from Lake Michigan, USA - Sp13.BD.MM110.DD (SPAdes) (version 2) | ecosystem: Environmental > Aquatic > Freshwater > Lake | place: Lake Michigan...
AGGGCTTCTACGGGCGTAGTGTGATTAACGCTTTCTCAGTCCCGAAGTTTCTCCACACGACTCTTCGACGAACTCAGTTGCAAAACTGTTCTCTATCGTTGTTTGCAACACCAACGAATTGAAAAGCTCTCTAGCGACGCTAGGTTCCAGGTCGAGAGCGGCACCTGGGCTAACGGCTTCGAAATGCTTATGCAGCGAGTTCGAAAGCTTGCTGATTATTGTCAGCAGTTATTTTTTGCACGGATTATTGGTTTACGAGATCATTCCGGCTTCCTCGGCCCGCTTCCCCTGCCTCAACATCCAAAGTCGAGACCGTTCACCCCCAAGAATGAATATAGAAAGCTAATTTAATTCTCTATGTAGTTGTCAATTTTCTGCGCCGTCGCAACAATTCCCCAAAAATTGAGGTATCGAAGCGGCGGTGAACTAAGTGTAAATCAGGAATGATCGAAAGTGTTAATCCTCGTATTTAGATGCTGCTCGAGATGCTTTTCCGCTCAGGCTGCGAGAAACCACGCGAGAAACCTCACGATCTGCCTCGCGCTCTTTTAAAGCCTCGCGCTTATCGTGTGCTTTCTTTCCACGAGCAACCGCAATCTCAACTTTTGCTTTGCCATCTTTGAAATAGAGTTGCAATGGGATCAACGTGGTTCCCGAATCTTTCATTTTACTGATCAACTTATTGAGCTCATTTTTATGAACAAGAAGTTTTCGATCTCTGCGAGGCGTGTGATTAGTCCATGTGCCTTCGGTGTACTCAGGGATATGAACACCCATCAGCCAAAGTTCACCATCATTAATCATCGCAAATCCGTCGATTAAAGATGCTCGTCCAGCCCGAAGTGACTTAACTTCAGTGCCTGTAAGTACCAACCCACACTCGATTACATCTGCAATCGTGTAGTCATGGCGTGCTTTTTTATTTTGGGCAATGACCTTGCGGCCAACTTCTTTAACCATGCCGCATCACCACCCTAGTTTTTGTTCTTGGTTATAGATTCAATGGCTCTAATTCTCTCACTTGGTTCAATGGGAGGATGCCAACAAAACCACTACTTTGGACCGAGTAATTAGACCTTTAAGTAGCGGCGCAGGGTAATTACGGAGGCCAATATAGAAACTACCAATCCAGTAGCTAATAAGTAGGCAGATGAAACCCATACTTCTCGCCAACCAAAGAAATTAGTAAATGAGAGTAGGGGTGCAATATTTGTATCGACTACAGTTTTTAGCCCCGCAAGTAATCCTGTTGCAATAACCCAACCAAAAATTGCAGAGATGACACCTTCGAGCAAGAAAGGAAGTTGAATCGACCAAGATGATGCACCAACTAATTTCATGACCCCTGTTTCGCGGCGACGATTAAAAGCTGCTATTCGCAAAGTGTTTGAAATTAATAACGCAGCGGTAAACACAGAGGCTAGTCCAACCGCCAATGCACCGTTTCGCAAGACACCGAGAAGTTTAAAGAACTTCTCCAATATCGATCTTTGATCTTGAACAACATCAACGCCAGGGCGACCACTAAAAGCACTGACGATTACAGCAAACTCTGTTGGGTCTTTTAATTTAACTCGGAAGGATTCTGGTAATTGATCAGCAGTTACATTCTGAGCAATCGCTGAATCTTTAAATCTTTCTTGAAAGCGCGAGTAAGCCTGTGACTGTGACTCATAGAAAACGCTCTCGACAACAGGTAGCTCACTTAATCCTTGTTGAATTGAAAGACGTTGTGCAGGTGTAACTACTCCCGCTGCGCAAGATGGCGAGTCGGAGAGATTTCCACAGAGAAAAACTGAGACTTCGATCTTGTCATACCAATAATCCTTCATCGCAGTTACTTGTGCATTTGCAAGAAGTCCAACTCCAAGTAAAGAAAGTGAGATTGCAGTTGTCACAACAACGGCAAAAGTCATTGTTAAGTTGCGACGAAGTCCAATTCTGACTTCACTTAATAGAAACCGTGCGCGCATTTTTCTACCTTTCGCCCTTAACCGGTATATCCATAAACACCACGAACTTGGTCGCGGATAACGTGTCCTAGATCAAGTTCGATTACGCGTTTGCGCATCTGATCCACAATTCCTGCATCGTGAGTTGCCATTAAAACTGTCGTACCTTCACGATTAATCCGATCTAATAACTTCATAATTCCAACAGATGTTGCAGGATCTAGATTTCCTGTTGGCTCATCGGCAATTAAAATTGGTGGGCGACTTACATATGCTCTTGCAATAGCTACACGCTGTTGCTCACCTCCTGAGATTTCAGAAGGTAAACGATCACCTTTATCTTCTAATCCAACTAGTTCGAGTACTTCTGGTACTTCACGATTAATTTCTTTTTGTGAATACCCAAGAACATGTAACGTAAAGGCAACATTTTCGGTGATTGTTTTATTTGGCAATAGGCGAAAATCTTGGAAAACAGTTCCCACAGATCGACGCAGCTCAGGGATTTTGTGTTTTGCAAGTGTGTGTAGATCCTTACCCGCAACGTGAATGGAGCCTGAAGTTGGACGTTCTTCGCGTAGTACCAAACGCAAGAAAGTTGATTTTCCAGAACCTGAAAGGCCAACTAGAAATACGAACTCACCTTTTACGATCTCTAGATTTACAGTATCTAGAGCAGGGCGCTCTTGACCTGAATAAACCTTTGTGACGTTTTCAAAGCGAATCATTACATCTCCTATTGCATGTGCGGGGATCAACTCCTCGACCTGACCGTAGTTTATGTAAATGTTCTAGAAATCTATGGATATTGGCCAGGTTTGAGCCTAAGAAAACTGTGAGATTGGATGAATTCTGAGAATTTAAAGCCGTTTTCACTTATTTAATGCGCCCAACGATTTAGGAACTTCGACGCCAGCGAATTCCAGCTTCGATGAATTCGTCAATCTCACCATTTAATACCGCAGAAGTATTCCCAGTTTCATAATTTGTCCGTAAATCTTTAACCATTTGGTAAGGAGCCAAAACATACGAACGCATTTGATTTCCCCAGGAGCCAGAGTTGTCGCCCTTGAGTGCATTTATCTTTGCTTGCTCTTCCTGTCTCCTTCGCTCTAACAACCTTGATTGCAAAACAGCTAAAGCGGTTGCTTTGTTTTGAATTTGAGAGCGCTCATTTTGGCAGGAGACAACGATCCCGGTGGGAATGTGGGTTAACCGAACAGCAGAATCAGTTGTATTAACTCCTTGCCCGCCAGGCCCAGATGAGCGATAGACATCTACACGTATCTCTTTCTCATCGATCTCAATGTGATCACTTTGTTCAACAACAGGAACAACTTCAACACCAGCAAATGAAGTATGTCGGCGGCTTTGACTATCAAAAGGTGAGATTCGAACCAGTCGGTGAGTTCCTTGTTCAACTGAAAGCGTTCCATAAGCATATGGTGCTGAAACCTTAAATGTAGTTGATTTGATTCCTGCTTCTTCAGCATAAGATGTTTCAAGTACATCAACTTTAAAATTGTGTCGCTCACAGTAACGCAGATACATTCGCATGATCATCTCTGCCCAATCAGCTGCTTCCACCCCGCCAGCTTCTGAACGAATTGTGATGAGTGCGTCTCGATCATCATATTCACCATTTAAAAGTGTTTGAACTTCAAGTTCGCTGACGGATTTTTTTACTGCATCTAACTCTTTTTCTGCATCTTCAATTCCTCCAGGCTCCCCTGCTGCAAGTTCAAAGAGGATCGGTAGGTCTTCAACACGTTGACGAAGTCCTGACAATTTTACAATTTCGGATTGAACTCTCGATAGACGGCTAGTAATTTTTTGAGCTGCCTCAGGGTCATCCCAAAGATTCGGAACACCGGCTTGGGCTTCTAACTCTTCTGCTAATTTTTTAAGTTTTGGTAAGTCCAAGACTTTTTCAATTGAAACAAGGGTCGCATCAGCGGCGTTTATCTCTAATTGATACTCACGCGCGGCCATGGCTTAAGGATACCCAGTGCAAAAGAGTGTCAATTGCGAGCGCCCAGTGATTGTGAATCAAGAAATCTGTGGAATTAAAACCTTAAAGATCACGATAAGTAACGTGCACCTAACGCAAAAGAACCCCACATCCATTTGGAGTGAGGCTCTTTTGAAACGCTAGACATGTACTAACCAGCTAAGGCTGGTTTAAGCACAATGAAATTTAATTACTGGGCTTTGCCAAGAATGCGATTGACCTTGGTGCCACACACTGGGCAGATACCCTGTGCCATGCGACGGCCAGACTCGGAAACCTTTACAGTTCCTTCGAAATCACGCTTCTCTTTGCACTTAACGCAGTAAGCGTCACCCTTGTATGTCTCTGCTGTCATTTCTTTCCTCCTATCGACGCTTACGATCCCATTGGGATTCTCCCCTTTTGGGGTAGGCGCTCTGGTATGAGATTACTCGCCCCACGCTCGATTAAGCGTAACTACGCACCCTTATTTAGGAGTTTTTTTAGAGCCTCTGGGGCTGTGAGGGCATTTTCGGCGGCCTCATAGCCCTGCAAATAGGCCTCAGCCTGTGCTTCCTCGGGGAAACGGGCCAAAAGCTCCTTGAACTGCTCACCATGGTCGAAGTACTCCAGATGGATCGCCTCATGGAAGAGGACATAATCTAAAACATACTCAGGGGCCCCCTTGAGGCGATCAGAGACTCGAATCGAACGGTCAATGCCTGTGCATGATCCCCAGCGCTCGCGCATTGCCCGCCAATTGACTGAAGATGGGCGGGCCAAAATCTCTGGAGCGAGCTCTGTAAGCAACTCTGCGGCTCGAATCTGCAAACTCTCTTCGCTCATCGTTGCAACGGCCTCTTGAGCACGAATCTTTGCCACCATTTCCGGAACCATCGCCCGTTCATCGGCCTTGCTCATTCTGGCAGGGATTGAGACAACGATTCGACCCCCTTGGCGATAGGCCGAGATGTTTTTCTTCCTGCGGTTTGAGCGGATTACAACGATCTCGCCCTCTGTTATTCCAGGCAATGTGGATTCTTCGAGTGTTTTTTCTACTGAAGAATCTCCCAAGTAATCCGATTGCTGCATATGAAAAATAATAGGTCATCTCTCAACTAAACATTGAGAGATTGAGATAAAACGGTGGTGATTTCTTTTCCGCAGAGGCAATAAAAAGCCTTTATCTCAAGAAAACTTACTTTGTCAACCTAAATTAGCGCGATGCTTAGTTGATTATCGCTTCCAGAACGCTTATTTTACGGGTACGAACTCCTCGGATAACAGTTCTAAGTCAGCAAGGGGAAGGCTGACATAGAGCAAGTGACCGGGGAGTTCGCTTTTTACTTTCGAATTAATTCAAACCTGATAAATCATCAGGAATCTCTAAACTCTTCAAGAAACTCTCAGGTGTTAACAAGTCATCGGCAGTTGGCAAGATTCCACTCCAAATGTGATCACGTGCTGAAATATCTTTGAGCTGGCGTATCTGTCGCCAAAATGCACTCGCTTCACGTGCAAGACGTGGTGAAACCTGTAATCCTAAAAGCGAAGAGAATAATTGTTGAGCCGGTGCAGATGTTGCCCGTCGACGACGTAATGTCTCTTGTAACGCGTTCAGATTTGGTAGTCGATCTCCTGCGGCTAAGGCAACAACCTCTTCACACCAACCATCGATAAGTGCAAGAACTGTCTCTAACTTTGTTAGCGCCGCCCGCTGTTCAGGAGTTTCTTGTGGTGTAAAAATTCCGCTATTAAGAGCAATATTTAAACTTTCTGGATTAGTAGGATCAAATCCACCGCTCTCATCGAGTGCACGTTGTGCCTGCTCTTGAATGGCTTCCATATCGATATTAATACCCTTGCCGTATTCAGTAATAGCCGTTCGAATATATGAAACTAGCCATGGATTGTTAGAAAATAACCTTGCAACTGATGCTTCTCGAAGTGCATGAAAGATCTGAACTTCATCGAGGGCAATATCAAGATCTGTTGACCATTCACGGATATTTTGAGGAACAAGTGCGGGATATGCAGGATCCAAAAGCGGAAGTCCCACATCATGGGCGCCGGTGACTTTCCCTGCTAAACCACCAATTGCTTGCCCTAACTGTGTTGCAATCAATGAACCAATAAATGATTTGAGTAGCGAAGAAATCATCCCCACCGGTATCGCCATGGCTGGATTTTCTCCATCTGATTGTGCATCAGATTCATCCTCGCCAAATGATGCCTGATCTAGAAGTTCGCCAATGGCAACTGATAATCCGGTGGCTAGAGGCTCGACAGAGCTTTGCCATCCAGAAAGTGTTGAATCGATCCAATCAGTGCGTGCCAAAACTGCATTGCCCTTTTGTGGGATTTGCGGGAAAAAAACCGCTTCATTGAGCCATGTTTCGGCAATTGAAAAAGCCTGCTCAATTTGTGCGACATCGCTCTCACCAACGGGAGCCGAACTTTGAGAGGTCGTAAATTTCTTTGCAACGTCTCGAACAATGTTTTTTGGCAAAGCTTCATCTGAACCAGTAAATCCTGGTCCGTTAATTCCCAGCATTGAAAACTGCTCTTGAATCTGCTGCTGCATCTGCGCCATCATCGCAGCAAAGTCCACAGGATCTTCAGAGCCGTCTGAGTCGCCAGGGGTAAAGCCAAAGTTTGCCATCTCTTAATCCTCCCAGTCTTAGAACAATTTTGCATTCTCTTTCATTCCCAATTACATTCCTTTTCTCATCACCTTCACCTTCTCCGTTTAGAGCACGCTAACTCTTTCAATCCTTAGTAAGGTAGGCACATGTCCAATGCATTTTTAGCACTTATCTGGTGGGTTGTTCCCGCTGCCGGGCTAATAGGAGCACTTGGTTATGTTTTATGGCTTACAAAGTTTCAAAGCAAGTTTCAACATGAAACAAAGAGATCGGTTGATCGCTTTCAACTTTTTCAAGACACTCTCCGTGATACTCAGGCCCGTGAGGTTAACGCCACAAATAATTCAATCTCAACTGAGCTACCAAAACTATTTAACCAAGAAGAGTTTCAAGATGAATCTTTTATTGCTGATAATGATTCTCAACCGAAACCGCCACAACTCTAGGGACTAAATACCTAATGCGATTTTCACCATTGCCCCGCTTAGTAACAATTACTCTTGGAATCTTCTTTTTACTAGCAACAATTGCACCTCTTCCTTTTGCAATAGTTCTACCTGGAGAAGCACAAAATATTTTTAAAGGTGTGATCACAGTTAAATCGACTGAAAACTATCCAGCGACAGGTCGAATCGATTTAATGTCCATTCGGGTTACTAATCCAGATTCTTGGATCTTTGGACCTGAGATTATTTATTCATGGATTAGTAGTGAAAGATCTGTTTATCCAAAATCTGCGATATTTCCACCTGGAACAAGTTCAAAAGAAGAGCGCAAGCAAGCAAAAGCTGAAATGGTTGGATCTCAAGATAAAGCAATACTTGCAGCCATTAACTATTTACAGGCAAATCCAAAAATCATGGCTGCTGATTCTTCCGCAGTAGATGCCAGTAATATCGGGAGAGAAAGAGCTAATAAACTCGATTCAAAAAATATTGAATTTAAAGTCAAAGACACTGGTGGTCCTAGCGGTGGTTTAGTTTTTGCAATTGCATTAGTAGAGCTTTTAACGGAGCGAGACATCTTGCAAGGTGATCACATTGCAGGAACCGGAACAATTAATTCTCGCGGAATTGTTGGCGGAATCGGTGGCATCAACGAGAAAATCGCATCTGCTCAAAAGGTTGGGGCTACATTGTTTTTTGCTCCAGTTAGCAATGCCTCTGAAATCGCAAATGTCCCAGCCGGCATTAAGGTTATTACCGTTGCAACCTTGGCCCAGGCGATCTCCTACTTAGAGACCAGCAAAAAATAGTATAAATCGCTCCGAATACTAGATCTGATCCGCATGAGGGTGAGAGTATTTTGGACTGGTAGGTGTGCGTGGGTGCGATAGTTTTCTCCCATGACTAATACGCCACAGTTCCAACGTCCCAACTTCCAGTTTAAAGGACGCAAAAGCCCTCTTGCATTGACCTTTGGAATCCTTGTTGTCATAGGAATTCTATTTACTGCATTAAGTGGTTTTTATGCAGACTGGTTGTGGTTTAAGTCTGTTGAATTTACAGGTACATGGTCAACAATTCTTGGTACAAAGGCATTTCTATTTGTTATCGGTGGATTGTTAACTGCTTTGATCGTCATGACAAATATATTTATTGCTTATAAGCGCCGTCCACTCTATGTAACGATGATGGTTGAATCAGATAATCTAGAAAGATACCGGTCACAAGTAGAGCCAATTCGTAAGGGATTATTTATCGGCTTGAGCGTGGCACTTTTTTACTTCGCCGGCTCAGCATCTTCGCAACTTTGGAGCACATGGTTGCTGTTCAAAAACTCGACAGGTTTTGGTGTTAACGATCCACAGTTCAATATGGATATCTCATTCTTTGCCTTTCGTTTACCTTTTTGGCAGTCATTAATTTCTTGGGCAATAACAACAACAGTTCTTGCGATAATTGCTTCGGCCGTTGTCCACTATCTCTACAGTGGGATTCGCTTGCAAGTTCAGCAAGATCGCACAACAGTTGCCGCTCGCGTGCAGCTCTCTGTCTTACTTGGAATCGTTGTTCTACTCAAGGCAGTTGCCTACTGGTTTGATCGATTCGCTCTTGCACTTAAAGAGGGCAGATTGATAACTGGTCTTACCTATACAGATGTCAATGCCGTTCTTCCTGCTAAAGCTATATTGACTGGAATTGCCTTAGTCTGTGCGATTTTATTCTTTGCGACAATTATTCGTCGCTCTTGGTTACTGCCAGCAGCCGGCACTGCTCTTCTTGTCATTTCATCTGTTTTGTTTGCTGGTCTTTATCCAGGTGCAATTCAACAGTTCCAGGTTAAGCCAAGTGAGTCATCAAAAGAGGCTCCTTACATTCAAAAAAATATTGATGCCACCAGAGCTGCATACGGACTATCCGATGTCAGCGTGAGCGACTATCAGGCGACAGGTGCAACCAACTCTGGCCAATTAGCAAATGATGCTGCAACAATTGCAAACATCCGTTTGATGGATCCAAATGTGCTTTCATCGACTTTCCGCCAGCTTCAACAAATTCGCCCTTATTACAGTTTTCCTCAAACGTTAGATATTGACCGTTACACAGTTAATGGCGTTAAGCGCGATGTTGTTGTTGCAGCTCGCGAACTAAACATTGCAGGTAATCCATCTCGAAACTGGATTAACGATCACTTGGTGTACACCCATGGATTTGGCTTTGTTGCAGCTTATGGAAACGAACGCGATGCAGATGGAAAACCATCATTTACTGTAGGAGATCTACCACCTAAGGGAGCCCTTGGTGAGTTTGAGCCTCGAATTTATTTTGGTGAGAATGTTCCTGACTACTCAATAATTGGTGGAGTAAAAACAGATTCACCCGTGGAGTTTGATTATCCAGATGATGCTTCTCCTAACGGACAAAGGAACTACACATACTCTGGAAAGGGTGGAGTTCCAGTTGGCTCATTTTTAAATAAAGCAGTTTTTGCCCTGAAGTATCAAGAGCAAAGAATTTTGCTCTCAAATCTGATTAACAAAGATTCGAAGATACTCTTTGAAAGAAATCCGAGAAATCGTGTTGCAAAAGTAGCCCCATGGCTAACTCTTGATGGAGATCCTTATCCAGCCCTTGTTGATGGAAGAGTTCTCTGGATTATTGATGGCTACACCACGAGTGCGGGATATCCATATTCACGTCAGACAGTCCTTTCTAATGCAACTGCCGATGTTCTAACTGCAAATTCAGGATCGATCGCTTCGCAAAGAAATCAATCGATCAACTACATTCGTAACTCTGTAAAGGCGACAGTTGATGCTTACGATGGAACTGTCTCTCTATACACATGGGATGAACAAGACCCAGTGTTAAAAACATGGTCAAAGGCATTTCCAAAAGCCTTACTTCCAAAGAGTGCAATTTCAAAAGATTTAATGGATCACATTCGCTACCCTGAAGATCTTTTCCGAGTTCAGCGTGAAGTTTTGAGTTCGTATCACGTAAAAACTGCAGAGGCTTTCTACGGTGGTCAAGATTTCTGGCGCGTACCGCGTGATCCATCAACATTTGGAGCAAACGCTGGTGCACAGCCACCGTATTACCTAACACTCCAAATGCCTGGATCTAAGAGTCCAGTCTTCTCGTTAACTACGCCATTTGTTCCACGTGGTGGTCGAGAGAACCTATCTGCATTTGCCGTTGTAAATTCAGATGCAGGTCCTGATTACGGAAAGATCTCTGTTTTACAACTACCTAGAAATACCAACGTAGCTGGACCGTCACAGGTTGCCTCTAACTTTGAAGCAAAGCCTGAAGTTGCAAACTCACTTTCACTTCTTCGCCGCGGTGGTTCTGATGTTGTATTAGGTAACTTGTTAACGTTGCCAGTTGGTGGCGGTTTGCTTTATGTGCAGCCTGTCTATGTACAGGCCACTGCAAATACTTCTGCATATCCGCTATTACAGAAAGTACTAGTCTCATTCGGAGATCAAATTGGATATGACGACACATTAAAGGGTGCACTTGATCAAGTGTTTGCTGGAAACTCAGGAACAACTTCAGGAGCGACAACCACTACTGGAAATACGGGAACATCAAATAATTCATCTCTTGCTAGCGCACTAGCAAGTGCGAAAAGTGCATATCAAGACGGATTAGCTGCACTTGCAAATGGAGATTTTGTTGCCTATGACAGAGCACAAAAGCGTTTGAAGTCTGCAATTGATGCAGCAATTAACGCACAATCGAAGTAAATATCAGATTTATTTATGATGATTTGTTCATCATGCTTGGATTTGGTCTTTAACAACGAGTTCGATTAAGATTGTGCTACCGACGCGGGGTGGAGCAGCTCGGTAGCTCGCTGGGCTCATAACCCAGAGGTCGTAGGTTCAAATCCTGCCCCCGCTACTAGATTAAGAAGTGAAACAAGAAAAGGACCCTTATGGGTCCTTTTTCATGGAAAAAACTTAGTCTTGTATTTATTTGATGCGAAGTGAGTTAGTTACAACAAGAACACTACTGGCCGCCATCGCAGCAGCTGCATAGAGAGGTGACAACAGGCCAGCAGCAGCTATGGGTAGTCCAATGATGTTGTAGATCAATGCCCAGCCCATATTCAGACGGATTATTTTTATCGTCTTAGTGGAGAGTTTGAGTGCTTCAATTACATTATTTAATCCGGTCTGCATCAAAGTAATGTCAGCGCTATTGATAGCAGTGTCAGTACCCGTGCCCATGGCCATTGAAAGATCGGCTGCTGTAAGGGCAGCTGCATCATTGATTCCATCACCAATCATCAGGACTGTTCGACCTTCAGATTTAAGTCGTTGGACAATTTCTAACTTGGTTTCAGGTAATGCATGAGAAATTACATGTGCTGAATCGATACCGACAGTTGTAGCAACAGTTGCGGCAACCTGTGAACTATCTCCAGTTACAAGCCAAGGTGTAATTCCTCGTGAACGAAGAGCTGAAATCGTTTGAGCTGCATCATCTTTTAGTTGGTCGCCAACAGCAAAAACTGCCAAAGCAACTCCGTCCCATGCCAAAACGGCGATAGTTAATCCATCTGCCTCACCTTGTTCAATTGCGGTTTGTATCCCTGCGTGAAAAGTTGTTGCACTGTGGGCAACGGCCGAAGGTGATCCAATTAATACCACTGGAGAGTGATCGCCTATTTGTACTCGGCCTGCAGCACCTGAACCTGGTGTCACCGAAAAATCACTTACAACAAGTTTTTTAGCACCCTTGGATAGCGCGTACCGAGAAATTGATAATGCAACGGGGTGAGAGTTGAGTGATTCAATGGCTAAGACAGAGGAGAGAATTTTCTCTTCTGTAAGGATGGGAGTAAATGATGTTCCGAGCACTTTTCCTGCGTCTAGTGAGATTGTTACCTGCTGAACATTCATTACACCCTCTGTAAGGGTTCCAGTTTTATCAAATAAAACAGTATCGACAGTTCGAGCAACTTCTAATACTCGAGGTTCACGAATAACAATTCCGCGCAGAGCTCCACGTCCTGATGCAACAAGAAGTGCCACGGGGGTTGCCAAACCAAGTGCACATGGGCACGCAATCACCAAAACGGTAATTGCAATTGAAATTGATTTCGTAAGGGTTGAACCAGTGAAATACCAACCCGCAAATGTTCCAATTGCTAATACTGTCACTATCGGTACAAACACAGCGCTGATGCGATCTGCTAATCGTTGGATCGGCGCCTTTGTGCCCTGTGCACTTATAACCATTGAAGTAATACGGGCTAACTCTGTATCACTTCCAATTCTTGTGGCCCGAACAATTAACCGGCCGTTGTGGTTAAGAGATGCGCCAATTACTTGCGAACCTGGGCCAACTTCAATTGGCTTTGACTCACCAGTTATCATGGAGTTATCAACAGCACTTTCTCCACTGATAACAATGCCATCTGTTGCTATGCGATCACCTGGGCGGACTTCAAACTCGTCACCAATTTGTAATTGATCAATGGAAACAATTAGAGGGAAACCCCCTCGAATTATTGTTACATCCTTACTACCCAGGGCAAGTAGAGAGGAAAGAGCGTTGCTTGCTTTTGCTTTCGCCCGAGTTTCCAAAAAGCGTCCAAGGATTACAAAGAAGATTACTCCTGCAGCAACTTCCGTATATACATCCCCTATTCCAGTTGAATTGGCATAGATCGACCATCCAAATGCTGCAAGTGTGCCCATTGATATTAAGTAATCCATCGTTGGATGGAAAAGATTTCGAAGCGCTGCTTTATGAATCGGATATGCAACCAAGATGACCACTGGTGCACTCAGTGCGATGACAGCCCATGCGGTGGGAGAATAAAGTGGGTGCGCAATACCCAAATAATCAAGTGCTTCATGAATCCACATATCAACCTGGTGGTGCCAACTCATGACCATCGAAAGTGCAACTGCGGGTATAGCAAAAATTGATGCAAAAAATAGAGCCCTGGCTGACTTTTTACTATGAAGTGTTATGGATTGTGCATCGACTAATAACGTTGCTGAATATCCCGCTTTTTCTATAGTCTTTATGAAATCTTTAGCAAGCATCTCTGCTGGTGCCAAAATATGCGCAGTCTCTGTCGCAAAATTAACCGTTGCACTCACGCCATTGAGTGCGTTAAGAGCTTTCTCAACAGTATTCACACAAGAAGAACATGTCATTCCCCCAATGGAAAGTGTTGTTGGTTCAAGGGGAGCACTCATGGGTTAACACCATTGATAACTTCATTGTGTAGTAATCCATTTGTAGAGACGGCGCTTTTCCCAAATGGACCACTGTGACCTGATATGTCAGTAAAAGTCCCACCAGCTTCGCGCACAATGATTTCTAAAGCTGCCATGTCCCAAATTGCAAGAGATGGTTCTATGGCAACATCTACTGAACCTTCGGCAACTAACATATGTGACCAAAAATCACCGATGGCTCGTGTCCGCCAAGCTGATGTGAGCATTTTTTGGAATGGCTCTAACCGTGTTCCCCATCCAATAAAATCAGAGTAGGAAATAGATGCATCAGATAGAGAAGAAACTTTTGAGACTTCTATCTTCTTCTCGACCGATTCATTTAATTCTGTATCTTCGTTAAAGAAATCATCAGAATTAAATCGAACCTTTGCTCCAAGACCACGTGCGGCAGACCATCTACGAGAGAGAGCTGGAGCGCTAACTACTCCAACTATTACTTCTTCATTTCCTGATGCATTAATCTCAACTAAAGCAATCAAAGTAGCCCAGATTGGAACCCCGCGCATAAAATTTTTAGTTCCATCAATGGGATCGATTACCCAGTAACGAGAGGTTTTACCTTTGTCGCTCCCAAACTCTTCTCCAACTAGACCGTCATCGGATCGATGAGTAGAAATTGCCTCACGAATCGCCATTTCTACGGCGCGATCAGCATCAGTTACTGGGGTTAAATCTTGTTTTGTAGTTACAACTAAATCCTGTGACTGATATCGATCAAGTGAAATCGCATCAGCAAGATCGGCAAGTGCGTGTGCAAATGCAAGATCATCTCTTAGACCGTCTGAGAGGTGCGAGTTACTCATAATGATTGAAGTCTAATCCTCTAATGAGGCGGGAGCGCTCTCTTTTACGGCCAACAACGAGCGAAGACTTGCCAACCGTGCTGTTCTATGTGGATTTGCAATTCCCCCAGGGTTTGCCCACGCATCAAGTTTGCATGAATCTTCTGAGTGAGAGCAATTAGAAAGACAGCTGGCTGCAACTTCTGATAGATCACTAAATGCGTCAATTATCTTTTGATTATTTATATGTGACAGGCCAAATGCACGAATACCTGGCGTGTCAATTATCCATCCGTGGATATCCGAATTAGTTGGGCTAAGCAGAGGAAGTGCGATTGCACTCGATGAAGTATGGCGACCTCGACCGGTAGCTTCATTAACATCTCCGGTAAGCCGATCAGCATCTGGGACAAGGGCGTTTATGAGAGTTGATTTTCCAACACCAGAGTGTCCTACTAGTACTGAGATTTTGCCATCTAATGCTTTATGTAAATGAGTTAAATCTTTTTCTCGTGATCCACTCTTAATTGCCGTTGGAATTATCTCTACATCGAGTTCTGAGTACTCTGCCAAAAAACTAGGAACTTGATTCAAATCTGTCTTAGTTACTACAATTTTTGGAACAATTCCTTCAGTAAATGCAGAGACAAGGAAGCGATCAATCAGTCCCCGGCGGGGCTCTGGATTTGCCGCTGCAACTACGATTACAAGCTGATCGATGTTTGAAACAATGGTTCTCTCTACCTGTGCAGCATCATCAACGGTTCGGCTAAGAGAATTTCTCCGTTCTTTCACGCTAACAATGCGCGCTAGTGAACCTTCATTGCCTGAAATATCGCCAACTAATGAAACTTGATCTCCGACGACTACTGATTTAGGCCCTAACTCTCGGGCCCGCATCGCTGTAACTATTACCCCATCATCGGTTATGCATGTTTGGCGACCGCGATCAACGGTTGTGACTAAAGCAAAAATTGCATCTGAATGTGAAGGTCTGTCTTTACTTCGTGGACGCGTACTTCTAGCAGGGCGCACACGTGCATCGGATTCATCATATTCGCGTGGCGTCATACTAAAAGAGAGCTCCAAAGACCTGGAAAATCAGGCAGAGTTTTGCGAGTGGTCTCAATGTTTTCTACATCGATATCCGGCACTACTAATCCAAGAACTGCTCCTGCAGTTGCAAGCCGATGATCATCATAGGTATGGAAAACTCCACCATGAAGTGGTGCGGGATTTATTCGCAGAGCGGATTCTTCTTCCACTACATCTCCCCCAAGAGCATTTATTTCTCGAGTTAGCGCAGCCAAGCGATCGGTCTCATGTAAACGAAGATGACCAATTCCCTTTAAGTAAGAAGGTGAATCTGCAAGGGCAGCAAGTGCGGCAATTGATGGAGTTAGTTCACCAACATCATGGAGATCAATTTCAATTCCATGAATCTTGCCGTTTCCAGTAACTTTTAATCCATTCTCATTTAATGCGACTGTTGCTCCCATCGAAGTTAAAATGGAACGAAGTTGATCACCAGGTTGAGTCGTAGATCTAGGCCAATCGGCAATTGTGACGCTTCCTCCGCAGACCATTGCAATTGAAAGGAAAGGTGCAGCATTGGAAAGATCTGGTTCGATAACTAAATCGCAACCATGTAATTTGCCCGGCTCAACGCTCCAGGTTTGTGCGTTTGAATCGACATTAACATTTCCACCAAATTGACGCAGCATTTCAACAGTCATTTCAATATGTGGCATTGAAGGTAATCTTTCACCTTTGTGTTGAACAACCAGCCCATCTTTAAATGAAGGAGCAACCAATAAAAGTGCTGATAAGAACTGACTTGATGCACTTGCATCAATTGTTAACTTGCCACCTTTGATTGCGCCATTTGCCTTCAAAGTAAGTGGGAGGCTGTATCGATTTTCGTGATCGATAGATACACCAAGCTCTTCTAAGGCTTTAATTACTGGTCCCAAGGGGCGTTCATGTGATCGTGGGTCACCATCAAATGCAACTTCACCCTGTGCAAGTGCGGCAAGTGGAGGTAGAAATCGCATGACAGTGCCTGCGTTTCCAACATCGATTCTTGCTCCACCAATTATGGGACCGGGTGAAATCTTCCACGCAAGTTCTTGTTCTCTATTAACTTTAACTACTTCCTCATCAATACCAATTCCAAGAGATTTAATTCCTGCAACCATCAATTGGCTGTCTCGAGATACTAAGGGTCGACGCAAAAGGGAAGGTGAGTTGGCCTGTGCAGCCAAAATAAGAGCACGGTTGGTAACAGATTTAGAACCAGGAATGACAACGCTTAACTGCACTGGTGAAGCCCCACGATAAATGGAAGGCCAGTTAATGTTGTTTGTCATCGGTACATTCTAACCCCTGTCGATAAGGTCAAGGTTTGAATAATGAAAACGCCTCGTGCCTGCGCTACCCTTGAATTATGTGTGGCAGATACGCGCAAACCGCCGATATGCGCGAACTTATGGAGCAATTTGAAGTATCTGGAACTGCTCCACAAAACGGCCTGCCCTTGAATTGGAATATTGCGCCAACAAATCCAATTTATATTGTTAGAGGCACATCACCTGATCTAGCAACAGTTTCGTGGGGTTTGATTGCGCCTTGGCTAAAGAATGTGCAAGAAGCAAAAAGCTCACAATCACGTGCTATCAATGCACGAAGTGAATCAATATTTGAAAAGCCAACATTTAGAGATGCCTTCCGTACAACTCGATGTTTGATTCCTGCAACAGGATATTACGAATGGGCAACTGCCCTTGGTAAATATCCGCCTAAACAACCTTTTTATATCTGCGCACGAGATAACAGGCAACTTTCTATCGCTGGTATTTGGAGTAGTTGGATGGCACCCAGCGGAGAAATAATTGAAACTGCATCCATAATTACTCAGGAAGCTCAGGGTGAACTCGAAGCAATCCATAGTCGAATGCCCGTCTTTATGCCTGCTGAGCGGTGGCAGCATTGGCTTGATCCGAAAGAAAATAATGTGGAGCGCCTTAAATCTTTAATGGTGCTAGAACACCCTGATTCTCTGGTCATGGCCCGTCCGGTTTCAACTGCTGTTAACTCTGTTACACACAACGGAAAAGAGTTGACGCTAGAAACACCACTTGGAGAGCCAGAAACTCTCTTTTAACGATAGTGTTTTAGGTGATGTCAACGGATTTAGTCAAAGAGAGCTCAGCGGATCGTGCTGTCCGCTTTGAGCGTGATGCCCTTGTTTTTACCAATCAGTTATATGCAGCGGCATTGCGATATACGAAAAATCCGCATGATGCAAAAGATTTAGTTCAAGATACTTATCTCAAAGCTTTTGCCTCTTTTCATCAATTTGAACAAGGTACAAACTTGAAAGCTTGGCTCTATCGAGTCTTAACTACAACATTTATTAACACATACAGAAAAGATCAGCGTCGCCCGCAACTTTCATCTGGAGAGATAGAAGATTGGCAGTTAGCCAATGCTGCATCACATACAAGTGATCTTGGTAAATCTGCCGAAGTTGAGGCACTAGAAAACTTACCCGATAGTGACATTAAACGTGCCTTACAAGATATTCCCGAAGAGTTTCGAATCGCTGTCTACTTGGCCGATGTTGAGGGCTTTTCATATAAAGAGATTGCTGAAATTGTGGGGGTTCCGACAGGGACCGTCATGTCACGCCTTCATCGGGGAAGAAAACAGCTGCGAGAACGGTTAACTGAGTATGCAAAGGATCTTGGATATAGCACCGATAAGAAGTCGGGGGCAAAGCCATGAGCGCTCATTATGAATTAGCTTGCAATGAAGTCTTGAACTCATTTGTTTTAATTATTGAAGGAAATATCGAAGTTCCGCAGATGAATCAAATTGAAATTCATCTATCTCAATGTCCTGCCTGTGAATCTGAACTTACCCATGAGCAAACATTGCGTACTTTGATGCAAGAAACACTCCGTCGAACCTGTAACGAGCAAGCTCCGGAGGAGCTCCATGCTTCAATTTTCCGCCAAATTCATGAGAACACTACGAGTAGCTTTACAGAAGTTCTTACCCAATACAGCATGACTGAAATCTCAATAGAAATCGATGAGTATGGCCAAATTGAGCATCATGAGCTTCGGATTGAACACAGTGAAGAGATTGTGATTGTTACTAACGCAACCGATCCGGATTCACTTGATGGACGAGATAGATAGATATGCAGATTTCAGAAGATGTTCTGGGCGCTGTTGGGCTTACAGAGATGATCGTAAGACCAGGTGATACCTCTTTGGCATTAGGAATTGGTGACTTACCAATTATTGCGCCATCACAACTTATAAATTTAATGGAGCATGCTGCAATTCTTTCATTAGATTTATATCTGGAATCTGGTCAGACGACAATTCCAGTCAGTACTGAGTTTTTATCACTTTCGCCAGCAAGTATCGGTGCGGAGTTACGAGCAACTTCTCGTGTGATAAACGTTGAAGATAAAGAGTTGACCTTTGAATGCGAAGTGTATGAACATGATCGCCAGATTGCAGCGGCTTTGTTAAAAAGATCAGCGGTGGAGCGAGTATCTTTCCTCGCCCGCACCGCTGCACTTAATTTGATGAGTGAATCACCAAATCAGTAATTCTTTACGCTTTCTTTGTTGCCCAGAAAATCTCTGCGATTTCATCAATTTTAGAAATTAACTTATCTGCAACTGCAACATCTTGTGTTCCTTTTGTTCCTGCAGCCCCAGCTAACTTGGTTGCATCATTAAAAAGTGTATGCAGCTGTGGGTAGGCTTCAAAATGTGGGGCCTTGAAGTAATCAGTCCACAGAACCCATAGATGCTCTTTAACTTGATGTGAGCGTTCTTCTTTGATTGCTACTGAACGTGATCGAAAATCAGCGTCGCTATTTGCTGCGTACTTTTCCATGCATGCTTTCACTGACTGCGCCTCAATCTTTGCTTGCGCTGGGTCATAGACACCACATGGAAGATCGCAGTGTGCGTACACGGTTGTCTTTGGTGCAAACATTTCGGTCTCCTTTAATTGAACTTCAGGTGAGAGACTACCGCCCATGAGCAGGTTTGGCACAGTCAAGGTGGCAGGGGGATCTATGGTCCCCACATATAAGGATGGGGCCTGGTTACTTGTTAGATGGTTTGCCAATTCACCTGTGAAAAACATTAGTAATTGGCCGATTGGAAAAGTTTATGTCATTGAAAAGCGAGAACGCCCGGGAATCTTTCTTGTTAAGCGGTTAAAAAAGGTTAAAGACGATTTATATTGGGTAGAAGGCGATAACGAAAAAAGTAGCGACTCGCGTCAATGGGGTTGGATTAACAGTGACGAATTAGTTGGACAGGTTCTTTTTAGTCTAAAAAAATAAATTAGCGAGTAAAGGCCTCTAGCAGTAAGGCTTTTTGTTCATCCTCATGCAGATGATGGCTTCCTGTTGCTGGAGAGGCAGTAGCTCTCCGAGAAATACGGCGCAGAGTTCGTGCCCCAAATCCATGACCACCATGTGCATCTGAAGTTCGCAGGGCGATATGTGACCATGGGCCTTGGTTTGCAGGTTCATCTTGCACCCAGAGCAGATTCGCATTTGGATGCTTGTTAGCCTCTGCAACCATCTCATCAATTGGAAGTGGGTACAAAAGTTCGACTCGTACGATTGCTGTTGAGTTTTCGCCCAATTTTGTTCGCTCTGCAACTAAGTCGTGATAAATCTTTCCTGAACAGAAAATTACGCGTGATGCATTATTTACAGTTGCATCACCGATCACAGGTTGGAAATATCCGCTCGTGAAATCACTAAGGGCCGATGCTGCTGCCTTAAGTCGAAGCATGGATTTAGGGGTAAAAACAATGAGTGGGCGACGAGTTGGGTTCTTTGCATGCCAGCGAAGTAAATGGAAATAATTAGCTGGACTTGCAGGCTGTGCCACTGTCATATTTTGTTCGGCACACAACTGCAAATATCTTTCGATACGTGCCGATGAGTGATCAGGTCCTTGACCTTCATAACCGTGAGGCAATAGCAGAACTAGAGAAGAGCGCTCACCCCATTTTTGTAACGCTGAAGAAATAAATTCATCGATTATTGTTTGGGCACCATTTGCAAAATCTCCAAATTGGCCTTCCCAAAGAACTAACGCTTCTGGACGCTCAAGGCTGTATCCATATTCAAAGCCCATTGCAGCGTATTCACTAAGTAGTGAATCGATAACAAAGAACTGATTTTCATCACTAATGAGTGAACGAAGTGGTGTCCATTCATTGCCATTTTCTTTATCAATGACTACGGCATGCCGATTTGAGAACGTACCACGGCGTGAATCTTGACCAGCAAGTCGAATTGGATGGCCCTCTTTTAGAAGGGATCCAAATGCGAGCATCTCTCCGGTAGACCAATCAATAGTTGCAGCGTCAAGTGACTCGACTCGTTTTGCTAACTGCGGAGTTAACTTGGGATGAACATGGAAGCCTTCAGGAACTGCAGATTGAGTTGCTGCTATTTCACGAGCAACGCTCTCAGAGATTGCTGTCTCTATCGCTGTTGCATCTGGTGCCACTGGAGCTTTGAAATTCTCATCTGAATTAAAATCAGTATTAGTCAATGATGCGAAGACAGATTCAAGTTGAGTTTGATAATCCCTTGCAATCTCTTCTGCTTCTTCAGGTGTAATGTCACCACGACCTACCAAAGCCTCTGTATACAAGGTACGAGTTGATCTCTTAGCATCTACCAGTTTGTACATTAATGGCTGAGTAAAACTTGGTTCATCACCTTCATTGTGTCCACGGCGGCGATAGCAAATCATGTCAATGACAACGTCCTTATTGAACTCTTGGCGATACTCGAAAGCTAACCGAGCAACCTGAACACATGCTTCTGGATCATCACCGTTGACATGAAATACCGGTGCTTGGATGATTTTTGCAAAATCAGTTGAGTACTCAGAAGTGCGTGATGCCTGTGGCCCGGTTGTGAAGCCAACTTGATTATTCACAACAATATGAACTGTTCCACCTGTCCGGTAACCACCTAAACCTGACATCTGAAGCACTTCGGCGTTAACGCCCTGTCCTGCAAAGGATGCATCTCCATGTAACAGAATCGGCATTATTGAAAATGCATTTTTAATATTGAGTCGATCTTGTTTTGCACGAACAATTCCTTCAAGCACTGGGTTAACTGCCTCTAAGTGCGATGGGTTTGCTGCCAAATACACTTTTGTTTGTGCTCCAGATTCAGCAGTAAAAACACCTGAAGTGCCTAGGTGATACTTAACATCACCCGACCCATGAATTTCATTTTCTGCATAATGGCCTTGGAACTCCTGGAAAATCTGTCCCGCTGATTTTCCAGCAACGTTTGCCAACACATTAAGTCGTCCGCGGTGTGGCATGCCAATACAGACTTCGTCTAGACCCTTTTCAGCTGCTGCTGAGATAACTGCATCAAGAAGTGGAATGACTGATTCGCCACCTTCAAGTGAGAAGCGTTTTTGCCCAACAAATTTTGTGTGGAGGAATGACTCAAAAGCCTCTGCGCTATTTAATTTACGCAGAACTCGCAACTGTTCTTCACGTGGCAGTTTGTCGTATCCAACTTCAACACGCTCTTGAATCCACTGACGCTCTTCGGGTACTTGAATGTACATATATTCAACGCCGACAGATCGGCAATATGCATCACGAAGAATTCCAAGTATTTTACGAAGAGTCATAAACTTCTTGCCACCAAAGCCACCAGTTGCAAATTCACGGTCAAGATCCCACAAAGTTAAACCGTGCGTAACTACGTCAAGATCTGGATGTGATCGTTGCATGTACACCAAGGGATCCACATCGGCCATGAGATGCCCAAATGTTCGATAAGCCTGAATTAACTGTTGAACACGAGCGGTTTTATTTATCTCTTCATCACGAGAAAAAGCAAAATCTGCAGACCATCTTATTGGCTCATAAGGAATCCGGAGCGCGGCAAATATTTCATCATAGAAACCTTCGGCACCCAATAGGTATTCATGCATACGGCGTAAGAAATCACCGGACTGTGCACCTTGAATAATGCGATGGTCATATGTACTTGTGAGGGTAATGACTTTGCTTACTGCCATATTCACAAGTGTTTCTTCACTTGCACCTTGGAACTCTGCTGGATAGTCCATAGCACCAACGCCCAGAATTAAACCTTGACCTTGCACCAGCCTTGGAACTGAGTGAACGGTTCCAATAGTTCCTGGGTTTGTAATCGACATTGTTGTTCCAGCAAAATCTTCAACTGTTAACGCCCCTGCTCGTGCTTTTTTAATAACTGCTTCATAGGCGCTCCAGAACTGCCCGAAATCTAAATCTTCACATCCTTTTACGGATGGAACAAGTAGCTGGCGTGATCCATCAGGCTTTGCAAGATCTATAGCAATTCCTAAATTCATATGTTCTGGTTTGCCAATCGCTGGCTTTCCATCGATCTCACCAAAAAATGCATTCATCTCGGGCATCGCTCTTACTGCTTTGATCATTGCATAAGCCACGATGTGTGTGAATGAAACTTTGCCACCGCGTCCACGAGTTAAGTGATTATTCAAAACTATTCGATTATCAATCATCAATTTTGCAGGCACTGCACGCACAGAAGTAGCAGTTGGAACAGAGAGTGATCCTTCCATCGATTGCACAACGCGAGCACTTACTCCACGAATGGGCTCCAACGTTGATGCCGATGGAGTAATTAAAACTGGAACAGGCTTAACAACTGGGTCTGCAGGCGTTGCAGGCGTTAGTGAATTTTCGCGTAGAACCGGTTGTGTTGATTGAGTTGGCACCAATGGCTGGGCAGCTGGTGCTGCTTGCTGTGAAACTGGTTGCGGTGCTTTTTGTTGTGTTGCCTGTTGGGCAGACTTGGGAATTGGCGGAGTTGGTGGGGAGTTTTTACCGGCCGTCGGATTTGTTACAGAATTTGAACTAACAGGTGCACCAGGTTTATTTGTTTTAAAGTACTCAATCCACGCAGGGTCTACAGAAGTAGGATCCGCTAGATAATGCTCGTACATTTCATCTACGAGCCAATCATTTGCGCCAAAATCCTGTGCCGACACTGGCAAACTCCTTTTGCATTGACTAGGCCCTAAGCCTATCGGCAGTAGCCATCATGCATAAACATTTTTATTTCATGAGCCTTGGCGAGATTGACCACAGTAATTCAGGCGTCATTTCAGCCCAAAATACGGCACAGTTTGGGCATGGGATTAGCAGTGGTTACAGGCGCCAGCCGAGGCCTGGGTTTTGAGAGTGCTAGTGCTCTAGCTAGTGCCGGTTTTGATCTTGCCATGATTGCAAAAGATCCAACAAGGTTAACTCTTGCTCGACAGAAATTGTCAGAACAGTTTCCTAATCAAAAATTTACAACGTATCAAGTCGATCTTGAAGACATGGATGCCACCCGAGCCATCACAGAAGTAATTGCCTCACAACAGGAAACACCTGAGATTTTAATGCTTGCTCACGGTGTGATGAGTGAAAAAATGTCAAAGACACTAAAGACGACTGACCATGAGTGGCGTCGCGTAATGTCTATCAATTTAGATTCTGTATTCACTCTGGTAAACGGATTAGTGCCTGCAATGGTTGAAGCTAGAAAGGGCCGAGTCATTATTTATTCAGCGTGTTTGGGAAGAATGTCAGGACCTGGAACTGCAGGTGGGCTCGCCCCTTATCGAATTAGTAAAGCTGGGGTCAATGCATTCGTTAGAAATCTGGCGCATGAAACTGGTCTGGGTTCACGTGGAGTATTAGTTGATGCAATCTGTCCTAATCATTCAGCAACTGACATGGGAGGAGCTGATGCTCCCCGAACTGCGGCCGAAGGTGCTGCAACTGCAAACTGGTTGGCTCTGCGTGAATTTAACCCGGGGGACACAACTGGAGTTCTTTGGGAAGACAACACAATAGTTCCATGGTAACTAGAAAAGTTATGTGAAATCTAAATAATTTTTAATTCACTTATCTGTTGGGATAGCTCGCAGCGTCGCAATTAATGTAGAGAGCGCAAGTGCTGCAAGTGCTGCAGCCACAAACCATAACTGTGCCTGCAACATATAAGAAACAACTCCTAATGCAATTAAGTTTGCTAAAACCGATGGTGATCTTCCAAAGTACTTCCCCTTGCGATAACCAATAGCTGAAACCGCAAGCCCACCAGAGCCTAGAAGTGCAAATAAAAGTACTCCTAAAAATGGTAATAACTCGTAGGAATCAGCAAAAATAGTGAGCCCAACCAACCACATCGCCAAAGCAAGAATTACACCAGCCTCCAAGAACAGTAGGGATGCCACTAGTGTGCGAGCTTTCGCAGCTTTGACAGAATCAGAGTTCACAAAGGGAAGATTAACTTATGAGGTGAATAAAAATGCTCTTTTCGCACGATGGAATTCACGATTCCCAAACGCACCTGTCATCTCCTCCATACTTCTATGAACAACTACGAAAAGAGATGGCGCTTTCCATACGTGAAAACTCACCATTAGCGCTGATAAAAGTTGTTTTCGATAACCCAGAGTCACAACAAGTTAGAGCAGCAGATGTACTTCACTTTTCCCATGAATTATCAGCATTAACTAGGAAAGAAGATTGTGTTGCTCGATTGGGCGTTAATGAAGTGGTCATAATCGTTCCTGGTGGAAAAAGCCAACTCAAGCCCTTTCTCCACCAACTCATGAATGCCACATCACTTACAGTCAATCACACATTACAAATTAGATTTGCTCATGTTTTGGCCGCAGCACAAGAAAATGAACTTGCTATTTTGGAACGACTTGAAAAAGCACCATTAATCAATAAAGGCTAATAAGTTAAAACTTATGCAGCGCTCTCATCACGTTGCTTAGAAATGAGAGTAAGTTCAATTAACTCACCTTCTGCATCTCGTGCGGCAACTTCTTTAAGAGATGGACGTCCAGCTTTACGCTTTTTAGCGATGATGCGACCATCTTCAAATAGTTCACCACCCCATACGCCAGCTGGCTCTTGGCGAGATAACGCGCCTTCTAAACACTGTGCTCGCACAGGACATCCACCACATAGAGATTTAGCTTGGGCCACCTCTGACTCGTCCTCAGAAAAGTAGAGTTCAGGATCGCTAGTGTGACATGGCAAGTTGAATGAAGAGCCATCGCTGTAGGTGCCTGTTACCGCATCTAATCCGATCTTCTCATCTGCCCAGCCTGGTACTAATAGTTCGCTGAAGAGAACGCTCATGTTCTCACCTCTTTTTTTCTGGGAAACTCAGTCTCCCTGTTGGCCGATTGTTATCGGGTACTGCTTCCGGTCTTTCTCTTATGTGAAGTTTTTCTTTACTCGGTTGAGTTATGTGGTTATAGAAAAAGAAAAAGGGCTCCGAATCCTTGTGGATTCGAGGCCCTTGGCTTCTAGTTCTATATCGAATTATTCGATTGAACCACCATTGGCCTCTTGTCCGGCATAAAAAGCTGCGTAAAACGCAGGCTTTGAGGTATGCCAAGAAGACTTTTTGGTTGTATGAGCAGCAGCGATCGCAGCAGAACGCGGTGCGTTTGCTGTTACGAATAATGCATTAGACATATCCGTTGATCCCTTCTCTCATCTTCACTACCCGCCATGGATAGTGAAGTGACAATAGTAAAGCATGGGCATTGTTTGATGCAAGGTGATTAATTTGAGCGTAAAAGCTAACTAATAAGCCCGGCCTCGCTAAGAAATCGTGAGGGCTTTCCACGATAGCTAAGGCGTAGATCTGCCTTAGCCCGTGTGATTCCAACGTAGAACAAACGTCGCTCTTCATCGATTGAAGCTTGATCGCCTGTGGTGCTGTTGTTTTCTAAAGGTAATACGCCCTCGCTAGCTCCCATGAGAAATACACGCTCCCACTCCAGGCCCTTTGCTGCATGCAAAGTTGCAAGAGTTGTAACCGGCATTGTTGGGGGATTATTTTGTGAAACTAGATCCTCAACTTCACGAAGATATGTCCGCAGGTTCTTTGGTGTGAATGAGCTGTCGGCATCTAACTCTCGAGCCAGGTGCAAGAGAGCGGCGATTCCATCTATTGAGCCACCAGTAAGAAACGGTTGGGCAAGAGTTCGAAGTTCATCAAGCCATTGAACACCTTGCGTTGGAATAACAGATGCATTACGAACTAAGCGAAGAAAATCACGAACTTCCTTACGCTCAAAAAAACGTTCCGTATTTCTGACTTGATTCGGCAAGTTTGCAGAGTTCATGGCTTTCTCTAAACCATTGAGCTGGTTATTTGTTCGAGCAAGGACTGCAATCTCTTGTGGGGCAACACCTTCTAAAATTAGTGCAGTTATATCGCGGATGATTCCAGCAATCTCTGCTGGCTCATCGTTGTATGCAGTAATCGTTGGCTTTGTTCCGTGATCATTGACTGCAACTAACTCATTACCCATGGAGCCTTTGCGCAAGATGCTATTAGCTGTGTAGATGATCTCAGGTGTAGAGCGATAGCCAGTTGTTAATCGAATAACTTCTGCCTCTGGAAATCTATTAGCAAAAGAGTTGAGAAAAACCGGAGTTGCTCCAGCAAATGAATAAATAGTCTGGGCTGGATCACCAACAACACATAGTTCTTGACGGCTACCTAGCCAAGCATTGAGTAATCGTTGCTGTAGTGGAGAAACATCCTGATACTCATCAACTGTGAAAAAGCGGTATTGATCTTGCACCCGCTCTCGAACTTCACGTTCTTGCTCAATCATTGCCGTCGTAAGAAGTAAAACATCTTCAAAATCAATGGCACGCTCCTGATGTTTGACACTCTCATAGGCGGTGTAAACCTTTGCCAACTGTTCTGGATTGATTCGTGGTTTTACTGTGCGCTTTAATGACTCTGCTAAATAATCAGAAGGGGCAATTTGTGAGACTTTTGCCCATTCAATCTCGGTAGCGATGTCACGAAGAAGATCTCGCGAAGTTATTGATAGTTCGCCTTGAAGCTGTGCGCGTTTAATTGCCTCGGTTAAAAAGCTAGATTTTGTAGTGATTAAATCAGGCGTACGGCCACCAAAAACTTGAGGCCAAAAAAAGGTTAACTGCTTCAACGCAGCAGCATGGATTGTGCGTGCAGCAACTGCTGGAACTCCTAGTGAGCGAAGTCGTGCTCTCATCTCTCCTGCAGCGCGAGCAGTGAATGTAAGCGCAAGCGTTTTATGAGGATCCATCGTTCCAATTGCAGCGGCATATGCGATCCGATGTGTGATGGCACGGGTTTTTCCGGTTCCTGCACCAGCAATTACGCAGACCGGCCCGCGAGATGCAAGTGCGACGGCACGTTGTTCGATATCTAATGCACTAAGAATTTCTTCTGCTCGAAGATTACCTACGGTCTCCAAGACTGCTCACCTTGCAAATCACTTCGTGAGTAGCCCTCCACACGTGTGTACCAAGATTCAATCATTCTTCTTGCTACAGAGATTCCTGGTGGCAATAAAATTTCACCAGTTGCGACTGCTTGTTTCATATCATCACGGCTAAGCCAACGAACTTCAGTAATTTCTTGACCATCTGGACGTGCATCTTGTGGTCGATCTGCAAAAGCTTCAAATGCAATCATGATAGATGCAGGAAATGGCCAAGGTTGAGAAGTTATGTACTTAACTTTTGAAGTGTATACACCAGCCTCTTCAAATACTTCCCGTGAAACACACTCTTCAAAGGACTCACCAGTCTCAACAAAACCAGCAAAGGTTGAGAAACGTTTCTCTGGCCAAATAGGTTGATGGCCTAACAAAATACGATCAGCTGCATCTTTCACAAGTACGATTACCGCTGGATCAGTACGGGGATGATGTTGCGTTGAATCTTTGGGGCACACACGAACACTTCCACCTAAATCGCTAAGAGTTTGTGCCCCACATTTAGAACAATGAGTGTGGGTTTCATGCCAGTTAGCTAATCCAACTGCATGCATCGCTAGGGTTAAATCTTCATCATCTAAATTTCCGCCTACTTCGCGTAAAGTTTTGAATCCTTGATATTTATCTTTTTCAAAATCACCTGAACCATCATCGATCGGTTGATTAATCCAGGTTGTACGCCATGCAAAATATGGTTGATTATCACCACGGCTTGTTCCTAGGAAAAACCGTTCACCTTCAATAAAACTCTCTAGAAGCTCTGCTACTCCTGCAGCATCTATAAAAGTTAAGGCATCATGAGATGCGCTAAGGCGGGCATCAACTAGATGAATAATCTGGGCTTTCTTCCACAACTGCTCCAACTTTGCGGCATCAGTACGCAAATCGCTGCCGCGATCAATTGGTGAAAGATTGAGTTCACTCATAGGGGCCAACGCTACTAGCCTTGGGCCATGCTCGTAACCTCATGGAACCTGCTCCATGCAATGGCAATTCCCCCAACTAATGACATTTTGGGCGACCAGATAAAGGTTGGCCAGGCGATACTTGAAATTAAACCTGACGTCATTGGGGTGCAAGAAGTAGATGAAGAGTTAGAGAGATCGGGAAAGATCTCTCAGGTTAAATTACTTGCACAGGCTATGGGAACAACTCACTGGGCATTTGCCCCGAGCGTAATTGGAACACCGGGATTTAAATGGCGTGCGTTAGAAAAAACCGATCTGTCCATCGTTACAAACAGTATTTCTCACACCAATGATAGTGAAGAATTAGTCGGTGCTTACGGCATTGGAATAGCTTCAAAGATTCCTGTAAAACATTGGGATCGTATTGATTTGGGACGCTCAATAATTGGAATGCCACTGATAATTCCAACCGAAGGCAAAAATGGTAAGCAAGCCGTAAAACCAATTTATGTCTCAGATGAGCCACGAGTGGCACTTGCAGCAACTCTTGAAAATGGTTGGACAGTGATTAATACACATCTTTCTTTTGTACCGATCGTGAATGTTATACAACTTCGAAAAATTAAACGATGGGCCAAGGAATTAAGCAAAAAATATGGAACGCAAGTATTAATAATTGGTGATTTAAATCTTCCTAAAGGTATTCCTGCAGTTGCATCTAACTGGAACTCACTTGTTACACAAAATACCTATCCTTCCTGGGGTGCAAAAATCCAGTTTGACTATATTTTAAGTAACACATTGAAAGCTGATCAGTTCGAAGCGTTAGAGACAGTTTCCACAGGTATTAGTGATCACTTACCTATTCGTGTCAGGATTAAATAGTCAACTAAATGATTATTTGTTTTGAACCTTGATACGAGAGATTAGTTGAATTAAATCATTTTCATTTAGCAAATCTGCTGGTTGATCTGTAACACCGCTAGGCACGTAGTGGAAAGCGGCGCTAATCTTTGAAAGTTCGCACCCAGATAACTTTGCCCAAGCTAATCGATACATAGCTAATTGAACTCGTGCAGACTCTCCTAATTTCTTTGAACCAGTCTTCCAGTCCACCACTTGAAAACCATCTCCATCTGAATAAATTGCATCAATTCGTCCGCGGATCAATACTCCAGCAATCGTCGTTTCAAATGGAACTTCAACGCGAACGGGAGTTCGTGTGGCAAAACTACTCTTGAGCCATGATGCTTTAAGGCTTTCTAAGGTGGAGTCCTCATCGAATGGATCCAAATAATCCAAATACTCTTCGCCAAATAATGTTGCTGCATCTGTGAACTCTCGTTCAACCCATAAGTGAAAAGCAGTCCCTCTGCGTGAGTATTGATCTTGCCCACGTGGCATTGGTCGGCGAATATTTAGAGCTAACGCCTGTGGATCCTCATGAAGTGAAACCAAAGTAGAGGTAGAGAGTCGAGTTGGAAGAGCCACTTCAATTACGTCATTTTTGCGCACCTGGTGTTCTGTGATTAAAGAGTTGGCATCTAAAATCCATGAATTGATCACTTCATTTTCATGTGAATGTAAAGAATGTTCAGTTGCTGCATTAAAGAGTGCAGTTGCTGCATCAAATTGAGCACGCTTATGACCCAAATAATCACGAGGCCATGGCGCACTCTGTGGATTTTCAAGAGTTGGATTCTCGCTGCCTTCTTCTGGGGCTAAAACATCTGAGATCAAAACTCCACCATTGCTGGTGGCAGATGCAGCAATTATGTTGAAAATTAAGCTAGGTGCAACAGATCGTGAACCATCGCGCCGCCATGATGCTGTGCACAAGAGATGAGTCCGTGCACGAGTTATCGCAACATAGGCAAGGCGCATCTCTTCGCGCATTTTGATTTGCTCTACGCATTGAGTGCTAAAAGCTTTAATTGCTTTTGCTGCATCGCTATTTTTTTCAATTCCATCAAATGTAAATGAAGGTAGCTCTAGGGCATCACCTCTTAGAGCAAAAGGAACATGCTTTTCATTCTTTAGCCAGTTATCTGGATCGCTTTTATTTACTCCCGGAAAAGTTCCTTCTGATAATCCAGGAACTGCAACAACATCCCATTCGGCGCCTTTTGCCATATGCACTGTAAGAATCTGGATGACATCAGTGCGCACCTCAGGAGCGCCAACTTTTAAGCCCCCTTCTTCATCCGATGCCACATCCAGCCAATCTAAAAATGCCGAAATTGATCCACCAGTACGTTGAAATTTAGCTGCCTCATCTAAGAATCGATCGAGATGCCTGCGACCAGATTGTGAACCTTCACGCAAAACGATCTCTGTCTCCAACGTCAAGTAGTTTTCAATCTCGGAAATCAAATCTGTTATCTGCCCTCCCGAGTGAGCGCGTAGTCGCCGAAGATCTTGTGCAAATACGACTAACCGTTGATAACCAACATCACTAAACCCAAAGCTTTTTGCCGAAGTTATTTCATCGAGTGCATCGATTATGGATCCACTAAATTGATCATCGGCCTCTAACTGCTCAGGATTTCCAGCGGCAATTTTTTTAATAAAGCTCTTGGAGTCGGCGTGCATGGATTTTGTTCGCTCGCGACTAAATGAACCTAACGCTGCGATATCGCGTGGGCCAAGATTAATTCGCGGGCCTGTTAGATGGCGCATTAAAGAAGAGCCAGCGTCAGGATCTGTTATTAACTTCATTAAAGTAACAACATCGGCTACTTCTGGAATATGAATCAGCCCACCAATTCCAATTACTTCAACTGGTAAACCTTGTTCACGTAGTGCGTTTTCGATGGCAGGTATTTGGCTACGCTTTCGAACAAGTACTGCAAAGGATTTTGCAGCTGAAGGATTCCATAACGCTTTAAAGTACTCACCAATGCCGACTGCTTCAGTCTCAATCGTTTCATAGACTCCATATGCAAGTTCACCATCACCTGCTCCATCGCGTGCTTCAAGTTCTACTACTTGTTGGCCACCACTGCTTTTAATCTGCACACCCACGGCATTTGCTGCCGCTAGAATTATTTTGTCATTTCGAAAAGTTGTTGGTAGTGAAAACGTTTGTGTTCCCGTTTGATGTGCCTGTTTTGGAAAGTACTGTGCAAAAGATGCCATTGTTCCGGCCGATGCTCCGCGCCATGTATAAATTGCTTGCGATGGATCACCCACTGCCATAACTGGATGACCGGCCCCATATAAAGATGAGAGCATTCGCACTTGAGACTGCGATGTATCTTGGTATTCATCTAGTAATACGACTTTATATTTTCCGCGTTCTAAAGCACCAACATCTGCAAAGTTTTCTGAAATATCTGCAGCTAATGACATTTGATCATCAAAAGAGAGTTCACCAGCTGCTTTGCGACGCTCCATGAATACCTCCACCATTGGTAGAAGTGAGTTTCGCTGTTGCATCGCTCGAACTACTGCTCGAGTTTCTTCATTAGTACTGCCGGAAAACCTTTGCATCTGTTCTAGAATTTCGTTATCAATTCTTTCGATATCACTTGGCTTTACTTGATGTTCTAGTATGAACTTCGAAAGTCCCAATAAATCTTTTATCACTGTACTAACTGCGCTCTGGTTACGGTAAGAATCATCTGCCCAATTACGAACTACATCAGATGCAATTTGCCAGATCGCTGCCTCGCCCAATGGTTGGGCATCCGCGTCAATCCCGTAGCGAATAGCATGCTCACTAAGAAGTTTTCCGGCATAGGAATGGTATGTAGTTACAGCCGTTGTAGTTGAAGATATGTGTTTGAACTCTGGCAACTGTGAGAGTTGACGCAAACGCTTTCGAATTCGAACTGAAAGCTCTCCTGCAGCTTTGCGCGTAAAAGTTAAGCCCAATATCTGATCTGGTGTAGCAAGTTCGTTTGCAACTAGATACAAAACTCGATTACTCATAGTTTCGGTTTTTCCAGAGCCAGCTCCGGCAACTACAACGGCAGGCTCTAGACCACTTCGAATAATCTGGGCTTGATGGGTAGTAATCGGCTTGATCTGTGAACCAAATTTAGGGTGGGCCTGTAATTTTGCGATGATCTCTTCTGGTGAGAACTTCACATTTTTATCGGCTCTATCCAAACTCATTTTTCATTCACCGCCCGACCATCGTTTTGAACTGGACAGGATTTTCTAACAGAGCAGCCCTTGCAACGCTTATTAACTGTTGCAAAGAACGTGGCTGCGCCCATGCCTTCTCCAATATTTTCAATCTTCTCTTTAACCTCTTCTAGGTTGATTGAACGCTGCTCACGAATTGTCGCCCCTGCAGTGTTTGTCCCTAAGTAAACAAGTTCTGCTCCAGCGGTTTTTACCCCATCACTAAAGCCACCTTCGACTATTCCTATTTGATAACTAGCTAACTGAAGATTTTTCTTTGCCTCTTCCTTACTAATTGCGGTATTTCCAGTTTTAAAATCAATAATAAATAGTGAGCCATCTGCTTCGACTTCTAACCGATCCACAGTTCCTATAATCCTTGCCCTTCCGAGTTTCACATCAAAGCGAAGCTCGGCCCCCTTTATTTCTCGAGGAGTTTCTTTGTGGTAATCAACAAATTTTTCCAACATTGTTACTGCTGTTTCTAAGTGCGATGCACTCACCCAACCACTGTCAGGATCAATCAACTTCCATGAACTTTCTAATCCAGCGATTAGTTCAGCTTTAGTCGTTCCTGGCTCCTGAACCATCTTTGCTGCAAAAGCGTGAATGGCAGAGCCTAAAACCTGTGCAGTGCTATCACCATCTGTCCCACCGTTATTTTGTAGAAACCATTTAACTCCGCACTCCACAAATGATTCTGCGCCACTGGGTGAAACAATCACCTCTTTATCACTATCGATTACTGGTTTATCACTACTTAATGCAAGTGAACCAATCCAACTAGTTGGATTTGCGAGTTCGATTCCATTGGTGCTCATTGACTTAAGAAGCTGTGCTGCGATCTGTGCGTTGTCTCCATCTAGCTGAGAACGAAGTTCAGCTACCAAAGCTGGAATAGTAATGGGGCGAGGCACATCTGTAATTACGATGTTTTCTTCATTAACTCCATTTAGCATCGATTCAATCTCTTCGAAAAACTGTGATGGCTCCTCATCTTCTCGTTGAACTGCTGTAATCAAAACTGATCGCTGCGCACGTGTGAGGCCAACATGAAATAACCGTTGTTCATCTTGCATAAGTCCATTTGCTGCAATTACATCAAGTTGATCCCGTGGAATATCTGGATTGCGATCTCGTTCTACCAAGCGTTCAGCGCCCAACAATGAAGAGCGTTGCTTTAGGTTTGGCCAAACCCCCTCTTGCAAACCTGCAATTGCAACCAAATCCCATTGGCGACCCTTTGCACTATGCACGGTCAGAATTTCAACAAAATCTGGGCGTACTCCTTTTGCAGTAATCACATCACCTGCAATATCTTCATTAGCGATCTCGTTGATGAACGCCGCAGGTCCCGATAATGGAAAACGCTCTGAGAATCGTGCAGCTGAGTCAAACAACTGCATCACTGCATCTAAATCTCGATCTGCTGCAGCAGCCCGCAATCCAGTGCGCAGAGATTGATTTCGCCATGTATCAGATAGTTTTTGGCCATCACTGGTAACTGCGTTATCCCAGATACTCCACAAAAGATCATCGGCTACAGCTTTTTTATTACGTGCAACGCCACGAGCTCGTTTTAAAAGTTCGTGAACTCTTAATACGCTTTCGCCTCCTTCTATGTTTAAATCTCCATCATTTATCGCATCGATTAATAACTGCGAACCGGATCTTTCATCGCCTTCAAGGCGAGATGAAATAAGTGCTCTGCGAATTCGCCGCAGTGAGATCGCATCTGCCCCGCCAAACTCACTGAGCAATAATCGCTCGGCCGTGTCTAAATTCAGCGGCTGAGAATTGATTGCAACACGAGCTAAAAGTAAAAAAGGAGATACGGCAGGATTGCCAGCAAGTGCCTGTAACTCTGAAGCAACTGGAATTGCTACTTGAGAAAATGCCCTACGAAGTGCAGAGGCGGTAACACCCGGAGTGCGAAGAATAACTGCCATCTTGTTGTATTCGATACCGTCACGAAGATGCGCACTACGAAATTGGTGGGCAATAAATGCCGCCTCTTCAGCCCCTGATCTAAAACGGTGGACTCCCACATGTCCTTCCTCATTGCTTACACACACTTTTTTACGAGTGATAGGTGAGCCACGAAAAGTTTGAACATATTTATTACCTACTTCAAATACGGCCTGAGAATTTTTGTACACATTATTTAGTACGAACTCTTTCTTGCGATATGGATCCAACGCACTTGCTAAACCATCTGGGTCTGCCCCGCGAAATCTACCTACGCTGCTATCTGCATCGGCGCAGATAATTAGATCTTCACCAGCAAGAAGTGATAAAAGCTCTCGCTGTGCCGGATCACTTTCTTGAAACTCATCAACCATTATTGTTACAAATCTTTTACGAAGTTCTTCAAGCAGGGCTGGATTATTACGCAAATGAAGTGATGTGCGGGAAATTATCTCTGAGGGATCAATTCTCAATTTTGCATCTTGGGCGGAGATCTCTCGCATCACCATTGAATTGATATATCGCTTCCAAAATGCTGCTGCAGCAAACCAATACTTTTCTCCTTCGACTTCCCCAAGTTTGGCTAGTTGATCCGGAGTGATTCCACGCTCAGAAGCACGCAAAATTAAATCGCGTAGTTCTCGTGCAAAACCATGAGTAGTTAGCGCTAAATGTAAATCCTCTGGCCATTCTTTAAAACCATCTTGGATATCACCTTGGAGTAATTCGCGGATATAGCTTTCTTGTTCGGGACCACTGAGCAAAATCGGATCGGGATCACTTTTGGCTTTCATTTTTAGTATTGAAAAAGCCAGTGAGTGAAATGTGCGTGCTAACGGTTCATACATTGATTTTGTTGTGCGCAAAGCAATTGCATCACGGAGCTGTGATGCTGATTCACGGCCAAAGGTAATCAACAAAATTGAGTCTGGATTTTGTCCAGCGCTAATTCGTGAAAGCGCTGCTTCAACGAGTAGCGTTGTTTTTCCGGTACCAGGGCCGCCTTGAACAACAACTGGGCCACTGCGATATGCAACGATCTCTAATTGTTGGCTATCTAGTGCAACTGGAGCAGCCGAAAGTACCTGTCGTACGAGGGTAAATGGCGCCTTACTCACAGTCGTAATTCAACCGTAATCAACTGACGAATCAGGGATATCACGGTCAGAATCAAATGGCCTAAGCCTTAGTTAGCGTTGAGGTTTGCCTTCTTTTGGCGAGAGGTTGCACGTGCTCGTTCATCTCCATTAAGGGTTACCTTGCGGATACGAACAACGGCAGGAGTAACTTCTACGCACTCATCTTCACGACAAAACTCCAAAGCACCTTCCATGTTTAATTTCTTTGGCGGAATCAAGCGCTCTGATTCATCTGTTCCCGAAGCACGCATGTTTGTCAGTTTTTTCTCACGAACACAGTTAACATCCATGTCATCGCTACGTGAGTTTTCACCAATAACCATTCCTTCATAAACTTCATCACCAGGTTCAACGAAAATTGTTCCGCGATCCTGTGTTCCATACAGTGCATAAGAAGTAACAGTTCCCATTCGATCTGAAACTAACGATCCAGTGCCGCGAGTACGGATATCTCCATACCAAGGTTCGTATCCATCAAATACGTGGTGTAGCAAACCAGTACCACGGGTTTCAGTTAAAAACTCAGTACGAAAACCAATTAGGCCACGTGATGGGACTTTGTAATCAAGTCGAATCCATCCAGTTCCATGATTAACCATTTGCTCCATACGACCCTTACGCAAAGCCATCAACTGAGTAAGCACACCAAGATATTCCTCTGGTGCATCAATTGTTAAACGCTCCATCGGCTCAGAGAGTTTTCCATTAATAGTCTTTGTAACAACCTGAGGCTTTCCAACAGTTAATTCAAACCCTTCACGTTTCATGATTTCAACAAGAACAGCAAGCTGAAGTTCACCTCTGCCTTGAACTTCCCATGTGTCAGGACGCTCTGTATTTAACACACGAAGTGAGACGTTACCGATTAACTCCGCGTCCAAACGTCCCTTTACTTGGCGAGCAGTTAAGAGTTTTCCACTTTTACCTGCAAGTGGAGATGTATTAATACCAATTGTCATCGAAATAGATGGCTCATCTACGATAATTAAAGGCAACGCATGTGGGTTTTCTATATCTGCAAGAGTTTCACCCAAAGTAATTGTTTCAATACCTGCAACTGCAATGATGTCGCCAGGGTGTGCTTCTAACGCAGGTACTCGCTCTAACGCCTCTGTAATTAATAGTTCTGAGACCTTTACGCGTTCAATTGTTCCATCAGTTTTCATCCATGCCACTTGCTGACCTTTTTTAATGACACCTTCGCGCACACGACATAGTGCAAGGCGGCCCAAGAATGCTGATGAGTCAAGGTTTGTTACGTGTGCTTGTAATGGTGCACCTTCGTGATATTCAGGTGCAGGAATTGCAGAAAAGATTGTGTCAAAGAGAACATCTAAGTTTTCCTCCGCTGGCATTCCACCATCTGCGGGGCGAGTCAGTGATGCACGCCCAGCTTTTGCAGATGCATAGACAACTGGAAACTCAATCTGATCTTCAGTTGCATCTAGATCAAGAAATAGCTCATATGCCTCATCGACAACTTCTGCGATTCGTGAATCCGGACGGTCTACCTTGTTAATGAGCAAGATAACCGGCAAATTTTTCTCTAGCGCTTTGCGCAAAACGAAACGGGTTTGTGGCAATGGACCTTCTGATGCATCAACTAACAAAATAACGCCATCAACCATTTCAAGTCCACGTTCAACTTCGCCACCAAAGTCAGCGTGGCCTGGAGTATCGATAATGTTTACGATCGTATCTCCACGCTTTACCGCGGTGTTTTTTGCAAGAATCGTAATTCCCTTTTCGCGTTCAAGATCCATTGAATCCATCATGCGGTCTTGGCCTTCACCCTGAACTTTGTGAGCTGCAAATGCACCTGACTGCCACAACATCGCATCAACTAACGTTGTTTTACCGTGGTCAACGTGAGCGATGATCGCAACGTTACGAAGGTTGTCACGTTTTTTTAATGGCAAACCATCTAGGTGTGGTTGGCGCTTACTTGAAAAGGGTTTATTAGACATTGAATCGAAACTCCACTACATCTCCATCGGCCATTACATATTCCTTGCCTTCCATGCGGACTTTACCCTTAGCTTTGGCTTCAGATATGGATCCCGTGGCAATTAGATCTTCAAAGCCGACGATTTCAGCTTTAATAAATCCCTTTTGGAAATCTGTATGAATAACACCAGCGGCCATGGGTGCGGTGTCACCTTTGTGAATTGTCCATGCGCGAGCCTCTTTTGGACCGGCAGTTAAATATGTCTGCAGACCCAAAGTATCGAAACCAACACGTGCCAAAGTTGCAAGTCCTGGTTCTTTCAAACCAATTGACTCCAACAATTCTAATGCATCCTCATCGCTGAGTTCTGCCAGTTCTGCCTCTGTTTTTGCATCTAAGAAAATTGCTTCGGCAGGTAGAACTAGAGCCTGCAGTTTTTTGCGTAAATCGCCATCATTTAACTCAGCGGCATCAACATTAAAAACATAGAGAAAAGGCTTTGCTGTTAACAGATGCAGCTCTTGCAAGAGTTCCAGATCAATTGCACTTTGTGACAATGGTTTACCTGATTGCAGCCAATCATTTGCAGCCTTAACTGCTTCCAAAACCGCAGTTTTTTCTTTGGCAACACGTGCTTCTTTTTCTAACCTTGGAATTGCCTTTTCAATTGTTTGCAAATCTGCCAGCGCCAACTCTGTATTGATTGTTTCCATATCTGATGCTGGATCTATGCGACCATCAACATGAACAACATCTCCATCATCAAAAACGCGAATCACTTGGCAGATCGCATCGGTCTCACGAATATTTGTAAGAAATTTGTTTCCTAACCCCGCACCTTCAGAGGCTCCCTTAACAATTCCTGCAATATCTACGAAAGAGACTACGGCTGGAAGAATTTTCTCCGAGCCAAAGATCTTGGCTAACTTGGGTAAGCGCTCATCTGGCACTCCGACCATGCCCACATTGGGTTCAATTGTGGCAAAGGGATAGTTGGCGGCAAGCACGTTGTTTTTGGTCAGAGCGTTAAAAAGGGTGGACTTACCCACATTTGGCAGTCCGACTATTCCAATTGAAAGGCTCACGAGGAGTAGAGCCTACGCGGGATTGTCAGTGCTTCCTGCCACGATAGGCCCATGCCCGCTTACCTAACGCCCTTATTGATAGGTGTATTTACCGGAATCACTATCGGTTACCTGCTTTCTGCCCTCAAATTCAAGAATTCCTCGGGAGATCAAGCTTTGCTCAAGGACTATAAAACACAGTTAGATGCAGAGCGAAGTAAAACTGAGGGCGCAGTTAAGTTAAACGCCGAACTTGTTGCGATGAAAGAGTTGGTCAATAAGTTGTCGCAACAATCTAATGAGGCAAATCGTATTCGCACAGAGGCAGAGGCAAAGCTCAACACAACGATTAGCGAAATGCGAAGAGCTTCGGAATCTATTTTCGATGAAACTAAAAAAATAGCTGGCGCACTTTCTAACACACAGACACGTGGAAAATTTGGTGAGGCGCAGTTAGAACTACTGCTTGAAGGCGCCGGATTAAGACAAGGCCATGAATACACTAGCCAGCGCTCAACAACAGATTCTGACTCAACTGGAATCCCAGATGTAACCGTAAATATGCCTGGAGGGAGTCTTCTATTTATTGACTCTAAGTTTCCCTTTGATCGTTTTCTAGATGCATTTGCAACACAAGATCAAAGTGAGCGAGATGAATTCTTACAACTTCATACAAAAGATTTGCTCAAGCACGTAGAGGCCTTGGCAAAACGTGGCTATCACAAATCTCAAGGCTCACCTGATTTTGTTGTTCTATTTGTCCCCTTTGAAACTCTTTTGTCAGAGGCTCTGCGCTTAGATCCCTTGCTTCTAGAAAAAGCCTTTAAAGCAGGAGTTACAATTGCGACCCCTACATCGATGATGGCGCTGCTTCGTACAATTGGATACATTTTTTCCAGAAACAAGTTAGCCGAGAACGCTGATGAGATTCAAAAAGTTGCTAGTACTTTCTTAAAGAACATCACTTTGCTTCACACTAAAATTGTTGCCGTAGGAAAAGCTATCTCATCCACTTCTAAGGCTTACGAAGATCTTGTGCCAACGGCTGAGAAAACTGTCTTGGCACCAGCTCGCCGGATTCATAACTTGGGAGTTGCTGGAGATAAAGATAAATTAGCCATTGCCTATCCTGAAGCACCTGGGGCAGTCAGAGAGTTAAAGAGTGCGGAGTTAGACAGCGGAGATGATTACATCGATGCAGAAGAGGTTGAAGAACAATGAGTACATTTCAAAAAGTTGCGATTCAAGGTCCAGGACTTAAGAAAGAGGGCGTTGTAGTTCTGCAGACATTGTTTATTGGTTTCTTTGTTTTCATTGAGATGGTTTTTCGCAGTGGTGTTGGAGTTATTACCGGTGTTGCTATTTGCGCCGCAATGTATGGCTCAATGCGATTTGGCCGCCCAGGCACAACATATGTCTGCGTTGTAACTCCACCCTTAGCTTTTGCAGCGACTTCATTATTAATGACCATGGTGCAAGTTGGATTTAGACCATCACGGGTTGGAATTGATTTTATTGCAGCTCTAGCAAGTGAGGCGCCATTTCTAATCGTCTCGGCTCTCTACGGCTGGTTTATGTACTTTAATCAAAAGGCTAAGAAAAAACCCTATAAATCTGAGAGTGCACCTGAGTAATTAGAGATTAAATTGCTGAAGATTTGAAAACTGAGGTTAAATCTGCCCAGCTGCTTTCATGTCTTTGCGAAGCTCTGGCGGTAGTGCAAATAGCAGTGATTCTTCGGCCGCTGTAACTTCGGTGACTTCTTTAAAGCCCATCTCTGCAAGAGACTTTAATACATCAGTTACAAGTATCTCTGGAACTGATGCACCGCTTGTTACACCAATAGTCTCCACACCTTCAAACCATTGATCCTGCATCTGTTCGGCATAATCAACTAAGAAGGAAGCTTTCGCACCATATTCGAGTGCAACTTCAACCAAGCGCACAGAGTTAGATGAGTTAACTGAACCAACAACGATTACAAGATCAGACTGTGGTGCAATTGCCTTAATTGCCTCTTGTCTGTTTTGAGTTGCATAACAAATATCATCACTTGGTGGAGCCTGAATATCAGGGAAGCGCTCTTTTAATATTGCAACTGACTCTAATGTTTCATCAACTGACAAGGTTGTTTGCGAGAGCCAGACTAAATTTTTTCCGGGTGTTGGTTGAACTGTTCTCGCACCTTCTAATCCATCTACAACTCGTACTTGACCGACTGCCTCACCGGCTGTTCCTTCAACCTCTTCATGGTGATGGTGGCCGATGAGTAAAATCTCCGAACCTTCAGCGGCAAAACGACGCACTTCGTGGTGCACTTTTGTTACAAGTGGACAGGTTGCATCGATTGTTTTGAGATTTCTTGCAGCTGCCTGTTCATGAACCAAAGGTGAGACGCCGTGTGCGGAAAAAACAACAGTTTTACCTTCAGGTACTTCATCAGTTTCATCAACAAAGATTGCACCCTTTGCTTCAAGGGATGCAACAACATGAATATTGTGAACGATTTGTTTGCGTACATAGACAGGCGCCCCATAGAGAGCCAAAGCTTTTTCGACTGTAATAACTGCGCGATCTACCCCTGCGCAATATCCGCGGGGCGCCGCAAGCAGAACTCTCTTAGTCATGGGCTCAGTCTATTAGGCTCTATCCATGTTTGAAACTTCAAGTGAAGCCCCAGCAACGGTTCGGGTAGTTACTGAAGCCATCAAAGAGTACGTAGATCGTTTGGGTCCAATATGGATCGAAGGTGAGATCAGCGAACTAAATGAGCGCAGCGGAATGATGGCCTTTATCCGATTGCGAGATCCAAGCGTCGACATGTCAATTTCGGTGATGTGTCATAAATCGGTGATCGCAGCTGCGCAACCACTTCCAGCAAATGCGCGAGTAGTTTTATATGCAAAGCCATCTTGGTATACAAAAAATGGTTCGCTCTCTTTTTCTGCTCGAGAGATTCGCCAAGTTGGAGTTGGTGAACTTCTTGCTCGATTGGAAGCGTTGAAAAATACTCTGGCGCAAGAAGGTTTGTTTGACTCAGATCGCAAAGTTGCGCTTCCGCTTTTGCCACAAAAAATTGGTTTGATCTGTGGACGAAATACCGATGCTGAAAAAGATGTGGTTGAAAACGCTAAGCGCAGATGGCCAAGCGTTCAATTTGAAATTCGAGAAGTAACAGTTCAGGGCGCCGCCGCAGTTAGTGAGGTTTCAGAAGCTCTTCGAGAGTTAGAAGCGGATAAAACTGTTGAAGTGATCATCATTACCCGCGGTGGTGGCTCTTTCGAAGATTTGCTTCCATTTAGCGATGAGGATCTTGTTCGATTGGCCGCTTCATGTAAAACACCAATCGTTAGTGCAATTGGGCATGAGAAAGACTCACCACTTTTGGATTTAGTTGCCGACTATCGCGCATCAACACCTACAGATGCTGCCAAAAGAGTCGTTCCAGATATTGCAGAAGAGATTGCAATGATTACGGCCTTTAAGGATCGCGCTAGGCGTCGTTTGGTGAATTTAATCGATCTTGAGAGCACAAGAATTACAAATTTCATGGAACGTCCAGTAATGAAAGATCCTATGGTTTTGGTTTCATCTAGAGCAGAAGTAATCGTTGCGTTGAAAGATAGATCCAATCGATCTTTTGCTGCCAGGCTAAAATTAGCTAAAGAAGAGTTGAAACAGATAAAGGCCCGTGTTCGCGCTCTCTCCCCGCAAGCCACATTAGATCGCGGATACTCAGTAGTTCAATTAAGTAATGGTGAGATCCTCACTGATCCAAAACGGTTGAAGGCTGGTGAGCAACTGCGAATGCGCCTAGCAAAAGGAGAGGCCGTAGCCACCGCTAACGGACCAGATAAGTAAGGGCACATGAGCATTTTTAACGTCGAGGGCAAAGAGAGAGTAGATTTATCCCATGAGTGAGGCCAAAAAGATTTCATATGAAGCTGCAAGAGATGAACTTGCTGAAGTTGTTGAATCACTTGAAGCAGGTAGTGCGACCTTGGAAGAATCCCTAAAACTGTGGGAGCGAGGCGAAGAGTTGGCCAAGATCTGCCAAGAGTGGCTAGATGGTGCAAAGAAAAAGTTAGATGCGGCCAAGCCTTAAATGCCTCAATTTACCTACTCAGAACTTTTACCTTTAGGACCAGATACAACTAAGTACCGCCTTGTTAGCAAAGAAGGTGTCAGCGTAATCAAACTTGGCGATAAAGAGTTTCTACAAGTTGAACCATCTGCACTAGAAAAGTTAACCGCCGAGGCAATTCACGATATTTCACATTACCTACGTTCAGATCACCTTGCGCAGTTAGAAAATATTGTTAAAGATCCAGAGAGCTCACCCAATGATCGTTTTGTGGCCATCGATCTATTGAAAAATGCAAACATTGCAGCTGGTGGAGTTCTACCGATGTGCCAGGACACAGGCACTGCCATTGTTATGGGTAAGAAAGGTCAATTTGTCTTAACAACGAGTAAAGATGAAGTTGCCATCTCGCAGGGAATTTATGATGCATTTACTCAACTAAACCTTAGATATTCGCAGATGGCACCGGTGACAACATGGGAAGAAAAGAACACTGGTAATAACCTGCCAGCACAGATTGAGATTTATTCAGATAGTGATCATCCAGATGAGTACAACTTGCTGTATATCGCCAAGGGTGGGGGAAGTGCCAACAAGTCTTTCTTGTATCAAGAAACTAAAGCGGTTTTAAATCCTGAATCATTTATGACATGGCTCGATGAAAAACTTCGCTCAATTGGCACAGCGGCATGCCCGCCGTATCACCTTGCAATTGTCATCGGTGGTACTAGTGCTGAGCACACAGTTAAAACAGCCAAATTAGCTAGTACGAAGTATTTGGATTCACTTCCAACTACCGGAGATGCAGCAACTGGACATGGTTTTCGAGATAAAGAACTAGAAGTCAAGGTTTTAGAATTAACTAGAACACTTGGTATCGGTGCGCAGTTTGGTGGCAAATACTTTTGCCATGATGTCCGTGTCGTTCGCCTTCCACGCCATGGGGCATCACTTCCTATTGCGATTGCTGTTTCATGCTCTGCAGACCGCCAAGCCAAAGCCAAAATCACCAAAGATGGAATATTCCTAGAAGAGTTAGAGCGCGATCCTGCGCACTTTCTGCCAGAGACAACTGATACTCATTTAGATGATGCTGTCGTAGCCATTGATTTAAATCAGCCTATGGAAGTCATCCGGGCTGAGCTTTCAAAGCATCCTGTAAAAACTAGAGTTTCATTAACTGGAACAATGGTTGTTGCCAGAGATTTAGCGCACGCAAAGATTAAAGAAATGATCGATTCAGGAAAGCCTATGCCTGAATACTTGAAGAAATACGCTGTTTATTACGCTGGCCCTGCAAAGACGCCAGCCGGTTATGCATCAGGTTCATTTGGTCCAACTACTGCAGGTCGCATGGACTCTTATGTGGAGTATTTCCAATCACTCGGTGGCTCTATGGTGATGCTTGCAAAAGGTAATCGATCAAAAGCAGTGACTGATGCATGTAAAACACATGGTGGTTTTTATCTTGGCTCAATCGGTGGACCTGCTGCCCGTCTTGCACAGGACTGCATCAAAAAAGTAGAAGTTCTAGATTTTGAAGAGTTAGGGATGGAAGCGGTTTGGAAGATCGATGTCGTAGATTTTCCTGCATTTATTGTTGTTGATGATAAAGGCAAAGACTTTTATGCCGAGACTTCTGTGCCTTTGAAGATTAGTACTAAACCAGAGATTTAATTAATACCAGTTACTTCGCTTATGCTTTGACCAAGCTTTACATGGAGTCTCATAGCGAATACTGATGTAGCGAAGTCCCCAGCGAATCTGTGTCACTGGATTTGTTCGCCAGTCTGTTGAGACAACATCCATTTTTACAGCAGGTAAAGCCTGCGCAATTCCATGTGCCCCAGATCTTTTGTTATGGGCTTTATAGCGCCAGTTACTTTCCTCTGTCCATAACTGCTCAAGACATTGATATTGAACTTGTTTAAATCCGTACTCATTCGTAAGGATCTCCTTGGCAACTTTTTTGGCGCCAAAGGGTGTCCGAGCAAGTTCTATTTGAATGCTTGCCGCAGAAACCAAAGCAAGATCAGTAGAGAAGATCGCCCCAGCAATCGTAGTAAAACTCTCCCCTAGAAAGGATGACTCTGAACCGGGATCGATTGCAACCACAGATTTAGAGGCCTCAAGCCCCACGACTGAATTCTCGGTCGCATTAGCCTTGGGTAAAAAAGTGATCGCCAAAAGGAGCCCACCGATAAGTGCCCAGGCGACCACAGACTTTTTCGTGAACATCCCTGTAATTGCCGATAGCGAACTCATCTCTGGTACTCCCTTCTCACTCAATTCAGTCATCTCTCTCATCCCTAGATCTCATCCCTAAAGCTGTTTCAAAGGGCCTATCTCGCTCTTTCGAGGAGATCCCAACCCTTCCCAACTGCTTTGCCCCATGGCCAATTAGCCTCAAAAGAGGCTTCATTAACTACGGGGATGTGGCTATCGTGCGCCACGAAAGCACCTTGGGCAAATCAAAGCCCGCTAAAGTCGCAAATTCACAGGAATGGATTTTGCTGTGGATGTGTAAAACCGCAGGTCAGTTAGGGGAATGTCCGAAATGTCCTAAATGTGACTGTGAGATTAAAAAACTAGAGGCTAACTTGAGATTGGGCCCTCTAAAAGCTCGGTGACCAGGGCTGCGATCGGCGAGCGCTCGCTTCTAGTTAGCGTCACGTGGGCAAAGAGTGGGTGGCCCTTCAAAGTCTCGACCACGGCCACGACTCCGTCATGGCGGCCGACCCGAAGGTTATCTCGCTGAGCAATATCGTGAGTCAGCACCACCCTGGATGCTGTTCCAATTCTGGAAAGCACCGTCAATAAAACACCGCGCTCCAAGGATTGAGCTTCATCAACGATGACAAAAGAGTCATGAAGTGATCGGCCACGAATATGTGTCAGTGGTAAAACTTCAATAAGGCCTCGGTCGATAATCTCATCGATAACTGCCTGACTAACCAGGGCGCCCAAAGTGTCAAAGACGGCCTGTGCCCAGGGCGACATCTTTTCACCCTCTGATCCGGGCAAGTATCCCAACTCTTGGCCGCCTACTGGATAGAGCGGGCGAAAGATAACTACTTTCTTGTGGAGACGCTTTTCCATTACAGCCTCTAACCCGGCGCACAAGGCCAACGCTGACTTTCCAGTACCTGCCCGCCCGCCAAGGGAGATGATGCCAATTGATTCATCTAGCAAAATATCTAAAGCAATTCTCTGTTCGGCGCTTCGGCCATGTAATCCAAAAGCTTGACGATCTCCTCTGACTAATTTCAACTGCTTATCGGCGGTAACCCGGGCCAAGGCGCTGCTCTTTTGGGAATGCAAGACGATGCCGGTGTGAACAGGGAGTTGATGAGCTGCTTCATGATCTGCCAGCTCGCGTGCATAGAGGTCATCAATGACAGATGAGTCAACATGTAACTCTTCAATCCCGGTCCAACCACTATTTGAAACAAGTTCAGCTAAATACTCTTGTGCCTCAACTCCTACCGATGATGCTTTGACGCGAAGTGGTAAATCTTTTGAAACAAGTACTACATCTTTACCATCTGACATAAGGTTTTTTGCAATTGCAAGAATGCGGGTGTCATTTGTTCCATCGCGCAAGAAGCCATTTGGTAGAGTCGAAAGATCAGTGTGATTGAGCTCGACCGATAAGGTGCCACCTTCGGGTGTGATGGTTAGCGGTTTATCTAGTCGACCATGAGTTATACGTAAGTCATCTAATGCACGAAGGGCAGCCCTAGCAAAGTAGCCCAACTCTGGATGATCTCTTTTGGTTTCAAGCTCTCCGATAACGGCAATCGGAATAATTACTTCATGTTCGGCAAATTTAAGAAGGGCCCCTGGGTCTGCAAGCAAAACGCTAGTATCTAAAACAAAGGTTTTTCGCCCTTTTTGGACATTAGCAGCCAATGCTTACTCCTACATTTAATTGTGTTGAGGGGGTTGCTTCCGATAGTGAAAAGGTAGAACTAATTGGCTATTAATTTGCGCAGACACGCTAGAGGCTAAAGTGAAATTTGAACGTTTTGTTTATGAACCAAAACGTCGTTGTCTCACAGAGTAAGAACGTAAGGCTCGAAGAAAATCAACCCTTCGAAAATCAGGCCAATATGCTTCACAAAAGTAGTACTCAGATGAAGCACTTTGCCAGAGTAAGAAGCCCCCAAGGCGTTGTTCCCCTGATGTGCGAATCAAAAGCTCGGGATCTGGTTGACCAGCAGTGTATAAAAACTTTGAAATATCTTCTGTTGTTAGATTTGTGGCTGCATCTGCCAGTGAATGTCCAGCGTTTTCTTCTTGGCCCATATAGCTTTTTACAGCATCAACGATTTCTCGTCGCCCTCCATAACTAATGGCAACATTTACTTCTACCCCATCGTTTCGGATTGGTTTTAGGGCGCTAAGTTTTTGCTCGAGCCAGCCTGGGAGTAGATCCAGAGCACCGACGGCTTTGATATCCCAGCGACCTGTTGCCGCTAACTCATCAACGGTCTCTCCAATTATTTTTAGTAACCCATCTACTTCTTCTTGGGATCGCTTGAAGTTATCGGTTGAAAGTAACCACAAAGTAACAACCTTAACTTGAGCATTCTCACACCAACCTAAGAACTCAATAATTTTTCCTGCGCCAGCTTTGTGGCCATGTGGATCGTGGCTAGTTGGATTTGATTTAGCCCATCTCCTATTTCCATCCAAAATCACGCCAACATGATGGGGAGTTTTTGAAAAATCTAAAGAGCGAACTAAACGCCGTTCATAAATCGGATAGAGCAGCGATTTAACTACCTTACGAATACTGTCGAACAACTCTGCGCTCCGCAGCAAATGAGGCAATTGGAAGTGTTCCTGCAAGAATTAGCCATACTGTTTTTTTGAGTGACCAACGAGCCTTTGTCGCAAATTGGAGGGCAGTTAAAACATATGCGGCATATACCCAACCATGGACAAAAGGAATCCAGGCAACCATCGACTTCCACTCCTGATTATTGAGTAGATAGGCAACTGGCAGATCTACAAACCATAAAAGTAAAGACATTACTCCTGCGACTATCGCCATTACTCTAAACCGCTTCATTGCACCGCTCATGTGCTAACTCTACGACGATAAAAGGGTAGAAAGACAACTACAGCGGCCATTAGCCACCAGATCACCACATAAGAAAGGTGTTGCCAGTAAAAGCCAGGGATCCGAGACTGCAATTTCTCTGGGACAACTCTGGTGCGCTCAAGTGATCCAGTTCGAATAGCTTCAGAAGTTGCAACTACATATCCGTCAAAGAGGTCCAGATCGGTTAAGGAGACAACTACTGCGCTGTCTAAACGTGAAATTTCACCAGGGGCATTTCTTGCTCGATCACCATCTTGGCTAGCAACAAGTAAGCCCTCTACTTCAATATCCATCGACTGCGCAATATCGGGATTTAATAATCTCTCAGACCAAAGCCCGCGCACTACCAGGATTGCAGATCTATCTCCGACCTGTAAAAGCGCAGACTCCCAATCTTGAATTACTCCATTTCCATCTTTTTGATTAGCAGCTTTAAAGTTTGCAATGTATTTTCCTGTAATTGAAACAGTACGATTTAAAGCCGACGGTGGAATTGCCTGTCGAGGGCTTGTAATTGATTCAAGAGGTACTGCATTGGTATCAACTGCGGTTGCTACTTTTAATGACTCTTTTAAATCTGCCGCTCGTTGTAGCTGCCACAAACCTAAGGAGACAAAAAGGGCAGTGATAAGAAGAACTGCAACAGTTTGACCAAGTTTGGTAAGAAAACTACTCTTTTGAGTCATCACTTCGATTAACACCCATGAAGCGCTTATAAAAACTGCGCAACAGGAATGCAACGGCAATCACAAGCAAGCCAACTGTCAGAGAACCTGCTGAGCCCATAAATACTTCTTCTTCCATGAGATAATCATGTCATGCAATCGCAAAGCCCGTTTAACTACGATGACCGTTACGGAGTAAAAAGAGGTCGTAGCTGGGTGGGTTTTGCTCTTTTTATCGCCATTGCAGGTGTTGGTTGGGTTACATGGGCTGGCCTTCACCATTCAAATCCGCCCATCCGCGTTCAATTGATTTCATTTTCTATTACCAGCGATCGCGAAACATCTGTTCGCTACTCAGTGGATAGAAACGGAGTTGATGGCCCAGTGATCTGTACCTTGATTGCCAGGGATTACTACAAGAACATTGTTGGACAGTTAGATGAAGAGATTCCGGCCGGACAGGGAAAGGTTGAACGGATCACCGCAGTAGCTACACGCATAGAGGCAGTTAATGCAGATGTATTGGGTTGTCGCACTCAGTGAGTAACCACTACCGTTAGACCTTATGACGCAGACATGGTTAACTCAAGAAGCAGCTGATCGCTTGCACAATGAGCTTGTGAACCTTGAAGGTCCTGGCCGCAAAGAGATCACCGCAAAAATTGAAGCTGCGCGCGCTGAAGGTGACTTGAAAGAAAATGGTGGCTATCACGCAGCACGTGATGAGCAAGGAAAAATGGAAGCCCGTATTCGTCAATTAAAACAAATGTTAGAGACATCTCATATCGGAACACCACCAGCCAGTGCAGATGGCAAAGTTGGTTCTGGAATGGTTGTGACGGCGGTTATCGCTGGTGATGAGATGAAGTTCTTACTTGGATCTAGAGAGATCTCATCAGGTGACCTAGATGTCTATAGTGAGAACTCACCCTTAGGTGCGGCAGTACTTGGCGCAGAAATTGGTATGAAAGTTAGTTACACAGCGCCAAATGGACGCGAGATTGCAGTTGAAATTGTTGCCGCCGAATTTTATGCCTAATTAAAACTCCTGCTTAATCTAGGCGGAAGTATTCTTATACTTACGAATGCTCAGCGGAATAAAAATTAGCATTAATAAAACCATATAGATCAAAGATGTTTCTAGTGGGTTTTGACTTGGCCAAGAGTTAGCAGTTGCACCAAATTGGTTTTCTAATCCAAAGAGCTGGCGGCAGGCGGCAACCATAGATGAGACCGGATTCCACTCAGCAAAGTACTGAAGCACCCTTGGCATCCCAGTTGTTGGGGCAAATGCATTGGATAAGAAAGTAAGCGGAAATGTAATCAAAAATCCAACATTTTGTACGGTTCGTGCATCCTTAACAAGAAGGCCTACATAAATACCGATCCAAGAGAGGGCATAACCAAACATAAATAGAAACAGGAATGCCAGTGAGCTCTGAAGTATTCCTGAAGTAGGGCGCCAGCCAACTACATATCCAGCAATAGCCATCACGGCCAGAACCAAAACATTAAGTAGTGCATCACCAAAAGTTCTGCCGATTACTACCGCTCCGCGTGAAATAGGTAGAGATCTAAATCGATCGATTAAACCTTTTTTCATGTCCTCTGCCAAACCTGATGCCGTGGCTGCCAATGTGAAGGCCACGGTCTGGACAAAAATTCCAGGCATTAACAGCTGAACATATCCACCTGGCTGACCACTATCGATTGAGCCGCCAAAAACGTAGCGAAACAAGAGCACAAACATCACAGGCTGAATAGTTGAAAAAATCAGCACCTCAGGGACGCGTGAGAGTTGCAGCAACTGTCTTTTAGTTATTACTAGAGCATCACTTATTGCATGATTCATTTCTTTCGCCCTTTCTTTGGTGTGACAGCCTCTTCATTTACTTCTTCTGCAACGTGTCCAGTCAAGGAAAGAAAGACATCATCGAGAGATGGTCTCCTTAAACCAATATCAAGTGGATGAATTTTTGCATCATCTAGAGCACGCAGAGCTTCCATTAAATCTTTTGATCCATTACCAACAGGAGCACTGACAGTGCGAGTTTCAACATGTGCCGTATGACCACTAACCCGGGTTACGATCTCTTGAGTTTTTGCTACATCTACATTCTCAACGGTGATCTCTAACTTCTCACCACCGACTTGAGTTTTTAGAGCATCCGATGTTCCACGGGCAATTACTGTTCCTCGATCAATTACAGCAATATCATCTGCCAGTTGATCTGCCTCTTCTAGATACTGTGTGGTCAGAAGGACTGTAACGCCACCAGTTACTAACTCTTGAATAACGCTCCACATATCTTGGCGGCCACGAGGATCTAAACCAGTTGTTGGCTCATCTAAAAACAATACTTTTGGCTTAACAATCAGCGATGCAGCTAAATCAAGTCGGCGACGCATTCCACCTGAATAAGTCTTAATTGGTCGCTTTGCAGCTTCGGTTAATTCGAAGCGCTCCAATAACTCATTAGCGCGATCAACAGATTTTTGGCGACCTAAATGATACAAGCGTCCGAACATCACTAAGTTATCCCAGCCAGTTAAAGTCTCATCAACAGCTGCATACTGACCTGAAAGACCGATGAGTTCGCGAACTTTTTCTGGATACTTAATTACATCTATCCCTGCAACTGTTGCTGATCCAGAGTCTGGCTTTAGAAGTGTTGCAAGAATGCGCACTGTTGTAGTTTTTCCGGCACCATTTGGACCTAAGACTCCTAAAACAGTTCCCTCTTCGACATCAAGCGAAAGATCATTGAGCGCCTTTACTTCACCATTGCGATAGGTTTTTATGAGGTGTTTGGCTTCTACTGTCTTCACGCGGTAACCTTACCAAAATGAGCGATGACAAGTTAACCCCGATCACACCAAAAAACTTTACTCATAAAGAGATCATGGTGATCCTCGGCGGCTTAATGTCGGGAATGCTCCTAGCTGCCCTTGATCAAACGATAGTTTCAACCGCCTTGAAAAGTATTGTTGAAGAGTTTGACGGATTAAATCACTACACATGGGTTGTTACGGCATATCTCTTGACCTCAACTGCTTCAACTCCCTTATACGGAAAAATCTCAGACATATATGGGCGCCGAATAGTTTTTCAATTCGCAATCGTTACTTTTCTCATTGGTTCTTTCTTATCAGGTGCCTCCCAAAACATGGAACAGTTAATTGCATTCCGTGCGATTCAAGGTTTAGGTGCTGGCGGATTAATGGCTCTTACATTTGTAATCATTGGTGACATTGTTGCCCCACGAGAGCGTGGGCGATACCAAGGTTATTTTGGTGCAGTTTGGGGACTTTCATCCGTTGCAGGACCATTGCTCGGAGGATTTTTCTCCGACCGTGGGGAGATCTTCGGAATTACTGGGTGGCGTTGGATCTTTTATATTAATTTGCCAATTGGAATAGCCTCATTAATAGTGACTTCAGCGGTGCTACATATTCCTAAAGTTAAACGTGAGCATTCAATTGACTACCTTGGCGCATTGTTAATGGTGAGCGCCGTAACTTTGATTCTTCTTTCAACTGCTGTCTTTGGTCCACAAAATGGATGGACAGACCCACGAACAGTTTTATATTTAATCGCTGGTTTATTACTGACTGTTTTGTTTTTGTTTTGGGAAAAGCGTGCAATAGAGCCAATTCTTCCACTCTATCTATTTAAGAATCACACATTTTCTTTAACATCCTTACTTGGTGCAGTAATTGGCGCTGGCATGTTCGGTGCCATCGTCATGTTGCCTCTTTATTTGCAGGTAGTAAAAGGTGATAGCGCAACCACAGCCGGATTAAAGTTAATTCCACTGATGTTAGGAATTCTCACAACGTCCATAGTTTCTGGAAAATTAATCTCTAAGCACGGCCATTACAAGCGCTTTCCAGTTGCTGGAACTTTTATAATGACGGCTGGAATTCTGCTGATGACTCGACTAGAAATCGATACACCCTTTTGGCAGATTTCAATCTACGCAGTGATGGTAGGTGCAGGACTTGGCCTTTCCATGCAAACTATTGTTATTGCTTTGCAAAACTCGATAGATTTCAAAGACATGGGGGTCGCTACAAGTTCTAACACATTCTTCCGCTCACTGGGTTCAGTATTTGGAACAGCGATTTTTGGAAGTATTTTAACTAACCGTGTCGGACATTATCTGGAGAGCAATTTCGCGCAGTTAGCGACATCAAATCCTGCAGCACTTAGCGGTTTTGATATGGCTAAATTAGATGGAATTAGCAGTAACACAGCTGTACTCAACACGCTGCCTCCAGAGATTAAAACAACTGCACTTGAGGCTTTTGTTAGTTCATTCCATATTGTTTTTTATGCAGCGGCTCCAGTTACAGCGATTGGCTTTTTACTTGCTCTACAGCTTCGGGAGATGCCTCTACGTTCAACTAAGGAGTATCAAGCCACCCGGGATAATGCCACTGGAGATAGCATCGGTTGATAAGGTCACAATTTAGAGATTTACCTCGCGAAGTTTCAATTCTGATTGCCGCTTCTTTTTTTGTTGCCATTGGTTATGGAATTGTTATGCCTGCTATTCCAGTTTTTGCTAAAACATTTGGAGTAAGCAACGTAGCTATAGGAATGATTGTCTCTGCTTTTGCCATTACACGTTTTGCATCTGGTTTAGTTTCCGGAACATTGACAGATCGATTTGGTGAGCGAAATGTCTTTGCAGTGGGTGTATTTATGGTTGCTATTTTCACTTTATTAGCTGGTATAGCCCAGAACTATCAACAGTTGCTTATCTTTAGAGCTGCTGGGGGTTTAGGCTCCTCAATGTTTTCTGTTGCCGCTGGATCAGTAATCATGCGCTCAGTTGATGACCAACACAGAGGCCACGCCCAGTCGGTCTACCAAGGTGCATTTTTATTAGGTGGCATTGCAGGTCCTGCTATCGGAGGATTATTGTCAATCATTTCACTTCGCGCACCTTTTTTTGTTTACTCCATTTTGCTTTTTGTTTCTGGAGTAGTTGCACTTGCGTTTTTGAAGAGTAACTCTGCTGGTTTACATACAAATAAATCTCAAGAAATTGAGACGATGAACATCGCACAAGCCTTCACCATGAAGCCATATCGAATTGCGCTGGTTTTAGCTTTTATTTCAACATGGATTTTCTTTGGCATCCGCTCATCGATACTTCCAATTTTCGTGTTAGAAGAACTTGATTCCACTACTGCTGTAGTTGGTTATGGGCTTGCACTTTCAGCTGTTCTGCAAGGAATTTTTCTTCTTCGCGCTGGTCGGTTCTCAGATTCTAAAGGTCGAAGGTCTGCTTCTGTTATTGGAGCCAATGCAGTCATGCTTGGTATTTTGCTATTGACATTTGCAACCAATATTTGGGTCTATCTACTTTCCATGGCAGTAATTGGCTTTGGCGGAGCGTTTCTTGCAACAGTGCCGGCAAGTATCGTGGGAGACATTATCAAGGGAAAAGGTGGCAAGGTTATAGCTGTTTTCCAAATGGCTGGAGATGCGGGAATGATTGTTGGTCCGATTGTTATTGGATGGCTTTCTGATCTTTATTCATATCGAGTTGCTTTTGGTGCATCGGCAGCTATTTTCTTGCTGGCTTTATATTTGGTCTACCAAATTCCAGAGACAAGAAATGCCGAAGGGCCCCAGGTAAATAACCTGAAGCCCCTCGATGAAGATCTTTAATTAGTCGTTGCCACGCAAGATTGAAAGCAAGCGAAGAACTTCCATGTACAACCAAACGATTGTCACCATAAGCCCAAAAGCTGCTCGCCATGACTCTGCCTGTGGAACTCCAGCATTAATGCTGTTTTGAATCTGATCAAAATCTAGAATCAAGAAGAATGCTGCAAGCACCATTCCGCCTGCTGCGAGAATGAGACCAAATCCACCAATGTTATAGAGACTTGCACCAAAGAATGATCCAACTAGTGAAACCATCGCTAATACAAAGTAACCCAGTAGCGCAGTCATTAACACCTTTGTAAATTTTGGTGTTACACGAATTCGTCCGCTCTTATATGCAAACAACATTGCGGCAAATGCTGAAATTGTTACCAAAATTGCTTGGCTTACAATTCCGTCATAGACAGTGTTGTACATATGGCTCAGTGTTCCAAGTGCTAAGCCTTGAAAAGCAGCATATGCAATTACAAGTGCTGGCTTAACCGTCTTGCTAAAAATATTTACCATTGCAAGGACAAGTCCACCGATAAAGCCGAGCATTAGCGCTCCGCCACCGAGGTTAAGTGTCCATGCAGCAGCACCAACTGTTACAAGTACTGCAAACAGTATTGCTGTGCGAGTAACGACATCATCAATAGTCATGCGACCAGTACGAAGTGATGATGCAGCTGGTGAGTTATACAAATTCTCTAGCGCTGCTGGGTCTGAGTTAACTGTGCTCGGATCAAATGCAGCGTATCCACGCTGATTAAACGCCCGTCCTAAAACAGGGTTTGAACTGCGCATATCTTTTTCTCCTTCTTTCAAGCCCTGAGAATCTCTCAAGGATTTCAAGCACCATAATCGTACGGTGCCGGAACTTTGGAGGCCAATTAAAGTGGGCCAACTTGCTTAAAAGGTACTGAGAAATGGTGCCCCGAGTGGGGGTCGAACCCACACTGGGAGGATTTTAAGTCCTCTGCCTCTGCCATTGGGCTATCGGGGCGTT
>Ga0209442_1000076_pt1 | contig 54682 bp, 52 predicted proteins | sample LauGreSBDMM110DD_2_FD_187565 | JGI IMG/M metagenome (GOLD analysis project Ga0209442, IMG submission 187565) | Freshwater lake microbial communities from Lake Michigan, USA - Sp13.BD.MM110.DD (SPAdes) (version 2) | ecosystem: Environmental > Aquatic > Freshwater > Lake | place: Lake Michigan...
CTGCACAATCAAGAGCGGAGTCAGCTCGACTAATGAATGAACTTATGTCGGGTAAAGGAAATGTGGGTGGACCTTTCACGCTGAGCGATCAATTTGGTAAATCACGGAGCCTGTCTGAGTTTAAAGGAAAAATTGTTTTAATTTACTTTGGATATATGTTTTGTCCAGATGTTTGTCCAACGGATTTGGCGAATGTCGCGCGTTTATTAAAATTACTTGGCAAAGACAGTAACCAAGTTCAGGCAATATTTATTACTCTTGATCCAGCCAGAGACACCCAGGATCTCATAGGAAAGTACACAAATCATTTTGATAACCGTATCCTTGGTTTGCGCGGTACAGAGACTCTGACAAAGGAAATTGCTACAAAGTATAAGACCTTTTATGAAAAAGTGAACGTGAGAGGGAGCCAGTACCTAATTGACCATACAGCATTTGTTTACATTATGAATCGCCAAGGAAAATATTTAGCTTTTTTCCCACCGGGTACCTCTGCCGAGCGTATGGAGGTCATGGTGAGGGATGCGCTTCTTACCAAATAGATTCATTCTTTATGGTAATTTCTTTTGTCTGCCCCACCTGTGGTAACCCGCGACCAATGTTGGGGGATTGCCCCTTTTGCGGGAGTCAAGAGATACCCAGTGCCAACACTGATACTGCCACCATTAATTTAGAGATTGGCGGGCCTACGCGTGAGGAGGCCTTAGATACGCTCACGCACCACATCCGAGCTGCTGCTGAGGTACAAATCCGTGTCTTGATTGTCATCCACGGCTATGGCTCATCGGGGCGGGGAGGGGGTATACGACGCACGGTTCGAGAGGCGCTTGAGAATAACTTTTTCTCAGACCGAGTCGACGAGTACTATCATGGAGAAGATTTAGTGCATCGAAGCGAGTTATATCAAGCGTTGATAAAACGTCGCCCCACACTCAAGCAACACCTCAAACAATTAAAAGAGGGTAATGCGGGGATGACCTTGTTAATTATGCGACATTGATCTCGTGGACAATACCAATTATTACTATTAATTACTGACCCTATGCCAAATTACTGGGCCCACTGTGGCTTTGACACCCTAAGCCTTAGTCCCGATAACCAATTATTGGTGACTGATGATTTCTTAAGAACCTATTTATCAAGACCAGAGCTAGCTTTAGTTCCAGAATCTTGCCTTAAAGAAAGAGCGATTCATCAGCGACTTCTCAATAATCCTCGTGAAGAAATTCCATCCGCAGAAATCGAACAGATGGCCGATGCCGACATACAGGCCAATTATGCGATTTGGTTTCGCTACCGCAGCAAATTATTAGTAGCAAGCTCTCTCGAGAACTTCTATATGAGTTTGTTTGAAGGCGAGGGTGTTGATGTACCACCTTTATTTGTCGCTCAGCTGACTCAAATTTTTCTCCGACATATTCTGGGCCCTGAAGTTGATCCGCTTGAAGCTCGTATTGCAGAACTGCTCTATCGACCCCAAAAGATTACTATTTTAGAAGATGGAATTGTGATGGCCGCTGATCACGAGACCATTGAGCGCAATGCGCAGGCTAGTGAGTTTGGCAACATTGTTGATTTGCTCAAGAGTCAATCGCTGGCAATGCGTACAGTCGATCTTGATGTCTTGCATGAAGATAATGCCAAATCATATTGGGGTAGAGACCAAACCCATGACTTTGCCATCCAGCTTAATTTTGATCAAGCCACATTACCCGCGCTAGCATCTGTGCTGCAAAAATGGATTAATCATTTTTTGGGTATAGCGACCACCATCACCCCCTTAAAAGAGATTAACGATCCTAAGTGGGTATGGCATGTTGGCTTAGATGCCTCTGCGACCGAGATATTGAATGCGCTGTACAACAAAGAGCGGGTCGATGAAGCGACTCTTTCCAGAATTATTTGTCTTTTCAAACTAGACTTTAATGACCCCAATGCAGTGGTAAGCCAAATACGGGGAAAGCCCATTTATTTAGGGATGGCCATGAATGCGGAGGGACACTTAAAGCTCAAACCCCAAAATGTCATCTTTAACCTACCCTTAAACCCTGTTTCGTAAGTAATAAATCGTATTCTCCAGATTGTGCATTGCAATAAAATTAAGGGTATACTACTAAGTATTAACCCTAGTACTGGAGAATGTCATGAACCAAACAGTTAGCATTAAACCTGCAATCAACACCCCAACCGTCCATGATGCATACGTAACAGCTAATGGGCTGCTAAATCGTCTCATCGCTATTTTGCGTATCATTGGCGAAGCATGGAAAGAGTCCCGTGTGGAATATAAAAAACATGCCATCTTGGGTGGCGGCTGGGAATAATTGAAAACCGTTCACATCGATTTTGTATCCGACATAGCTTGCCCCTGGTGCGCCATTGGTTTGGCTTCCCTCGAAAAAGCATTAAGCGTTGTTGGTGATGAGGTCAATGTTGAAATTCATTTTCAACCCTTTGAGCTAAACGCTCACATGCCCCTAGGTGGGCAAGATGTGATTGAGTACCTGACCGAGAAATACGGCACTACCGTAAGTCAAGTTAAAGCCAACCAAGAAAATATTCGCAAACGTGCCGCCGAGATGGGCTTTTTATTCCATCCGGAAGGGCGCAAGCGCGTATATAACACCTTTCATGCGCACCGCCTCTTACATTGGGCTTTAGCAGAACACGGACTCGAAGCGCAGTACAAACTCAAGAAAGAGCTCCTTGCGACATACTTCACCTTAGCTGTAAGTGTGGACGATCCCAAGAACCTACTCGATGCAGTCCAACGAGCTGGCTTATCAATTGAACGAGCGCGCGCTATTTTGGAGAGTGATGAGTTCGCCCAAGCGGTTCGGGATCAGAAAAAGAAGTACATCGAGTTAGGGATTAACTCAGTGCCTGCAATTATCTTGGATAACAAATACATGATTCAAGGGGCGCAAGCACCCGAGTTGTTTGCTAGCGCCATGCGCGATTGCGCCCAAGAATCAGAGAGTTAATGTAGTTACTCTTTGATGTTGTTCTGAATCACAAACTTACCCCAAATACCAATCTGCTTGGCTACAAAGGCATTGGCTGCTTCTGGGTTCAAGCTCTGTACCTGAATACCTTGGTTCTTGAGTTTTTCAGCAACTGCAGGGGTCTTTAGGGCTTTATCAACCGCCCGATACATCGCATTCACAATCGCGGGTGGGGTCTTCGATGGAGCAATGACCGCCCACCAGGCAGGAGCCTCAAAGCCTGGGTAGCCACTCTCTGACAAGGTAGGAACTTTAGGCATATCGGGTGAGCGCTTGGCGGTGGTTACTGCTAAGGGTATCAAGCCACCGCTATCAGCATGCGGCTTTATTAAGAACATACTGCCGACCACCAAAGGAACTTGTCCCGCCAAACCATCCTGAACCATGGGACCACCTCCACGATAGGGGGCGTGCACCCAATCAACACCTGTTTTCTTGGCAAAGTCAGCAATAGCAAGATGACCTAAGCTGCCAATGCCGATGGAACCATAGGTAAAAGGCTTCTTGGCTTTGGAGTCGTCCATGAGCTGCTTCATGCTGGTAACACCCGATTTCTTGCTAGACGCTAAGACCATAGGCGATGTGCCAATCATATTAATCGTTACCAAATCTTTGAGGGTGTCATAAGGCAAACTATCTTTTAGAGAGGGGTTAACTCCATGGGTATCAAACACCAAACCAAAGGTGTAGCCATCACCAGTTGCACGCGCTACTGCAGTCGTGCCAATGACACCAGAGGCCCCACCAATATTCTCCACAATTACATTTTGTTTGAGCTCTGCTTGCAAAACGGGCGCCAATATCCGTGCCACTTGATCTACAGAGCCACCCGGAGGGAAAACTGCAATGATCTTGATGGGGCGTTGGCTTGGCCAATTACCTGCATCGCTTTGAGCAAGTGCGGGGGTAATCACGCAAAGCGCAAATAGGGTAGCAATAATCTTCTTCATAAGAGTTCGCATAAGGTTCCTTTAATCAGTATTGAATATCATACTGGAACAGACCCCTAAATTCCTAGAGGTAGACAAAGCAATACAATCAAATAAAACCCCAGAAAAGGACCGTCTTGATGAGCCATGGTATTCATATTCTCCCGCGTGCTGAACCGGCAACTGCAGGTATCCAAGCCTTGCGAGGGATACCAAGCACAGTGATTAGCGATATGCTGGGCCGCACCTTAGTGGCTAACGGTATTCACCCCATTAATCGATCGCCCATATCGGTCTGCGGCAATGCATTTACTATCAAACTGCATGTTGCAGATAATTTAATGGTTCATAAAGCTCTACAAATGGTGCAAGCAGGTGATGTGATGGTGATTGATGTGGAGGGCGATATTGGCTGTGCAGTGATTGGTGAGATCTTGATGACCGTGGCCAAGAGCAGAGGAGTACTAGGGATTGTGGTGGATGGTGCCGTACGGGATGTGGATGCCTTTGATCAGCAGCAATTTCCTTGTTGGGCTAAAGGGGTCAATCTTCGCGGCCCCCTCAAAGAAGGCCCTGGATCCATTAACGTTCCAATCTCGATTGGCGGAATGATTGTTCATCCAGGCGATATTATTCTTGCTGACAGCGATGGTGTGATTGCGGTGCCGCCTGCTCAAGCACTGGAATCAGCACGCTTAGGTCAGGAGAAAGTAAAACAAGAACAAGAGATTCTAAAAACAATTCAGGCGGGTCAGTATGCTACGCCATGGGTTGACGAGCTTCTCAAGAAAAAAGGCGTAATTTAATAACGCCCTTACATTTTCAGAAGGCATTGATTCGAGATGCCTGCATTCTGAAGACGCTCTGCTCCAGGCAAGCCTGCAATCTCTAGCAGGCAAATTGCACTCACGACCTGAGCACCTGTTTTCTGAATCAGCTTACTAGTCGCTAAGATAGTACCGCCAGTTGCCAATACATCATCGACAATTAATACTGCATGATCCGAACTTAAGACCGAAGTACTGATCTCCAGGGCATCGTTACCGTATTCCAGCCCATACGACTCGCGATAGATTTCTGGGGGAAGCTTATTGGGCTTGCGGACCAGCACCAAGCCTTTACCAAGGTGGTTTGCTAAGGCAGAGGCAAAGATGAAGCCTCGAGACTCAATACCTAGGATATGGGTAAATTGATCTGATTTACTTAGGCTAGCTAGCCCCTCAATCGCAGCAGTGAATGCTTTAGCATTCGCCAGCAGGGGACTAATATCCCGAAAAAGGATTCCAGGTTTCGGAAAATCAGGAACGCCGGGTAAATAATCTTCCAGTCTCATGCGATTAAACTCTCTGTATGAATTCTAACCAAAGCCCCATCTTACTGCTAGTTGCCCTCAAAAATGAACTTGAGGCGATTTCAATCCCAAAGAGTATTCCAGTTGCATATACTGGTGTGGGGAAGATTAATGCAGCGACTGTTGCTCAAACTGCAATCATGCATCATCAGCCACAACTCATCATTAACTTTGGTACTGTTGGCAAAATCAACCCAACTTTGTCAGACCTCATCACCATCAAGCGCGTTGTACAACGGGATATGAATGCAGAGCCATTAGCCCCTAGAGGCGTTACCCCATTTTGCACAAAGCCAGCAGAGTACGAATCGCAATCAGGTCTATATACCTGTGGCAGTGGGGATAGCTTTGTCACTAGCAAAGACCCGTGGTTACTTGAGCAACATATTGATGTCGTGGATATGGAACTTTTTGCTATTGCAGCCGTTGCCCACCAACATCAAATACCTTGGCTATCCTTTAAGTTCATCAGCGACGCCGCAGACAGTAAAGCAGGCGAACAGTGGCATGAAAAGATTAACCATGGCGAAGAGCTTTTTATGGAGCAGCTCAAGCAACTGATATCTTAGTTACGGTTTATCGATTGTAATGCCACCTTTTTTGATGATTGCTGTCCATTTTTTTATATCAGAGGCCATGAGTTGTGTTAATTCCTCAGGTGGTCCAGAAACGGCTTCGGCACCAAGTTCAGCAAATTTTGCACGAACCGTAGAATCAGCCAAGGCTTGATTAACATCCTTGTTTAGCTTATCTACAATAGCTTTAGGCGTACCTCTAGGGGCTATCAAGGCAAACCATGCCGCTGAATCATAGCCCTTAATTCCAGCCTCTGCGGCCGTAGGAACATCAGGTAATGCAGGTAAGCGTCGATTAGATGCGACCGCAATCGCCTTCACTCTGCCAGCACTTATTTGACCAGATACATTTGGAAGCAATTGAAAGCTAATTGGAACTCGGCCTGCGACCAAATCGGTCACCATGTTTGCGGTTACACGATAAGGCACATGAAGCATTTTTGCGCCAAGTAATTGTTCGTAGTAAGCTCCCGCTAAATGCTGCGAGCTACCATTACCGACAGATCCATAGCCCACATCAGGGGTCTTGCGGATATAGTCGTTAAGTTGGGAGAGAGTATTGATATTAAGCGTTGAACTTACCACGATAATATTTGGCAAGACTGCAAATAGAGCAATTGGCTGGAGATCGCGTTCTGGATCATAGCCAAGTTCAGGATTTAATATTTTATTAACAGCCAGTGGACCCGAAGTGCTTAAGCCAATGGTGTAACCATCCGGATCCGCTTTAACAACCGCAGCGGTCCCAACATTACCTCCAGCAGCAGGTCGATTATCAAATACGAAGCGAGTGTTTGTGTTGTTACTTACCTTTTCAAGTAGTACACGAGTAACGACGTCACTTGCGCTACCAGCAGAAAAAGGAACGATTACAGTAACGGGTTTATTAGGATAAGTCTGAGCATTTAGATTAAAGCTAAAAAATATAGTGACTAAACCAATACCACAAAAACGAAAAAAATTAGTTGTTTGCATAATCAACCTTTCCAGTAATTGAACCAAAACGTTCTTCCATAACCTGCTCAAGAGCCAAACTTGATTTCGTATGAGCCCCTCCACCACGTACACAGTAATCTTTCGCTTTATTAGGTGAATCAGGATTTTTGCCAGCAGCAAAAGCTTTGGCTTCTTGGAGTAATAACTTCCTAAACCGAATAATTCCAACATCGGTGGGCGATAAATTTTCTTTAGTACGATCAATCATATACCCCTGACTTTCTTGAGCCATCTGGTCTTGTTCGGCAATTCCTCGTATTCCTGTAAAAGAGATAGTTTTTTGTTCTTCACGACTCATTAGATAGGAATTACTGCGATTGCGAAGTGGCACATAGCCAGGACCTAATTCAGCAAATTGACCGTAGCCACCCTTGATGTATTTCTTTCTCTCTTCATCCGATATTGCTTGATCTGGATGCCAGGCATAAACATACATCCAGCAACCATGATCGTCGATTGGCACCCATGAGTATCCGTAGTATGTCTCATTGGGCATCGCTGATGGTGTAATAGAGTGAGTTGGAAGCATGTATTGCGTAAGGCGCCAATAGTGATCACCAGGATCAGCATTTCTAGCGCCACCAATCAAAAATCCAACTTCATGGTCAATGATCTTAAAGCGAGGTGCAGGATCATTTCTTAACCAACGAATACGACTTTCATCTGCGGCAATATTTGAACTGTCATCCTTTCGAAACGCTGGCGCTGGCATATGCAAGAAAGAAAAATGCGCAGTATCAAGTGCGCCTTCCATAGAATGCGTCCAATTGCATTCAACTAATCGTTTTGTGACATAGCGATGACTTGGTGGTACTAAACCAGCCTCAAGTTGTGGAACTTCAAATGGCTGAATATCGGGAGGCCCCATATAGGCCCACACCATATCTGCAAACTCTTGGGTCGGATAGGCTTTAATCTTTATTTTGCCGTGATAGGCAGCATCCTTAGGAACGTTGGGCATATCAATACAGTTACCGTGTATGTCGTATTTCCACCCATGATAGATGCAACGAATTCCACATTCTTCGTTTCTGCCAAAGAATAAGTCTGCACCTCGATGTGCACAAAATGGCTCAATTAATCCAGTATTTCCATTACTGTCGCGAAATAGCAATAGATCTTCACCCATTACCTTAAGGCGGATGGGCGCACAGTCTGGTTTTGCAACTTCTTCTGAGAGGGCTACCGGATGCCAGTGGCAACGAAGGTAGTTGCCCATAGGAGTATTGGGCTCACTAGTATTGAGATATGCATTATCTGTAGCTGAAAGCATGTGTCCTCATCATATTTAATGTTACAAAATTATATTAATGTAAGCAGGTGGTTTTGGATAGACTGGCAGGGCGTGTTTAAATATCTTTTTATGAGGAAATTGACATGGCTAAACATTTAATTGGGGTTTACTCTAGTTTATCCCTCGATCTAGCTGAGAAATTAATTGATAAAGCCATAGATCTCCGAATAAAGCACAATTTATTACCCCTAGCCATTGCTGCTTTAGATGCTGGCGGCCATTTAGTGGCGTTTCGGCGGGAGGATGGTTGCGGTATCTTGCGATCGGATATTGCAATTGGTAAGGCATGGGGCTCCCTAGGAATGGGTATGTCAACCAGACAAATTCGCGATCGATTATCAGACCGTCCAACGTTTCAGTCTGCTTTGTCAGCCGCCTCGTCTGGCCGATTTATACCAACACCCGGAGGCGTATTGATTCTTAATCACGAAAGTATTGCAATTGGCGCCATCGGAATAAGTGGTGATGCATCGGATAAAGATGAATTTTGTGCAATTGAAGCTGTCCGAGCAATGGGATTTACTCCTGAGCCACCTAATCCAGATCAAGACTGGATGAGCAATGAGCTTTGATACAGCGATGTATTATTGGTTTATTTCTTATATAACTTCTAATAGAAAATAACATGACTACTCAACGAGCATACTCTGCTCTCATTGCCTTATTACTCAGCACCTTTATGAGTCACGGTGTTGCCCAAAACAAGGGCATCAGTAGCAGCCTTGCATACGAACAAATTACTGCAAAGCCAATTTTTTTAGAGGGTGGCCCAAAAACCATCTTAGGCCAAAACTTTAAGTATCCAACTGGGGCCCCGCTTATTAAAGCATTTGATATTGTGATCCCGGTTGGCAAACAAACCTCTTTGCATAGCCATGCTATTCCCCTGTATGCGTATATTGTTTCTGGTGAACTCGAGGTCGACTATGGCAGTAAAGGTAAGCGGATATTTAAAGCAGGTTCCTCTTATGTTGAGGCTATTGATTGGTGTCATATTGGAAAGTCTTTAGGGAATCAACCAGTACGCCTCATAGGAGTTTATTTAGGACAAGAGAATCCCGATCAAATTGCGCCAACGGATTGTAAAAAACCAGATTGATGGTTATTGACAAAAAATAGAAAGTGATTATGAGTACTACCTACGTTATTCAGCCCCCTGAGATTCCAACGCTCCCAGTCCAGGGCGATAGCAAGCGTTTTGCAGTTAATCGTATTTATTGTGTTGGCCGTAACTATGCTGACCATGCAAGAGAGATGGGGCATGACCCTGATCGTGAGCCACCATTCTTCTTCATGAAACCAGCGACCGCAATTGTGACCGATGGTAAGAACATGGCCTATCCCTCTTTATCAAATGACGTCCACCACGAGATTGAAATGGTAGTGGCACTGGGTAAGGGTGGAGCGAACATTCATGCAGACCAGGCACTCGATCATGTTTGGGGTTATGGGGTTGGTCTTGATATGACCCGCCGCGATCTTCAGGGGGAAGCAAAAAAGATGGGCCGTCCTTGGGATACTGGTAAAGCCTTTGATCAATCAGCGCCATGCTCAGCCCTGGTGCCAGTAAGCCAATGTGGTCACCTTACAAAAGGACGAATCCATTTAAAGGTGAACGGACAGATAAAGCAAGATGGAGATCTAGCAATGATGATCTGGAACGTACCAGATACGATTGCTTACCTATCCACGCTATTTACTCTGATGCCTGGCGACTTAATATTTTCAGGAACCCCAGCCGGTGTTGCCGCGGTAGCGAGGGGAGATGCTCTGGAAGGCCGCGTTGATGGACTGCCAGTGCTCAAGACCACGATGGTCTAGATTATTTAAAGCTCTGTTTGGTTCTCAATCGAGAATAACTTTAGAGTATCTAGATCAACATGATCGAGGGCATTGAGATGAGTGCTCTCAAGTTTGATGAGGGGCGCACAACCATTTGCAAGCGCTTCTTGCCAACGGGTAATGCACAAGCACCATTGATCACCTGCGCGTAGACCCGGAAACTGATATTCAGGGCGCGGTGTAATAAGATCGTTGCCGCGTTGGTAACTAAACTCTAAAAACTCTTCGCTCATAATGGCGCAGACCAAATGCAAACCAACATCTTCTTGATTGGTTTTGCAGCAACCATCCCGAAAAAATCCTGTAAGCGGATCAAACGAGCAGGGTACCAAAGGCTGCCCAAAGACATTACGAACGATTTCAGGCATTACTTTCCCCTCCACTGGGCTGGTTGACCTGCTAAGAATGAACGCACTCCTTCTTTAAAGTCAGAACTACCATAAACCTCACGAATTAAATCAGTGCAATCGGGTAAGGAGTGATGAATGACCCGTGCCATCATCTGCTTGGATGCTTTCTGAGTGACAGGCGCTAAGACCGAAAGCTGTTCTGCTAAGTCAAGAGCCATCTGTTCGAGTTGCTCTTGCTCCCCCATCTTATAAATAAAGCCTTGAGCATGTAGCTCGGTTGCTGAGACTAGTTCTGCTAAAAGTAGCATGCGTTTCACAATGGCAACACCTAGGTGAGACACTAACCAGGCAATATTGCTGGGTGATAAGGTATTACCAAGGGTGCGCGCAATCGGCACCCCAAATTTAGCACCGGGGTTTGCAAGTCGAAAGTCACACAAAGAAGCAATCGCTAGGCCGCCACCAACGGCTAATCCATCAATAACCGCAATCGTTGGCATACTTAATTGCTGAAGGGGGCTGAGGTAATGATCGATCAACTTCTCGTACCGCACCCCATCTTCACCATCCTTAAACGCGGTGAACTGGGCAATATCACTTCCAGAGACAAATGACTTCCCCCCGATACCACGCAATATCACTGCACGGATTTGGAAGTTTTGGTTAAGCTCTAGACAAATAGTACGTAATTGCTCATACATCTCCTGGGTCATCGCATTGCGTGCGGCCGGCTGATCAAAAAAGAGATGGGCAAACTTCCCTTTGATCTCTACATACACACGAGCATTGGTACTCATACGGCAAAGGCCCCTTGTTCTTCTAATGCCTTAATCTCATCGGGCGTAAAGCCTGCCTGCATGAGAACCTCTTGTGTGTGCTCACCCAAAAGAGGAGGATGGCGCCGCACCTCTTGGGGAGTGCCTTGCATCTTCACTGCAAAACCAATATTGGGCACTTTACCCTCTAGGGGATGATCAATCTCAATACGCATTTGGCGATGCCTGCCATGCTCACTCTCAAATGCCTGTGGATAGTCTAAGATCGGACCTGCTGGAATACCGTGCTCCAAGAGTAAATCAATCCACTCATCAGCACTTTTTAGGGCAAAGGAATTCTCAAGCTCTTGGATTAATTGTTCACGCTGGCCTAGACGACCTGCAATAGTTTGGTACTCCACCTTTTGTAAGAGATCGGGCCGCTCTAAGATCCCACAAAGTAATTGCCAGAGTTTGTTATTGGTTGCACCCATCACAAAATAACCGTCCTTGGCTTTGACTGCTTGATATGGAGCGGTCATACGATTTGCCGTTCCCAAAGCAACCGGTGGATTGCCTGTACCCCAGTACTCTGAGGTGTCCCAGATCGAGAACGCCAATGCTGAATCAAATAGGGATGCGTCAATATATTGTCCTTGACCGGTATTCTTGGCACCAATGTAGGCAGAGAGGGCAGCGTAGGTTGCAAAGAGTGCGCATCCAATATCAGCAACGGGTACACCAGCTTTCACGGGTTTTCCATCCCCGTTACCGGTCACACTCATAATCCCTGACATGGCCTGTGCCATTAAATCAAAACCAGGGCGCATTGCCCATGGTCCACTTTGACCAAAACCCGAGATGCTAACGTACACGAGTGCAGGATTGATCTTGCTCATGACTTCATAACCAACGCCTAAGCGTTTCATAACCCCAGGACGATAGTTTTCAACCAAGATATCAGCTTCTTTGACAAGCTTAAATAAAATGGCTTTACCTGCTTCTGATTTGAGATTGATTGCAATACTTCGTTTATTGCGGTTCATGTTGAGGAAGCCCATACTATCGGGCCCCTTCATCTTGAATCCCATGGCACCGCGGGTTTGATCACCATTACCTGGTGGCTCCACCTTAATGACATCGGCCCCCATATCCGCTAGCAACATACAGGAGTAGGGGCCAGCCATGACTTGACTCACATCAAGCACCTTCACACCCATCAGGGGGAGCGGGCGTTTTTTACCTGGGGCAGAAGGACTCATGACTGCATTCTAAACATAAAACTATTTTAAGTTTGCGTGAATTGCTCAAGTAAAATCAACTTAATGAGATTTCGCTTACTAGCCCCATTTTAAAGATAATGCACTTATTATCAGTGATGACGAGTAACTTGAATCGAAATTCAAATTACTTAATACGAAGAGTGTTTATTGGGCTAGCCATTCTGCTTAGCACTTTTTCTGTTTATTCTCAAACGAATTCATCATGGCCTCGTGAGACCATTCGTATGGTGGTGACTTTTACACCTGGGGGCGCACCAGACACTCTTGCACGTATCTTGGCAGAGGATTGGCAAAAGACCTTGGGTATTCCTATTGTGGTTGAGAACCGTCCTGGGCACGGTGGCAATATTGGTGCAGATCTAGTTGCTAAGAGTAATCCAGATGGCTACACCTTATTGATTGGGACGGTAGGCATTCATGCGATTAATGGTGCCCTCTACGATAAATTACCCTATGACCCTATTGCGGATTTCACACCCATTAGTTTTCTGGCAAGCACCCCGAATGTTCTAATTGTTAGCAAACAGCTAGGCGTTCAATCCCCCAAAGATCTTATTGCCCTAGCTAAGGCAAAGCCTAATGAGTTGACCTTTGGCTCGTCAGGTACTGGAACCTCGATTCATATGTCGGGGGAGTTATTTAAAGATTTAGCTGGAGTGCAAATCAGGCATATTCCATATAAAGGCAGAGCACAATCTCTTCCCGATCTTGTAAGCGGAAGGATCTCAATGCTCTTTGATAACTTGGCATCCGCTTTGCCATTAATCAGGGCAAATGAAGTGACTTCATTGGGGGTAACTACACTGAAACGATCGCCATCTTCCCCTGATATCCCAACTTTGGCAGAGCAGGGATTAAAAGGGTTTGAGGCGGTATCGTGGTTCTCCTTAATGGCCCCAGCCAAATTGCCCAAAGATATACAAGCTCGCCTGAATCAACTAACCGTTCAGACCTTATCAAAACCAGAAATTCGGTCTCGTCTCACAAACGGGGGGTTAGAGCCCAACCCAGGCAGCCCTGAAGAGCTCAGTCGCTATATTCAGCAAGAAGCCTCAAAATGGCGCAAGATTGTTCAGCAGTCCGGTTCAAGGGCGGAATAAAATAAAGATCTTTCATGTCAGCCAGCATGGGATAGGGTGCGTTAATAGTATGTATACGACGTTGCTATCACCCAAATAGGAGATAAAGATGAGATTAATCAGTTATCTGCCCTTTTTGCTCATCATGATAGTCAGTTCATTGGCGCAAGCAGCACCCCAATATTCATGGAATATTTCAGTAGGAACTGGGGTTGGCTATTACGGCAGACCATATGTGGGGCCTTATTACCCCCGACCCCTTTATGGACGTCACTATAGTCCTTACTATCGTGGTTATTATTCGCCACCACCTGTTTATTACACCGCTCCCGCAGTGCTTCCATTGATCTCACAGTCACAACCGCCGGTCTGGTATTACTGCGAACCACAACAGCAGTACTACCCGATTGCAAGCACGTGCAATGAAGCTTGGAAGGTCGTACCAGCAACACCGCCTCAGTCTACAAACCCTTATCATCCATCTATTAATCACTAATTAAGGCTGCTCGTGAAACTACATTCCATTCTTTTAGTTGGTGTAACTTTGTCCAATCTGACCCTGACCGCCTGCGTCTCTGCCCCAACGGGTCCGACCATCGCTGTTATGCCTAGAGAAGGAAAGCCCTTTGATGTATTTAAAAAGGAAGATCAAGAGTGTCGAGAATTTGCTCAAAATTCTGTTCAGGATGGCAATGCAGCGGCTCTCAAAGCTGGAGCTATTAGCACTGCCACTGGGGCGGCGATTGGCGCAGCAGCGGGAGCACTGTATCAAGGTGGTAGTAGCCAGAACGTTGGCACAGGAGCTGCAATTGGCATGGTGGGGGGCGCCGCAGTCGGGGCAATCGGCGCATCCAATAAGGAAACTCAATCACAAAACCAATACAACACCGCTTATCAGCAATGTATGTATGCTAAAGGAAATCAGGTGCCAGGGTTCAAGTCACAGGGTGAATTTAAGCCAATTAAATAAAAAGATGCAACTATCTTGACTTAAATACTAATAAAAGGTTTCCAAAATAGAACAAAATATATATCGAATTTTTTTTAGTGTATTTATTGGAAGTTTAATTTTTAAGCTTCTGATTTCAGGGTTAATTCCGATTACAGGTGATGAGGCATTGTTTTACGTCTGGTCACAAGATCTTTCCTGGGGATACTATGACCACCCACCAATGATCGCTTGGATGCTTGCCCCATTGTCATGGATAAGTAGCGAGTTGGTAGTAATTCGCTTACCAGCAAGCATTCTGAATCACCTAGTAGCTCTTGGAATCATCAACTTGGTTATTCATTGGCAGCCAGAAAAGAAGAATTCAGCATATAAAGTTGGAATTATTTACTTGCTTTTGCCATCCTCGATATTAAGCGTTTTAGTCACTAACGATTCGGCATTATTTTTATTTATGGCTCTAGCGAGCTACTTTTTTATACGCGGAGAGATTGAGGAAAAAAAGGGGATCGATTCAAAAAGTAAATACGCAACAATGATTTATGTTGCTTGTGGAGCTTCTCTTGGAATGGCTTTCCTTTCAAAATATTTGGCAATATTTATTGCAGTAAGTTTTTTTGTAATTTTGGTTTACCAGAGAAAGTATTTCAATTTATTAGTTATTTCTATCACGTCGGCCTGTTTTTTATTAATTAACTTCTTTTGGAATATTAATAATTGTTGGCAGAACATAGTATTTAATACTGTAAATCGAACTGACGATTTAGTGAGTCCTCTAGTAGGAGTACCAAGTTATCTATTAATTTTATTTTATTTGATAACTCCATGGTTATTATGGTACTTGTATCAATCACGAAAAACTTTAAAAAACAATGCAAGCATAGCGTTACTTGCCTTTATACCGTTTGTATTATTCGGAATACTTTCATTTAAGCAATTGATAGGTTTGCATTGGTTGCCAGCATATTTGCCAGCACTTCTATTGTTATTTTGTTTAAGCGGGACGGAAAAACAGCTCAATAGAGCCCAGATTTATACATTTGGATTTGGTTTTATACATGCAATAATAATTTGTATAGCTATTTTTGCGCCAAGCGCAACGTGGAAAGATATGAAATTTTATGAAAAACTTTCTACTCTTAAAAACTCTTCTGACATTGCAAAGAGTGTTGACCCAATAAATGATGATAAAAGAACTTTAATGACCATGGGGTATTCAACCTCATCTATTTTTGCGTTTCACCTGCATAAGGAGGTCCCAGTTTTTGGTACGGGGTCAAAGTTCGGTAGACACGATGATCTCCATTTCAATTTCAAAGAAATTAATGGAAAAAATATTCGAATCTTTAATAATTCACCAATGAATTTAGAGGAGTTATCTAGATTTTTCGGCTCATCTAATCTGGTGGAATTTTCCTTTAAAGGCGTTAAATATTGGTATTTGGATGGGAATGATTTTAAATATGATCTGTACCGTAAGCTAGTTCTTATGGCAATTAAAGAGAAGTTTTACAATATCCCAGCATACTTACCTAGTTATACCTGTAACTTTTTCACAAAGTATGACCTACAATAGAAACAAATAGAGCGTGTGCATCGATAGTTATTGCCTAACTATTTAATTCTGTAGTCATCTGTAGCATTTTCAACTATTAAGCATTCATATGAAACCAATCGCCGTAGACTTAGATGGGTCTTTGATATACACGGATATTTTGTATGAAACTTTTTTAAATGCATTTTCAAAAAACCCATTCATCATTTTTTATTTGCTTTTTTGGATTTTAGGTGGCAAAGCGAATTTAAAAAGTAAGTTGGCAGAATTGGCCACCATTGAAGTTTCGAGCCTACCATTTAATTTTGAACTGATTAACTGGTTAAAACAGCAAAAAACTTTAGGTAGAAAATTGGTTTTGTGTACAGCATCTCACCATTCGGTTGCAAGAGATATAGCAAGTCATCTCGATCTATTTGATGAAGTTATGGCCAGCAATGGAAGAATAAATTTGTCTGGTAATAATAAAGCTTCTGCATTAGTTGAAAAATTTGGTCACCAAGGTTTTGATTATGTTGGAAATTCCCAAGTTGATTTACTAGTATGGTCAAAGTCGCATAAGATTATTTTAGTGAATGGGTCTAAAGATTTAGTCAATAAATTAAAAAAAATGGGAAATATTGAGCTCATATTTTCTGGCATTGATTCTGGATTCAAAGAATGGATCAAGGCCTTTAGATTGCATCAATGGATAAAAAATTTACTAATTTTTATACCCATTCTGGCAGCGCATGCGCTAATTACGATTGATAATGTAACTGTATTGTTGTTAGCATTTTTATCTTTCAGTTTGTGTGCCTCCTCGGTCTATATAAGTAATGATTTATTGGATCTAGAAAGCGATCGGCGCCATCTACGTAAAAGAAATCGACCATTTGCCTCAGGCAGTCTCCCGATTTTAATTGGTCTAATTCTTGCACCTTTGCTACTAATTATTAGTTTAATTATTGCTAGTTTTGTTAACAAAACTTTTTTATATTGGTTAATAATTTATTTTCTTATTACAGGGGCATATTCACTATGGCTAAAGAGAGTAGTGCTAGTTGATTGCTTTACACTTGCACAGCTATATACATTACGAATTGTTGCTGGTGCGGCGGCGGTTGATGTGCCTTTGTCCTTTTGGTTACTAGCCTTTTCAATCTTTTTATTTCTTTCATTAGCATTTATTAAACGCTGCGCTGAGTTGCATTTTCACTCTAGAAATATGATTGAATTTGCGCACGGAAGGGGTTATCTTGTTTCAGATTTATCATTCATTCAGCAGTTAGGAATTTCTTCTGGATTTTTAGCAGTTTTGGTCTTAGCACTCTATCTTAATAGCGATAACGTTGTAAGGCTTTATGAAAACCCAGAATTTATTTGGCTGGCTGTTCCTTTGATTTTATTCTGGATTAGCTGGATGTGGCTTCAAGTTCATCGTGGAAAAATGCATGATGATCCAATTGTTTTTGCAATTAAGGATAAGGTTAGTATTTTTGTTGGCCTATTTTTTATTTTAATTTTTATAATTGCTAGCTAATTAATCCTTTTTTTGAAATTATTATGATAAGAATTCACGGTTGGGGCAACTTTCCTTCGATTGATTCTGAAGTTTTTTTCCCAAAGAGTCTTACTGCATCTTCTGATTTAATTAAGAATATAAATAATTTAATTCCAAGAGGGTTCGGAAGGAGCTACGGTGATAGCGCAAATAGTAAAAAAATATTGCAATCTAATTATTTAAATCGTTTCATAAGTTTTGATCATGAAAATGGCGTTTTGATCTGTGATGCTGGTTTATCTATTAATGAAATTTTGAGCTTGATTGTTCCTCGTGGCTGGTTTATTCCTGTTGCACCTGGTACTAGTTTTGTTTCAATTGGTGGCGCTATTGCAAGCGATGTTCATGGCAAGAATCACCATCACCAAGGTTGTTTTTCAGAACATTTGCTTTCATTTGAATTAATGTTGGCAGATGGATCAATTACCCAGGTTTCTCGATCTCATTTGCCAGATCTATTTCAAGCAACCTGCGGTGGAATGGGCTTAACCGGCTTTGTTGTTTCTGCATGTATTCAGCTGATACCAATAAAATCTAGTCAAATTATCCAATCGCTTGTTAAGTGCGGATCTTTAGAGGAGGTCTGCGACCAGTTTTATATTAACCGGGATAAAACGTATTCAGTAGCCTGGATTGATTGTTTGTCGTCTGGAAAAAATTTTGGTCGCTCTGTTTTGATGGTTGGTGAGCATTCCGAATCTGGGAAATTAAGTGTGTCTAAAAAGGCACCAATTAACATACCATTTAATATGCCTGCATCCTTATTAAATTCGTATTCTATTAGATTATTTAATTCAATTTATTATCATAGCTTTTCTACCCAATCTGATATGAATATTTCGTATGAAAAGTTTTTTTATCCACTTGATGGTATTCGAAATTGGAATCGACTTTACGGCAAGGCAGGGTTTATTCAATATCAATTTGTTATTCCGATGGCTGTTGGTATTGAAGGTCTTAAGAAAATTCTTGTTAAGATTGTTGATAGTGGTTTAGGTTCATTTTTAGCTGTATTGAAATGCTTCGGACCAGCTAATGCTAATTATTTATCATTCCCTGTTGAGGGATTTACTTTAGCTTTAGATTTTAAACTTTCAGATTCTGTTATTAAGCTAGTTTCTAATCTAGACCCGATGGTTGTTGACATGGGAGGTCGTATTTATTTAACAAAAGATGCTCTTATGAACGATACTACTTTTAAGTCATGTTATCCACTTTGGGAAAATTTTGAGCAGGTACGGTCTAAATATGGAGCAATTGGTAAGTTTTCTTCCATTCAATCTAAAAGATTAGGTTTGCAGTGAAAAATGTTCTAATTATTGGAGCAACTTCTGCAATAGCAGAAGCTTCAGCACGAATTTGGGCTCAAAAAGGATACCAACTTTTTTTGGTTGGCAGGAACCAAGAGCAACTTAATTTAATCTGTCAAGATTTGCTTATACGTGGCTCCCCTAAGGTAATAAACTTCTGCGTTGATCTCAACAATCTTGATGCGCATCATTTAGTATTAGATAACGCATTTCAGGAATTTGGGACTATCGATATAGTCTTAATTGCTCACGGAACCCTTTCTAATCAAGCGGATTGTGAAAGTTCTGTTGATTTAACCCTCGAAGAGATAAAAACAAATGCACTCTCATCGATTTCATTATTGACACTTTTAGGCAATCGTTTTGAACAGCAAAGATTTGGTGTTATAGCGATAATTAGTTCTGTTGCCGGAGATCGGGGCAGACAAAGTAACTATGTTTATGGCTCAGCCAAGGGTATGTTGAATATCTTTACTTCCGGATTACGTCAGCGCTTATATAAATCAGGGGTTTCGGTTCTTACAGTAAAGCCAGGTTTCGTTGATACTCCTATGACTGCAAATTTTAAAAAAGGTTTTTTATGGTCCTCACCTAGCTTGATTGCTAAGCTTATAGTGGCTGGCTCCGAAAAGGCGAATACAGAAATTTACGCACCTAAATACTGGTGGCTCATAATGTTCGTTATTAAAATTATTCCAACTAATATTTTTATAAAATTTAAGCTTTAATTTTTAGTAATTAGGGCGAAACGTAACCTAAGTACAGTTGTAAAAATAGTTTAAAGATGTTCTCTTTGCGGTAGTTGTAACGATATTCGATTTTTTTAAATACATCGGAAAGTGATACCTTTAAACACCGCGAAAGTTATATAGATTTTATTTAGCATAACTCTAAAATCTCTCGATGTGGTTAATATGGCTTTTGGTTCTTGATTTACAAACTCCTTGGAGTGATTGCCTATCAAATGCTTACTAAAGATTTGTAAGGGCTGACATCACAATATCAGCAACTTCGCATGCTTCTTAAATGTACGAATCTAGGGGGATACTACAGAGGTCTTAATCGAAAAAAATTATTTCCCACCTATAAAGTCATGATGCTCTATAAAGAGCTTGGCAAGTTACTCATTCAAGAATGGAGGAACTAGACCGTCAACGGTGGCTTGGTTCTTTCATAGTGGGCTGCAGTTCTTCTAAAAATCCAGAGTAATAGGGCGGCAGCTACAGCTAGACTCAAACTATTTGCAATCCAAAATCCATTGACTCCTTGTAATAAAGTAGGCGTGTTACCAAACACATTAAATCCCAAGAGATAGCCACCGCCAAGACCGATACACCAGAGAGAGATGGCATACACAATCATTGGCAAGAAGGAGATGCGATAAGCCCGCAGAATAAATGCAGCTACTACTTGTACCGAGTCTACTAATTGATAAAAACAAATGAACAAAAATAGAGGTGCTGCTAATAATTTGACATCGGGTGTTGGATCGTACAGATCAAGCAACTGAAATCGAAAAACCCAAACAAATAACCCAATCACAATACATAAGCCGCCTGTAAATAGAACGGATGACCAACCAATTTCTTCTGCGCGATGTTGTTTACCTGCCCCAATCGATTGGGAAACGAGAGTCATGGTAGCAATTGCTAATGAGAGTGGCACCATATAGATTACCGTCCCTAAATTAGCCACAATCTGATGTCCTGCAAGAGTGGTGGTTCCAAGACGGGCAATAAATAGAGACATAAAGGTAAACGAAGTTACCTCAATGAAATAACTTAAACCGATAGGTGCTCCCAAGCGTAATAGCAACCAGATACGATGCCAGTTAGGCCAGCTAAAACGCTCAAAAATATTAAAGGGCTTATAAAACCGACCCCATAGAACAATGATTAAGATTGAGAAAAACCACAACCAGTTAATGATGACGGTGGCAACGGCGCAACCGGGGCCTCCCATTGCATCAATACCAAAGCCACCATAAATGAAGAGCGCATTAAGCGGAAACTTAGCAGCTAAACCAATCAACTGAAGGATGGTAATAATCCCTGGCCTAGAAACAGCATTATGAAAAGACATTAAAACCCGCATGCCCATGCTGGCAGGTAGGCCTAAGGCAAGGATTTGTAGATATAAGCGGGCTTTGTTCTCTAAATCAAGATTGACCTGTGAAATGGCTAGTAAGTAGTCGGCATTTAAAAGAATCAGGGTGCCAACGATCGTCAACCCGACTGCCAGCCAGCCAGCCTGGCGAACCTCTTCACCAATTTCCGAATAACGCTTTGCTCCAAACAGCTGACCTGCAATAGGAGTTAAGGCTGCAATTACCCCAGTCAGGCCGACATAGACACTAATAAAGATCGCACTTGCCATCGCTAATGCCGCAAGATCCTCAGAGGAATAGCGTGCGGTCATGGCGGTATCTAAAACGCCAAATGCAATTACGGCAAGTTGACCTATTAAAAGAGGGCCGGCTAATTTGAGAAGCTCAGGAACATCTGCTCGCAATCGCGAGACTCTAAAAAAACTCATAAGGAACTAATTAGCAGAGATGATTTAACCCATCCATTGACTAACAGGGGCGGCAGCATCCTGAAGCGGTTGAGAGATAATGTCAACAAGGGCGGGAGCGCCACTTTCAATGGCCTTCTTTAGTACTTCATCTAACTGTAGTGGATTATCTACTCGCCATGATTGAATACCGTATGCTGCAGCAACTCGAGCATGATCTGTTCGCTCAAAGTCGACTGAAAAATACCGTTTGTCATAGCCTGATTTCTGGCTTGCTTTAATCCATCCATAGACTGAATTGGAAATTACAATCATTAAAATTGGTAATTTACGACGCGTGATGGTCTCTAATTCGCCAACCGTAAAGCCAAAACTACCATCGCCCATAACGGCAACAGATTTCAAGTTAGGACGCCCAATTGCTGCGCCAATTGCTGCAGACATGGCATAGCCGAGGGCACCGTGCGCGCGGTTTGTAATGAAATGACGCCCAGGAAGATCAGATAAAAAATAAGCAGAAAAGTAGGGGCATGGAGTTCCCGGATCAGCACAAATGATCGCATCTTTAGGTAATAATCGATTTAGACTATGAACAATCCGTTCAGGAACAATAGGGCTGTCATTGGATTGAGCTAATTGTAGAAATGGAGCGAATTTTTCTTCTTTGCTCTGAAGGCTTAACGTTTTACCATCAATAACTTTCTTAGTCCGATTGATAATCTGTTTTTGAAGTAATAAATTGATTAATTCCAAGGTTAGCTTAGCGTCTCCAAAGAGAGGGGCATGAGTTTTGTAGTTAACGCCTATCGTATTCGCATCAATATCTAAATGAATGATGTTGGTATTTGGTGACGGAAAGCGCCAATGCTCGGTGGTAGTTGAGCCTGCACGACAGCCAATAAAAAACACTAGGTCGGCTTGAGCAACAATATTACGGGTTGCGATCACTCCACCGTTAGAGCCAACTACCCCAGCATTTAGGGGATGCCTGCCTGCAAGACTACCTTGACCACTCACAGTGGTGCAAACAGGAATATTGAGGAGTTCAACTAAATTAGCAAGAGCTACTTCTGCCCCTGAAATAACAACGCCACCACCACAAATAACAATCGGCGAATGGGCTTGCAAAAGAAGATCTACAGCTTTTTGTATGGCTGGTTCACTAGGTACAAAACGTTGTGCTGGAAAGGTTTCATGACCGTCTTGTGCCCATAATTCCGTCTGAGAGACCTCGTGTTTCTGTACATCATGTGGAAAACAAATATGAGTTGTACCCGGTCGGCCTGTGGTCATTTCTCGAAAAGCAGTTCGAACCGCGCCGGGAATCTGTTGAGCTAAATCAATAGTAGTGTTCCACTTTGTCAGGGGCTTATATAGGGCTTCTTGATCCAGTTCTGTAAGCGGAAAGCGACCTCGCGAGCTAACGGGTACATCCGATGTAATACCTAAAATCGGAATAGAGGACTCATTAGCTTCGACGAATGCAGGTAATAGATAAGTAGCGCCACCGCCACTAGGCCCCTCGCATACCCCAACTCTATTTGTAACTCGCGCATAGGCATCTGCCATATAGCCAGCACTCCGCTCATCTCTGGTTAGAACATGATCGATTCCATGGTCAAGACGATATAGAGCATCATAGAAAGGTAGGCTAGTGTCACCGCATAAACCAAATATATGCTTTACCCCATAGAGTTCCAACATTCTGACCATGGCTTCAGCGCCATTGAGCTTCGTATCACTCAAATTAATCTTCCAACTTTAGTTTGGTTGTTCTAACAAATTGAGACCAGCGATCAAATTCTTGCTTGGTATAGCGATCGGCAGATGGGCCGTCACCAGCAAGAACTTCAAAGCCACCTTGGGTTAACTTTGCTTTAATCTCGGGATCATTTAAAACAACTTGAAAGTCAGTCGTTAATTTGCTAACAGTATTGCTTGGTGTACCGGCTGGTGCAAACACTCCAATCCATGAATATGCCTCAAATCCAGCATAGCCAGATTCTGCAACGGTAGGCGTATTGGGTAAATCGGGAAGTCTCTTAAGGCCGGTCACGGCCAATGGCTTCATCTTATCTGCTGTAATTTGTCCTTTGACAGCGGCATAGCTTAAAAGGGTTAAGCTGGCTGTATTGCCAACAACAGCAGCAATTGCAGGGCCACCGCCACCGTATGGAACATGAAGAACATCAACTCCAGAACGACGTTTTAAATCTTCCATCGCTAAGTGATTTAGTGAGCCTACCCCAGTAGAGGCATAACTAAAGTTTGGATTTTTTCTTGCCGCTTCTAAAAAACTACTTAGATTGCTACCAGGCACTGACGGGTTGGCTGCAATGACTAAAGGAAAGCGAACCAATAGGGCTACTCCAGTAAAGTCTTTAAAGGTATCGTATGGAAGCTTCTTAACTATTGGGTTAATGGCATGATTATCGAAACTAAGCAAAAGAGTATTGCCATCCGGGTTAGCACGAGCTACAAACTGGCTAGCAATTTGACTCGCAGCACCCGGCCTATTTTCCACTACAACTGGACGTCCAATGCGCTCTGAGAGCTTAGTTTGGATAGTGCGCGCCGTGATATCGGTACTACCACCGGGTGGGAATGGCACCACAAGGGTGAGCGGCTTATCGCTTTGCGCATAAACAAAATTGGCTAGAGAAAGGCTTAGTAGTAAGAACAATATACCAATAAGCTCTCTTCGAATATTACGTGTTTTGATCAAAAAAGTGTTTTGCATGTTATGGGTCTCCTAAATTTTCTTTTAAATACTTGTTTGTAATACTGATTAATTGATTTGGTATCTGAATCTCTATCAAGTTTATCTCAGGTAATAACTGATTATTTTCTTTAAGAGAAAGCGTTACGTTCTCCAGTTGAATCTTGAGAAAATTATCAGACACCGCTTGATAAGGTGCCAACTCAAGTAATTGATTTAATATGCGAGCCAGTTCATGAGGTGATTTACAGAATATTTCAATATTGACCAAGGACTTTGCTAGATTTTTATGGGATTGCCATTCTGTATTCCATACAAAATCAGGTGTTCTATGTTCGCAAAAGTAGATTCTAAGACCATCGATTGGCTGTTTTGAAAAACGGACAGCCTTAAACTCCGCAGTCACTTCTTTACCCTCGTATTGAGCTGGGCGACTAAGATTTTGAACTGGTTGAACGTCGAATCCAAGCCTTAACAACCGATGGTAAGTACGTTCAGCATCATTTGTTCTAAAAACCAGCGCATCCAATCCGTAATCTAAATCAGCTATTTCTTTTCTCGCAAGTGGCTTGTCAGATTCCCATCCTAGTAATTCAATATAAGTAGAATCCAGAACAATCAGCCTATTAATGGAACCTAAATTATGTTTTGCAAGGGGCGTTAACTTAAAACCGGATTGTTCAAATATTCTTACAAAATCGCTTAAACAAGCTCTAGTAATAATGACCAAGTGATCGAATGCATTATCGTTATCTACGGACATATTTACTCAGATAAGACCTGGTATAAATGCAAGCGCTCTGAGCGGTCAGATGCCCGACGATCCTCCCATAAGAGCTTGAGCTTCCTATCATTAAGAGCAGAGAACGCAGACGCAGTGCTAGCGTTGTGAGTAAGCATATAAGGGCAATTGGTGTTGTCGGCCAATGGAAGCTTTGTAAAATAAATAAACGATGCCAGCTGCGCTTGACCCAGGTTGCTGGTATCGATGCACTTTACGTCTGCAGGTACTGATTTGACTAAACGCTCAGCCACAAAACGATAGGTTTTGGCATAGTTGATTGTGGGAAGCCATAAAGTCATCAAAAGAACCCACATTAATGTAGTCCCCGATGCTGAAATAGCAAGACATCTCCAAATAACCCTTGGAGCCCTGGATGTCCTCCATCCAACAATTAGCGCCCATATGATAGAAATGCTAATGGCAGTTAAAAAACTTATCCAGCTGAATGCTATTTCATAGCCTGGCAAAAACCGAGATGCATTGGCAGCAATCTGGGCTGGATAGCCTGTGGTCATAGCAAGCCATATAACCCAAATTGCAATTCCTATAAGGGTAAAGCCAAGTAAAGCTAACCAATCGATGAAGCTAATAACGCTTCGACTTAAAACTGGCAAGCTAAATGCTGCCAATATCGCTAAAGATGGAATAAGAATAATTAGATCATGTTCATTTGCTTCAACGCGCATTAATACATATGCAAAAGAAGAAATTAACAGCCCTAGTGGGATGCAAATGTGTGGTGAGCGCCATCCGCCAGAATGATTATTGCGCACCCAATGAGAAATGCCAACTATGGCAAGTGGCCATAACGGCCATGCGTATACCCAAAAATTTGAGAATATAAATTTTAGCGCCTTAAGTGAGGGGTAATTATGCATTGGGGGAGTATTAGCCCACGCTTGTAGGGTAGAGTCTTGCAACTCTGGGCTTAGATTAAATAAGTGCCACAGGAATGGCCAGACACCAATACCTAGAATGGCAATCACGCTAGAACTTAAGGTCCACCGAAAACGAAGCTTTACTTGACAGAGTAAAACCGCAAGACCAATCGCGAGGGCTATTAAAACGGTTAGAGCCCAGTTACTTGAAAGCCCTAGAATTACTAAACCTAATCCAGTCCAGGCTCCGCCTTGCCAAGGTTTATCTAAGCCCCGAACCGTGCCATACAAAATAATGGAGAGCCCCATTAAGTGCGCCATCATCGGTGTGGTCTCGTGTGAGCGCTGTGCTAAACCCACGCAAGCCAAGAAAATCAGTAAGGCACCATCGGCCAAGGTCATGCCATAGTCGCGCGAATTAGGTTGGCCACCTAAGGCAAAACTCATCGGCTGTACTTCTTGACGGCGTCCGAGTAAATACGTGGCATACCAAATAGCAATGGCTGAAGTAAAAAAACATAGCGCGGAATAGAGACGGGCGGCATTAGCATCCCCAATCCATGAACCAAAAATATCCATGAGGGAGGCGCCTAACCAATAGGGTAGCGGTGCGCCCATGGAGAGATCGCGTCCTGAAAGTCCTGGTACTAGCCAATCTTGCCAAGAGCCCGTATGTAAGGTCCACATCACCCCAAACCCAATCGAGTCCTCATTCTTCCAGGGGTCGCGACCAAAAAGACCAGCTAGACCATAAACAATGGTTAGCGCAAAGATCACAATGCGTGGAATGGAGACGGTGGCGGCTGCAGTGAGTTTGAGCATGCTAATTTATTGATACATAAATACTAGAGTGATCTCGGTAAACAGAAATAAAAAAGGCAGCAAACGCTGCCTTAGGTAAATCAATTCAGGATAAACACAATGCCGAAGCAATTACTTCGCTTTCTTGGTAGCCACTTTCTTGGCAGCAGGTTTCTCGGTCTTTTTGGCTACAGCTGCAGCAGCACGCTTCTCAGCAGTCTTCACAGCGCCATCACCGGTGGCCTTAGCGGCAGCTTTACCACCAAATTTCTGACGGAACTTCTCAACCCGACCGGCCGTATCAATAATCTTCTGCGTACCCGTAAAGAAGGGGTGTGACTCGGAAGAGGTCTCAATTTTGGCTAGGGGATACTCATTGCCATCTTCCCACTTGATTTTCTCTTTGGTGTTGATGGTAGAGCGCGTTTTGAAGCTAAAGTTGTTAGAAACATCAACAAAAACAACTTCGCGATATTCTGGGTGAATGCCTGATTTCATAATTAATATCCATAGTTCGGGTAGCCGTTGAGGATCAAAAACCGTGTTTCCTCAATACTTGCCCAGGGGTGTCAAACAGCAAAAGCAAAATTATGCCACAAAATCAATAAGAAAGCGTCAAATCTGCCCTTAAAAGCCCTTAACCGCCACGACGCATGAGATCAAAGAACTCTGCATTGTTCTTGGTTGATTTGAGCTTATCGACAATAAAGTTCATGGCCTCGATCTCATCCATATCGGCTAAGAGCTTACGCAGCACCCAAATCTTCTGAAGATTCTCGGGTTTGACCAAGAGCTCCTCACGGCGCGTACCTGATTTATTGAGGTTGATGGCAGGATAGACCCGGCGCTCTGCTAGGCGACGCTCTAAATGAACTTCCATATTGCCGGTGCCCTTGAACTCTTCATAGATCAAGTCATCCATGCGGCTACCGGTCTCAATCAAGGCCGTTGCCAAAATAGTGAGTGAGCCACCTTCCTCGATATTGCGAGCCGCACCAAAGAAACGCTTGGGGCGTTGTAGCGCATTGGCATCAACACCGCCCGATAAAACTTTGCCTGATGAGGGCACCACCGTGTTGTAGGCACGTGCTAAGCGTGTAATTGAGTCGAGCAAAATAATGACATCTTTTTTCATCTCAACCAAACGTTTGGCTTTCTCAATCACCATCTCAGCAACTTGCACGTGACGAACAGCAGGCTCATCAAACGTAGAGGCAACCACTTCGCCATGGACCGAGCGTTGCATCTCAGTTACTTCCTCAGGACGCTCATCAACTAGCAAAACAATCAGAATTGCCTCAGGATGATTTTGGGAGATCGCGTGCGCTACGTGCTGCATCATCACGGTCTTACCTGATTTCGGGGAAGAAACGATCAAACCGCGCTGACCAAAACCAATTGGCGAGATCATATCGATGATTCGACCAGTCAGGTTCTCTTCAGCCTTGATATCGCGCTCTAAAGAGATGGTGCGATTGGGGTGGAGCGGTGTTAAGTTCTCAAACATGATGCGGTTTTTGAGATCCTCTGGCGCCATACCATTGATCTTGTCGACCTTCACCAGGGCAAAGTAACGCTCACCTTCTTTGGGGGTGCGAACCTCACCTTCAATCCCATCACCCGTATGTAAATTGAAGCGACGGATTTGTGCAGGTGAGATATAAATATCATCGGGCGAAGCCATGTAGGACGACTCGGGCGAGCGTAAGAACCCAAAGCCATCCGGCAGTACCTCTAAGACGCCGTCCCCAAATACCTGTTCTCCAGCCTTGGCCCTCTTTTTAAGGATCGCAAACATAAGCTCTTGCTTGCGCATGCGCTGTGTGTTCTCGATCTCGAGGCTAGCAGCCATCTCAAGGAGTTGGGAAACGTGGAGTACTTTAAGTTCAGTCAGTTGCATGGTGTGCTTATGGTTCTATTCAATAGGAAAAGGAAAAAGGGGAGGGGAATGAGGGGGCCTTGGAATTGCCAATCCGATGAATAAAACGGCAATGCAAAAGAGTAATAACGAATTTAGCTTAAATCGAATCAGTAATCAGGGCGGTAATTAATTTGGGGGAACAATCAGAATTTGGAGGGAGAGCCTCAAAGGGCTCTTTATTGAGATGGAATCTTACACCATAAACGCTCAAAATCAGAATACTCTTGGCGGCTTGGTTAAAAAACAACATCAGGCTCAAGTTCTGAGCCTGATATCGGTCATCCTAGCAAACGCTATGGAACATTCTCAAATATTGCTATCGATGAACGCCGATAACTGGGATTTGGCTAAAGCACCCACTTTTTGGGCAGCAACAGTACCGTTTTTGAACAAAATGAGGGTTGGAATACCCCGAATATTGAACTGGGCAGGAATGCCTTGGTTCTCGTCGACATTCATCTTGGCAATCTGGATACGGTCGCCATACTCGACGGAAAGCTCCTCCAAAATCGGCCCAATCATCTTGCAGGGGCCACACCACTCAGCCCAGAAGTCGAGCAAAACGGGCTTGTCTGCTTTTAGAACGTCTTGTTCAAAAGATGCATCACTTACATGTTTAACACCGGCACTCATGAATATTCCTTATCAATGGATTGGTCTGGCACAGCTCTCGTGGGAAAGCGTCCCAAGCCCTTATATTATCAATAAGCTGTGACCATTGCCCAATTCTCCTAGAACGATTGCAAAATAAGCACGCGCCATGCGAACCATTACCATTACCCCCAATCAAAATGCTCTAGCAGAGATGGCCGAGCATATTTGGGCATTTACTAAGGCAAGCAAGACCAGACCGCTGGTAATCCTTCCTACAGCTGGCCCCAATGCGAGTTTGCGTCAAGCCCTCGAACGTCTGCGTCCCACCGCAGACTCAGCGAGCATTATGTTTCTGCCAGAGGTGCACAGTTTGAGTGATTGGCTAGAGTTGGCACCGGATATCTTCCTGATCCCCGATCAACAATCACAAACCGAGCGCATCTTACAAACCTATGCCTGCGTCGGCGCTAACCCAGAGTTGCAAACGTGGTTTGCAGCAGAAGGAGAGGGTGGGGCATGGAGCCTTGCACAAGCCATCGTGAGTGCCTGTGATTTACTGTCGCAAAGTATCGTGCCACATTTATCGTGGGATCCTCACACACTTGATCTTAAGAGCGATATGCACAAGCTCGAGTCTGCCTTACAAGATGCAATTGATACGGCTTACCCAAAGTTAGCCCACGCCTTAGTGAGTAAGGAAGCCAATATCCTTCTAGCACTATGGCGATATCTCGGCTCGGTTCGTGATCCCATGATCCGCAAACATCTGGCCTTAGCATCCTATGTGCAACAGTTTGCACATCAAGAACAAGCTCGTAGACCCTTGATTTGGATTGAGACCATCGAACCACAGGCAGCCCAAGCGAACATGCAAACCCAATTCTTGGAAGCATGCGCACATCACATACCCGTTCATCGACTACAAATGGATTGGAGCTCGATTGCCCTATGGCCTGAGGCCATTTGTGAGGAAGCTACGGCGCAGGATGAGGCACAAGCACTTAGTAATTGCAACACCTTAAACACCCAATCAATTCAATGCATCAGTGCTAATCGTTTTGAGGACCTTGCTTGGGAGGCAGCACGTCGGATTGAAGCGCATCTTAAGGCGGGCCGTAAGCACATTGCCTTAGTGGCACAAGATCGATTGTTGGCACGTAGAACCCGCGCGCTACTCGCTCGTTTAGGTCCTGGCGTAAGCATTGCCGATGAGACCGGCTGGAAACTATCGACAACTCGAGCTGCCGCGGCACTGCATGCGTGGTTAGAGTTACTGCGTTCGCCTAGTGAAGGACCAAGTGCCAGCACCTTATTAGAGTTCTTAAAAAATCCTTTTCTGGATCTGGCCCATCTTCTGAATACCCAAGAGAGTCATTGCGATCTTCTCATTACCGAGTTAGAGAACGCCTTACTGATTAAACAGGCGCGCTCCTCCTGGATCAGTTTCTATCTAGCAATAGAGGCAGGAGCCAGCCCAGAATACGACCCCCGCTTACACACCCTATTGCACGTGATTCGGCAACGGGTTGGGCAATGGCAAAGTAAAGTGATGCAGACCCCGTATTGTGGCGATGCGCTGCTCCAACTTCAGGAGGATCTTTCGGCTTTTGGAATGAAGCAAGGTTTTGAGCAAGATGCTGCTGGTCTGCAATTACTCCAGATGCTGCACATGCTAGGCCTACAACAAAGTAATTTAGCCCCCCTACGCATGCCCTTAAATGAGTGGCTAATCTTATTAAAAACCGTGATGGAGGAAGAGGTGTACCGAGAGCAGGGTGTACCAAGCCCTGCGCGCGTATCGATTCTGCCACTGAGCTCCACGCGTTTGCGCTATTTTGATGCTGTTGTGATGGTGGGTTGTGATGAACGGCAGTTACCAGCATATTCAGAGCCGCCCTTATTTTTCTCCGAATCGCTCTGCCAATTTTTAGGAGGTTCGAGTATTGCTGGGCAATTTCGTCAACAAGCAAGAGATCTCTCGCAACTCATGGCTAGTTATCAGTACATTGATCTTCTCTGGCAAAGTGAGGGCGCCAGTGGCGAACCATTACGTGCATCGCCGTGGATACAGCGGCTCCAAAATCACCTACCAAAACTAGCGACACTTCCAGCAAAGGCGGACCAACGTAGCGGAGTGGCAAGGCCCTCGACGATGGCAAGCGCGCAGCGCTTACCGGGTTTGCCGATGCCAACCCGTATGAGCCCCAGCGCCTACCGGGCTTTACGCTCCTGCCCATATCAATTCTATGTACGTAATTTATTAGGTTTGCGTAAGCGCAAAGGTCTTGACGAAGAACTCGATGCATCTTTACTAGGACAGACCTTGCATCAGATCTTGCGTAACTTTTTTCAGGAACTCAAAAGCACGCAGCTTCGCGAGCCACGTTTACAGGATCCACATTACCGATCAGCATGGATGCAAGAGCATTTGCATCAAGCCTCCGAGCAGGGTTTTCTTAAACTACTCGAGGGGGATAAGCGCATATTGGGTAGCTTGCGGGATTGGCAAAAACAAATCCCGAGCTTTGTTGAATGGCAGCTCGAGCGAGAGAGTCGGGGTTGGCAGTTTCATGACGCAGAGCTGAAAGTTGGCTTTGAGTTTACGTTTACCGATGCGCATCACCAGGAGCATATGGTTCGTATCGAAGGATATACCGATCGCTTAGATGTGCATGCTGCTAATCGGCAGGCAGCAATCCTCGATTACAAACATCAGAGTCCCGATAAGATCAAAAAACGTGCCGACCAATTAATGGACGACCCACAACTACTGCTCTATACCAAAGCTATTTCTGAGGAGCATCGGGGCACAGAGCATCCAGTCGTGGAGGCCGAATGGGTTGCTCTCAAAATGAATCTGAAGAAAAAAGAGTCGAGTGCGCGCTCCCTGATGGTTGATTCCTTAGCAGGGCAGGTCATGGCGCTTGATAAACAGTTGCACCAAGATTTAAGTGCAGTTTGGTCTGGATCCTCGCTGCAAGCCTTTGCCCCAGAGAGCGCATGTCGTTATTGCGAAGCCCGTGGTATCTGCCGCAAAGGAATGTGGTGATGCCTATGCCTAATAAACTCAATATTGCATTGGTCTGCAATCCCAATCGCTCGGTGGTTGTTTCTGCCTGTGCAGGCAGTGGTAAGACCTGGTTATTGGTCGCACGGTTGGTACGCATTCTGTTGACGGGAGAGTCACCCCGTGCGATCTTGGCCCTTACCTTTACCCGCAAAGCTGCTCAAGAGATGCGTGATCGTCTCTACAGCCTTCTGCACGAGTGGACCCAACAAGGTGATCAGGATCTAATCGGTTCATTAGAAGAGCGTGGTCTATCAACCCAGGAGGCCAAACAACAACTGCAACGGGCACGGACTTTGTACGAGCACTTGCTCGCTAATCCGCATGCGGTAGTGATCGATACCTTTCATGGTTGGTTCGGTACTCTCTTAAGCGGCGCACCAGTATCGATGGGAGCGCAGCAAGGATTTAGTCTGCGCGAGGATGCAAAACGATTGCAAGCTGAATGTTTGGAAGATTGGTGGGCATCGCTGCCTAAAGAAATTGAGGCGCATTATGAGGTCTTACTCGAGCACCTCGGCTCACACCAAACCAATCAGTTTTTGTTGGGACCCAGTAGTTTATTGCGACAAAAAGGTGCTTGGGTTTTTTTCGATAAGGCGTGCAAGGCACAAGGAAAGACGCCTCTAGAGGTCCTTAAACGCTTCTGCGATGCTCACCAACGCCCAAACCCACTGCTTGAAGCCTTAGGTAATAAACATGCACTGCACGAGCTAAAACTGATACTTGATGGTTTACAACACGGCGGTAAGAAGGATCAAAATTTAGTTCCCGATCTTGAGCTCGCAATCGCACATCTCACAAACAATGATCTCGTTAGTGCGATTAGCGCAATTGTTCCGGTGTTTATGACCCAAAATGAGTTACCAAGCTATCGCAAAGATAATGATGGCGTTAGTAAAACAATTTTGGCGTATCTCATAGCACAGCAGCAAGATGCTGAAGCATTTGTTCAAATACGACAGCATTGGGGTAGGGTGTGCGAGCAACACATCGAGTGGCGAGCTCAACAAGATGCAATTGTTTTAAATCAGGCATGGTTTGCGGTGAGTGCCGCAATCTTTAAACATACTCAGCGAGCAAAAGAGCGCTTACGGGTTCGGGATTTTGATGATCTCGAACTTGGTGTCGCACAAATGATCTCGGATCCACGCATCGCCGCGTACTTACAAGCTCGTTTAGATGCTCGGTATAACCATATCTTGATTGATGAGTTTCAGGATACCAATCCCTTGCAATGGCAAATCCTTAAATCTTGGTTAGAAGCCTATGGCGAGGATGCCGATCGACCTAAGGTATTTATTGTGGGTGATCCAAAGCAATCGATCTATCGCTTTCGTCGTGCTGACCCACGACTCTTTACAGCAGCCACTCATTTTTTACAAAAACACTATGACGCTGCATTGGAAGAACAAAATACCACTCGGCGCAATGCCCCGAAGATTGTGGAGGCGGTTAATGCTATTTTTGCGACCGATTGTATTCCGCCGTCTTATCCATTTAAAGAGCAAGATACTCTTTGGGCCACACCACCATTACCGGAGCCAGCGGTTTATCAAAACGGGGAGGCTTATCGTTTAGATCTCATTCCGTATGAGGAGCCCTCCGACATCCTACGGAGCGGCAATGCACTAGAGGCAGCCTTGGTTGACCCTCACGAGACCCCTGCAAAAAAGCAACGTGCTCAAGAAGGACAAAGGATCGCACGCTTAATACAGCATGTCATGCAAACCCGACGTGTTTTGGATGAAGAGCTAGATACCAAAGAGGCCAAACAAAAGCGCACCCTATGGCGCCTTGCACGCCCTGGAGATTTCTTACTATTAGTGAAGCGTCGTGCTTACTTGCCGGAGTATGAGAAAGCATTACGCGAAGCTGGACTTCTATTTGACAGCCCACGTTTAGGGGGCTTGCTCGAGACCCTTGAGGTCGATGACCTCATTGCGTTGCTGACCATTTTAGTTACTCCCGGTAATGATCTAGCCCTAGCGCAGGTCTTGCGTAGCCCCTTGTTTTCTCTTGATGAAGCGCAAATGCAAACCTTGGCAGAGTTAGTGCAAAGTAATCAGGGTTATCGCAATTGGTGGGAGGCCCTGACCCACGCAGAAGATCATCCCCATCAGGCTCGATTCCACGTAATTACGCAACTACTTCAACAGTGGATTGGTTTAGCGAAACATCTGCCGGTTCATGATCTCCTTGACCATGTGTATTTCTCGGGCGATGTCCGGCTTCAATACGCGAGTCATTGTCATGAGAGTGATCGCGATCAGGTATTAGCCAATCTAGATGCCTTCTTAGAGCTAGCACTTAATCTTGATGGCGGTCGCTACCCCAGCTTAGGACGTTTCATTACTCAACTCAATCGCATGCGTCGTGGCGATGAGGATGAGACCCCAGATGAGGGAGAGATGAGCGCAGATGTTAGCGAGGGCCTAGAAGATCTCGAGTCAGACCACGAGCCCAGTGATGACTTACAAGAGGCTCACGATCAACGCACACAAAGAGTTCGTTTGATGACCATTCATGGTGCAAAGGGATTAGAGGCATCCTTTGTCATATTGCTCGATAGTAATAACACTGCGGTACCGCATTTTAGTCATGGTGTTTTGCTTGATTGGGATCCTGATCAAGCCAGCCCCGGTCATTTATCCATGTTTACTAAGCTTAGTTTAGGTAAAGGCCGAGAGGATCTCAAGCAACAAGAAAAAGAGATTGCACTAAAAGAGAACTGGAACCTACTTTATGTAGCAATCACCAGAGCGAAGCAAGGATTTTGGATGAGCGGTGTAGAGAGCTCCCAAAATCGCGAGGATGCGGGTGTCATGAAAGACAGTTGGTATGCGCGTGCCCGCAGTGCGGAGCTTGCACTCTTTACAGAACTCGATCATCCGGCCAAGACCGTGATGCAATCACCCGCACACATACCAAGTCTTGCCCCAACCCCCGAAACGCAATTTGAGCTTCGTGATCTGGTCTTGAGCTGGAGGGGTACTGAACCTATTCAGGATGAGGAGTCGACCATTAGCCCTGAGCGACAACAGGCTTTGGATGAAGGAGTGTGGTTTCATGGGGTATTACAACGCATCAGCCCACAGCAATATCGACCGGTATCTAAAAACATACCCGAGCCTCATGCGGTGGCGAGTGCATTCATGATCTCGCTTGCAGATGCAGAGAGAGCTCTGCAACGCGCACTCACGGTCTATCAAGATCCTGAACTGCAGATCTATTTTGATCCCACGCAATATCAGGAAGCGTGGAATGAGTTAGACCTGATGACCGTCGATGGAAAAAGTATGCGGATTGACCGTTTGGTGGAGCTGAGTGATTCATTGGTGATTTTGGATTACAAGTTAAGTATTCCAAAACCTAATGACTCCCTGTATCAAAAATACTCAGAGCAGCTCAGCCAATACCGCAATGAGTTACAACGCATCTACCCGCACAAAGTCATTAAGGCAATCTTAATTGATGCCCAAGGACAGAGCTTGCCGCTCATTCACTAAATCTCAATGATCATCTCAATTTCTACACAAGCGCCCAAAGGAATTTGTGCGACCCCAAAGGCGCTACGCGCATGTTTGCCTGCATCACCAAAGATCTCACCAAGCAGTTCAGAACAGCCATTGACCACCAGATGATGTTCTGTGAACTCGGGAGTGGAGTTCACTAGACCCATAAGCTTGACGATTCGCTTAACCCGATCCAAAGACCCCAAATGAGCATTGAGGGTCGAGAGCAGGTCAATCGCAATGCTACGTGCCGCCGTTTTACCGGTTGCTGTATCCATATCAAGACCCAACTTACCAACCCAAGGCTTGTCATCTTGTTTGGCAATATGACCTGATAGAAAGACCTGATTGCCGCTGGTAACTGCCATCACGTAGGCGGCGGCAGGGGTGCCAGGGGTGCTGAGGGTAATTCCGAGTTTGGATAGTTGTTGGGTAATAGCGCTCATCAGGACCTTTCGAATGAGTAGGGATAGTGGTTGTCATTAGAGGACCATCAGTATATGAAATTGGCAAAAATACCTGACAAATTCCCTCTCCGCTATACTTCAGCCTACAAAATATTAACCATATTGCATTACGATTACGCCCATGAACAACGCCATCGTTTTCTCTCTCAGCACAGCATTATTTGCTAGCCTATTTTCTATCAACGCCCACGCTCAAGACGTCAAGGGTAGCACCCAAGCCGGCCAATCTAAGGTATGGATTTGTGTAGGTTGCCATGCCATCCCAGAATACCGGGCGGATTGGCCACAGGTTTACCGAGTGCCCAAATTGGGTGGACAGAACGCTGAATACATTATTGCTTCCTTAAAAGCCTATAAATCTGGGGAGCGTAAGCATCCCACCATGCGCGGGATCGCCGGGAGCTTAAATGATCAAGACATGGCCGATATTGCTGCCTACTATGCTGCGCAGAATGCGAACTCACCCCGTAACCCATTAAAGTAATTGGAATAGAGATCATGCTGAAATCCACTCTTATTCTTGCCTTATTCAGTACTTCCGTTGGCTTTGCCCATGCGGGCGATATTGCCAAAGGCAAAGAACTCGTTGAAAAGAACAATTGCGCTGCTTGCCATGGCGCTGGCCTAAAAGCCCCAGTGGCACCTGCTTACCCTAAGATTGCGGGTCAGTATCAAGACTATCTCTACTTCTCCTTGAAGTCGTATACCGTTAACAATGCCAACGTCGGGAGAAACAACGCAATTATGCAATCGCAAGTTAAGCCCTATAGTGATAAAGACTTACGTGATATGGCAGCATACATTGCCTCCTTACCAGGCGACCTAGTGGTCAAGAAATAAGACCCAGACTTATTATCAGAAAGCCCCGCAAGTTGGGGCTTTTATATTCTGACTTTTATTTAGCAGCCTCTAAGCCTCGGGCTAGATGCGTGCGCATAGCTTGCTCAGCCGCAATGGGGTCACGCTTGAGAAGAGCTTTCAGAATCTCTCGGTGCTCCGACAAGGAAGATTGCAAACGGCCTGTCCGACTTAAGGCGTCCTTGCGTTGTAACTTGAGCACTTTACGAAGATCAGCAATCACATCGGTCAGCCAGGGATTATTGGCAATTGCAATAACGCGCTCATGAAACCGTACATTAACCTCAAAGAACTGTTCGAGATTACGATCAGCCGCCGCTTTCTCTAAGCGCAAGTGCATATCGTCCAACTCATTGAGATCCTTCTCTTGGGCTTTCGTAGCCGCTTCCTTAGCGGCTTGCCCCTCCAATAAAGAGAGGATCGTAAATATCTGCTCGAGATCACCCCGATTTACCTCGGTGACATAAGCGCCCCGGCGTAGCTTCATGGTGATGAGGCCTTCAGCAGCTAAGACCTTAATGGCCTCCCGCAGGGGAGTGCGGCTAATACCAAACTCTTTAGCCAAAGTTTGTTCGTCAATCCAAGTGCCGGGGGCCAGTTCATGAGCAAAGATACGCACCCGCAGCTGGTCTGCGACCTCTTCATAGAGGGGTCTGGATGCGAGGATCTTACTCATTGTTGTTTCTTAAGTTACTGTTTATAAACATTTTTATCTAAAATGATCAATATTCTGAATTCATAATTATGTATCCAATTCTATAGACAAATGGATCAAAGTCAAGCAAAATACTAATATTCCTACCCATTGATGGAAAGTACATGAGTCAGAAAACCCCAAAGACTAAAGCAATCTGGCCAGATGCCCCAGCCCCAAATCAGGAGGCTTGGCAAGAAGCTGCCAGCAAATCAGCCCCAAACGGCAATGTCGATGGCCTCGGCTGGGAGACCCCGGACGGGATCCATTTAAAGGCCTTGTATACCCAAGCCGATTTGGCTGGAGTACCGTATACCAATAGTCTCCCTGGGTTTGAACCTTATCTGCGGGGCCCGCAGGCAACCATGTATTCCGTTCGTCCCTGGACCATTCGTCAATACGCGGGGTTCTCTACCGCAGAAGAGTCCAACCTCTTTTATCGCAAAGCCTTAGAAGGTGGTGGGCAAGGCGTATCAGTAGCATTTGACCTCGCCACACATCGTGGCTACGACTCAGATCATCCTCGGGTTGTGGGTGATGTCGGTAAGGCAGGCGTGGCAATTGATTCAGTAGAAGACATGAAGATATTGTTTGATGGCATTCCACTCGACAAGGTCTCGGTCTCGATGACCATGAATGGTGCTGTTCTTCCCGTTCTTGCTGGTTACATTGTGGCCGGTGAGGAGCAGGGTGTCACGCAAGCCCAATTAAGCGGCACGATTCAGAACGATATTCTGAAAGAGTTCATGGTGCGCAATACCTATATCTACCCACCCGCACCTTCGATGCGGATTGTGGGCGACATTATTGAGTACACCGCCAAGAACATGCCAAAGTTCAACTCGATCTCCATCTCGGGTTATCACATGCAAGAAGCGGGCGCTAATCAAGCACTCGAACTTGCATTCACTCTGGCCGATGGCAAGGAGTATGTGAAGACCGCATTGGCAAAAGGTCTTGATGTGGACGAGTTCGCCGGCCGCCTTTCATTCTTCTTTGCGATTGGCATGAACTTTTATCTCGAGGTAGCCAAATTACGTGCAGCACGGATGTTGTGGTGGCGCATCATGAGCGAGTTCAAACCCAAGAACCCCAAGTCATCGATGCTGCGCACGCATTGCCAAACTTCTGGATGGTCCTTGACCGAGCAAGACCCCTATAACAATATTGTGCGAACCACTGTAGAGGCGATGGCAGCCGTATTTGGTGGAACCCAATCCTTACATACCAACTCCTTTGATGAAGCGATTGCCTTGCCATCGGAGACCTCATCGCGCATTGCCCGAAATACCCAATTAATTTTGCAAGAGGAGACTCACATTACGAGCGTGGTGGATCCTTGGGCGGGTTCTTACATGATGGAGAAATTAACCCAAGAGATGGCCGATGCGGCTTGGGAGATTATTGCCGAGGTCAATGCAATGGGTGGCATGACCAAAGCGGTTGAGAGTGGCTGGGCTAAGTTGAAGATCGAAGCCGCTGCTGCCCAAAAGCAAGCCAAGATTGATTCTGGGACAGATGTCATTGTTGGCGTCAATAAATACAAACTACAGGAAGAGAGTTTGGTGGATGTTTTGGTGATCGACAACGATAAGGTACGCGATAACCAGATCGCTCGCCTGAAATCGATCAAAGCGAAACGTGATCCTAAAAAAGTACAAGAAGCACTCGCTGCACTCTCTCAAGCGGCAGAACAGAACACAGGTAATTTATTAGATCTAGCGATCAAAGCAATCCGTTTACGCGTAACGGTGGGCGAGGTGTCGGATGCTTTGGAAAACGTTTATGGCCGCCACCGTGCCGATACACAAAAGGTGACCGGAGTGTACGCAGCCGCATACGATTCAGCAGAAGGTTGGGAGAAGCTCAAAGGCGAGATCGCCGAGTTTGCAAAACAATATGGGCGGCGCCCTCGAGTGATGATTGCCAAACTAGGCCAAGACGGTCATGACCGTGGTGCAAAAGTAGTAGCAACCGCTTTTGCAGATCTGGGCTTTGATGTCGATATGGGGCCCTTGTTCCAAACACCCGAAGAGTGCGCACGCCAAGCAATTGAGAACGATGTGCATGCACTCGGTATCTCGACCTTGGCGGCTGGACATAAAACACTGGTGCCAGCGATTATTCAGGAGTTACGCAAGCAAGGTGCCGATGACATCATCGTCTTTGTGGGCGGTGTAATACCGCGGCAGGATTATGAGTTCTTGTATGAGTCAGGGGTCAAAGGAATTTATGGACCAGGCACACCCATACCGGCATCCGCTAAAGATGTTTTAGAACAAATCCGAAAGCACCAAACCTAATCTATGCCCGCCGATCAAACCGATGAGCAATTGATTGCTGCCTTATTGGGTAAACCGTGCCCAGCGCAGCGCCGTGCACTTGCTAAAGCGATTACTCTTTTAGAGTCCACCCGCACCGATCATCGTGAGCGTGCCGATGCATTGCTCAATACGATCTTGCCCCACACCGGCAAATCATTTCGTTTGGGGATCTCTGGAGTGCCGGGTGTGGGCAAATCAACTCTGATCGAGAACCTTGGCCTCTACTTAATTAAACAAGGCCATCGGGTAGCAGTGCTAGCAATAGATCCATCCTCGAGTTTGTCGGGCGGATCAATCTTGGGCGATAAGACCCGTATGGAGCTTCTCTCTGTGAACGAGAACGCATTCATTCGTCCTAGCCCTTCATCCGGAACTCTGGGCGGCGTCGCAGAGCGCACGCGCGAGGTGATGCACTTAGCAGAAGCCGCAGGCCATGATGTCGTGATTGTGGAGACCGTAGGAGTTGGCCAAAGCGAGATTGCGGTTGCGGGCATGACCGATTTGTTTATGTTGTTGCAATTACCCAATGCTGGTGATGACCTGCAGGCGATTAAAAAAGGGGTGATGGAGATTGCGGATCTGATCGTGATTAATAAAGCAGATATTGATCCCGACGCCGCAACACGTGCTCAAGCCTTTATTACAAGCTCGCTGCGCTTAATGGGATTTCAGGGAAACCCCGATCATGCCACCCATGTCAAGGAGGAGTGGCACCCCACGGTCTTGCGTATGAGTGCATTGTTAGGGCATGGCATTGAGGAGTTGTGGGGCGAAGTAAAGCGTTTTCAGAACCTGGAGACCGCCAACGGACATTTACAAGAGAGACGCAAGCAACAAGCCAGCTCCTGGATGTGGGAGCGAATTGATAGCGCCTTGAAGAGCCAGTTTAAGAACCATCCGGTAGTCCAACGCTTACTGCCCGAGATGAGTACTGCGGTTAATCAAGGCAGCATCGCCCCATCAGTTGCTGCCCGTCGACTAATCGAAGCGATGAAGTTGTAGCGCTACCCAATTCATTACAGGAGTTTGTATGCAAGACATTATTTCTCAACTAGAAGCCAAACGCGAGTTAGCTCGCCTTGGCGGTGGTCAGAAGCGGATTGCTGCGCAGCATGCCAAAGGTAAGTTAACTGCTCGCGAGCGTATTGAGCTCTTACTCGATGAAGACTCTTTTGAAGAATGGGATATGTTTGTTGAGCATCGTTGTAGCGATTTTGGGATGGCCGATCAAACGGTACCAAGCGATGGTGTTGTGACTGGTTACGGAATGATCAACGGCCGTCTGGTCTTTGTGTTTTCACAAGACTTCACGGTCTTAGGTGGCTCGCTCTCGGAAGCCCATGCCGAGAAGATCTGCAAGATCATGGATCAGGCTATGAAGGTGGGTGCACCCGTGATTGGTTTAAATGACTCTGGTGGTGCACGGATCCAGGAGGGAGTTGCATCGCTCGGAGGGTATGCCGAGATCTTTCAGCGCAATGTCTCTGCCTCAGGAGTGATCCCTCAAATATCGCTGATCATGGGACCGTGTGCCGGTGGTGCGGTGTATTCTCCGGCCTTAACGGATTTCATCTTTATGGTGAAAGACACCTCCTATATGTTTGTGACCGGTCCTGAAGTAGTCAAGACCGTAACCCATGAAGATGTGACGGCAGAAGATTTGGGAGGCGCTAATACGCACTCGGCAGTGTCAGGAGTATGTGATCTAGCATTTAATAATGATGTAGAAGCGATCATGATGTTACGTCGTTTCTATAGTTATCTGCCACTCTCTAATAAAGAGAAAGCACCATTCTTGGGGGGGTTAGTGTGGTCAGACGAACCCGATTATTCATTGGACACCTTAGTTCCGAGTAATCCCAATCAGCCCTATGACATGAAAGAATTGATTCATAAGATAGTTGATGATGAGGACTTCTTTGAGTTACAGCCGGACTATGCCAAGAACATCATCATCGGCTTTGCACGCATTGGTGGACAAACCGCTGGCATTGTCGCCAACCAACCGTTAGTCTTAGCTGGTTGCTTGGATATCAAATCATCGATTAAGGCAGCGCGCTTTGTGCGTTTCTGTGATGCCTTCAATATTCCGGTAGTGACCCTTGTGGATGTGCCGGGCTTTATGCCAGGAACTGCGCAAGAGTACGGCGGCATTATTAAGCACGGCGCTAAATTGCTCTATGCCTATGCTGATTGCACTGTACCCAAGGTGACGGTGATTACACGAAAGGCCTATGGTGGTGCCTACGATGTGATGGCTTCTAAGCATTTGCGGGGAGATGTCAATTTTGCCTGGCCTTCTGCAGAGATTGCGGTGATGGGGCCCAAAGGTGCGGTGGAAATTATCTTTCGGGAAGAGAAGGGCGATACAAGCAAAATTACGACCCGCGAGGCGGAGTACAAAGCAAAATTCGCTAATCCCTTTGTGGCAGGACGTCGCGGTTATATCGATGATGTGATCATGCCGCACGAGACCCGCAAGCGCATTGCACGCTCTCTAGCAATGTTGCAAGATAAAGAGCTACAAAATCCACCCCGTAAGCACGGCAATATCCCCCTCTAAATTATGAATCTTGAGAGCATATGATGTTTAAGAAAATACTGATCGCCAATCGAGGCGAGATCGCCTGCCGGGTAATGCTTACAGCAAAACGAATGGGCATTCAGACTGTTGCTGTGTATTCGGAGGCAGATGCAGAGGCGCGCCATGTGCGCATTGCCGATGAAGCTGTGTGTATTGGACCGGCGCCATCGCGCGAGTCCTACTTGCAGATGGATCGCATCATCGCAGCCTGCAAGGAAACAGGTGCTCAAGCTGTTCATCCTGGGTATGGATTTTTATCTGAGAACGAAGAGTTTGCTAGACGAGTTGAAGAGGAAGGCATTATCTTCATTGGCCCCAAGCATCAATCGATTGCTGCGATGGGCGATAAGATCGCTTCTAAGAAACTTGCCTTAGAGGCTAAGGTCAATACCATCCCAGGTCACAACGCAGCGATTGATCAACCTGAGGATGCGGTAAAGATCGCCAAAGGGATTGGGTATCCAGTCATGATTAAGGCATCTGCTGGTGGTGGAGGCAAGGGCTTGCGCGTTGCCTATAACGATCAAGAAACCGCCGAAGGATTTGTGGCCTGTAAGAACGAAGCGCGCAATAGCTTTGGTGACGATCGTGTATTCATTGAGAAATTTGTGGAAGAGCCACGGCATATTGAGATACAAGTTCTGGGCGATGCCCATGGCAATATCGTGTATCTGTGGGAACGCGAGTGTTCGATTCAGCGCCGGCACCAAAAGGTAATTGAGGAAGCGCCCTCACCATTTTTAGATGACGCAACCCGTAAGGCAATGGGAGAACAGGCGGTTGCACTGGCGAAGGCTGTGCATTATCAATCGGCAGGCACCGTTGAGTTTGTAGTGGGTAAAGATAAATCGTTTTACTTCCTTGAGATGAACACACGACTGCAGGTTGAGCACCCAGTGACCGAGTGCATTACTGGATTAGATTTAGTGGAGCAAATGATTCGGGTGGCTGCGGGGGAGAAATTAGCCTTCACCCAAAGTCAAATCCAGCGTAAGGGTTGGGCCATGGAGTGCCGGATTAATGCCGAAGACCCATTGCGTAATTTCTTGCCATCCACAGGACGCTTAGTGAAGTATCAACCTCCTGCACCGCAGAATGGTGTGCGTGTCGACACAGGAGTTTATGAGGGCGGTGAGATCCCCATGTATTACGATTCCATGATTGCAAAATTAATCACGCATGGGGCTAATCGCGAAGAAGCAATGAGTAAAATGCGTAGCGCTCTGAATGAGTTTGTCATACGAGGCATTCATTCGAATGTTCAGTTTCAATCAGCACTCTTACAACACCCTCGATTTATATCGGGCAACTTTAATACAGGATTTATTGCCGAAGAGTTCCCTAAAGGCTTTCAAGCAGACTCTGTGATTCCTGCTGATGCCAATCGTTTGCCTGCTTTAGCAACCTTCGTGCATCGCCGTTACCTCGAGAGAGCAAAATTACTCGAAGGACAACTCCTTGGCCATGAAATGAAACTCACCCAAGAGTTTGTGGTGATGGCTGGTGCCGACTCTTACAGCACAAAGATCGAGCACAAAGATCAGGGCTATCAAATTTCTGTGAAGGCCAATCAGGGTAAGCGCTCTATTAAGGAGTACCTCTTAGAGAGTGATTGGGTACCAGGATCGATTCGCTTGCCCTATCAACTCCAGGGTGGACCGGCGCTCTGCGCCCAAATTGAGCGCCCAAGTTTGGGATATCAAATCATACAAGATGGTGTTGGTTTCTCTTGCATTGTCTTAAGTCCCTTTGGCGCTGAGATGCAAACCCGTATGCCATATAAGGCACCACCGGATACTTCTAAATTATTACTGTCACCCATGCCAGGCCTCCTAAGTAAATTGCATGTTGCCAAAGGTGATAAGGTAAGCGCAGGACAAAAGCTTGCTGTGATCGAGGCCATGAAAATGGAGAACACCTTATCGGCTCTTCAAGACGGTGTTGTAGAGGAGATCTGTGTGTCCGAAGGATCGAGTCTTGCGGTCGATCAAATCATTATGCAATTTGCAAAGTAAACACCATGACACGCCCATTTAAAATACTTGGAGTCCAGCAAATCGCTATTGGCGGTACCAACAAACAAAAACTCAAAACATTGTGGGTCGATTTATTGGGATTTCAGTACAAAGACACCTTCGTCTCGGAGCGCGAGAACGTTGATGAGGATATTTGTGCAATTGGGAAGGGTGTCCATGAGATTGAGGTCGACCTAATGCAACCCCTCGATATCGATAAAAAGCCTGCAGTCCACCAAACTCCCTTAAATCACATCGGCCTCTGGGTCGATGATCTACCCAAGGCTGTTAATTGGCTAACAGAGCAGGGCTTGCGTTTTACACCGGGCGGTATCCGTCTAGGAGCAGGCGGACACAACATCATTTTTGTGCATCCAAAGGGCAATGATGAGTTTCCATTTGGGGGTGAAGGAGTGCTTATCGAGCTTGTTCAAGCACCACCAGAGATCATTACTGCTTTGTCCTAGCAACTATTGGTTGCAGTGCAACATATCGGGCATAATAGAGATTAATTTGTCATTTATTCCTCAGAAACCCATAGGAGAATTCATGTCTGGCGCCCCAACCATCGAGTCCAACGGCATTGAGCTAAAAGCAAAGCTTAATCCGGACTTCGCATCCGTTGTTTCCCCCGAAGCACTGGAGCTTGTTGCAAAACTCCATCGTGCCTTTGAGCCTCGTCGCCAGGAACTTCTAAAAAAACGTGTTGAGTTAGCCAAAAAACTGGATGCTGGCCAGAAACTTGATTTCTTGCCCGAGACCAAATCGATTCGTGATGGAGCTTGGAAGATTGCCCCAGTTCCCAAAGCACTAGAGACCCGCCGAGTTGAGTTAACGGGTCCGGTAGATGCCAAGATGGTGATTAATGCCCTGAACTCAGGTGCCGATTCCTATATGGCTGACTTTGAAGACTCAAACAGCCCGTATTGGGAAAATATTATTCAAGGTCAAGTGAACTTGAAGAAAGCAATTCGTCGGGATATTGAGCTCAATCTCTTTGGTAAAGAATATAAACTGAATGAGAAAACCGCCACTTTAATTGTTCGTCCCCGCGGTTGGCACCTTGATGAGAAGCATGTCTTGGTCGACGGTCAGCGTGTCTCGGGTGGCATCTTTGATTTCGCCATCTTTACCTTTAACAACGGTAAATACCTTGAGACCCGAGGCTTGGGCCCATTTTTCTACTTACCCAAGCTTGAGAGTCATCTAGAGGCTCGATTGTGGAATGACATCTTCACCATGGCCGAGCAAGAACTTGGTATTAAGCACGGCTCGATTAAGGCAACAGTTTTGGTCGAGACCATTAATGCCACCTTTGAGATGGATGAGATTTTGTATGAGCTACGCGATCACAGTGCAGGACTGAATGCTGGGCGCTGGGATTACATTTTCTCGGCAATTAAAAAGTTCAAGCTCGATAAAAATTTCTGCTTAGCCGATCGTGCGAAGGTCACTATGACCTCACCCTTTATGCGGTCCTATGCCTTGTTCTTATTAAAAACCTGCCACCAGCGTGGCGCACCAGCGATGGGCGGTATGAGCGCCTTTATTCCGATCAAGAACGATCCCGAGAAAAACGCAATTGCTCTTGCCGCAGTCTCTACTGATAAACGGCGTGAAGCAACGGATGGCTATGACGGTAGTTGGGTCGCTCACCCAGGTCTGGTTGAGCTTTGCATGGATGAGTTCAAAGCTGTACTTGGCGAAAAGCCAAATCAATTTGATCGCCAACGCGATGATATCCAGGTAACGGCTGCCGATATCCTTAATTTTGCACCCGAAGGCCCCATTACGGAAGCTGGCTTGCGGTACAACATTAATGTGGGCATTCATTACATGGGCGCTTGGTTGGCTGGTAATGGTTGCGTACCGATTCATAATCTAATGGAAGATGCAGCCACTGCAGAGATTAGTCGCTCGCAAGTTTGGCAGTGGATTCGTTCTCCAAAAGGAGTCTTGGAAGATGGACGAAAGATTTCTATTGAACTTGTTCGTCAGATTATTGGTGAAGAGCTCACCAAAGTGAAGGACTCTGGTGCGGTTGGTCAATTTGATCGCGCTGCGAAGATCTTTGATGATCTGGTCGCCAATGATCAGTTTGCGGAGTTCCTGACCCTGCCATTGTATGAAGAGTTTTAACGACTAGAGCATCATGTTCTAGTTCTGCTCGCATGCGCATACTGGCCATCGACACTTCGACCTCGTGGTGTTCGGTGGCCTTGTCATTTGATGGGCAGATTCAGCATCGCCACGAACTTTTTGGCGCAAGAGCAAGTCAACACCTTTTACCCTGGATTAATGAACTACTTGATTCAGTTGGCGCTCAACACCACGATCTGGATGCCATTGCCGTGGGTATTGGCCCTGGCGCATTTACAGGAGTGCGATTATCGGTCGCTATAGTGCAGGGTTTGTCAGTCGGTGCTAATCGACCAGTAATACCCGTCGCCAGCCTCGATGCTATGGCTATGCAAGTGGTCCAGAGTCAAGCATTTCAGGCAAGTGCGCCAGCAGCCGATACTCAGTTCTTAATTGCCTTGGATGCCCGTATGGGAGAGGTGTATTGGGCACGCTATCAAGTTAATCCCATGTTTAATCAGTCGCCCAAGCGCATTGGAGAAATTACCTTAAGCAGCCCAAAGAGTATTAACGTTGATGATTTAGCATACGCCGCTGGGAATGCATTCCAGGAGTATCCTAAGATCCTTGAGTCATCACCATTAAAGGATCGTATGGATGCTCAACTAGTACCCAATGCCCTCGGGATCTTGCAATGGGCTCAACCCTTACTAAATACCCAACAGATGATTGCAGTCGAGCAATTAGAGCCTTTGTATATTCGGAACAAAGTAGCCTTGACCACTCAAGAACGTCATGCTGCTGCACACAGTACCCAAACCGGTCATTCTGTTGGCTGAGTTAGTACTGGAGCTAATGAGCGAAGCGGACCTCGATGAGGTTCTGCTCATGGAGTATGCATCGCATGCTCATCCATGGACCCGCGGTAATTTTTTGGACTCCATCGCAGCGGGACACTGGGCCTATTGCATGCGCGAGGCCAATGAAGAGTCAAAGAGAATTTGGGCCTATTGCATCCTTCTTCCTGCACCCGATGATTTACACCTACTCAACATTACGGTTAATCCAAGTATGCGGCGCCAAGGACTAGCGCTGCGTTTAATGCAAGCGATTGAGTCAATCGCCAGTAATTTACAAATCCCACGCATTCTCTTGGAGGTGCGCCCCAGCAATCTTGCGGCAAACGCTCTCTATACCAAGATGGGCTTTACCGAACTATCGATCCGTAAAGCCTACTATCCCTTAGAATCCTCCACGGGTCAGCGTGAAGATGCGCTGGTAATGAGTAAACCACTAAACCAATCCGCCAATCTCCATGAGCAATGAACAAGCCTCAATCTATCTAAAAGAAATGGGTATTAGCCAATGGTCCTTGCGCAATACAGGCCCTAGTTTTACTCCACAGGCGCCAACTGACACCTCCGAAAGCCAAGTCCAGGACACTCAAACTCCAGCCCAAGCCAAGACTAATTTGGCACCCAAAGTATATTGGCTCTTTTACGGCAAAGCACTAAGCGGTGATACAGAGCTGTTGTTTCAGAACATCATTCGTGCGCTTGGTCTAGTGCAGGGCGAGTGGGAGTGGCGTGAGCCCAGTAATACCAAAGCACCTGACACACCATTGCCCTGTATTGCGTTTGCCTTCGGGGCTGATGCTGCACAATTACTCAGTGGTGAACGTGAGCCTCTTGAGAACCTACGGGATGTTGTTCTAGAACTCGGTGGACTGGATATACCTCTGGTTGCTAGCTTTGATCTTAGCCATTTATTGCAAAAGCCCAACGATAAAGCCTTAGCTTGGCAAGACCTTTTACTAGCTCGCTCCGTACTGCAGTCACTCTAAGCTTAGTGCTTGGCCTCACCAATTAAATGAAGTGAGTCATATTCAGCTTGATTGGCTTGGTGTTTCTTAATCACGAGCCACATGGTGACCGCAACCGTGAGACCAAAGCCCGTAATCACAATGGGTACTGGCACATCAAGCCAAATCAATAAGGCATAGAGCATCAACATCATCAGAACGGAGAGATTCTCATTAAAGTTCTGAACCGCAATCGAATGTCCTGCGGACAATAGCACGTGGCCACGGTGCTGTAAGAGAGCGTTCATGGGTACCACAAAATAACCTGCCAACCAACCTACCGCAATGAGTAATAAATAGGCTGGTAAGAGATTAAAGTTGACCACAAAACCTCCCACCGTAAACAATGCAAAGGAGGGGAGGTATTCAATATGGTAGATGGCCATGATGCAAACCAATAAACCCATGACCACGCCATAGGGTAAGACCTTCAGGGCAGACTTCAATGGAATACGCGAAGCAGCCCAAACCGCACCGCCAGCAACACCAATAGCCGAAACCGCTTGCAAGATGGCACCTTGCGAAAGGTTCATGTTAAGAGCAGTTTCTGCCCACTTAAGCACAATGAACTGCAGGGTTGCACCAGCACCCCAGAACAAGGTGGTGACCGCTAAGGAGATCTGTCCTAAGCGGTCGCGCCAGAGAATATGGAAACCCACAAAAAAATCTTTTGTTAACTGTACGGGATTAATCTTTTGCTCTGGATAGCGCGCGCCTGTATCAGGGATACGGAGATTAAAGAGTGCCGCAACCAGATAGATGAACATGATGATTGAGATGGCGGACTCTGCAGGACTATCCACCCCAGTAGTGACCACCGGAAAATCGAAGCTCATCAAACTATTGGAGATTGTGGTGCTAATCAAGACCCCACCTAAAACGGTGCCCGCAATAATGGAGCCTACCGTTAATCCCTCAATCCAGCCATTTGCGGCGACTAGTTTTTCAGGGGGGAGGAGTTCGGTGAGGATGCCATATTTGGCCGGTGAGTATGCTGCGGCCCCTAAACCAACGATGGCATAGGACAGCAAGGGGTGCGCCCCAAATAACATCGCAGCACATCCGATAATCTTGATGGTATTGGTGACAAACATCACTTGACCCTTGGGGCGAGAGTCAGCGAAGGCAGCCACAAAAGCGGCTAAAAGAACATACGATAAAACGAAGAACAGTTTAAGCAGTGGGGTCATCCACGCAGGGGCGGCAAGCTGGGCTAATAGGGCAATAGCCGCGATTAGCAGAGCATTGTCAGCAAGCGACGAAAAAAATTGCGCCGCCATAATAGTGTAAAAACCAGGTTTCATTCGTACAATTGCTTCATTTACTAGATTAGAGCATGAAAGGGGAGTCTTCTGGAACGCCCGATTCTCGCATCGATTGATACAGGTGCATTAAGCCACAACTTGGCAAGAGTCCGTGAGTTAGTCGGTAATTCTCGGGTATGGTCTGTGGTTAAAGCGCGTGCTTATGGGCATAGCCTGAGGGCTGCATTGGCAGGCCTAGGCCAAACGGATGGATTTGCACTCCTTGATTTAGACGACGCTCGATGGCTAAGAGCCCAAGGTTGGGATAAGCGTATTTTGCTACTCGAAGGCTTATTTAATGAGGCAGACCTTGGTGCAGTGATTGAGCTTCGCTGCGATCTAGTGGTTCATTGTGATGAGCAAGTTAGTTGGCTAGAGAAACAAAGCAGTCCCATCACTGTCTTTCTTAAACTCAACTCTGGAATGAACCGTTTAGGGTTCACCCCCGACGCCTACCGCCTGGCCTATCACCGTTTGTATGCACAGGGTCACCATGTTCAGCATATGACCCATTTTGCGAATGCCGATTGCATCGATCGTGAGCCTTCCGTTGGTGCACAAATGGAATGCTTTACCAAAACTATTGAAGGCCTAAAGGGTGAGACCTCTCTAGCAAATTCAGCGGCAATCCTTTGGCATCGAAATGCTTTAGGAGACTGGGTAAGACCCGGCATTATGTTGCATGGCATCTCACCAACTGGTATGTATCAGGACATTGAACATGCCCATCTAAAAACGGTGATGAGCCTCTCGAGCAAGATCATTTCTATTCAGGAACTTCAAGCGGGCGATGCAGTGGGGTATGGAGCGCGCTATGTGGCCAAACAGGCAATGCGTGTTGGCGTAATTGCATGTGGCTATGCCGATGGCTACCCTAGGCACGCCAAAGACGGCACACCCGTCTGGGTCTATGGACCCCAGGATAAAACTCAAGGAGCGATCTGTCCCATTGCTGGACAGGTATCGATGGATATGCTCACCATCGATTTGAGTCATGCACCATGGGCAAGAGTTGGAACATCGGTTGAGCTGTGGGGTAAAAATCTACCGGTCGATAATGTCGCCAATCATGCACAAACGATTGGATATGAGCTGGTTTGCGCGATTGCGCCGCGCGTACCCGTTGAAATTATTTAGTGATCCAGAACTGCCACCACTTACGTTCTTTCTGAACGCGTACCCCAGTCTTAAAGATCTGGCTATCAGGAAAATTGAGTTTAAAGACACGCATTGCGTCCGAGCTCAGATCGTTCATGCCTAGCGCTTGATACGACTGAACTAATATATATAGCGCTTCCTCAACTGCTGGGGCACGATCGTAATCTCGGATTACCAGTTGAGCCCGATTGGCAGACGCTAAATACGCACCGCGTTCAAAGTAATAGCGTGCCACAATCACATCTGCTTCAGCCAAGGAGTTGACGATATAGCGCATCCGATCAATTGCGTCTGGAGCATATTTACTGTTTGGAAAGCGCTCTGAAACGACCTTGAAGGACTCAAAGGCTTCCTTTGCAGCCTTAGGGTCGCGCTCACTTAAATCTTGACCAGTGAGCTTGCCCATAAAACCGAGATCATCATTAAAGGTAATTAAGCCCTTAAGGTAATAGGCGTAATCGAGATTTGGGTTGCCTTGATGTAACTTAATAAAGCGATCAATTTGTACCAAGGCTTGTGCTGGTTCTTGTGCTTTCCAAAAACAGTAGGCCGAGTTAATTTGTGCTTGTTGCGAGTAGGGGCCAAAAGGGAAGCGCGCTTCAAGCTTCTCAAAGTATTGGCCGCATTTATCAAAGTCACCCCCAGACATCTTGTCCTTGGCTTCGGTAAAGAGCTTAGCCTCAGACCATGCCACGGTTTCATCAGTATTGGTATTTGCACAAGCGCCTAAGAGGGCAGTGGCACAAATGAGGAGAGCAAGCTGGACAAGCCTTACACTAGCAAGATGGCGCCCCACGGTGGGTAAGTTCAACACATTAAGGTCCTTCAAGCGTGGCATTGCCGCAAACTCCTAATCCGAATCCCTCTGATTATATCGATGATGAGGATTTCATTGCTCTAGAGATTCCAGACCATATGGCCGGTGAGCGTTTGGACAAGGCATTGGCCCATTTTTTAAGTGACTATTCTCGCAATCGCCTGCAAGCGTGGGCGAGCCAAGGCGCCGTATTGGTCGATGGCAAAGTCGTGAAGGCGCGACAGATCCTACGGGGCGGGGAGCAAATTCGGGTATTTCCCCAAGAGATGCCAGAGCAGCATGCCTTTTTACCCGAGAACATTCCCTTGGATTGCATCTTTGCAGACGACACGATTTTGATCTTTAATAAAGCTACTGGCATGGTGATGCACCCAGCAGCTGGCAACTGGAGTGGGACCGTGCTGAACGGCCTGCTCTTTCATTACCCTGAGTTACAAGATCTGCCGCGCGCGGGCATTGTGCACCGACTTGATAAGGATACTTCTGGATTATTTGTGGTGGCTCGCACTGCGCTTGCACAAACCGCCATCGTGCGTTTATTGCAAGACCATTTGGTTGAGCGCCGCTACTTAGCGTGGGTCTGGGGAGATACTCCCTTACGGGGTACGATTGATGCTGCTGTCGGTCGTGATCCACGCGATCGACTCAAGATGGCGGTGGTAAGCGCTAGTCAACAAGGTGCAAAGTCTGCTGTGACCCATTACAAACGTCTGGCACTAGGATCGCTCGGCAATGCCAAGGTCTCGCTCTTAGAGTGCCGCCTAGAAACTGGTCGTACTCATCAAATCCGAGTGCATCTGGAGTCACTTGGATATCCTCTCTTGGGTGATCCGATTTATCGTAAAAAAATACCGGCAGCAGCCAAAGAGCTGAGCTTACAACGGCAAGCATTACATGCCTTTGCACTGCAGTTCATGCATCCCAAAACCCAAACACCAATGAACTGGTTCGCTCCTATTCCCCATGATTTATTGACTCTCAATACGACCGTGCATTTGAGCGAAGCGGTTTTGCCTCAGGCACACTCTCTTCAGGCATCCTCGGAAGATTAAATGAGTGCTCTAGAACTCATTCGGCCAAACTGGCCAGCCCCAGAGAATATCCACGCGTTTACAACGACACGAACGGGTGGATTTAGTAAGTCCCCATTCGATTTATTAAATCTCGGTGCCTACGCTGGCGATGAATTGAGTTCAGTGACACAAAACCGTCAGGTATTGGATGCGCTACTGCCACAAAGTCCCTATTGGATTAAACAAGTACATGGCACTCGGGTACTCACGGTGCAGGGAAGCAATCCAGGTATTCATGAGAACGTGGTCGAGGCAGATGCCTCGTTTACCCAAACACCGCATACGGTATTAAGTATTTTGTCCGCGGACTGTATGTCAGTCTTGTTTACCAATCAAGCAGGAACTGCGATTGCTGCCGCCCATGCTGGCTGGCGGGGATTATGTAAAGGCGTCCTTGAGAACACCGTGACCTTATTTTTACAAGAGCAGGCCGAGGTGGCTAATCAACTTATCGCTTGGATCGGCCCGAGCATTTCTGCACCACACTATGAGGTGGGTAGCGAAGTGCGCGATGCCTTCTTAAGAGAGGCTGAGCAACGAGGTCATGCGCTTAGTGAGTCTTGCTTTGAGAAAAGCGTGAATGCCCAGCATTACATGGCCGATTTACCCAGAATTGCTAAGGAACGCCTCAATGCCATGGGTGTAGAAGCGGTCTACGGCGGGGATCTTTGCACGTATAGCAACCCAGAACGGTTTTATTCCTATCGTCGCCAAAACCCCACCGGGCGATTTGCTAGTCTGATCTGGTTTAATCCAAGGCCTTAAAATGGAGGGACTCAGTGGCATATTGGCTTTTAACCGCTTGTAGGCTAGGGTTAGTGCTTATAACCCTAGAGCAATAATCATCTGAGAATAGGGTTGTACTGTTTAGTTTGTTTTACATATTGAGACCGCATGAATGATGAACATGGGTAATTCTCCAACACTGGCGCCGCAATATATGGCAATGATTCCTCCTGAGAAACTCTCGGAGATTCAAAAAAAGTATTTTGATGATCTGGGTAAATTGGGAAAAGATGCAGACGCCATCGAGATAAAAGATCGACGCTTTCAAGGTAAGGCTTGGCTAAATCCATGGAGCAAAGCGCTGGTCTCCACCTATCTACTCAACTCACGCTATCTCAATGATCTGGTGCATGCCGTAGAAACGGATCCCAAGACCCTACAGCGGATTGAGTTTGCGACCCAGCAAATGATTGATGCTTTATCACCGGCTAATTTCTTTGCCACCAATCCAGAGGCATTGGAGACCATCTTGCAAACGCAAGGGCAGTCTATCCAAAAAGGGATTATTAATTTACTGGGCGACTTGGGCAAAGGAAAAGTTAGTCAGACCGACGAAAGTGGCTTTGAGGTTGGCAAGAATTTGGCACAAACTGAAGGTGCTGTGGTGTTTCGGAACAAACTCTTTGAGTTGATTCAGTACAAACCACTGACCGAGCAGGTCTACGAGCGCCCATTCTTAATGGTGCCGCCTTGTATTAATAAGTATTACATCTTGGATCTGCAACCCGATAACTCCGTCGTGCGTTATATGGTGAATCAAGGCCACACTGTGTTCTTAGTTTCCTGGAAAAATGCGGATGCCAGTATGGATCGGATTACTTGGGACGATTATGTTGGCCAAGGAGTCTTAGAAGCAATTCGGGTGACCCAAGAAATTAGTCATCAGGACAAAATCAATATCTTAGGCTTTTGTGTCGGTGGCACTTTAGTAAGTTCATCGCTCGCAGTCTTGGCAGCACGCAAGCAAGAAGCAATCGCCAGCCTTACCTTGCTCACCACCTTATTGGATTTTACGGACACCGGCATTCTTGATGTCTTCATCGATGAGTCTTT
>Ga0209442_1000080_pt1 | contig 53894 bp, 49 predicted proteins | sample LauGreSBDMM110DD_2_FD_187565 | JGI IMG/M metagenome (GOLD analysis project Ga0209442, IMG submission 187565) | Freshwater lake microbial communities from Lake Michigan, USA - Sp13.BD.MM110.DD (SPAdes) (version 2) | ecosystem: Environmental > Aquatic > Freshwater > Lake | place: Lake Michigan...
AAATCACTAATTACTGCGGCGGTGGCATAGCGGCCACATTAAATGCTTTTGTTCTTTATCAATTAGGATTTGAAAATATTTTTATTTATGATAATTCTTTAAGCGAATGGGCTATGGACCCGAACCTGCCAATGGAAACTTGTTAGTTATCCATAGCTTCAGATTTGTCTCTACCGTTAATCAATATTAACTTTCAACCATCAGGAAAAAAATGCCAAAAGCCATCGTTATACGTGAATATGGCGGCTCAGATGTTTTAAAGGTGGAAGACGTTTCGGTTGAGAGCCCCGGGCCCAATGAAATCCTCATTCGACAAACCGCCATTGGCGTTCATTTTCATGATATTTACGTGCGATCGGGCCTCTACAAGACCTTGAGCCTTCCGGGAATTCCAGGGTTGGAAGCTGCAGGTATTGTTGGGGTGGGCAGATTGCTTTGTCAGCGCGCGCATACGATGGGCGTCCAATTGATCGGGGTCGTGAGTACCGATGAAAAGGCAAAAATGGCCAGAGGCTATGGGTGTCATCACACACTGATTTATCAGGACAGCAATTTTGTCGATAAAGTTTTAGACATAACTGGTGGTAGGGGCGTTGACATCGTTTTTGACTCTGTAGGTGCTAAAACTTTTCAAAACTCTCTTGCTGTTCTTAAGCTTCGAGGCCACTTGGTTAATTTTGGCCAATCATCAGGGCCTGTAGAGCCCCTTTCTATGTCAAAACTTGCGTAAAAATCTTTGACAATCACCCGCCTCATACTTTTTCACTACTTGAATGATGGAGATGCTTACACGGTGATGGCAGCAGCAGCCTTTAATGCGTTTAGTCAGGATGCGTTTGTATTAACTGAGCTACAGGGCATTGATCTAGAGAATGCATGTACCGCACACGACAAGCTGGAATCAGGGCAAGGCGGCGGTAGCCTCTATCAAATACCTTAATGCGCAGCAGAAAAAAATAGAGGAGGGTGCTCGGAGCGTCTGAAGAACTAATTGGGGTCAGAGCAACATTAATTTCCAATCAAAAGGGGCAGAGGCTAAGGGGGGCTGACGATTTGTGGTACCCCACCATGAGGAAGCCCCCCTTAGCCTCTGCCCCTTTTGATTGACCAAATTAATGTTGATCTGACCCCAATTAGTTAGCTAACCCCAATTATTTTGGAATGACGCTGGTTTGGGGGGGCATGAGGAAATCAAAGTCTGCGCCTTTGTCGGCTTGCAGCACGGAGTCTAAGAATAATTTTTGATAGCCGCGTTGTGCGGTGGGTGTGACAACAGGCTGCGTTTCTTTTCTGCGTGCCAACTCTTGGTCGGAGATTAAAAGGCTGAGTTCTCTGTTGGCCACACTCAAGCGAATGCGGTCGCCGTTCTGAACATAAGCCAAGGGTCCACCCAATGCAGACTCTGGTGTGACATGCAACACGATGGTGCCAAAAGCTGTGCCGCTCATGCGGCCATCTGAAATGCGCACAATGTCTTTGCAACCCGCCTTGGCCAATTTTTTAGGAATGGGCATGTAGCCGGCTTCAGGCATGGCCGCACCCTTAGGGCCAATGTGCTTTAGAACCAAAATGTCGTCCACCGTCACATCCAAGTCTTCCGAGTCAATGCGCAAAGCCATGTCTTGCAAATTCTCAAACACCACCGCACGACCTTCGTGCTCCATCAGTTTGGCGCTGGCTGCAGACTGTTTGATGATGGCACCACCCGGCGCCAAGTTGCCCTTCAAAACAGCAATGCCACCTTCTTTGAAAATGGGATTGGCGCGGGTCTTGACCACATCTTGTTTAAACGCAGGGCCTGCCGCTTCAATCCACTCGCCCAAAGTGTGACCGGTAATGGTGAGCGCGTCTAAGTGCAACAGGGGCTTGAGCTCTCGCAGCAAAGTGGCCATGCCACCCGCATGGTGAAAATCTTCCATGTAAAACTGACCCGATGGCTTAAGGTCTAACAACACAGGTGTGTCGCGCCCCATGCGATCTAGAGCTTGCAAGTCCATCTCAAAACCCATGCGCCCAGCAATGGCGGTGAGGTGAATGATGGCATTGGTAGAGCCGCCAATGGCCAACAAGACGCGCATGGCGTTTTCAAATGCTTTTTCTGTGAGTACCTTGTCGATGGTCAAGCCTTTTCTGGCTATTTCAACGGCGATGCGGCCACTTTCTTCTGCAATGCGAATGCGGTCTGCTGTAACCGCGGGTGGCGATGCGCCGCCAGGCACAGTCATGCCCAAGGCTTCTGCAATGCAGGCCATGGTGCTGGCAGTGCCCATGACCGAGCAGGTGCCTACGCTTGCAACCAATTGTGTATTGACTTGGTGAATTTCGGCTTGGTCAATTTCTTCGGCTCTGAATTTGCCCCAGTAGCGCCGGCAATCTGTGCAGGCACCCACGCGCTCGCCGCGGTGTGAACCTGTGAGCATAGAGCCCGTAATGAGTTGCACAGTGGGTAGGCCGGCAGAGGCTGCACCCATGAGTTGGGCAGGCACGGTTTTGTCGCAGCCGCCAATTAACACCACGGCATCCATCGGCTGAGCGCGCAACAACTCTTCGGTGTCCATGGACATGAGGTTGCGCAAGAACATGCTGTTGGGTTTGGTAAAACTTTCGTGGATGGACATGGTGGGAAACACCATGGGCAAGCCACCCGCCAACATGACGCCGCGCTCGAGGGCTTCAATGAGTTGTGGGGCATTGCCGTGGCACGGGTTGTAGGCGCTGCCAGTATTGGCAATGCCAATGACGGGGCGGTCTAATGCGCTGTCGCTATAACCTGCACCTTTGATAAAGGCTTTGCGCAAAAAGAGTGAAAACCCAGGGTCGCCATATTGCGTGAGGCCCTTTGACATGCCTTCGGTCTGGGGGTCTTGCTTGTTTGCCATCGAATCTAATTCCTAAAGAGACGTCCTAAATAGATTTGAGCTTTGATTGCCGTAACCACTGCACAACAACTACCGAAGCCAGACCTGCAAACCCCGCCATATCGCTAAGGTTAGAGGGGTAGGTGAGGGCTACGCCCGATGCAATCAGGACCCATCTTTCAACAAAGTTTGTTTTCAAGATAAACCAGTTTTGCAAACCACCGGCCAAGGCCACAATGCCAGCAGATGCCGTGAACACAATCCAGCCAATGTCGTTCCAATTGGCCGTGGCCAAGTTTTTCATGTTGCCGTTTAAAAGCAGTGCCACACCGGCAGGGTCAAGGACAAAAATAAACGGAACCAAAATGGCCGGCGCCACGTATTTCCAGCTTTGGAAAGTTGTTTTGTACGGATCGCCTTTGCAAATGGCAGCGGCTGCAAACGGCGACAAAGCCGTAGGCGGTGACACCTCAGACAGCACAGCGTAGTAGAAAATAAACATGTGCGCTGCATAGTCGGGCACGCCCAACTTAATCATGGCGGGCGCTGCAATGACCGCGCAAATAATGTACGACGCCGTGACAGGCACGGCCAAGCCCACAATCCAAACCACCAAGCCTGTGAACAAGGCGGTTAAGAACAAGGAGCCATCTGCATAGTCAAGCACGATGGAACTGAACTTTAAGCCCAACCCCGTTAAAACCACCACGCCCACAATAAGTCCCGCACCAGCGCAAGTAGCCGCAATGGAAAGCACTTGTGTAAAACCACCCGACAGGGCTTCAGTGAATTTGGACTTGTAGAGGCTTTGCCAAAATGGCGCTTTGCCTGTTAAAGCATCGTACGAAATCATGGCAGAGTCGGCGCGCAAGAAACTTGTGAACAGCGAAGCCACCGTGGCCCAAAACACAGACATGCTGGGCGAGAAACCCATGAGCATGAACACCACAATTGAGATGAGCGAGAAGAAATGGAACCAGTACCGCTTGGTTAAAACCCACGCGCTTTCAATGCTTTCTATCCTTTGCTCGCTCATGTTGTATTTGCGTGCGTCAATGGTGACCATGACGTACAAGCCCAAATAGAACAAGAAGGTTGGCACGATGGCCATGAGCAACACATCAAGGTAAGAGATTTTTAAAAACTCTGCAATCAGGAAAGCTGCTGCGCCCAAGACGGGTGGCGAAATGATGGCGCCCAAACCGCCTGCCGCCAACAAACCGCCGGCTGCATTCTTTTCATAGCCTGCTTTGGCCAACATGTTGTGGGCCACAGCGCCCACCGTGACCGTGGTGGCCACACCCGAGCCAGAGGGACCGCCTAATAAGAAAGACGACAACACCACGGTCTTGCCAACGTTGGATGTTTTACCGCCCATGATGGAGAACGAGAAGTCAATGAAGAACTTACCGGCGCCACTGAACTGCAAAAATGCACCAAAGATGGTGAACAAAATAATGAGGGTAGAAGATACATCAACGGCGGTGCCAAAAATGCCTTCTAAGGTCATGTACATAAAGCCCACCAAGCGCGAAAGCTCGTAGCCTTTGTGCGTCCAGGGAGCGGGTAAATAATTGCCAAACAAAGCGTAAAGCAAAAACGAAACTGTGACGGTGAGCAAAACCCAGCCATTGGTTCTGCGCAGTGCTTCTAAGATGAGCAAAATTAAAATGCTGCCAAAGACAATGTCGATGGTGAGGGGGAATGTGTTGCGATCAGAAAAATCATCGCCGCCCATAACCGCATATGCCAGCGTGGCCACTGCCAACATGGCAAAGCCAACGTCCCATGCCATCAGCCTGTTTTTAAAGCGTGCGGCAATGGGGAAGGTTAAAAAGATAAAGACCAACACCATGGTGACATGGGTGGTGCGCAAGATGTGCGCTGGAACAATGGCGTACGCCGCATACAAATGAAACAAAGACATACAGACGGCCACCACAGTGAGGGCCACCCCCAAAAATCCTTTGTACTGATTAGCGTCGCCTTCTTCTTCTTTGATCAGATCCTCGACGCGCTTTCTGGTTTCGGCGTCGAGGGTATCAGCCGACTGATCAGTCAAGCTTTCCACCTTTTTCTTTGATGTACTTTTCAGCGCCTGGGTGGAAAGGCACTGAAGTTGCGGCATTTTTCTGTGAGCCAATCTTCACGTTGGCATACTCTTGGTGAACCGCAATCAAATCTTTTTGATGGTCAAAAACGGCCTTCACAATTTTGTAGGCTTGGTCATCGGGCATGTTGGCATTGGCAATCAGGATGTTGGCCACTGATGCCATTTTGTTGTCGGCGCCCATGCCAGAGTAAGTGCTTTGCGGAATGACGTCTGCATAGTACAAGTTGCCCCATTTTTTGTTCATGGCGGCCACTGCTTCTGCGTGGTCAATCATGCGAATTTTGGTGCCGGGTGTGCTGGCCAAGTCAGTCACAGCGGCTGTAGGCAATCCACCGACCCAAAAGAAGGCGTCAATTTTTTTGTCCTTCAAGGCATTGGCTGATTCAGCCACGCCCAAACGCTCGCGGTTGACGTCTTTCATGGGATCAATGCCAGCGGCTTCCATCAGGCGGAAGGCCATCACTTCTGTGGCGCTACCGGCGCTGCCTGCAGAAATGCGTTTGCCCTTCAAATCGGCCATGGTTTTGATGCCAGTAGATTCTGTGGTGACCACATGCATGCGGTTGGGGTAAAGCACCAGCAAGGTTTTCAAATCGACTTTGCGGCCTTTGAACTTCTCTTGGCCCTTAGCGGCATCTAAGGCTGCGTCGACCATGGAAAAAGCCACATAGGGCTTGCCGCTGCCAATGAGGTTCAAATTGTCAACGGAGCCGCCGGTTACTTCGGCGGTGGCTTGCATGCCAGGTATATGTTTGGAAAGCACGTTGGCCAAACCGCCGCCCATGGGGTAGTAAACGCCGCCGGTACCGCCCGTGGCAATGGAGATGTTTTGTGCCATTAAACTGGAGCTGGCCAGAAATGCGAATGAACAGATTAATTTGAGGAGTTTCATGTGTTGTCCTTGAAAATGAATGTCTATCATAAGCATTGCAGTTGGCCACAAGCTTATCAAGAGGGGTATGCCCTAATTTGAGCCTACTCAAGATAGGTTAGCCTATTCTATGTGACTCAGGTCATCCGAAAATGTGAAGGATTCTCACCATGACAACAACAACAACTCAAGCTAGCGGCACTGCCGCCTCCAGCCTAGCCATGAAGGGCGTGCTGTCCCCAGTTCTCACGCCTTTTCGGCCAGATTTGTCGGTTCACAAAGAACTCTTAACCGCCCAGTGCCAATGGTTGCTGAATTGCAACGTGGGTTTGGCCGTTTTTGGTACCAACTCAGAAGGTAATTCTTTGTCATTCGGCGAGCGCGCCGATTTGGTGCAATACCTGGTGGCCCAAGGCATTGACCCGCACCGCATGATGCCCGGCACAGGCGGCTGCGCGCTGCCCGATGTGGTCAGCCTTACCCAAGCCTGTTTAAGGGCTGGCGTGAAAGACGTGCTGGTGTTGCCACCTTTTTATTACAAGGGCGTCAGCGACGATGGTTTGTACGCCTTTTTCAGCGAACTCATCGAGCGCGTGGGCGACAGCAGTTTGCGTGTGTATCTGTACCACATACCCCCTGTTTCGCAAATTGGCTTTTCAATGGATCTCATTGAGAAATTGCTCAACAAGTACGGCCCCGTGATTGCAGGTGCCAAAGACAGCGGCGGGCAGTGGTCCAACACAGCCTCCATGATTGAGCGCTTTTCGGCCAGAGGTTTTTCCGTGTTTGCGGGCAGTGAAAACTTTTTGATGCGCACCATGCGCGCGGGCGGTGCAGGCTGCATCAGTGCCACGGCCAACGTCAACCCCGCTGCCATTTCTTCGCTCTGTGCCAATTGGACCGAATCGGACGCAGATGCTCAGCAGCAGCGGCTTGACTTGGTGCGCGCGTTGTTTTCTGCATTGCCCATGATTCCGGCCATGAAAACAGCGGTGGCGCACACCACGGGTAAAGAAGATTGGAAAGTGGTTCGGCCGCCTTTGATTTCATTGACGGCGGCGCAAGAAACGCAGTTGCTCAATTCAATGAAAGAGGCTGGGTTCTCCATGAAGATTGACTACAAATAGTCCATGCCAATTGAATTTCGCATCACTCACTAATGAACCCACTTTTCCCAGACTTCGAATCACATTTGATTGAAGTGAACGGCGTCAAAATCATGGCGCGCAAAGGCGGCTCTGGCCAGCCTTTGCTTTTGCTGCATGGCCATCCCCAAACGCACGCCATTTGGCATCGGGTTGCGCAACAACTTGCCAAGTCTTTTACCGTGGTCATGACCGACCTTAGAGGTTACGGCGATTCGTCTAAACCTCAAGGTTCGCACGATCATTTGAATTACTCAAAGCGCGTCATGGCTTTGGATCAAATCGAAGTCATGCGCCATTTCGGGTTTTCTGAGTTTGATGTGTTGGCGCACGATCGTGGCGCCAGAGTAGCTCACCGCTTGGCCTTGGACCATCCAAAGGCTGTGAAGCGTTTGGTGCTGCTAGACATTGCACCCACCTTGGCCATGTACGAAAAAACATCCAATCAATTTGCGCGTTCTTATTGGCACTGGTTCTTTCTCATTCAGCCAGCGCCTATGCCTGAGCGCTTGATTGAGGCAGACCCAGCGGCTTACATCAGGGATGTACTTGGACGCAGAAGCGCAGGCTTGGCGCCCTTTGATGCCAGAGCGCTGGCAGAGTATGTGCGTTGTATAGAACTGCCAGGCACAGCGCATGGTCTGTGTGAAGACTACCGAGCCTCGGCCGGCATCGATTTGGTTCACGACCAATTGGATTTAGACGACAAGAATTTTGTGGAGCAACCCTTGTTGATTCTTTGGGGCGAACAAGGCGTGGTACACCAATGTTTTGAGCCGCTGAAGGAGTGGTCTAAGGTGGCTGTCAATGTTCAAGGCAAAGCATTGCCTTGTGGCCATTACATTCCCGAAGAAGCACCCGAACTTCTGCTGCAGCAAGTCCAATTGTTTTTGGACTGACATGGCATGTTCGGGACTTCTTTGGCTTGGAATTACAAAGGCTTGAAGCCCATGTCTTTGATAACCTTGCCCCAGCTTTCAAAATCTTTGCGCATGAGTTCGGTAAAAAATTCAGGTTGTTCTGTGTGAATTTCAAGTCCTAGTTTTTTCATGCGATCGCGCACATCGGGTTGTTGCAAAGCCCAATTGATTTCTTTGTTAAGCAGCGCAACAATTTCCTTAGGCACGCCTGCAGGGCCAATGATGCCAAACCATCCACCCGATGCAAAGCCAGGTACAGTTTCAGCAATGGTAGGCACATTGGGATAGTCGGGTGAACGTGTGGCGCGTGCAATGCCCAACAGGCGCAGTTTGCCCGAATCGGCCAAAGGTTGAACCGAAATGAAAGAGCCCACAGATGCATCAATGTCGCCGCCCAACATTTGCGTGAACACAGCGTTCATGTCGCGGTAGGGCACATGCATGTAATCAAAGCCCGCCATCATGCGCAAGCGTTCGGTGGCGAAATGCAAAAATGCGCCTTCACCATTGGTGCCGAAGGTGAGCTTGCCCGGATTGGCCTTGCCATAATCGATCAATTCCTTCACGGTTTTGAAAGGCGTTTTGGGGCTGACCACCAAAGCCACAAAATTGGAAGCCATCATGGCCATGGGTGTGAAGTCTTTGCGAGAGTCGTAGGCCACTTTGGCATAGGCCAAGGGCACAATGACCATGTTGCCGCCTTGTCCGCAGCCCAATGTGTAGCCATCGGGTGCAGCTTGCTTTAACAGTGTTAAACCCAATTGGCCAGCAGAGCCGGCGCGGTTGTCCACCACAATGGGCTGGCCCAAACGCTCTGTGAGTTTGGGCGCAATGAGACGCGTCAAAATATCGCAGCTGTCACCAGGCCCCGCAGGCACAATGATTTTGATCGGTTTGTTAGGGTAAGCTTGCGCCAAAGCCTGGCTAGAAATACCACCAAAAAGCGTGGCCACGCAAAGAGCAAGTATGTTGCGGATCATCGAATTTCCCTTTCTGACTTCATGTTGATTAACTAATTTGACTTTCATTTAACGTGCAAAAAATCTTCAGTGTGTAGCGCTGCTGTTGACCTTGTTCATGAACTCCGACAAGACATGGGCCAATGTGGCTTCGTGCGGTTCCCAGTCTGAGAAGGGCAACACAGCCACATCTTGGTCTTCAAGGGGCAGCTGGTACAAAATGCTGTTTGGAATGAGCGATGCAGCCGCAATGCCATTGACCGAAGCGTGCGTTTTGTCATTGCCAGGAATGACGATGGTGGGCACCTTGATGGCGCGCATGACATCGTCTTCCATGCCCAGCACGGGTTTGCGAGGACCCCGCAAGAAAATCGACAACCAGTGCTCCATGACGCGGATGTACTCTTTGGGGTCCATGGCCATGAGGCGAGGCAAGTTGGAGGGGTTAGCTTGAATGCGCTCTTGGTATTGCTCGTGGTCGCACACCGCTTTCATGCCGCCTTGCTGTGCTGCTTTGATAAATTGCCCGTAGTAGGTCTCTGGCAAGCGGCCTGCTGCAAAGTCGCCACCGGTGACGCGCATGAGCAGCAAGCCCTTGACGTTTTGCGGATGCCGTTGGTTGTACAGCATGGACAAGCGGGCGCCCGAGGAGGTGCCGCCAATGAATGCGGGTGATGCGCCCAGTTGGTCTAACAAGACAGCCAAGTCATCTGCCCAAATTTCTTCTTCGCCATCTTGGCCGGCAATGAGCACGTCGGAGGCGCCCGTGTTGCGACGGTCGTGAAGCAAGACTTGAAATCCTTTGGCCGCAATTTTTTCGGCAAAAGGAATGAATTCATTGAAGCCACGGCGCCCGCCAGTAATGAGGGCCAACCACGGGCCGGTCTGGCCAAAAACGCGGTAATGCAGGGTGACGTCGCGAACCTTGGAAAAAGGCATGTGGTTTTCTTTCTGGAAAATCAGTTGAAAGCAGTGAGGACTTTGCCGCCCGCTTCCACGGGGTTGGCATGAATCAAAATAACGGCCAACACGCAGGGTTCAGTGCCGCGGTTAATCCAGTTGTGCACCGTGCCTCGCTGCACCATCACATCGCCGGCTTTCAGGTGAACTTCCTTGCCAGCTTCTAGCTCCATGTCAATCTCGCCCGACATGACAATGATGTAATCGATGCTGTCGGTTCGGTGAACACGTTGTTCTACGCCTGGGTTGAATTGAATGATTCTGAAAACGCTGCCGTTTTCGATCATGGTGAATTTGCCTTCACGCTTACCTTTGTCGTCTTGGCTTGAGTTGTCGGCGGGGGCGGTGTCGGTGGTCCATACGTTGCAAACTTTGGCGCCTGGGCGGCCGTCGCGAAAGTGGCTGCATGTTTCGTCAATTTTGACAATGGCTTTGCCCTTGTCATCGTGTCCGGTAATAATTCGACGAACTATCGGTAAACTCATTTACTTCTCCCATGCAGAGTAAGACCTTAGCAGAACGATTTTCTTGAGGCAAGTCAAGAGAGACATAATCTCTCACCGTATTAACCCTTGCTATACAGCAGTGACAATTCCCATTAACGTTGAACTTGACCTGTGCGTTTTTTTGATTAAATTGATTGTAGAAAAATGAACCCTTTGAAACTTGGAGCCGCCGAGCTCGATCGCATGCCTGCCATTCCCGATGCGCAGATGACGGCTGAACAAAAAAAAGTCATGGACGAAATAGCTGCAGGCCCGCGAGGCCGCATTGGCGGGCCGTTCATTCCCCTCATGCGCAGCCCAGAACTCATGAATCGAATTCAAAAGGTGGGTGAGTACCTGCGTTTTCACAATACGGTGGGTTTGCGCAATTCAGAATTTGCAGTCTTGATCGTGGCCAGGCACTGGAGTCAACCCATCGAGTGGGCCATTCACCGCACCATTGCGGAAAAAGAAGGCGTGTTGCCCGCCACATGCGACGCCATTGCGGAAGGTCGCCGCCCAGACAACATGACCGAAGATGAAACGCTCATTTACAACGTGCTAGAAGAGCTTCGCAATAACCGCAGTCTGAGCGACACCACGTATGGCCAACTTCACAAAAGGTTTGGCGAACAAGGCGTGATTGATTTGGTGGCGCACTATGGTTATTACAGCTTGTTGGCCATGACCATGAATGTTGCGCGTACGGCGGTGCCCCAAAATACGGCCCCTGTTGCTGGATTGAAAACCATTCCAGGTTAATACCATGATCAATAAGTTCGTTGACAGCGTGGCTGAGGCCTTGGCCGATACGCCTGACGGCGCTACCGTTTTGATCGGCGGTTTTGGCACGGCAGGCATTCCCGACGAACTCATTGAGGGCCTGTTGGTTCAAGGTGCCACGGGCTTAACGCTGGTTAACAACAACGCTGGCAATGGCGACCAGGGCTTGGCTGCACTGCTTAAAGCGGGGCGGGTTCGCAAAGTGCTTTGCAGTTTCCCTAGGCAAACTGACTCGCATGTGTTCGATGGCTTGTACCGCTCGGGTCAAGTGGAGTTGGAGTTGGTGCCACAAGGCAACTTGGCCGAGCGCATTCGGGCTGCAGGTGCTGGCATTGGAGGCTTTTTTTCACCCACAGGCTACGGCACCGACCTGTCTAAAAATGCAGATGGCTCAATGAAGGAAACCCGCGAAATCAATGGCCGAATGTACGTGTATGAAACTCCCATTCACGGCGACTTAGCGCTGATTCGCGCCGAGCGTGGCGACCGTTGGGGCAACCTCACATTTCGTAAATCCGCCCGAAATTTCGGGCCTGTCATGGCCATGGCCGCACGCAAAACTGTGGCCAGCGTTTATGAAAAGGCCGAGCTGGGTGGCATTGACCCCGAAACAGTCATCACGCCTGGTATCTTTGTTCACGCGGTGGTTCACATCCCTCGTGTTGCCACGCAAGCCGGAGGCATCAAAGCATGAGCTACATACGTCGTACCAAAGATGAACTGGCCGCTCGCGTTGCAAGGGATATTCCAGAAGGCGCCACTGTGAATTTGGGCATTGGTCAACCGACTTTGGTGGCCAATCACATACCGCCCACACTTGAAATTTTGTTGCACAGTGAGAATGGTATTTTGGGCATGGGGCCTGCGCCTGCGGCTGGCCAAGAAGATTACGATTTGATCAATGCGGGTAAGCAGCCTGTCACGCTTTTGCAGGGTGGTGCTTATTTTCACCATGCCGACAGCTTTGCCATGATGCGCGGCGGCCACTTAGACATTTGTGTGTTGGGCGCTTTTCAAGTCAGTGCCACGGGCGATTTGGCCAATTGGCACACAGGTGAGCCTGGTGCCATACCCGCTGTGGGTGGCGCCATGGATTTGGCCATTGGGGCCAAGCAAACTTGGGTCATGATGGACTTGCTCACCAAGCAAGGGCAGAGCAAATTGGTCTCTGCATGCAGTTACCCCTTAACGGGTATTGGCTGTGTGAAGCGTGTCTATACCGATTTGGCCACGCTGGCTTGCACAGCCAATGGGCTGTTGGTGATCGACATGGTGCCCGGTTTGACGCTAGAGGCGTTGTCTGAACTTATTGGCTTGCCGCTGGCTTGATTGGCTTCGTCGCCAACATGAAACACAGCGAGCCCAAGGCTGAAAGCAAGGCAAGCAGGCTAAAACCCAATTGGTAATTGCCAGTGAGGTCGGCCAGCACGCCAGCCAACATGGGCCCAATAATTTGACCCATTGAAATGATGGCGGCAGACAAACCCATGATTAGGCCAATGGCGTTGCGGCCAAAATAATCGGCGCGAATGGCTTGCATGAACGGGCCTCGCAAGCCCCAAGCCACACCATGAAAAATACCAAACCCAATCAGCATGGCCATGTCGTTGGCAAAGGTGAGGCAAAGCATGCCGAGCGCATGCGCCAACATGCACAGCGCAGCCACTTTTCTTTTCTCAAACATATCGCCCAAAGTGGCGCCCATCAAGACGCCCCCTAATTGGGCAAAGGTCATGAACAAAATCACCCAGCTGGCAGTGGCCACCGAATAGCCTAAGCCTTCTTTCATGTGCGTAATGGCATGCACATTGACGGCAGAGACGATGAGAAGTGCAAGGCCATGCCCAATGGCCAGCATCCAAAAGGCCCTAGTTTGAACGGCCTCTTTGGCTGTGAATTCAACTTGAACTGAAAGCGGCGCGTCGCCTGGTTCTGCGACTTTGAGCGAAGGATCAATGCCATCGACATGTTGGCCGTGGTCTTCAGGCCGCCGCAGAATCATGCCCGCCAAGGGCAGGCCAAAGAGCAAGACCAGCAAACCTGTGCCACCTGCGGTGTAGCGCCATCCCCAATGTTGAATCGACCAAGCCATAAGGGGCACCACCAGACCGCCCATGGCCAGTCCCAAACTCATGATGGACAGAGCGCGTGCTCTGAATTTTTCAAACCATTGAACCAAGGCCACAGAAAGCGGAAAGTAGCCACTGAGACTGGCCCCAATGGCCATCAAAATGGCGCTGGTGTAAAACGTAGAAACAGCATTGACTTGGCTGAGCAAGAGCAAGCCAGCGCTGAAAAGCACCATGCCCAAGCGGATCATGGCTTGTGGGCCAACTCGGTCCATGATCCAACCCAATACCGGGCCAATGATGGCGGCTTCTACGGATTGCAATGCAGCAGCACCCGACAAGGTGGTTTTGCTCCAGCCCATTTCGTCAGAAAGGACGGCGATGTAAAGGCCTAGCGCTTGCGTGAGGAAGGCAGCCAGCAAAAACTGAATGCCACAGGCTGCACCCACCATACGCCAACCGTAAAAAATTTTCATGCAGCAGAATAACCAGGTTTGCGAGTAGAGTGACCAATCGAGTTTAGCATTCAGAACGCCGAGGGCGGGGGGCTTTCACAGGGCTGTGACTAATTGTCTTGGTGCTTGGCTATAACTTTTGTATCATTTCCACATTTGTCTTCCATTCATAGGAATTACTCATGCGTCTAGGCTATTTCACTATGCCCCTGCATCCCTTTGAGAGGGACACCACCGAGACCCTGCATGAGGACCGAGAGACCATCATTTATGCCGACCAACTGGGGTTTTACGATGCCTTTGTGGGGGAGCACCTCACGGACAAAGCTGAAAATGTGACCAACAGCCTGATATTTTTGGCCACGCTCATTGCGCAAACTAAAAACATCAAGCTCGGTTCTGGAACTTCCAACCTGTCGCACTCACACCCCACATTGCTGGCCTCACAAGCGGCCATGTTTGACCATCTGGCCAAAGGGCGTTTTATTTTTGGCATCAGTCCGGGTGCTTTGGCATCGGATGCCGAAGCCTTGGGCATTTTGGATCAAGACCGCAACCAGCTGTTTGCTGAAGCCATTGATGTGATCTTGGCCATTTGGGAGCGCGAGCCGCCTTACAACATTGATTTTGAAAACAACCGGTTCAAGGTTTCAACCAAAGTCACTTCGGTGCCTGAAATTGGTCGCGGCATTTTGATGAAGCCTTATCAAACACCCTATCCAGAAATTGTGGGCACTGTGGTGGCGCCGTTTTCTAAGGGCGTGATTGCAATGGGTAAGCGCAACTTCCATCCCATGTCGGCCAACTTTTTAATGTCTCATTGGCTCAACAGCCATTGGGACAACTATCAAGAAGGCAAGAACAGTGTTCAGCAAAAAGCCAACCCTGCCGACTGGCGTGTGGCGCGTACCATTTTTGTGAGTGACGATGCGTCTACAGCCAAACGCTATGGCCGCGAAGATGCCAACAGCCCTTACCGTTATTACTACCGCCAAATGCTGACCAAGATGATGATGTCCAAGCGCCATGTCATTTTCAAAAAGCACGTGGACGAAGACGACAGCCATGTGACCATGGACCGATTGCTAGATGAGTTGGTGATTGCCGGCACGGTGGAAGATGTGGTGCAACAAATTCTGACATTGCGCGAACAAGTTGGCCCGTTTGGCGAAATTGTTTACGCCGGCATGGACTTGGTGGACCCTGCGCTGGGCAGACGCTCAATGGAATTGATGGCTCACGAGGTGATGCCGCGTGTGAACCAAGCTTTGGGGCTTGGTTCTGCCATCAATGCCAATGCAACGCTGGTTTAATTGGACAACTGATTGAAAGACTCAAAGCTGTTATTCAGCTTTGATGTTGTTGTCTGCAATTAATTTTGCATATTTGCTTTTCTCGTCTGCCAAGAATGTTTTGAATTCATCTTGTGTGGTGGCCATGGCTTCTACGCCCAAGCCTGCAAATCTTTCTTTCAAATCGGGGTTGGCCATGATTTTGACCAACGCACTGTAATAAGCATCTACAACAGGTTTAGGCGTACCGGCGGGCAAGAACACGCCCCACCAATTGACGGCCACCAAACCTGGCAAGCCAGCTTCTGCAAATGTGGGAATCTCGGGTGACAAAGGTGAACGCTTGCCGCTGGTAATGGCCAGCGCACGCAATCTGCCTGTTTTGATGTGCTGGCTGACTGGCAATGCGTCGGAGACCATCATGTCAATTTGGCCAGCCAACAAATCATTCACAGCCAATCCGCCGCCTTTGTAGGGAACGCCCACCATTTTGACATTGCCTTGTCGCATGATGAGCTCACCGCCCAAGTGCGCCATGCTGCCAGGGCCACTGGTACCGAAATTCAAAGAGCCTGGTTTGTTGCGTGCGGCCACCAACAGATCGTTTAAGTTTTTAAAGGGGGAGGCTGCGGGAACTGCCAAGATGTTGGGGCCCGTGGCAGTGAGGGAAACAGGAATGAAATCCTTCTCCATGTTGTAGGGTACTTTGGTAATGAGGGGGTTGACCGATGCAGGGCCTAAGTTGCCAACCACAAAGGTGTAACCATCGGCAGGTTGACGGGCTGTGAACTCCATGCCAATAGAGCCGGCCGCACCGGGTTTGCTTTCAATGATGACAGGCTGACCCCAAACTTCGGTGAGCTTTTGGCCCATGATGCGCGCCATGAGGTCTGAGCTGCCGCCTGGCGGATAAGTGACAACCAGTTTGACAGGCTTGGTGGGAAAGGCTTGAGCTTGAGCCTGGGCTTGAAACAAGCCACAAGCACTTAGCACAACAAGGGAAATTTGGAAGAAATTCTTCCAACGCGGGGTCAATGCAAAATTCATGAAGTGTCTCCTGTTTATGGTTAGGGAATGTCTTGACTGATCTTGAATTCCTTTCCGCTATATTACAGATTCAACAAAATTTTTGATGAGTATTTACCCATGCTTAACGCACCTCAATCGGCATCGAGAGCTGATCAGACCTTGTCACTTAACATGAAGTTGTTGGCTCACCACGAGCTGGCAGGGTTTGGTGGACTGGGCGAGGGAATAGGCATGCAGCTCACGTCAGATGGCCGCCGAATCTTGTGGTTGGCGCACGAATCTGCCCCTAAAAACTTCTCGGGTGTCGATGTGACAGACCCGCAAAATCCCAAGCTCATTGTGCAAACTGAATTGCCGCACATGAAGCTGCGCTCCAACTCTTTAGACGTGGTGGGCAACATCATGGTGGTGGCTTATCAAGCCACGACGGTAGGTATCAAGCCCGCGGGCATCGATATATTTGATGTGAGCCAGCCAGAAACGCCGCGCTTGCTTTCTCATTTTGACTGTTCTGGCCCTTACTCTCGAGGCGTGCATGCAGTGTGGTTTGTCGACGGCCGTTATGTCCACATGTCCTCAGGTGCCTCTGACTTTCAGCCGCGCAATCCCTTAGACGATCAGTTCTATCGCATCATTGACATCATCGATCCCGAAAAGCCCGTGGAAGTTGGGCGTTGGTGGTACCCAGGCACCCGTGAAGGCGATGAAGCGCCACCGCCACCGCGCTTGCCCGCTCAGTTTGACACAGGCTTTCGAACACACAATACCAATGTCTTTCCAGAGCAGCCCAACCGTGCCTTCATTGGTTACATCGATGGCGGCGCTGTGGTGCTAGACATCTCGGACATGAAGAACATCAAGGTGGTCTCGCAGTGGAACCACTCGCCGCCTTTCAATGGTTTTACGCACACGGTATTGCCGCTCTTTGACAGAGGCTTGTGGATCGTAAGCGACGAGTGCGTGCAAGACAACGGCGCTGATTGGCCCAAATTGGTGTGGGTGGTTGATTCACGCAACGAAGCCAACCCCGTGCCCATCGGCACATTTCCTGCGCCGCCTTATGACGCATTTGCCAAACGTGGCGGACGTTTTGGTGCGCACAATTTGCACGAAAATTTGCCAGGCCCTACCTCGTTCAGATCGGACACCATCATTGTGGGTTCCTTCTTCAATGCAGGCGTGCGGGTCTACGACACCAGCAACCCCTACCAAGTGCAAGAGATTGCCTACTTTGTGCCAGGTGCGCCCAAACTATCGCCAGCGGGTGCCATCCAACTCAATGATGTGTATGTCGATGACCGCCGCATTGTCTACACCGTAGACCGCTTTACAGGCGGCTTGTACATTCTTGAAATGAACATTTAAAGTGAAGCTGCAGTGACTTGGTCGCGCGATGCGTTGGCAGGCAAAATACCTGTGACTTTGGTCACGGGCTTTCTTGGCAGCGGTAAAACCACCCTTATTTCCAAACTCTTGTTGCACCCCGATATGCGGCGTGTGGCGGTGGTCATCAATGAGATGGGTGAAATTGGCATTGACCACGATTTGGTCACCGTGTCTTCAGAAAATATCACGCTGTTGGCCAACGGCTGCATCTGCTGCTCAGTGCGAACCGATTTACAAGAAACACTGCGTGACCTCTTTGCACAACGCCGCGTTGGAGAAGTGTTTGACTTTGACCGCGTCATTGTCGAAACAACCGGCCTAGCAGATCCTGCGCCAGTGGTTCAAACATTGGCCAGCGACACTTTACTGGCAGCCCACTACCGCCTAGATGGTCTCATTACCTTGGTCGATGGCTTGCATGGCGTGGGACAAATTGACCAACAGACAGAGGCTGTGAAGCAAATAGCCATTGCCGACAAAGTATTGGTGACTAAAACTGATTTGACCACTGCGGACCATTTGGAAACTTTGTGTGGGCGAATTAGACAACTCAATTCACAGTCACCCATTGAGTTCATTCGGCAGGGTGAAGTCGACCCTAAAAGCTTGATCGATTTAGGCTTGTCGTCTTCGCGTGCCAGTCTAAAAACTTTGCAGTTTTTGGGTGAAGCGCTGAATGATGCTGCTGTGGCAGATGTCAATGGCACAGGCCGGTATTTGGGCCAAAGATCTGCGACGCACAACAGTACCGTGAAGACCTTGTCTTTGCGATTTACGGAGCCCTTTGAGTGGCTTTCTTTTTCATCGGCCCTAGAGTTGTTGACTACTTTGCGGGGCCCCGATCTGCTTCGCCTGAAGGGCATCGTCAACGTCGATGGCGATCCTGTGGTAATTCAGGGTGTGCAACATATCATTGACACACCTGTGAAAATGGATCGCTGGCCTAGCGACGACAAAGATTCACGCTTGGTTTTTATTGTTCGCAACATGGAGCTCGATGTGATTCGAAATTTATTTCAGGCGGTGGGGGCTATCAAGTCTACGTCCCTCAGCGCCACTTAATTTTTAACAGACCTTTTTGACAATTCAAGGCGTTTCAATGGCAACTGCATCTTTCAATACTTCAACAACCTCGGTGCCCGTTCAAATAGGCTTGGTCGGTTATGGCTGGTGGGGCAAGACCATTGCCAAACAAATAGCAACTTCTGACCTATTGAATTTGGTGGCGGTGGTTGAACTCGATGCTGATTTGCGAACACAGATGAGCCACGATCCTGTTTTGAAAGATGTGCAAATCCTTTCCGACTTCGATGCATTTTTGAAAATTCAAAACATGGAGGCGGTTATTTTGTGCACGCCCCATCAGCAGCATGCCGATCAAATTGTGGCGGCAGCGCAAGCCGGCCAACATGTGTTTTGTGAAAAGCCTTTGTGCCTCACCTACCTTGATGCGCAAAAAGCCATTGCCACTTGTGTCAAGCACAATCGTGTTTTAGGCATTGGCCATGAGCGTCGGTTTGAGCCTGCCATCATTGAACTTCGCCAAGACATTCAAGCTGGGGTGCTTGGCAGTATTTTGCAAATTGAAGCCAACTTCAGCCAAGACAAGTTTTTCGCTTTGCCCAAAGACAATTGGCGTCTTTCAAATCAGCATGCCCCTGTGGGCCCGCTCACTGCAACGGGCATTCATTTGGTTGATTTGGCCATTGCGGTTTTAGGGCCTGCCGAATCGGTTTGGGCGCGCTTGGCCACACGCGGATCTTATTTTGAAAATGGCGACACGCTGGGCATCATGTTGGGCTTTCCGGGGGGCGCCAATGCCCTCATCAGTGCCATGTTGGCCACCCCCTTTGAAGGGCGGTTCGCGGTCTATGGCTCTAAAGGCTGGGTCGAAATTCGAGACCGCAAGCACCCCGAGAGTCCTGCGGGCTGGGACATCAAGCGCGTGATGCAAGGCCAAGAGCCCGTGGTGACTTTTGCCGAAAAATTCCCCAGTGTGCTGTCCAATTTAGAAGCCTTTGCCAAAGCCGTTCGAGGCGAACAGCCTTACCCTGTGAGCCATACAGAAATGTTGGCCAATGTGGCAGCCTTAGAGGCCATCATGAAGTCGGTGTTGTCCCATCAAGTTGAGCCTGTGGTCATACCAGCCTGAAGCCACAAGGTAAAGACATGACTGCAAAAAAACCAGCGACAGAAAAAAGTCGACTCAGTAGCCAAGAGCGAGAAAAGCAGATCGTTCTGGCGGCCGTAGAGTTTTTTGCAGAGGTGGGTTTCGGTGGCGATACGCGTCAGTTGGCGCGGCGCTTGGGTGTCACGCAGTCACTCATTTACAAGCACTTTCCTACCAAGGATGCATTGATTGACAGGGTCTATGAAGAGGTCTATGTGGGGCGCTGGAATCCATTTTGGGAAGCCGTCATTCAAGACCGCAGCATTGCGCTTACGCCTCGGTTGGTCAGCCTTTATGTTGAATATGCCAAAGCCGCCCTGACGCGAGACTGGGTGCGTATTTTCATGTTCTCTGGTTTGCGTGGCGAGGGCATTAACAAGCGGTATTTGGAAACACTCAAAAATCGCATCTTGGTGCCCATTGCCATTGAGTTGCGCCACGATTTAGGCTTGCCCGATATCAAATCAGTTCCTTTGAAAACGGCTGAAATTGAATTGGTTTGGAGCATCAATGCTCGCATTTTTTACTTTGGTCAGCGGCGTTGGATTTTTGATGTTCCCATCGAAGACGATGTCGATGAAATGATTCGTTTGACCATCGACCACTTTATGGCTGGCGCCAAAGTGGTCTTGCCTCAAATTATCTTGCCTTCAAAAAACCCTTAAAAGCCTTTGCGCAAGTCGCAAAAAAGTTGATTTTTAAGGGAAACTCCTGACCCTTTTACCCTCTCAAAGCCCGTAAAGTGTTCAAATGAACACCAAGATCTATACAACATGGGACAAGCGCGATTTGCGCACTGCTTTGGGCAGTTTTGGCACCGGCGTTACGGTGGTTACTTCGGGTAACTTGCAATCGCGTTTGGTGGGTGTCACTGCCAACTCTTTCAGCTCTGTGTCCTTGGAGCCGCCCATTGTGTTGTGGTGTTTGGTCTCAACTTCACCCAGCTTGGAGGTGTTTGATGAAACAGGCCGCTTTGTCATCAATGTTTTAGCGCTTGATCAAATGAACTTGTCAAAGCAATTTTCAAAAACCCTAGAAGACAAGTTCGCAGGCGTGGAGTACACCGAGGGATTGGACGGCCTGCCTGTGATTCAAAATTGCGTGGCCACCTTTGAATGCAAAACCATCCAGCGAACGGTGGTGGGAGACCATGTCTTGTTTTTAGGACAAGTTGAAAATTATGTTTATGAAAACAAGACGCCCTTGCTGTTTTGCCAGGGCAATTACATGCAGGTTGCAGAAGCCTTGCTGAGCAATTAGAAATTAAGAATCGATTTGGAATACCTATGAAATACAGCACATTCATGATGCCTTTGCATCCACCCGGACGCAACATCGGAGAAACTCTTTCTGAAGACCGTGAGGCCATCATCATGGCCGATCGTTTGGGTTTCAGTGAAGCCTATGTCGGTGAACACGTCACAGACGCAGCAGAGACCGTCACGTCTTCTATGATCTTTTTGGCAAGTCTCATCTCAGACACCAAAAACATCATGTTAGGCACGGGCACCATCAATGTGCCCAATTCCCATCCAGCTGCCATAGCCGCCCAAGCTGCCATGATGGACCACATGCTTCAAGGCCGGTTCATCATGGGCGTCAGCCCGGGTGGTTTGATGTCGGATGCAGAGGTCTTTGGTAACTTTGGCAAAGATAGAAATGCCATGTTTGTGGAAGGCATCAACATGGTCTTGAAGATTTGGGAGTCAGACCCGCCCTATGACTTTGAAGGTGAATTTTTTAAAGTGTCGGTGGGCAGAACCATGATTCCAGAAATTGGACAAGGCTTTATCATGAAGCCCTTCCAAAGACCGCACCCCCTCATTGTGGGTACTGCTGTAGCGCCATTCTCCAAGGGCGTGACCGAAATGGCCAAGCGCGGTTGGCAGCCTATTTCTGCCAACTTCCTCATGCCTGAGTGGGTGAAGTCGCATTGGCCCAAGTACTCAGAAGGCCGCGCCGAAGTGGGTGCCGTGGCTCAACCCGATGAATGGCGCATTGCCAAAAGTATTTTTGTAGCAGACGACGAGGCCACGGCCAAAAAGTATGCCTTGGAAGATGGCGGTCCCTATCACTTTTACTTCAAGCAATTGGTGCGCAAGTTGTTAAATGGTGGACGCAGCAACTTGTTCAAAACCGATCCGGACATGGACGATGCCTTGATTACGCCGCATTATGTGACCAACAAATTGGTGTTGGCCGGAACGGTCAATTCCGTGGTGGATCAAATATTGGCATTCCGCGAGCACGTGGGTGATTTTGGTAACCTGTTGTATGCCGGCCATGACTGGATGGATCCAGCCCTTGCCAAGCGCTCCATGGAGCTCTTTGCCAATGAAGTGATGCCCAAAGTCAATGCGGCCATTGGCAAATAAGCGCTCTGCATCTCATTCGATTTTTATTTTGAAGGAACATTCATGATTTTTACTTGTGCGCCTACCTGCAAGCACCCCTATCACAACCATGGCAAAGAAGCCAAAGGCGCTAAGGGCATGTTTACCTCCTTGGCCACTAAAAAGTTAGCCAAACGAAAAGATGGGCATTTGAATGTCGATGTGCATTGCCATTACTTCAATCCCACGGTGGGTCAAAAGGCGGCTGTTTTAAAACCAGTTGAGCAGGAAGTAGGGCACATCTTTGCCAACCAACTGACACGCGAGACCAACGCCAAACAAATGCGCGACAGGGCGCCCATGTTGTCAGATGTGGCGGTGCGCCTTCAAGACATGGACCGCATGGGTGTTGATATTCAAGCCATCTCACCTGCGCCTTTTCAATATTACTATTTTGCCGAGCCAGCGTTTGGCGCAGAGTTGGCGCGCGATGTGAACGAAGGCATGGCCAAGTTGGTGGCTCAGCATCCCGATCGGCTCATTGGTTTGGGAACAGTTCCCTTGCAAGACGCTGGCTTGGCGGTCAAAGAGTTGAAGCATGCCATTAAAAATTTAGGCTTGCGCGGCATTGAAATCAACACCCATGTGAATGGCAAGAACCTGACCGATCCTTCCTTGAAACTTGAAAAGTTTTTTGCAGCGGTCAGTGATTTGGGCGTGCCATTGTTCATTCACCCCAATGGCTTTACCGAAGCCAGCCGACTTGAGAACCATTACTTCAACAACGTCATTGGCAATCCTTTGGACACCACCATTGCAGTCAGCCATTTGATTTTTGACGGTGTGATGGAGCGCAATCCTAAATTGAAAGTGCTGTTGGCGCATGCGGGTGGTTACTTGGCACACTACTGGGCGCGAATGGACCATGTGTATGGCGCGCGTCCCGATGGCCGCACGGTTATCAAGCGCAAACCTTCCACTTATTTGGAAAGGTTTTACTTTGACACCATCACCTTTGACCCAGGCATGCTGCGCAACATGATTGATCGATTTGGGCCAGACCATGTGATGCTGGGCACAGACTACCCCTATGACATGGCCGAGGTCGATCCGCTGGGACTTATTTCTGCGGTGAAGCGCTTGCCCAAAAGTGACCGAGATTTGATCACTGGGGGCAATGCCAAGAAGCTCTTCAAATTAAAGTAACAAACCACCTTGAGGCTGCAAGCCTAGGGCACTTTGTCCGTAGGCTGCAGCGTGCACATCCCAAGTGAGCCCAATGTGCGACGAGGCCGCATGGATGTCTCTGAATTGTCTTTGAAGAGGCGAGTGGAGTGAAAGACCTGCAGCGCCTGCTGCCGGCATGAGCGCATCAATGCTGCGAACAGACAAGCTGGTGGCAAATGCGGCATTGCGTTTCCAGCGCAATTTGGTTTCCATGCTTGGAAACTCGTTGTTCTCAACCGAGGTTTCTAATTCTGTCCAATCGCGGCGTATGACGGTTTCGGCAAACTCCACACAAGCTGCGGCTTCCGCAATGCGCGCTTGAACAGAGGCCAATTCGGCAATGCGCGTGCCCGTGTAGGTGCCAGCCCGATTGCGCATGGTGTCAGTAAATTGTTCTACGGCAGCTTTGGCTGTGCCAAGGGGCACGATGGCCAGAACATAAGCAAAGGCTGCAAAGGTGGGCATTTGAAACAGCTTGTTGCTGTAGAGCTTGGCGCCCGGCAAGTTTTGACCTGCTGCAAAAATTTCGGCCGACACACTGCGGTGTTCAGGAACAAAGGCGTCGGTGGCATGCACGTCGTGGCTGCCTGTGCCGCCCAAGCCATAAGCTTGCCAGTTGTCTTGGCTTTTGAAATCTGCCTGCGGGATTAAAAAGAAACGTCTTTGGGGCGCGCCACCATTTTGCTCTGTCATGGCGCCAACCAACATCCATGTGGAGGCATCAACGCCGCTGCCAAATGGCCATTTGCCCGAGACCTTGTAGCCGCCTTCAACAGGGACCGCTTTGCCGCATGGAAATGCAAAGCCTGTGGCTGCCAGCGCGAAGGGGTCTGTGCCCCACACATCTTCTTGGGCTTGCAATTCAAACTGACCAATGTTCCAAGCATGCGACGCTAAGTTGGAATAAGCCCAGGCCGTCGATGAACAGCCCTTGCATATTTCTAGAACCACATCCATTAAAGAGCCCAGACCTAATTCAGAGCCACCAAAGCGTTTGGGTTGCATAAGTCGCAGCAGGCCGCTGGCATTGAGTTCTTCAATGGATTCTTCAGGAACTCTGCGAATTTTTTCGGCATGCGCTGCGCGCGACGCAAATTTGGGTGCAAGATTTTTGGCAATGCCAATGGCTTCTAAGGCCGTGAGCACAGGGGCACACTGAACAGCTTGAGCGGGTTTAGAAATGACGCGTAGATTCATGGTTGTCCCTTATCCCTTATCCGTTGACCTTGAGATAGACCGCGTAAAGCGATGTGGTTCCGCAAATGAAGAGTCGATTGCGTTGAACACCGCCAAAAGTGAGGTTGGCGACCATCTCAGGTATTTTGATTTTACCAATGAGTCGGCCATCTTGTCTGTAGCAAATTACGCCATCGGCGCAGCTGGTCCATAGCCTGTCTTGTTGATCGATTCGAAAGCCATCAAAGAAACCAGCGGGACATTCGGCAAAAACGGTGGAAGAACCTAGGGTTTTTCCGGAGGCGTCTACCTCGAAACGGCGAATGTGCTTGGGGCGCGTGTGGCCCTCGGTGCCGCCGCTGTCGGCAATGAACAAGTGTTTTTCATTGGTGGAAAACGCCAAGCCATTGGGATGGTCAAAGTCATGGGCGACTTGGGTGACTTCCAAGGTGTGTGGGTCAATGCGGTAGACGTGGCAACCGTCTTGTTCCATGCTGTCGATCTTGCCCTCGTAGTCGGCAATGATGCCGTAGTCGGGGTCGGTGAACCAAATGGAATGATCTGACTTGACCACCACATCGTTGGGAGAGTTCAAGCGTTTGCCATTGAATGAGTCGGCCAGCACACTGATGCTGCCGTTGTGCTCGGTGCGGGTCACGCGGCGGTTGTAGTGCTCGCAGGTGATCAAACGACCATGAAGGTCCACCGTGTTGCCGTTGGCATAGCCTGAGGGTTGGCGAAACACAGACACCGAGCCATCGGTATCGTCATAGCGCATGATTCGGTTGTTGGGCAAATCTGACCAGAGCAAATAGCGACCCCCGCCAAACCAAGCTGGCCCTTCTGACCAACGTGCGCCTGTCCAGAGTCTTTCAACGCGCGCATGGCCTACAAAGCAGGCTGCAAATTCTGGTTCGATGACTTGGAACCCGCTGCCTTCAATTTCGCCGTAAAACATGGATGACCCTTGCACTTTAAAGTTTTAAAAATTTAACAGAATTTGAGGGTCTTGAGTGCAAAATTAAGCAGTATCTATTTTTGGGAGACAGAGATGACCATGCCAAATAAATTACTCAGCGATCGGGCCCCGTTTCAAGCCATTGTTGACAGGCCCGCTTTGCAATTGCCCGATGGCAATCGCATGTTGGTTTGGATCATTGTCAATGTGGAACATTGGTCCATCGAGCGTGCCATGCCACGTTCTGTCTTGTCGCCACCCATGGGGCAGCCGCTTCTTCCAGATTTGGCCAATTGGTCTTGGCATGAGTACGGCATGCGCGTTGGATTTTGGAGAATCTTTGATGCGCTGCAAAAGCGCGGCATCACGCCCACCATGGCCATCAACGGCATTGTGTGCGAGTCTTACCCAAGCGTTGCGCAAGCTGCCTTAAAAGCCGATTGGGAGTTTATGGGCCATGGCTATGTTCAGGGTCCGATGCACAAGGTGGAAGATCAGGTCAAAGCCATTGATCAAACCATGCAGTCCATCAAGAACTTCACGGGCAAGGCCCCCGTGGGTTGGGAGAGCCCGGGCTTGACTGAAACAGATGACACCCTGGACTATTTGTCTGCTGCTGGCATCTCTTATGTGGCCAATTGGGTTTTAGATGATCTGCCCACTTGGCTGCATGCCAAACCCAAACCAGTTCTGGCGGTGCCATATACCGTGGAGTTGAACGACATCCCCATGATGGCGCTTCAAAACCATCGAAGCGAGGAAATGTTCCACCGCGGCGTGTTGCAACTTGACCGCTTGTGGCGTGATGCCGCCACCATCCCCCGCATGATGGCCATCAGCGTGCACCCTTACATCACGGGCGTGCCACACCGCATCGATGCCTTTGAGAAATTGCTTGATGCCGTGCTGGCCAAGCCAGAAGTCCAAATCATGACGGGTGAAAAAATAGCGCAGTGGTATACGTCGCAAGTGCCTGCCAGTGCTGCTTTTAAATGAGGGGACACACAAAATGAAAAATGAAAAAACCAAACCCAAAGCAAAAATAAAGGTGGGTGTGATTGGCTTGGGCATCATGGGGTCGTCCATTTCTTCTAACCTGCAAAACTCTGGGTTTGATGTGCATGGCGTTGATTTGCACGCGCCTACACGCAAAAAAATGAAGCCGCTGTTGTCAGAGGTTCACGCAGACCCTTCTGTCATCTTGCAACACTCTTTGAAAATCATCAGCTCGCTGCCTTCTAGCAAAGCCTTGGTGCATGTTTGCCATGCACTTTGCGAATCAAAGCGCGTGCTCAAAATCAAAGGCACACCTATTTTGATGGAGACCAGCACCCTGACCTTGCAAGACAAAATGGCGGCACGCGACATTTTGTTGGCGGGCGGTATTCACATGATCGATGCGCCTTTGTCGGGCACAGGAGCGCAAGCCAAAACCAAAGACTTAAGCATTTACGCCAGTGGCGATGCCAAAGATGTGAAATCATTCAGTGCTATTTTTGATGGCTTCTCGCGCACAAACTACAACGTGGGTGAGTTTGGCAATGGCATGAAGATGAAGCTGGTGGCCAATCTGCTGGTGGCCATTCACAACGTGGCGGCAGCTGAAGGCATCTTGTTTGGCAAAAAACTGGGCCTAGATACCAAAAGCTTGGTCAGCATCATTGGCGATGGCGCGGGCAGTTCGCGCATGTTTCAAGTGCGTGGCCCCATGATGGTTGCCAAAACCTGGAGCCAAGCCACCATGAAAAACGAGGTTTGGCAAAAAGACATGTCCATCATTTACCAAGCGCTTGACGATTTAAAAGTGCCCGCACCCTTGTTTGCTGCATGCATTCCTATTTACAACGCTGCCATGTCGCAAGGCCATGCGCTAGACGACACAGCCGCTGTGTATGCCGTGTTGGAACGAATGGCAGGAGAGCGCTAAGTCGCTTTTAAATTTTGCCCAGTGCAGCCAACACTCGCTGAGGTGTAAATGGCTGCACGCTCACATTGGCATTGAGCGGTGCCAGGGCATCGTTGATGGCATTCATCACTGCGCCAGGTGCACCCGCTGTGCCTGCTTCGCCTGCCCCTTTGGCGCCAAGCTCTGAGGTTTTGGTGGGGGTTTGCACATGGCCAATGACCATGTCGGGCATCTCGCCAGCCATGGGCACCAAATAGTCTGCCATAGAGCCATTGAGCAATTGGCCGTCTTCGCTGTACATGCATTCTTCAAACATGGCGCCACCAATGCCTTGAACAATGCCGCCGCGAATTTGCTCATCGACCAGCATGGGGTTGATGATGGTGCCGCAGTCTTCCACGCACCAGTGTTTGAGCAGTTTGACAAAGCCGGTTTCTGTGTCGACCTCGACATACGAGGCTTGAATGCCATTGGTGAAAGTAAAACCATATTCACGCGGTGTGTAGTGCCGCGTGACTGTAAGCTCTGATTGAAAATTCATGGGCAATGTGTCGGGCCTGAAGTAGGCTACACGGCCCACTTCACTCAATGGCATCTGCTCTTGCCCACTGAGTTTGTCCACCACCACGCCATTGACCAAATCCAGGGTGGCAGATTCGACCTTCAAGATGGCGGCAGCCACATCCAAAATGTGTTTGCGCAAAACCTTGCCCGCTTGCAGTACCGCTTCGCCGCCAATGCCTGCGCCCCTTGATGCCCACGTGCCACCGCCATAGGGCGTAATGGCTGTGTCGCCTGTGATTACACGGACGTTTTCTACTTTGACACCCACTGCTGTGGCTGCAATTTGCGTAAACACGGCTTCTGTGCCCTGACCTTGCTCGGTGACACTGACCAGCACATTGACCATGCCTGCAGGGTCGAGTCGAATGGTGGCGCCATCTTGTGCAGAGATGCGTGCACCCCCCACACCATAAAAAGCAGGGGAGGGGTTGGTGACTTCAATCATGGCGGCCAGCCCGATGCCGCGGTAGATGCCCTTTGCGCGCAAATTGGCTTGCTCTTGACGCAAGCCTTTGTAGTCCATCAGGGTCATGAGCTGATCTAGACACTGGTGGTGTGACAGCTTTTCAAACTTCACACCAGAAGGGAAGGTGTAAGGGTAGGCGTCGTCTGCAATTAAATTTCTGCGCCTGAATTCTGCAGGGTCCATGCCAATTTTTCTAGCGGCTTCGTCGACAATGCCTTCCGTGACAGCCATGGCAATGGGGTGGCCTACTGCGCGATATTGACAGGTGACGTTCTTATTGGTGAAGACTACATCTAACTTGGCTTTGTAGTGCTTGTGTTTGTAGGGGCCGCCCGTCAGGTTGACCACTTGGTTGCCTTCAATGCCGCTGGTGCGGGGGTAGACAGAGTAGGGGCCTATGCCTGTTAAGTCGTTCAAGTCAAAGGCAATGATGTCGCCTTGGTGGGTGCAGGCCAGTTTGATTTTGACTTTGTGTTCGCGCGCGTGGATGTCGGTTAGAAAAGATTCAATTCTGTCGGCAGAAAATTTAACAGGGCGCTTGAGCATGACGGATATGGCAGCGGTGGCCATTTCATCGGGGTAGACATGGACCTTGATGCCAAACGAGCCCCCCACATCTTTGCAAATGACACGCACATTGGATTCAGGAATGCCCAGATGACGCGAAAATATATCTTGCATCATGTTGGGCGTTTGCGTGCCTTGGTAAACCGTCAGCAAGTTTTCGGCAGGGTTGTAGTCTGCCAAAATGCCGCGTGGTTCGTTGGTCACGCCAGTGTGTCGACTGAATTCGTAAACCTTTTCCACCACCACGTCGGCTTTGGCAAACTCTGCCTCAAAATTCTCAGTGATCAATTCGCGGCTGAAACATTTGTTGTCGCCCAAATCAGCGTGAATGACCACGTCGCCGGCTAGCGAGGCTTCCATGTCTGTCACAACGGGCAAGAGGTCCCAGTCAACCATCACATGGTCTAGCGCGTCTTCTGCTTGACGTCTTGTTTGCGCCACAATGGCCGCCACTGCTTCGCCTTGCCAGCAGGCTCTTTCTGGGGCAATGGCGAACTGCGGTGCCGACCGAATGCCTTTGAGGTGACCTAAAACACCCACCCAAGGCGTACAAAATTTGGCCACTTCATGACCATCAAAAACCGCCACCACGCCGGGTTGTTTGCGAGCTTGTGAAAGATCCAATTGTTTGATGTTAGCGTGAGCATGGGGGCTTCTAAAAAAAACCACATGCACCAAGCGGGGTAGGCGCAAGTCATCTAAATAGGTGCCGCGTCCTTCCAGTAATTTTTTAGCGCCAGCGCGCGGTACACTTTGACCCACATAATTTTCTTGGGTGGCCACACCTTCAGCGTGCAGTGGCAGTTCGTGGGGTGCGTTCATACCTTGGCTCCTGATTCAGAAGAAGATTTGACCAAGACCGACTCAATGGCATTCACGATGGCCTGATAGCCCGTGCATCGGCAGTAGTTGCCAGAGATTAATTCTCGAATTTCTTCGCGCGTGGCCTGCTTGTGGTGCTTGGTAATTTCTAAGGCAGTGAGCAACATGCCCGATGAGCAGAAGCCACATTGAAACGCGTTGTGCTCTAAAAAAGCAGCCTGCAATTGTTGCAGCTCTCGGTTTTCGGTGAGGCCTTCAATGGTTTGCACCTGTTTGCCATTGGCTTGAATGGCCAAAGTCAGGCACCCCCGCACAACTTGCCCATCCACCATGACTTGGCAGGCGCCGCAAACGCCGTGTTCACAACCTAAGTGCGAACCCGTGAGGCCCAGTTCGTCGCGCAAATAATCGACCAAGTGCATCCGAACGGGCACTTGGGCATCAACAGTTTCGCCGTTGACAGTAAATTGTGCATGCATGCAATTTTCAGACATGTGTCGCTCCCGCTTGCATCAAAGCCCTTGATAAAAGAACCCGTGACAAATGTTTTTTGGTGGCTGCGTTGGCCAATAAATCGCCCGCTGGGTGGAGGTCTGCATCCAGACCCTTTTGGGCTTCTGCAATGGTTTGCTGGTTAATGGGTTGCCCCACCATGGCTTTCATGGCGTGGGGTGCCAAAATGGGCTTGTCGTCCATGGCCATGAATGCCAAGGAAGCATCTCGAATGGTGGGCCCGTCTAAGCTGATGGCCAAGGCCATGCCCACCATGGCGTAATCGCCTTTTCGCCTAGCCAATTCTGAAAACACAAAACGTTGGTTAGAAGTGGCCACAGGAAACTCCACTGCAATGAGCACTTCATGAGCTTGAACAGCTGTGCGGTACAAGCTGAGGAAAAAATCTATGGCCTTGACTCGCCGCTCACCGCTTGCGCTTTGAATCACCAGGGTGGCATTCAATGCCAAAGCCACAGCAGGGTATTCGGCGGCAGGATCGCCCAAAGCCAAACTTCCGCCGATGGTGCCTTTGTTCCGAATGGCCAAATGGGCCACATAGGGTACTGCTTGCGCAAGCAAGGGCACATGCGTTTGCACGATGCTAGAAGAAAGAACTTCGTGGTGAGTGGTCAGGGCGCCAATGCGCACCACATCGCCAGTTTTGTGAATGCCTTTGAGTGATTCAAGGCCGCTGATGTCGATGAGTATCTTGGGATTGGCCATGCGCAAATTCAACATGGCCAAAAGGCTTTGGCCACCTGCCAATAATTGCGCAGAGTCACCGTGCTCTTGAAGGGCTGAAAAAACATCAGCCATGGTTTGTACTTTGAGGTATGAAAAATCTGGAGACTTCATTGAAAATTCCTCTTCACAAACAAGCTATGGAAGCATTGAGAATCAGTGTTTATTTGGAGACGCCAAGGTAGTAGCTTTTCACCAAGTCATTGCTCATGAGTGTGTCGACATCGCCATTGAACACAATTTCGCCATGCACAATGATGTGACCATGGTCAGCAATGCGCATGGCTTGCTTGAAATTTTGCTCCGCCATGAGCACTGTGAGTTTGTATTTTTCTTTCAGCTCTTTCAGCTTGCTAATGGTTTGAGAGACCAACAAAGGAGAAAGACCCACTGAGGGCTCGTCCACCAAGAGCAATTTAGGTGAAGACATCAGGGCTCGGGCAATGGCCAGCATTTGTTGTTGTCCGCCAGACATAGAGCCTGCCAACTGGCTCTTTCGCTCTTTCAAGACTGGAAACGCTTCATAGCAAAAGGCAATGTTGTCTGGAATTTGCGGGCGTGAGGCTTCGCGAAAGGCACCTAGCAACAGATTTTCTTCGACGGTGAGCTTGGGAAACAGCCTTCGACCTTCAGGAATTAAAGCGACTCCCAAATTGACAATTTCTTCTGTAGAAAGCTTGGTGAGGTCGTGGGTGACGCCATCCATTTCCAATCTAATGCTGCCCTGATCGGGTTTGACCATGCCCATGACACATTTCATGAGTGTACTTTTGCCGTTGCCGTTGGTGCCCAACAAGGCCACTGTTTGCCCACTTTCAATGGTCAGTGACACGCCATGCAATGCACGCACAGCGCCATAACCAGCGTCGATATTTTCGATGATGAGTTTAGTCGCCAAGGTAGGCCCTTTGTACTTCTGGGTTTTTCACAATGGTTTCGGGGGTGCCTTCGCAAATGATTTTGCCGGCATCCAAACAAATGATCCGCTCTGAAAATTTCATGACGGCTTGCATGATGTGTTCAATCATGATGATGGTGATGCCCAACTTGTTTAAGCCAAATAAAATATCAAGGACTTCATCGACTTCGTTGCCGGACAAGCCTGCCATGGCTTCATCTGAAATGAGCAATTTTGGTTTGGCGGCCATGGCCCGTGCCAGTTCCATTTTGCGCAATTCAACTTGCGACAATTGATTGGATTGCACGAATGCTTTGTCAGCCAAACCCATGCCACGCAAAATGGTCATGGCTTCTTCTTGTTGCTCTGGGCCATCTTTGCCGCCCACAAAAGCAAAAGGCACCAGCAAATTTTCCATCACGGTCATGCTGCTGAAAGGGCGTGGAATTTGAAAGCTGCGAGCTATTCCACGCTTTGTTCTTTCGTGCGCTTTAAGTTTAGAAATATCTTGACCGTTAAAGTGAATGGCACCCTCATAGTCTGTGAATGCACCAGAGATGCAGTTGATTAGCGTGGTTTTACCCGACCCATTGGGCCCAATTAAGCCCAGCCGCTCGCCTTTGTGAACTTTCACATCGACGCCCGAGAGCGCAGTGAAACCACCAAACTGTTTGACGACGTTATTTACTTCGAGGATTGTTTCCATTTTTTAATCAATCCTAAGATGCCATCGGGTGCTAAAACAACAAATAAAACCAAGAGGACGCCCACCACCAAGACATTCAGTTCATTGGAAACAGTGACCGTGACAATTTGCTGAATGGTGGCCAATAACAGGGCGCCTATGACAGGGCCGATCCAGTGCGAGGTGCCGCCAATGATGGGCATGCCAAGTGCCGAGATAGAGTAGTTGAGGTTGAAGGTGGCCGTTGGCTCAATGTAGCTGAGGTACATGGGCATGGGAGCGCCTGCCACGCCCATGAGTGCACCAGATATGGTGCAGGCAATGAGTTTGATTTTCAGAGTTGGAACGCCCGAACACTCTGCGGCCTCTTCTGAATCGCGCACAGCCCTTAATCCGCGACCTAAAAATGAGTCTTGGATATACCGGGCAATCGACACAGAGCAGACGGCCAAAACCGCCATGACAAAAAACAGCATGCGGGTGTAAGTGTCAAAACCCCAAAGATCTGGCGGCCTGGTCAGTTGCAAGCCAGTAGCGCCGCCCACATAGCGCCAATTCATGACCACAGTTTCCAAGATGAAAACCACGGCCACAGTGGCAATTGAGAAAAAGATACCGCGCAATTTAAGGGTGAGGAGTCCTACCATGAGGCCCAACAAGCCTGCCAGAATGCCGCCGCCAATGATTTGCACCACCAGAGGTGCAGAAATAGATTTGAAAAGCACGACGGCGGAATAGGCCCCTACGGCAATGAAGGCAGGCACACCAAAATTCACATAGCCTGCGTAGCCGCCCAAGATGTTCCATGCGGTTGCCAGCACGACAAATTGCAAGATGACGAAGCCGGCAAAGAAAATGTATTCGTTGACGTTCATCAGGGACAGTCCTAGAAATGCCAGGATTGTCAAAAAAGCGTAAATGCTGTATTTCATGGGTACTTATCTTCCAAACAGACCTTGAGGTCTAATGCCCAGCATTAAGAGCAACAAACCAAAAGAAACTGCAGGTGCCCAAGAGGCTCCCAAGGTCATCATGACAACGGACTCTGCAATGCCCAAAATTAGTCCTGCGACCAAAGTGCCGCTCATGCTGCCCAAGCCGGCAAGCACCACCACGCAGAACGTGCGGCCAATGTAAATTCGGTCCATGGCGGGTTCAACTGGGCCCACAATGATGAGCATGGCGCCGGCCAAGGCATTGACTGCGGTGGCAATGCCAAATGCCAATTGTTTGATTTTGACGGGGTTGGCCCCCATCAGTCTTAAAGCACCTTCGTCTTGTCCCACTGCTTTAATGGCGCGCCCATTGAAGGTTTTGGAAAAGTACAAGGTGAGCAGGGTGGTGAGAAATATGGCAATGCCAAAGGCCACCAACATGCGATACGGAAAACGGTATTCGCCAATTTCCAAACTGCTGCCAATGTAAGTGGCACTGACGGTGCGCTGGTCAACACCAAAAACCAAGATGAGGCAGACCTCGATGATGAAGGCAATGCCGAAGAAAAAGGCCAGACCACGCACGCCTGTGTCGGAGCTGCGCCTTTCAAATGTTTCGTAATAAAACCGATAAAGTGCAATGCCGATGAGGTAGAAGACCGGCATGAGCAAAAGCCCACAGATGATGGGATCTAAGCCGGTTTTACTGAGCAGAAAAGTGAAATAGGAGCCCAAAATAAGCAGGGCAGGATGCGCCACGTAGGGGACATCTAGCAAACCAAATGCAACTGAGAGGCCCAAGCTGACTGCTGCGTAGAAACAACCCAGCAAAATGCCAAAGAGGACCGCCTCAAAAAGTAGATCGATAGAAATCATCGGGAGTGCTTCAATGAGAGGTGAGGCTACTCAAAGCCTCACCTATTGATGTTGCGTTAAGGCTCAATCAAGTGGCTTTGCGTGCCCGATCGAATGGGGTAATGACATCGCCTTGCTTGTCAACAGCTGGCCAAACGACCACTTGTTTGCCTGGGCTCTTGAATTGTTCCAGGTCGTTGTCCTTGACGTTTCTAAACTGAGTTTGAACCAGTCTTGGTTTTGCACGCTCACCATTTTTGTCAAAGCTGATGGGGCCCACAATGGTGTTGAATTCAGTTTTGCGCATGTGCTCAGCCAGCTTCTTGTTGTCAATGGTCTTGGTGGCATTGACAGCCTGCTCGATCATCTGGCCGATGGCATAGTTGAATGGGGGCAGGTAGTATCCTAATGGATCGACCTTGGCTGCAATGGCACGCTCTGAATAGCGTTTGAAGAAGTCTTCAATGCCAGGGAACTTCATACCTGGCACATAAGAGTTGAAGTTGACAACGCCATTGAGTAAGCTACCCAAGCTTTGCATGATAGGCGTGAATTGCAAGCCGACCATGCCGCCGCCAAAAATTTGAACTTGTGAACCTATGCCAATCTCATTGACAGAGCGCATGATGGCCACCGCTTCATTAGGGTAGCAAGCCACAAACACAGCCTCTGGCCTAGCCGCCCGTACTGAGCGAATGATGGATGAGAAGTCTGTGTTGTTGCCTGGGTAGTTTTGGTTGTAAACAATGTTCCAGCCAGAATTTTTGGCGATTTCTCGCGCGCCATTGGCCAAATTCTGTTGGAACTCAGCATCAGCTGCAAACACAGCCAAGCTTTTTGCACCGGCATTTTTACCAGCTTCAAGAAAGCCCTCAGACCAGCCTCTGGCATCGTTCCAAGGTGCGTTGTTAAACCACATGTCGTGTTGGACTTTGGAGTTAACTTGGAAGGAGAAATTGCCCATGAGCAGTTTGCCGCGCTCTTTGACCAAAGGCATGATGGGGGCCGTTGGGTTGGTGGCATAAGGTGCAATGAGAATGTCAACCTTGTCAACATCTAGCAGCTTGGTGTAGATGCCCGGGGTATTGGCGCCATTGCTTTGGTCGTCATAAACGATGAACTCTACTTTTCTGCCCAGCAGGCCGCCTTTGGCATTCACGTCATCGACCCACATGCGAATACCGATCAAGGCGGCTTGTCCGCCAGCCCCAAGACCACCCGTTTGAGGCATGCTCATGCCAATTTTGATGGGTGCGCCTTGCGCGAAAACCAAACTCCCGGGAACAGATGCTGCCACCAGAGCAGCGGTACCCGTTCCTATCACCTTGCGTCGCATGTTGTCCATGAATGTCTCCCAAGTTGTAAAAAGAATGACTTAGCAATGCTAAGAGAGAGACGCTGAACTGGTATCGGCTTTTACCCTAACTTGCATTAAGAAATGCAGAAATTCTCTAGGTGCTGTGAGTCTCGGTCACACGTTCCATTTTGGAGTAGTCCTCGCCATTCCACGCGGGTGCTTGGGTGATGTTGAAAAAATTGAGCTCAATCATGACGCCATTGGGGTCTCTGATGAACAGCTGGTAGAGGTTGGATTCAGGGAAATACCTAGGTCTGAAGCTGATATTTTTCTCTTGAAACCGTTCTACAAATGATTCAGGCTCTTCAGCCAAAAATGCCACATGGTCAATGACGCCTGTCTGGCCGTTGGCGGCATCGCTGCCGGTGCCAATGTAGTATTTTTCTCGGTTGGGAATGTTGGACGGGCCCAAGTGAACCTGAATCGAGCCATTGATGCCTAGCCAATAACCGGGGAAAGGAAAATCGGGTCTTGCCATAACTTCAAAACCCAATACAGTCATGTAAAACTCTTTGGTGAGTTCTAGGTTCTCGGAGCGAATGAAAAAATGATTCAAAGAGTGAATAGGCATAGTTTTCCTTACTTTTTCAACGTCGATAGTGGCTTCTAAGGCAATGCTATCACCAGTATCCCAGCGGTCAAGAGAGGTGTCACCATGAGTAAATCCCCCCATCGAAAAAATTCCAGTGTTGTGCACTCCTTAGATCGGGTGGTCTTTACGGTCCCTGATTTAAAAGAAGCTGTGGGTTACTACAGCGCCTTTGGCTTAGATGTCAGGCATACCCCCCACCAAGTCGATTTGCATACACATGGCCATTCGCAGTGCTGGGCCAGCATTCTGCCGGGTGGGACTAAGAAGGTGTTGCAGTACTTGGTTTTCGCGGCCTTTGAGGAAGACATGGCCGAAATTCGAAAACGTGTTGAATCTTTGCCTTACAGCCATGGCACCCCCCATCCTCTGGGCAGTGCTGAAGGCATTTGGGTGGTTCACCCAGAGGGGTTCTTTGTTCAGATCATTGCTGCAGCACAATGTTCTCCGAGAGAAAAGAGCCTCACACCCTTCATTTCCAAAGCGCCAGTTGGAAAAGGCAATGCACCCACACGCTCTAGCATTCACCAGGTGAAGCCCAGACGCTTGTCGCATGCTCTTTTGTTTTCCAACAAGGTGCCAGAGTCAGTTGATTTTTTCACGCAAGTTTTGGGCTTGCGAGTGACCGATCGCTCCGACGATTTCATCGTTTTCATGCACGGCATTCATGGCAGCGATCACCACATGCTGGCTTTTGTCAAATCGGAAGGCCCAGGTCTGCATCACCTCAGTTGGGATGTGGCCCAGTTGGAGGACGTAGGGCTGGGCATGGCCCAAATGCTAGAGGCGGGCTACACGAAGGGGTGGGGTATGGGCAGGCATGTACTGGGCTCTAACTATTTCTTTTATTCCAGAGACCCATGGGGCAGCTACAGCGAGTTTTCGTATGACATCGACTTTGTGCCCGCTGACCACGATTGGGCCACAGGCAACTACCCGCAACACGATTCTTTCTATTTGTGGGGGCCTGCGGTACCGGAAGAGTTTGTGATCAATTACGAAGCCACTTCGGCCAAGCTGTAAGCCAGTCGACTTAAGCCTGTCGCTTACAAAACTTCGTAGACCTCATAAATAGGGCCCGTGCTTTCGCGTCGGCCAGTACCAACGCCAATGATTCGATTGAGCCAAGCGTATTGGGTACTTGAGGTTTCAAAGATGGGCGTCATGCGGAAGTAGTACAAAGCGGGGTCAACGGCCTCACCCTTGTTGAGTTTGTCCATCACTTCCTTTGGGCCGTGTCTTAAGCCGCGGTAAGACATGTAGATGTACTCGCCATCGTCCGTTAGCAAAGTTAAGCGCACGTCAAGTGTCAGCACTTGATCGGGCCGCATGAGCAACCAATCACCGCCGGGTGCTTGAACCACGGTGCCCTTCATGCGGTCACCCGTAAATTCGCCACCACTGACTTGGGCAATTTTGCGACCGCCCATGGGCGTTTGGCCCAAATCGATGATGCTGGGGACAGATAATTTGATGGTAAAAATATGACGCGTTTGGATCATTGGGGCTCCTTCTTGAAATTAGGTTTCTGATTTGAGTTTCAAAATTTGTTTGACATTGATATTGGGCGAGAGCACCACCACCATGGCGATCAAAATCAAAATCAGTGCAGAAATATCGGGGATGGTGACAGCTTCGCCCAGTATCAATGCGCCGCCCGTCACACCAAACACGGGCACCAGCATAATGGAGAGGCCGCTAGAGACGGCAGACAGTTTTCTGGCGACATGAAACCAAGCCACATAGCTCACTGCAAATGTGACAACGCCGCCATACAGAATGGCCAGCCATTGCAATAAGTTGGGCCAAGCCCATTGGTCTGTTTCAAAGGCAACGGTGATGCCAAAGAAAAATACGAAAGCAATGATCAGGGCCCAAAAGGTGAGGGCTACGCCGTGAAGTGCAAGCTTTGCATTCTTCATCATGGCATTGCCGATGCCCCACATGACCGCGCCCAGCAGCATCACGCCAACGCCAAGGGGGTGATTTCCCCATTGCTGCCGGCTACCCCATGCCAAGATCAATGCAGCCGTCATGGCCAAAACAATACTGACAAGTGATCGGGCAGTGATTTTTTCTTTGTAGAGCAAGGCACTGGCCAACAAGGCCCAAACTGGCATGGTGTAACCGATGATGGCAGCACGACCCGAATTGAGCATGCTGACCCCGTAAATCATGGGCAGGTGCCAACCCACCATGTTGAACATGCTCAATTTGAAAACGGACCATCTTTCTGTGCTGATCACGGCCAAAGAGATGCCTTTGTAATAAGCGTACAAGCCTAAGGAGAGAAAACCGACGATGAAGGTGTAGGCCCTGAACGCTGAAGGTGGGTAGCTGTTGACCACATACTTCATGATGGGGTAGTTCATGCCCCATGAAACCGTCACAATGAGAACCATGAGCAAGTCTTTGGCGTTGACTTTGGCCGGCTCTGAGACTTGAATGGACATTGTGGTTGGAATTCAATTTGCGTTGCGACCGACTGTAAACTTATTTTGGCTTTTTGGAAATGAAAGAGCCGATAGCCATGACACGAAAATTCGTTCTAACAAAATCCACCTTCTTAGCTGGCACTTTGCCCATTCTTTTTTAAACTTATGTGAGAATGAGGTTTTTAGACGACTCTTAAAACCCATCAGTATCAATGCATGCAGGTGAGCTTGGACATCAACAGACTTGGAGTTACTTTTGGAAGTTTCGTTTCATGAAGAAATCAAGGCCCTTCGCATGGGCGAGGGTGAGGTGTTTAGAGGTGAGGGCATTTTGGCCATTACCAAAGGCTTGCTTCAGTCGGGAGTTGCTTATGTAGGGGGCTACCAAGGTGCACCCGTTTCGCACCTTTTAGATGTGATGGTGCAAGCCAAGCCTTACATGGATGAGTTGGGCGTTCATGTGGAAGCCTGTTCCAACGAAGCTTCAGCGGCGGCCATGTTAGGGGCTTCTATTCATTACCCCATTCGGGGAGCAGTCACTTGGAAATCCATTGTTGGCACCAATGTGGCGGCCGATGCCTTGTCCAATTTGTCGTCGCCTGGCGTCACAGGGGGCGTTCTGATTGTGGTGGGTGAAGATTACGGCGAGGGTGCTAGCGTTATTCAAGAACGTACTCATGCATATGCTTTGAAGTCGGGCATGTGCTTGCTTGACCCTCGGCCAGAGTTGGGTCAAATGGTCAACATGGTTGAGCAAGGTTTTCGTTTGTCTGAGGCATCGAACATGCCCGTCATGATGGAATTGCGCATTCGCGCTTGTCATGTGCGTGGGGAGTTTCTGGCCAAAACAAACCAAGCGCCCTTGCTTTCTAAAAAGAATTTGATTGCCGAACCCGCAGGCTTTGATTACATGCGATTGGCACATCCGCCAGTCACGTTTGCGCAAGAAAAACGCAAAGTGGCGCACAGGCTGCCTGCAGCGCGTGAGTTCATTCATGCAAATGGCTTGAACGAACATTTCCCTGGCAACCAGCACAAGCATTTGGGTTTGATTGTGCAAGGCGGTCTTTACAACACGCTCATTCGGGCGCTTCAGCAATTTGATTTGTCAGATGCATTTGGTGTTTCAAGTCTGTCAATTTTGGTCCTGAACGTAACCTATCCCTTGGTGCCCACTGAGCTGATTGATTTTTGCAAAGACAAGTCGGCTGTGCTGTTGCTTGAAGAGGGGCAGCCTGAGTACATTGAACAAGAGTTGGCGCTGATGCTGCGTCGCTTAGATTTGCAAACGCCTTTGCATGGCAAAGACATGTTGCCTTCTGGCGGCGAATACACGGCCGAGGTCATGGCGGAAGGCTTGCTGCATTTTCTCAATCGGCATGAACCCAATGCCGTTCCAAAGACAACGCAAGAATGGTTACAAGGCAATACAAAGAGACGGCAAGAAGTGCAAACGATGCTTGGAATTCCTATTCCAGCACGGCCACCCAGCATGTGCATTGGTTGCCCTGAGCGCCCCGTTTTTTCTGCTTTGAAACTGGCCCAAGAAACGGTAGGCCCTGTGCATGTATCGGGTGACATTGGTTGTCATGCGCTGGCCACCTTTGAGCCATTTTCTGTGGGCCATTCCATTTTGGGATACGGCATGAGCTTGGCCAGCCGCGCGGGCGTTTCACCGCTCATGAAGCGGCGTGTTTTGTCGGTCATGGGCGATGGCGGCTTTTGGCACAACGGTTTGCTCACGGGTGTACAAAGCGCACTTTTCAATGGCGATGATGCGGTTTTGCTGATCTTTAAAAATGGCTATACCTCGGCCACCGGAACGCAAGACATCATCAACACGCCCACTGAGTTGTCTAAAGACGCTACAAGCGACAAGCGAGAAAGCGTGGTTCATACCAACCAAGTGATCGAATCCACCTTAAAGGGGCTGGGTGTTAAGTGGTTGAAAACAGTGCATACCTATCAAGTTGCCGAAATGCAGGCCACTCTGACAGAGGCCTTCACCACCGATTTCCAAGGGCTGAAGGTCATTGTGGCCGAAGGTGAGTGCCAGTTAGAGCGGCAACGCCGCATCAAGCCATGGCTGGCCTCTTTGCTGGCCAAAGGCAAGCGCGTTGAGCGTGTGAAGTATGGTGTTGATGAAGACGTTTGCAACGGCGACCATGCCTGCATTAGGCTCTCTGGTTGTCCAACCCTCACACTTAAAGACAACCCCGATCCTTTGAAAGTAGATCCTGTGGCCACCGTCATCGATGGTTGTGTGGGCTGCGGTTTGTGCGGCGAAAACGCACACGCAGCTACTTTGTGCCCCTCGTTTTACCGAGCAGAAGTGGTTCAGAATCCAAGTCCTTGGGAGCGCATTGGCGCTCGCCTTCAGACATGGATGACCCGTTATTTGCAACCTGCCTAATGGCGCCCCAATAGATATCAACATGACTCAAGCTGTATCGATCTTGTTGTGTGCATTAGGCGGTGAAGGCGGTGGCGTCTTGGCCGATTGGTTGGTGGATGTTGCGCGCATAGCCGATTACCCTGCACAAGCCACTTCTATTCCTGGCGTGGCACAGCGCACGGGCGCCACCACTTACTATCTTGAAATTTACCCAGTCTCAAATAGCCAACTCAAGGGCCAAAAACCAGTGTTGGGTTTGAACCCTTTGCCCGGTCGATTGGATGCCTTGGTTTCCTCAGAGTTGTTAGAAACCGCTAGGCAAATCGGCAATGGTTTTGCATCGTCAGACCGCACTTGCGTGATCAGCTCATCTTCGCGTGCTCTCACCACCGCCGAGAAAATGGTCATGGGCGATGGCCGTCGACAAGAAGCACCCTTGCTCGATGTTATTTCTGCCAACAGCTTAAGACACCATGTTCTTGACATGGCCAGCCTGTGTCAGGAAGCAGGCACCATGGTCAGCGCCGTCATGTTGGGTGCCATTGCCGCTAGCGGTTTGCTGCCATTTGAACGCAGGCATTATGAAGCGGTGTTGTCTGGCAACAGCGCTTCTGCCAAAGCCAGTTTGCGTGGATTTTCATTGGCGTTTGAGCGGGTCAGCAAGCAACGCGAACAAGCGACCTATGTTGAAAAAGTCTTGTCACCTGCTGCGCCAAAGGCAAGTTTAGTTTTTAGTTTGCCAGCTCAAGTGGCACAGCAATTTCCAAAGCAGACGCACGAACTCTTGGCCTTGGCATTTGATCGATTGGTTCATTACCAAAACGAAAACTATGCACACTTGATGGTTACGCGTTTGTTGAAATTAAAAGCCATTGAACTGGCCAGTCCTGGTGCATCTGCTGAATGTCCAGTAACCACAGAAACCATTCGATGGTTGGCCTTGTGGATGGCTTTTGACGACATCATTCAGGTGGCACATCTAAAAAGCAAAGCAACACGTTGGCAACGTGTCTCAAGCGAAGTGAAACTCAAAGAGGGCGAGTTGCTGAAAGTCTATGACCACTTCAAGCCAGGTGTGCCAGAAATTGCAGCCATGCTGCCGTCCTCTTGGGCTCAGGGATTATTGAGGTGGGACCGTGCACGTATTTTGAAGGGCAATGCCGCGTGGTCAATGCCCATTAAGTTGGCTCGTCACTCTGTTTTGGGCCTTCTGAGTTTGCGTATTTTGGCGGCCATGCGTGCACTGCGGCCTCTAGGCAGTCGCTATGCCAGCGAACAATCGCTCATTGAAGAATGGCTTGAAGGCATTGGACAAGCTTGCCTTCGCTCGTCTGCATTGGCTTTGGAAGTTGCACGGTGTGGGCAGTTAATCAAGGGCTATGGCAGTACCAATGAACGCGGCAAAGACAACCTGCTTCATATTTTGAGAACGGTATGTCAACCTGCAACTGACAAATCAGTTGATGCTCAAGCGGCAGTAGTGGCGCAGATTAGAAACGCTGCTTTGCAAGACGAAAAAGGGCAGTCGTTTGATCTTGCCTTGTTACAACATGGCGCACCTGCGCGCGCCATCAAAGAACAACCTATTTTGTGGATGAAAAATCCGCGAACGAAACAGGCTTCCTAACAAACCGAAATTGATTCAGACCTCTAGGAGACAACATGAAAAATAACAAGTATTCCCATTTCAGTTCTCAATTCACGCGGCGAACACTGGCGGCCTCTTTGTCAGTGCTTTTGATGGGCCCCGCTTTGTGTGTCGATGCCTTGGCTCAAGCTTGGCCTGCCAAGCCCATCAAAGTGGTGGTCAATTTTCCGCCTGGTGGCGCTGCAGATCAAATTGCCCGTGCCGTAGGCATTCCTTTGGCTGAAGCTTTAGGCCAGCCTGTTGTCATTGAAAACAGAGGGGGTGCCAATGGCAACCTTGGTGGCGATATGGTGGCCAAATCAGCCCCTGATGGTTATACCTTGCTCATGAGTTCTGGCGGCATGGTCTCTGTCAATCCGCACATTTATGCCCGCATGTCTTTTGATCCGACCAAGGATTTGGTACCGGTGGCTTCGGCGGCCAGGGTGTTGGTTTACTTGGTGTCCAAGCCCAATTTGCCAGTTGACAACATTCAGGGTTTTTTAAAGTATGCCAAAGAAAATCCAGGCAAACTTTCCTATGGCTCTGCAGGCAATGGCAGCTCTCCCCATTTGGCTGGTGAGATGATGAAGAGTCAGGCAGGCTTTTTTGCGGTCCACGTGCCTTATCGCGGTGCTGCACCGGCTTTGCAAGATGTGTTGGCCGGCCAGCTAGATTTTTACTTCGATCCTGGTATTGGCCTAGGTCAGGTGCGTGCTGGCAAGCTCAAGCTCTTGGCTGTCGGCAGCCTTAAGCGGTCTCCTTTGTTTCCCAATGTGCCAACTTTGGATGAGTCAGGACTTAAAGGCTTTGACGCTGACACGGTGTTTGGTTTTTATGCGCCTGCTGGCACACCTGCAGATGTGATTGCTAAGCTTAATCGCGAAATCAATCGCATTTTGTCAACGCAAGCCTTGAAAGATCGTATTCAGAATTTGGGCGGTGAGGCCTTGCCTTTAACGCCTGCTGAGTTTGGTGCGCGTGCCACTGAAGACGCCAAACGATTTGGCGAAATTATTCGCGAACGCAAAATTGTGGGCGATTAAACCAATCAAAACAATTGTGCTCTGACCCCAATTAATTATTTGCTCAGGCGTGAGAGGTAGTGGGAGATGGCTTTGAGGTCTTCGTCTGAAATGCCATAAAGCGATGCGATCATGATGGGGTCTCGGCCGACGGCTTGGTTGGCTTGCATGGCGCGCATGGTGTATAGCAAATAGTCTTCGCGCTGGCCGGCCAGTCTAGGCATTTGCTCTCTGCCTACATAGGTGGGCAAATGGCAGATGCCGCAGCGCATTTCTTTGGACAGCGTCTCGCCTTTGTCGTACAAAGCTGCTTGCTTTTGCGCAGGTGGCTTGGCAATTTTCAGACTTGTATAGTAATTGGCCAACTCGGTTAGCTCGGTATCTGGCATGTTGTCTAAGACACCCTTCATTTGCGGAATGTCCCGCATGCCTTCCCGAATGAGCACCAATTGGTTTTCAATGAAAACCTTGGGTTGACCCGCGATAGAGGGCATGTCCTTGAGCACAGAATTACCATTGGGCCCATGACACGCGTTACACATATTTGCCCGATTAGGCGGCTTTTGAGCGGCAGAAAAAAGGGGGGCCAAAATGGCCACCCCTAGGAAGGCCAAGGCCCTCCATTTGGAACTTAAAGACATTCTTACTTGCTGTAAGACACGCGGTAGATCACGCCATTTTGCTCGTCAGAAACCAACATGGCGCCATCGTTCATTTGATGCAAATAAGCAGGACGGCCCCACCAGCTTTGATCACCTTCGTTGGAGAAGCCCGTCATGAACGGCTCGACTTTGGCGTTTTTGCCATCGGCATCAGCGCGAACCATTACCACGTCGTGACCAATTTTCTTGGTGCGATTCCATGAACCTTTGCGCGCATTGAACAGCACGTTGCGGTATTCAGCAGGGAACATGTTGCCGGTGTAAAACTTAACACCCATGGTGGCAGAGTGAGGGCCCATTAATGCAACAGGTTGCTCAATGCCATCACAAGGCTTGGGGCGCTTCACATCGGGGTCGGGCAAGTTTCCTTGGTGGCAGCTTGGGAAGCCGTAATGACCACCCACCTTCATGCGGTGCATGGTGTCGTTGGGTGTTTCGTCGCCCAGCCAGTCACGTCCGTGGTTGCTGAACCACATTTCGTTGGTGACGGGGTGCCAGTCAAATCCAACGGTGTTGCGAACACCCCGCGCTAACACTTCCATGCCAGAGCCATCGGCGTTGTAACGGCGAATTTGAGCGTATTCGGCGCTTGGGGGCTCACAAATGTTGCAAGGCGCACCAAAGGGCACATAGAGTTTGCCGTCTGGACCGAAAGCGATGTACTTCCAGTTGTGGTGTTTTTCAGGTGGCAAATTGAACTTGGCTGTGAGGTCAACGGGTGCCACAGTGGGGTTCTTGTCGATGCCATCAAAGCGCAACACTTTGTCAACGGCGATGACGAACAAAGTACCGTCTTTGTAAGCCACGGTGGGTTGGTCAAGTTTGTCAATCACAACGCGCGATGTGCGTGTGGTGCCGTTGTCTGTGATTTCGTAAACACGGCCCAAAGGACGAGTGCCCACATAGTATTTGCCGCCATCACCTTGCGCAATGGCTCGGCTGCCTGGCACGCTGTCGGCCCAAACTTCAACTTTAAATCCGGGTGGTAATTTGATTCTGTTAATTGGCACATCTGCGGCTTTGGTGGCCGTGAGCTTCCCGGGCAAAGGTGCCAATGTGGAAGTGGCCATGGCGTCGGGCATGCCTTGCTTCCAAGCTGGGGCCGGCGCTGCTGGAGCTTGGGCATGGGCTGATAGAACGCTCATGGACAAGGAAACTGCCAGGCTCAGTTGCTTGAATCGACGGATCGAAAGTGGTGTGTTCACACAAGTCTCCAAATTATGATTGAGGCTTGACTTTACTCAACTCATTGCTTGTCAGATTGAGATGCCCAAACACTTGACTTTGCAGAAGGGATATTGGATTTTGTTTGGGTAAACCCTTAAAAGTTTGGACTAATTTCTGTTTTACAAATCCAATTTTGTGGCGAAGCCGATAACCCAATTGCGGGGAAGCAAGGGTTCAAAATATTGCCGACTAGATTGATTGATGATCAAGGAGCTCACCGCTTTTTTGTTGGTGAGGTTGTCTATGCCGAAGTAGGTTTCGAAGTTCGCCTGACGCCACTCAAATCCTTGCTTGAGCCGAGCGTTAAGCAGGCCATAACCTGCTGCTGAACCCGATGGATCGTTCACATCGTTTGCCCACATGCTTGAACGTGCAATCCAATCAAAGTTTGCTGCTTTGCCTTGCAATGGTTTTTTGCTGCTAGATTGAAAACTATTTTCTGCCCATGAGACGGATGCGAACAATTGTTTTTGTGGAATACCGGGCAATAATTTTCCGGCTAACGCAGTGCCACTTGCATATTTAGCGCTCATGACAGTAGCCGTGACTTGTGTACGCCAGTTCGAGTTGAATGCATGGCGCGCAGAAAGCTCTAGGCCTTCACGCAATGTTTCAGAAGCGTTGGTGAAAGCCGTGCGGCCACCCACAGACAAGCTTGTCACAATTTCATTTTCAGTTTTGATTCGAAACAAGGCCGCATCTAAGCGAGTATTGGGAGAGGGTGTCCATTTGCTACCCATCTCAAGATGTTGGCTTCGTGAAGGAACCAAACTTGCATTGAACAATCCAATGACGGAGGTGCCTGATTTGGTGTAGACCGACTCTGAAAGTGTGGGTGTTTCAAACCCTCTGCCTTGGTTGACGTAAATGTTCAAATGGTCGTTCATGTGCCAAGTGGCGCCAATGACAGGATTGGCCGCTTCATAACTGACAAAGCCTGAACCATTGACACCGTCTGTGAGGTAATCGTCTTTGCTTTTGAGTTGAACAGAGCTTTGGCGTACGCCTGTGACAAAGGTCCAGTCTGGTACGACACGCCAGTTGGCTTGTGCAAAGTAATCGCGGTTGGAGCTTTCATTCAATTCTTTGCGGTTGACATTACCAGTCTTTTGACCGGAAGCGGCAGGCCCACCTTGCCGATTTTCTCCTGAGTAGTCTTGGTCAAATCCTGTGACCCAATCGACAGCTTTGCCGGCTGCTAAGTTTTTCTTGCCTTGGACTTGTAATCCGATGCCATGAAAATCCCTTTCAAGACCGACCCACGAACCTGCTGAAGCAGAAGCCGCTTGGTATTGCAAATTATCGCGATTGCCACTGTAAAAGCGGGCCTGAATGCGCGTGTTCTGATCCAGTTTGTGTTCTAGCACAGCGCCTGCTTGCTCTTGGTTCACCGCTTTTCGAGTGTCGTTCACCAAGGCAAAATTACCAGCTTGTTTTGGGTTGGCCAAAAACTGCGCAGCAGTTAAGCCAAGGGGATCCTTCGCATAGGGCATTCGAAAGACATTGGCAATCAACTTCAAGCGGGTTTCTGCATTCAAGTCGACTGTGGTCACACTGTTGAGTTGTTCTCTTTTGGCCTGGCTGTTGGCTCGATAGCCTTGTATGTTAAAGGTGCTGAAGTCGGCCACAAAACCGACGTTGCCGACGCGTTGGCTGAATTGCCAATCTGTACGTTCAAGGCCATAGCTGCCCTTGAAAATTTGTGATTGCGCAGTGGGGGTGAGGTCAGCTTCGCGTGTGAACACTTGAATGACACCGCCAGCGGAGTTGCCGTAGAGCTGCGCTAAGGGGCCTGTTAAGACTTCAATTTTTTCTGCAGATGTAAGGCTGACAGTAGAGGCTTGCCCTTGGCCATCTGGTGTGGTGGCGGGAATACCGTCTGTGATGAGGCGGAAACCTCTTAAGCCAAATGCTGATCTGGCGCCGAATCCTCGCACCGATATCTGAACATCCTGGGCATAGTTGCTTCGATTTAAAGCCACCACACCAGGTGCTCTGGATAAGACATCTGATAGGTTGACTTGGGGGCCACTGTTGCGAATGGTTTCTGCATCGATGGTGTAGATGGATGTTGGTGCGTCAAATTGGCGTTGGGTTAGGCGGCCGCTTTGTACGAGGACTTCATCAGTTGGCTGTGCAGTTTGAGCGTAGGCCCAATTCATGCTGATACTGGAAAGCAATGCGATGTGCCAAGCGGATTTAAGGCCGTGCAGTGTTGAAACTTTTGATGAATTCATGAGTGGGGTGTCTTAATAGGCCAGTTTAAATATCTGGCATTTTTTTTAGCATCATCATAGATAGAAAGTTCCCTTGCAAAATGAGGGTTTTCCGATTCAATGGCGCATGAGTCAATTGCGCTCACAAAGAAGCTATGAAACAAACTCACCTACCTGGGGCTTGGCCCTCACCTTTATCTGCTAGCTTGTTAGCCCAAGCGGGCAGCAGCCTGATGTGGTCGCAACCCGTGGGTGAAGATCTTTGGTGGGATGAGGTAAGGCCCAGTGAAGCCGGAAGAACGCTGGTGGTGAGTCGCCAACACGGCGATATTTTGAAAGCCCCCTGGAGTGCCAAAAGCCAAGTGCATGAGTACGGGGGGATCAGTTGGCTAGGGTTTGTTCATGTTGGCAATGCCATGCTGGCGTTTGTGAACAAAGCAGATCAGCGCATTTACATCACCAAACCCATGGGTGAGCCACAGCCCTTGAGTCCCGAATCGCCTGCTGGGCAGAGCCATCGCTATATAGAGATGATTGCAGTGGGCGATGAAATTTGGTGCATTCGGGAAGTGCACACAGATGGCCACCTGCAACGCGATTTGGTTGCCCTTAGTTTGAAGTACGGCGCTGTAGGGTCAGTGCGCCGTCTAGAAGCTTCGTCGCACTTTTATGCTCACCCAAGGCTTTCTGCCGATGGCCGCTATTTGTCTTGGATTGCATGGGAGCATCCTCAAATGCCATGGGATGGCACCGAGGTTCGGGTGGCAGAAGTTTCAAACGGCCAATTGATCAAAATGCAGGTATTGGCGGGCGGTGTTGAAACTTCATGTTTATCACCAGAGTGGGGGCCCAACAACGAGCTTTATTTCATCTGCGACAAAAGTGGCTGGTGGAATCTTTGGCAAGTTGATTTGAAGGGCAATCTAACGCACTTGGTTGAAGAGGCCACTGAATGGGGCTTTCCACTTTGGCAGTTGGGCATGCGGGCTTTGTCTGTGCTGCCCGATGGGCAAGTGCTTTCGGTGCACGGTGCTGTGGACGCTAGAAAAATTGTGCGTGTTCATCCACAGACTCGTGCCATGCAAGACTTAGATTCAGAACTGACCGATTTCAAACCATCGTTGAGTGTTTCCAATAGCAAAGCGTATGCAGTGGGTGCCAGTGGCAAAGTGGTTTCGCAATTGATTGAAATTGATTTGATAAATTGGCAAGTGTCCAATGTGGTCACTTCGATTGAAGCACCCGTCGATGCCAGTTATTTTCCGAAGCCCCATGAAATCAGTGCTGTTCGAAGTGACGGACGAAAAGTATTTGCCATTTTGCACGCCGCTCACCATCCAGATTTTGAGCCTTTTGAAAAACCGCCTTTGATGGTGGTGGTGCATGGCGGACCCACCGCCAATTCTTCGGCCACGCTGTCAATGAAGTACGCCTATTTCACATCGCGCGGTATTTCTGTGGTAGATGTGAACTATGGTGGGTCTACAGGCTATGGCCGTCACTATCGAAATTTGCTTCGCGGGCAGTGGGGTGTGGTGGATTGTCAGGATGTTTTGGCAGTGGTCGATTCGTTGATTGCGCAAGGTGTTTGTTCGCCAGACAAGGTGGTCATTCGCGGCGGCAGTGCAGGGGGTTTTACGGTGTTGAATGCCCTGGTTCACAGTAAAAGCTTTGCGGCCGGTGCTTCTTACTATGGCGTGGCTGATTGCAGTACGCTAGCCACTGACACACACGACTTTGAATCGCGTTATTTAGACACCATGATTGGTGCTTATCCAGCAGAAAAAGATTTGTACATTGCGCGCTCACCCATTACTCATGTGAATCAATTAAGTTCACCCCTCATTTTGTTTCAAGGCTTGGACGACAAGGTGGTGCCACCGTCACAATCGGAAGTTTTTCGAGATGCTTGTGCAGCTAAAGGTCTGAAGCATGCTTATGTTGCTTATGATGGCGAGGGGCATGGTTTTAGGCAGGCTTCGACCATTGTGTCTTCCCTAGAAACTGAGCTGAAGTTTTATGGCGAAGTATTGGGCTTTGTGCCGCAGATGTAGTTTAGGTGCTGAATGGGCTATTCAATTTCTTTGACATCGACCACAAAGTAATCGGTGTCGCCGAAGCACGAGGAAGGCAGCCCTTTGTGTTGCTCGTAGTTCAAGGTCACTCGCTTGCCTGCGGCGGCACTCACTTTTTGGGCGATGACTTCATCGCGAACTGTGAAGAGGAATTTCTCGGGGGCGGCACCGGGCATGGCCACCAAAGACAACTCGCCTTCCCATGTTTTGCAAATCCAACCCTTATTGGAGACTTTTTGAAGAAAGCCTGCGCGTTCACCGCTTGAATAGCTCCAGTTGAGTGCGACGTAAACGTAGAGGCTGAATAAGGCAATGGCACTTACCAACAGGATGGTGAGAGATTTGAGTACGTTTGTGGCGTTGAGTGTGGTCATTGGTTTATTTTAGATGAGGTCGCTTGGACTGCCCATGTCAGGGTGGGTACTGATTTAAAATGAGTCATTGTGGTGAGCTTTTGTGTCAGAACGATGAGGCACAATAAGCGGAGTCAAATCAACATTAATTTGAATAATGAAAAAAACTGATTTAACGCCGTTCCAGATGTGGGGCATTTTGGGCGGTGCAGCCGTGATGCTGAGCTTAGCCATGGGCATGCGGCAAAGTTTTGGTTTGTTGCAGCCGCACATGATTCGCGACATTGGCATTACGGCAGCAGATTTTTCGCTGGCTGTTGCATTGCAAAACATTGTATGGGGCGCCACGCAACCCATTGTCGGTATGTGGGCAGATAAATATGGCACACGACCTGTGGCACTTTTGGGTGTGTTGACTTACATCATAGGCTTGGTGTTTTTAAGATTTGCCGATGCCACTTGGATGGTCACAGTAGGTATTGGGTTTTGTGTGGGCATTGCCTTGTCGTGTACTGCTTCCAGCATTGCCATGAACATCACAGCTCGAACTGTGAGTGCCACCAAGCGAGGGGCCGCCATGGGTGGAGTGTCTGCCATTGGCTCACTTGGTTTGACCATTGCATCGCCCATGACACAGTCACTGATTACCAATGTGAACTGGCAAATGGCGGTTGTCGGATTTTTGGGCTTGGCTTGTGTCATGCTACCCGCTGCATTTTGGGGCAGCAAGGCCGATCAAATTGAACTTGACGCCGTGCCAGGCAAACCCCAATCTGCTACGGACGCCATCACAGAAGCTTTAGGTCACAAAGGCTATCGCGTTTTGGCCATTGCCTTTTTTGTGTGTGGTTTGCAATTGGTTTTCATTACCACCCACTTGCCCGCCTATCTTGACATCTGCGGCATGGACCCTACGGTAGGCAGCAACACACTGGCCTTGATCGGTCTGTTCAATGTCATTGGATCTTATTTGTTTGGCTGGCTAGGCGATCGGTATTCCAAGCGCATGCTGCTGGGCGGTATTTACATCCTGCGATCTTTGGCTATTTTGCTGTTCTTCTATTACCCACCTTCGCCCATCAGCACGCTTGTTTTTGGCGCCGTCATGGGCACCCTGTGGCTAGGGGTTGTGCCTTTGGTTTCTGGCCTCATTGTTCATATGTTTGGCCTCAGGTTCATGGCCACGCTGTCGGGTATTGCGTTTATGAGCCATCAAGTAGGATCCTTCTTGGGTGCATGGGGTGGTGGTTACATCTTTAACATGTTTGGCAACTACGACCTAGCCTGGCAACTTGCCGTTGCCATTGGCCTGGCGGCAGGCCTGTTCCAAATGACCATGAACACCCAGCCTTCTGAAAGAATTCGCCTTCAGTCGGCGTAAAAATAATTGGGGTCAGAGCAACATTAATTTCCAATCAGTGGGGGCAGAGGCTAAGGGGGGCTGACGATTTGTGGTACTCCACCATGAGGAAGCCCCCCTTAGCCTCTGCCCCCACTGATTGACCAAATTAATGTTGCTCTGACCCCAATTATTTAATCAGCGTAGCCGGGGTTGGTACGGTCTAGGATGCGCATCATGGCTTCGAAGTAGAGTCTTTCTCGGTCGCCGCGTGGATGGCGGTCGGCGCCAGACGGGGTGAGAACTTTTTGGATGACCTCGTCACTCAAGATGTTCAAGTCTTTGCCTGTGCTCATGGCCAGCACTTGGGTTTGACAGGCTTTTTCTAACTTGTATAAACGTCTGTAAGCCTGAGCCACAGTGTCTCCCACAGAGACCACCCCATGATTTTTCATGAACAACACGGTTTTGTCGCCCATCAATTTAGCCAAGCGTTCACCTTCTTCAAGGGAGGAAGCCAGCCCGGTATAGGTGTCGTCATAGGCAATTCGGCCATGAAAAAATGCCGCAGTTTGTGTGGCGGGCACAAGGCGATTGTCTTGCAGCATGTTGAGGGCAGTAGCCCATGGCTGGTGGGTGTGCAATACGACCTTGGCTCCTGTGAGTCGGTGCAGGGGAGCGTGGATGGTTTGACAAGACAGTTCAACAACACCACGTCCTTGTATGGTTTTGCCCGCCTCGTTGAAAATCATCATGTCACTGGCTTTGGCTTCAGACCAGTGCAGGCCAAATGGCAGCACAAAGTACTGATCTGTATGCCCTGGCACACAGGCCGTGAAGTGGTTGTCGATGCCTTCTTCGAATTCATCTAAAACGGCCAAGCGCAAGGCGGCGGCCAAATGAACTTTGACTTGCTGAACCGCGTCTTGGGTGATTGGGGGGTGAAGTGCGTGAACTGTCATGGTTAAACTTCAATCAAATGGGTGGAAGTGGCAAGAGATTACCCCAAGCTCATTAGAATTCAAGTGGCTTAACCCTAATTTGTGCAACCCTTGTGACTTTGAGTCTATCTTTTAACCCCGATGCCTTGACGCAATTGCCAAGGACGTCAGGCATCTATATCTTCAAAGGTGCTGGCACGCTGCCGCTTTACATTGGCAAAAGTGTGGACATTCGAAGCAGGGTCATGGCACACCTGCGCGCAGAAGACGAAGTCGAAATGATGTCTCAAACCTTGCAGCTTGAGTACATTGAAACGGCGGGTGAAATTGGCGCGCTGTTGCTAGAGTCGCATTTGATTAAAAGTCTAAATCCTATTTTCAATGTTCGTTTAAGACGGCTGCGTAGTCTTTGCACGCTTCAAATTGAGAAGCACAACGGAGGCTGGAAGCCAAGCATTGTGAGCGGCAAGGATTTAGGTTTGGGAAAAGTAGAAGGACTTTATGGCCTTTTTGCCTCGGTCCATGCCGCTCAAACCAAGTTGCGTGAATTGGCGGACCATCACCGATTGTGCCTGGGTTTATTGGGGCTTGAAAAAATCAGCAAACGGGGCTGCTTTGGTCTTCAAGTGAAAACGTGTTTGGGGGCCTGTGTAGGACAAGAAGAAAGGCAAGGGCACGACCAGCGGATGTTGTCTGCACTGACCGACATGAAGGTGCATGCATGGCCCTTTGACGGAGCCATTGAACTGATTGAGCAAAGTGGTGAATGGATTCAACGCCACCGCATTCAAGATTGGCGCTATTTAAGCACCACCTGTTCGAAGTCAAATGCACTCAAAGTCAGTGTTCAGCACAGTTTTGACCTCGACACTTACAAGATTCTGGTCAAGCCCATCATGATGGGGAACGCGCGAATTGAAGTGCTTGAATCGGCTGATTGAGCCAAATGTCAATGTGATCAAGCCTTTGCCCTTGGAAGTATTGGACAATAGACCCCTTAACGACTGGTCAGATTTTTAAGCGCTATGGCAATTCAATGGTTTCCCGGACACATGCACCTCACGCGCAAAGCGATTGAGGAGCGCATCAAAGACATTGATGTCGTCATTGAAATGTTAGATGCCAGATTGCCGGGCTCAAGCGCCAACCCCATGTTGGCGCAACTTATTCAAGGCAAGCCAGGCTTGAAGGTCCTTAGCAAACAAGATTTAGCAGATCCAGAACGCACCCTCATGTGGTTGGCCCACTACAACGCCATGCCCAACGTGAAGGCCATCGGTCTTGATACCAGCATGATCTCGCCGGCCAAGGCTTTGATTGAAGCGTGTCACCAACTGGCTCCCAACAGGGGCGGCATGGCCAAGCCCATGCGTGTGCTCATTTGCGGCATTCCCAATGTGGGAAAGTCCACCCTGATCAATACCCTGAAGGGCAAGAAAGCGGCAAAGACAGGCGATGAGGCGGGTGTGACCAAACTAGAGCAACGCATTACCTTGGCCGACGATTTTTATTTGTACGACACACCGGGTG
>Ga0209442_1000083_pt1 | contig 53128 bp, 49 predicted proteins | sample LauGreSBDMM110DD_2_FD_187565 | JGI IMG/M metagenome (GOLD analysis project Ga0209442, IMG submission 187565) | Freshwater lake microbial communities from Lake Michigan, USA - Sp13.BD.MM110.DD (SPAdes) (version 2) | ecosystem: Environmental > Aquatic > Freshwater > Lake | place: Lake Michigan...
GCCCTCGGTCTGGCCGCTGGCGTCAAAACACGGTTTTCGCACCGATGTCCCACCGCTCAACTTTGCGGCGCGGCTGGGGCAATATGCGTTTGACTCGGGTACGCCCTTGACGGCGGGTAGTTGGATCGCCGCCCGCGAGGGCGCGGCCTGCGCGCTGGCAGCCGCGCAAGCGGTGTTAGATGGCGAGCGCTTTGCCATGGCATTGACCCGACCGCCGGGCCACCATGCAGGGCCCAACTACATGGGCGGTTATTGCTTCATCAATAACGCCGCCGTGGCAGCGCAGGCTTTGCGCGACAGCGGGCTGGAGCGCGTTGCCGTACTGGATGTGGACTACCACCACGGCAATGGCACACAAACTTGCTTTTACGAGCGCAGCGATGTGTTCACCGCGTCGATCCACGGCGATCCGCGCACCGAGTACCCCTTCTTTTTAGGCCATGCCGACGAACGGGGCGCGGGCGCAGGTGAAGGCTTCAACCTGAACCTGCCGCTACCACGGGGCACTGGGTTCGAGGCGTGGTGGGCCACGCTCCAAACCGCCATCCAAGCAGTGAGTGACTTCGCGCCGCAGGCGCTGGTAGTGCCGCTGGGGCTAGACACCTTTGAAGGCGACCCGATTTCAGGCTTCACATTGCAAAGCGCAAATTACCTCCAACTCGGGCGAACCATCGCACAACTGGGCTTACCCACGGTGCTGACGTTTGAAGGCGGGTATGCGGTGGCCGAGGTGGGTTTGAATACGGTGAATGTGTTGGAAGGCTTGATGTCTGCATAACTCACGAACCGGCGGCGAGGCCAATGGGGGGGGCGGGCTGAGGGTTGTTAGCTTGAGGCGCATTGACCAGCGTACATGGACGGAATTTAATTTACTCAATATAATGAGTTAAATTACTCAACGCATTGAGCAAATCAAAAAATGACTATCGAACGCGAAGCACTTGCCCCTCTGGTTACCCGGCTCAAAGAGCCGCGTCTGTTTTTACAAGTGGTCGCTGGCCCCCGCCAAGTGGGCAAAACCACACTGGTGCGCCAGGCGCTGGAGCGCTTGCAACGGGACGCTCAAGACAAGCCAAGCACCAGCCCCAAAGCCCAGCACAGTGCCAGTGCCGATGGCCCCGGTCTGCAAGGCCAAGTCTGGCTTGGCACCCAATGGCAAGTGGCCCGAGCGCTCGCGGCCCAAGCGGGCAGCTGCGTTCTTGTGCTGGACGAGATCCAAAAAGTGTCTAACTGGACCGAAGAAGTCAAACGCCTGTGGGACGAAGACACCGCCGCGGGTCGCGATGTGCGCGTGGTCATCCTCGGCTCTGCACCATTGCTGATCGCACGGGGCTTGAGCGAAAGCATGGCAGGGCGGTTTGAGATCACCCGCCTGGGCCACTGGCGCTACGCCGAAATGCGCGACGCCTTTGGCTTTAGCTTGGAGCAATTCATCTTTTATGGCGGCTACCCCGGCGCAGCCCCCTTGGTGCACGATGAAACCCGTTGGGCCGCCTACGTGAGCGACGCTTTGATCGAAACCACCATCAGCAAAGACGTGCTGCTGATGGCCCCCGTACAAAAGCCCGCGCTGTTGCGCCGCGTGTTTGACCTTGCCTGCGTGTACAGCGGTCAGATCCTCAGCTACCAAAAGATGCTGGGCCAGCTCGACGATGCGGGCAACACCACCACCCTCGCCCACTATCTTGACCTGCTCGAAGGGGCAGGCATGGCTTGCGGCCTGCCCAAATACATGGGCCAAGTGGTGCGCCAGCGGGCATCCAGCCCCAAGCTGCAAGTGTTCAACAACGCCCTGATGGGCTGCCACTGGGTCGCGCAAGGTGTGGGCCTGAAAGCGGCGCAAGCGCGCCCCGATGTATGGGGCCGTCTGGCCGAGAGCGCCGTGGGCACCGAGCTGCTGGCCCGGCACTTGACGCACAGCAGCCGCCACCCCCTCATCCACTACTGGAACAACGGCCAAAAAGAAGTGGACTACGTGCTGCGCGACGGCCCAACGCTGCACGCACTGGAAGTTAAAAGCGGCCACAACATGGGCAATGTGTCGGGCCTGAGCGCATTTGTGCAGCAGTTCCCACAGGCACAGCCGCTGCTCATTGGCACGGGGGGCATGCCACTGGATTTGTGGCTGCAGAGCTGAAACTTGCAGAATACAAAAAGCCCGTACGGTTCCACGTACGGGCTTTTTAATTTGGAGCTTGAAGCGTTTACTTCTTGCCAGGCGGCAAGTCCGTGCAGCTACCGTGCGCCACTTCCGCCGCCATGCCGATGCTTTCGCCCAGCGTGGGGTGTGGATGGATGGTTTTGCCGATGTCCACAGCGTCTGCGCCCATCTCGATGGCCAGAGCGATTTCGCCAATCATGTCGCCCGCGTGCGTGCCCACCATGCCGCCGCCCAAGATCTTGCCGTGGCCTTGGGCATCCGGGTAATCGTCAAACAGCAGCCAACTAGTTCGCGCAGGCCGACAACCGCGACAAGAGACGCCCGCATGCCGCACCTAATCGCCTTACTTGGAAGCGAGTAAGGTCCGGCCGACTTAGCGCTTTTCCCGCTCGATCGCACCCTTGATGCGCTGGGGTATACCGCACAGGCCTGTCCAGCAAGGTGCCAGTAAAGCTGCAAGTATGAATCGAACAACGCCGTAACAGCAGCCGTGGCAGGGCAGACTTCGCGCCCTTAGGTGAAATTTCGCTGCCGTCAAACATTAACCAACCACTTGTTTGGTTAATGGAAAACTGGTATGCTCGCGCCATGTTTGAAATTTATGGACCAGCCATTGTCACTGGCGGCACATCCGGTTTGGGAGCAGCAGTGGTAGCCGCATTGGCCGCACATGGTCTATCTGTGACCGTCCTAGACCGCCAACCAGGGCTGGCGACCGACGGTATCCACTACGACTTATGCGATGTCACATCACCGGAGCAGGTGCAGCATGCGCTTTCGAACGCACAGCAGCGATGGGGCGCGCCGCGGATCGTCGTTAACTGTGCGGGAGTGGGCTTTAATGCACGCGTTCTGGGACGAAGCGGCGTACATACACTCGATCTTTTCCAGCGCGTAATAAACGTCAATCTGCTAGGCACGTTCAATGTGTTGCGACTAGCGGCCGAACAGATGCAGGGACTCGACGCGCTGGAGGACGGCAGCCGCGGTGTCATTATCAATACCGCGTCGATTGCGGCTTTTGATGGACAGATCGGCCAGGCCGCCTACGCAGCCTCCAAGGCTGGCATAGCAGGCATGACATTGCCTCTGGCGCGCGAGTTCGGCCGCTACGGCATTCGTGTGATGACAATCTGCCCGGGTGTGTTTCATACACCCATGGTGGATGAGCACGTCACTGAGGCGGTGTTGGATGGCCTGCTCAAACATGCGGCCTGGCCGAGCCGTGCCGGAGAACCCAGAGAATTCGCTGCTTTTGTTCTATCCATCGCCGGTAACCCGATGTTAAACGGCGAGACAATCCGGCTCGACGGCGGATTGCGGATGCCAGCGATATGACATCACTGACAAACGAAACCTTGGCGTTGGAGGTACGTAGCCGGCGTCAAGTGGCCCAGGGAGTGGTGGCCATTGAGCTCAGCCGTCCCGATGGCGCGTCGCTGCCCAGCTGGACCCCTGGAGCACACATCGACCTCGAAACCCGGGATTTTTCGGGCAACGCTGTGAAGCGAAAATATTCACTTTGTGGCGAAGTCAATAGCCCCACGTGGCGCATTGCCGTTCTAGCAGATGCCGCCGGACGCGGTGGCTCCCTATGGTTACACGAACATGCGAAGCCGGGTATCACGCTGGCTGGCAGTAGGCCGCAAAACCATTTCGTAATGGATACCAACAACGATGATCCGGTGGTTCTTGTTGCGGGTGGAATCGGCATAACGCCGCTGATATCCATGGCAAATTCGCTGCATGAATGTAAGCGCCCATTTCGACTCCACTACCATGTTCGGCGACGCTCGTCGGCTGCGTTTCTTGAAGAATTGATGGCTGCACCTTACGCGCAGCAAATCCATCTGTCGATCGACGATGAGGCGCCATGTGCGCTGACGGACATCTTCGCCCCCGGTGACGCTTCAGCTTGGGTCTACACCTGTGGACCCAGCGGCTTCATGGACGCCGTCGCTGCATCTGCGCTGCAATCCGGTACAGCCTCAAGTCGAATCCGCCGAGAACTATTTGCCGCTTCGCCGGTTCCTGCCAAGATAGGCCTGCCAACCAAGCGCCCATTCATGGTTCGCTTGCAATCCACTGGACAAAGTGTGCATGTGCGCGAGGACCAGACCGTTGTGCAGGCGCTCGCTCTCGCAGGTGTCGAGGTCGTTGTGTCTTGCGAACAAGGCTACTGTGGTTCATGTCTGACACGCGTTCTCGAAGGTACACCAGAGCACCATGACCAATTCATGATGCCAGAGGAGCATGATCGCAACGATGCTTTCACTCCCTGCTGCTCGCGCGCCCTTTCATCCTTTTTAGTCTTAGATCTATGACTGTCAGTCCTATAGCTCCGGTGTATGACCCCGCTGTCGAAGCCACACGGCGCAACCCATTTCCTCTTTACGAGGTGTTGCAGGAGCACGACCCGGTGCACTGGAGCGAAGCCTTGCGCAGCTGGATCATCACGCGGTACGACGACGTGCGCCAGGTGGCGATGTCTCCCGCCATGTCCTCGGACCGGCTGCGCCCGTTCTACGCCGCGCTCAAGGACGAGCGGCGGGACATCCTATCCGAAGTCATGCGTTACCTGAACCTATGGCTGGTTTTCAAGGCGCCGCCGGAACACACGCGGATTCGCAAGCTTCTCAATTCGGTGTTCACTCCAGCCATGGTCGCCGCTTTAGAACCGCAGATCCGCGGCACCGTTGACGACATCCTTGATCGGGTGGATAAGGGTGTAACTATCGATTTCATGAAGGATATTGCCGTCCTGCTGCCGGCCTATGTCATCCTAGATATGCTCGGCGTACCGCGACAGGACTTTGCAGAGATCAAGGTATGGTCGGACGATCTACGGCTTTTCATCGGCACTGCGCGTGGCGAAGCCGACAAGTACCGCAGGGCGCGTGAAGGAACGGACCGAATGTCCGACTATTTTCGGGACGTGATTCGGCACCGCCGGGCCCAGCCGGGCACCGACGTAATCAGTCGCATGATCTCGGCACGCGACGACAGCGGCACCCTGAGCGAAGACGAACTGGTCGCCACCTGCATGCTCTTACTTTTTGGCGGGCACGAGACCACCACTAGCCTACTGGGCAATGCGATGGTAGCCTTGATGCAGCACCCAACGCAGTTGCAGCGACTGCTGGCAGAGCCAGCGCTCATGACGCTCGCTGTCGAAGAATTCCTGCGTTACGATGGGCCCAGCAACAGCATTGCACGCGTGGTGGCAACCGGCCACGACATCGGTGGCAAGTCCTTGTGCGAAGGCGACCGGGTCTTCGCTATGATCAATGCCGCCAACCGCGATCCTCGTCGGTTCGAGCGGCCGCAGGAGCTCGATGTCGCCCGTACGCCCAACCGGCATCTCACCTTCGGGCAAGGGCTGCACTTCTGCCTGGGCGCTCCGCTAGCGAGGCTGGAAACCAGAGTGTTCTTCGAAAAACTGCTTTTGCGTTTTCCTCGCATGCAACCTGGTAGCGGAGAAGTCGATTGGATCGATGCAATGGTTATGCGCGGCCCTCAGCAGTTGCCCATGATCCTCAAATGAAAAAGCTTCCAATAGTGAATGGAGACAGGAATGAGTGACGTCTATGTAATCGGGGTCTCGTGCACCCCCTTCGGAAAGCAGCCCGATCGGAGTTTCAAGGACCTGACGCGACAAGCCTACCTTGAGGTACTGAGCGATGCCGGACTATCCAGCGGCGACCATATCGAGCAGGCTTGGTTCGGCAACTGCGGCATGGGCACTTTTGGGCAGCGTAACATCCGTGGTCAAGTCTGTTTCACACCGCTGGTGCGTGACAAACTATTCCCTGAACGTGTACCCATCATTAATGTTGAGGGTGGATGCGCCACCGCATCCATGGCCTTTCATGGCGCATACAAGGATATCCTGTCGGGCCAGGTCAACATGTCGCTGGCGATAGGTGTGGAGAAAACCTTTTTCCTCGGCGATGCATCGAAGACGCTGGAAATATTTGAAGGCGGCATCGACCAGCTAGACCCGCAGGAATGGATGGCTTACTACAGGGACGCCGGCAAGCGTTCCGGCAAGCCATTTGCGCCTAATGCTGCTGGCGGAACCCTGTTCATGGATACCTACGCGATGCAGGCGGCTTATCATATGAAGACCTTCGGCACCACACGCGAGCAAATCGCGTTCGCCGCCTCGAAGAACCACGCCATGGGGGCGCTCAACCCCAAGGCGCAGTATCGCTTCGAAGTTACGCCGGCCGAGGTTCTGGCGGACCGCGAGGTCAGTTGGCCACTCACACGTTCCATGTGTTCGCCGGTCGGCGACGGCGCGGCTGCAGCTCTTCTTTGCTCATCCCACGCACTCAAGTCACTCCCGATCAGCGTGCGTGAACGCGCCGTACGGGTACTCGCCAGCGCACTCAGCGGCGGTAAATACCGCAGCTTGGAGGAGCCTGGTCTTTCCCAGGTCGCGGCAAAGCGTGCTTACGCGCAAGCAGGTATCACACCGCAGGACATCGATGTTGCTGAAGTACACGATGCAACCTCGTTCTGTGAAATCTACCAGGCAGAGATGTTGGGTTTCTGCGAGATTGGCACCGGCGGAGCATTCGTTGGTAGTGGCGCAACGGCGCTGGGTGGCACTATCCCTGTGAATCTGTCCGGCGGGCTGGTCTCCAAGGGCCACCCCGTGGGTGCAACAGGACTGTCCATGATTTACGAGTTGACTTCACAGCTGCGTGATGAGTGCGGCTCACGGCAAGTTGCGGGCGCGGACTTGGCCTTGGCCGAAAATGGCGGCGGCGTCGTGGGCTTTGACGAAGCCGCCTGCGCCATCACGGTCCTGCAGCGCTGAGGTTGTGGAATCCATGACCAGTCTTAGACGATGCACGATGCGTTAAGCGCAGTGCTCAACCGTGCTGCAAAACGACCCTTTCTCTCGGAGTCCACCGCAAGCGATGGACTGCAGTGGACCGCTGCATAGGCTGGCGAAGAAGTCGACCGCCTGGCCGAGCGCTACCTTGCATTCAGTTGGGGCCACCGCTTCCCCTTTCTCATGATCAACAACGAAGGAGGCTTCGACCTCGTCACCTTACGTATTTTTGCGGGCCAAGGCGTGGCCATACTGTCCGAAATTTACTGCGCTGACAGTCGGGCGGCGCTGACCCACATCAGCACGGACTGTGAAATAGGGCCAACAAATGACGGGCCACCGTAGCCGGTGAATCCCGCCCGGGCCGGTACCAATTGAGCGCACCATTGAGTGCCCCCAGTAGCCCCAACCGGAAGTAGCGACGATTGATAGCCGGGGGGAGAGATACGGCATCTGTCAATTTCTCAAACAGGCGCTCGTAGCGGTCGCGCTCCGCTACCAGCGCTTCGCGCATGCTGTCTGAGTATGAGTAAGACCAGTCCGCCAGCACCATGGCTGAGGGACTGTCACGCGTCAGCAAGGCGGCCAGGTGGGTCACAGAGGCGGCTTCCAGCCGCTCCCAGGGGTCGGCCAGGGGGGCAATAGCATTTTCGACATCCGCCAAAAATCGGTCCACCCCGGCAGCGTAGACCTTGATGAACATCTCTTCCTTGGAGCCGAAATAGTGGTAAAGCGAACCGTGCAGGATGCCGAAGGTGGCCGCGATGTCACGCATGGACGTTTTGTCGTAACCATGTTTGCCGAAAAGCTGGGCCGCCATGTCAAACAACTCGGTCCGGCGATCCGGAGAAATTACACTGGCACCGGTCCCAGCGCGTGGAGTAGCACGGGCTTTTCCCGCCCGAGTAATAACAGGCTTCCCGACGCCCGTTTTTTTGCCAGCTAGTTTGGGTGGTGTAATCCGCATGAACTCAATCCTTTTTTGTCATTCCTCAGCTTTGCGGCCCGCTGCGATTTCGACGAACGCAGACGGTAATCTTAGAAAGCTTACGAGGGCAAGCGGCGTTCATATCGGATTCAGGCAAAACAGAAAGACTCGATAGCAATGATACCCTGACCTAGAGCAATCTGAGGTTGCGGGACCGGGCTATCTGTGCAATCGCAAAACAGCTTGGGCTCTGCAGCTTGAACCTCTGATTCGCACCAGCGGTCTGCATTGATGAATGCGATGAAGATCAGCAGGCTATCAGCACAACCACGCTCCCGTCACGCCGTGGCTAAATACGGCTCAGCACCTAGAGAAGATTCGCATGTATCACCACATCAATGTACCCCATTAGCGGATTAACAGTCCGGCGCTCTACCAACTTAGCTGTCGAGGATTAATTTTGGTTTTAGCTTGCGAGAAAATTGCTCCTAAACGTTGTTTAAAGCATCAAGCTCTTACCTATTTTTTTGAACTACTATCGTAGCAAAAAAAACCTGTGTAATATGACCGGCACCTTGAATGTAAAAATCTTTTTGTTTTCCATGCTGACCACAAAAATTGATTCAAATAAAGGACTGTGAAACACTGATCTGGTATTTCGTTTTGACAAGGCATCTGCGAAGACAACCTAAGTTATCATAAATTCAACAAAGGAGAAAAAACTTGCTATCCCTTGACCATTCAGAGATCACGATACCTGAAATATTCAGCAGCCACGGAAAATTTCGCAAACATCAGGAAGCTATTGTGTGCGGTTCAGTCAGACGTACTTGGGGAGAGTTTAATGACAACATGAACCAAGTGGCTAACGCACTTTTGGCATCTGGCGCATCGCGAGGGGACCGCATTGCGGTCATGATGGGTAACTCGGCAGAGATACTCGAAGTCATGTTTGGCATTGTCAAAGCAGGTTGTTGCGTAGTGCCGCTTTCGGGTTTGCTGACGGGTAAGCAACTGGCTTCCTTGATCAATGATTGTGGCGCTAAACAGGCATTTGCAACCTTAGATTTCATTGACCGGTTGCATCCTTTTCAAGAGGAACTCTTGTATCTCAACAAAACCAGGCGTTATGTTGTAAACGGTCAATCCCAAGGCTGGACTGACTATCGGACCTTGACGCAGGACCACCCCTCAAGCACTCCCAATGTGGTCTACAGCTCTGAGGATGCATTCAATATCATTTACAGCTCGGGAACAACAGGTCTTCCCAAAGGCATCATGCAGAGTCACCGGGCTAGAGTTCATTGGGCAATTTCAAATGCCATTGAAATGCGGTTCAGTGACTGCAGCCGTGCACTTACCACGACGTCTCTCTATTCAAACGGGACATGGCTCATGATGCTTCCTGTTCTGTTCAGTGGTGGCACCTGTGTTGTCATGCCTGCTTTCGATCCAACTGAGTTTTCAAAACTGGTTGAAATTGAAAAAATTACACACACCTTTATGGTGCCTGCTCAGTACATTGCACTGCTTCAAACAGATACAACTCAATTTGACTTGAGTAAACTGGAAGTGGCACTGTGTGCAGGCTCTCCATTAAGACGGGAAACCAAACGACAGGTCATCGAACGTTTGGGTAATAAACTCATCGAACTCTATGGTTTCAGCGAGGGCTTTGGAACGATGCTCAAACCCAGCGCCCCTGCAGACAAGTTTGACACCGTTGGCATTCCGGTACTTGGCTTTGAGGTTCGAATTTTGGATGAATTGGGACAAGTTCTTGGCACAGGAGAAATTGGTGAAATCGCAAGTTACGGTCCAGGGATGATGTCGGCCTATCATGGCCGATCCAATGAAACTTCAGAACTAATTTGGAAAGATGAAAGGGGGCGAACGTTCATTCGTTCTGGTGATATTGGTTATCAGGATGAAGATGGCTATCTCAAATTGGTTGACCGAAAAAAGGACATGATCATCTCTGGTGGGTTCAACGTTTTTCCTGCTGACTTGGAAGAAATAATTGGTCAACATCCCGACGTGCTCGATGCGACTGTCATTGGCGTCCCGCATGAACGTTGGGGTGAAACACCATTGGCTTTAATCATTCTCAGGCCTGGTGCTGTGCTCGACACATCGGTAATGCTCCCTTGGTGTAACCAGCGCTTGGCTAAACACCAAAGACTCTCGAACATCGAAACGCGGCAAGATTTCCCGCGCAATGCTTTAGGCAAAGTATTAAAACGCGTTCTCAGAGAGCCATATTGGGAAAATGTGAAATCCTAAAGTCACATTAAGCTTCAAGATACCAGTAATAAATCCGAATTGATCGTGCACATTGCCGATCACGCCGACATTACCAAAACAGCAGCTACCCAAGCGCTTGAATCCGTTGTACAAGCAGTTACAAAATGCTAAAAAAAACGGAATCGTCGCCTTAGTTGGATTTGGTATCTTTGCTGTGACCAAGGAGGGTGTCCCGAATTTTGTGTAAACGGGGCGAGTGTTGATTAGCTGGTAGCCTTTCTCCAAACTGGATAGTAAATCGGTTGAGTACGGGCTTCCAGTTTTGCACCTGCATCGTCCACCTCTTAGCAATATTGTTTGGCATACCCCCAAATCAGTAGACAAATATGATGTCAAAACTGAAATAAAGAATTGCAAATGCAACACACGAAATATACCCCCGAGTTCAAAGACGAGGCGGACGAAACACAGTCCAACGATCTCAAGGTGATACAAGCCGAGATGGCAAAGATCAAAGAGTTCTATGACCAAAGTATGGTCATCTACGGCAGCTCACGTATCCTCTGCGATCTGCGTGAAGCTAGTGTTTCGTGAGGTGAAAACCGCGTAGCAAGGCTGACGCATACCGCCCAAATTCAGTCTGTGCGCTGCTACAAACGCCCCAGCTACAAAGTGGTTAAACCTACGCAAGTGGCGCCAAGCCAATTACAGCTTCAGTTACAACATGACGAGCCAGACCATGCACAGGTGACGGATATCACGTACATCCGCACGCATGAGGGCTGGTTGTATTTTGCGGCCGTATTGGGCTTGCAGTCGCGTGCGGTAGTTGGCTGGAGTATGGGGTCGCGCATGTAAACGAGCTTGGTGTTGGATGCGTTGACGATAGCTTTTTGGCGCGTAAGGCCCAAAGACTTGGTGATCATCCATTCGGATCAGGGCAGTCAATTTGGCAGCGATGAGTTCAGCCGTTGGTGCAAAGCCAACCGACTGAGCCGGAGCTTAAGCCGCTTAGGCAACTGCAGGGATAATGCCGCAACTGAATTGTCCTTCAGTAACTTGAAGAGGGAACAAATTAAGAAACGGATTTACAGCACACGCGCTGCGACCAAGTCAGAAATCTTCGATTACATCGAAGGGTTACACAATCGAGTCCGTAGTCACAAACATCTCGATCAGCTCAGTCCCTATGAGTTCGAGCGGTAGCGTCAAACTTCGTTATGGGAAATGTCTAGCGGTTTGGAAAATACGCCTTGAAATTCACCTTGTTTCCGAGGCACCTGAGCCGTTTGAACAAAGCTAATGAGTCGCAAGTGCAAGCCATAAGGCGTTTGGCCGAGCTGGGCTAGCGAGTTATCTGAACACAACACGCCGATGGGCACTCTCCAGCAAGGACGTAGTCTTTTACCGCTTACGATTCTGTTGCATCACCATACGGTTAGGCCCGACTGCCTCGGTTGAGGTCAGGACCGTAGTGCTCGCCTCAGGATCTTGCCGACTGCGCTCTTGGGCAAAGAAGAGAGGAAGTCTACTGACTTGGGTTTCTTGTAGCTCGCCAGATGTGACTTGCAATAGTCGATCACCTGGGATTCGCTCAAACATCGATCTGGCTTAAGGACGACAAACGCTTTGACGTTTTGCCCCCATACTGGGTCTGGAACAGCGACTACAGCAGCCTCGAGAATGTCAGGGTGAGAGAACAAAACTTCTTCGACTTCTGCCGGGTAAATGTTTTCTCCACCGCTGATGATCATGTCGTCTTTTCTGTCCACTACATAGTAGAACCCCTCTTCATCCTGTCGCAGGAGATCTCCGCTGTGAAACCAGCCTCCACGCATAGCCCTGCGCGTGGCTTCAGGATTCTTGTAGTATCCTTTCATCACATTGGGACCGCGATAAATTGCCTCACCTACCTGTCCGCGGGGAACATCGCGATCGTCGTCATCCACGAGCCGAACCTCAACGAAGGGCAGGGCCAGACCTACAGACGCATTCTTGCGTGCGAAGTCGCGTTCACTGAGAACCGTCACTGCTCCACTCTCGGTGCTTCCGAAACAATCGTAAAGGCCTGCGGCTGGGAACGCAGTGGCTAGCTGCCTCTTGATTTCAACAGGCATGATCGCCGCTGCCGTCGTGATGATCCTCACCGAGGAAGTTTCATACGCGACAAAGTTTGGTACTTGGAGTACCTTGATCCACATGGAGGGGACAAGGAAAAGCGTGGTCACGCGTGAGTTGTGGGTCAGTTCAAGAATCTTGAGCGGATCGAAGTCGCGCTCAAGGTAAATGGTGGCTCCCACGTAGAAGTGAGTCATCGCGTAGCTTATGCCAGCAATGTGAAAAATGGGCGTCGTGCAAATCCATTTATCGCCACAGCGGTTCTGATAGGAGATCAGGTAGTTCAGGGCCGTCACCATCAGCCCCTTGTGCGTCAGGACTGCGCCCTTGGGTTGTCCGGTTGTGCCCGAGGTGTAAACAATCAGAGCCTCATCGTCGTCGTCAAACTCCGCCGCTAGCTCTCCAGTATCTGCTCCCTTTACAAAGTCCGCGTAGTTTCTAACGCCTGGGCTGGTCGAGCCACCTACGACAATGACCTCCTTCAAATATTGGAGACCGGACAGCACCGGCCGAGCGATCTCCAGCAGCGGCTCCTCCAATATGAGAACGGACGATTCGGAGTCGTTGAGGATGTATTCGATCTCCCTGGCAGTAAGCCTGAAGTTTATGGGAACGGCTACTGCGCCAATCTTGAAGGCCGCAAAACAGGCTTCTAGTAGTTCCACGCGGTTGTGCATCAAGAACGCTACCTTGTTGCCTTTTCGAACGCCAATACCAATCATCGCGTGGGCCAGGGCATTAGTGCGATCGTTAAAGGCACCATAGCTGATTGATCCACCCGGCCAGACGATCGCAGCTTGCTGGGGATGGCGTCTCGCACTTCGTGCCAGGACTTCGCCCAACAATAGTTGACTCATTGACATAATCGGCTCTACTTCTATAAGAAATTAGACGACTTACGCCGCAATTTCGGCGCTGGCATTCCCCAGAACGACCCGGCCATCCTGGGTGCTGGTTCTTGTGACGTACTTCCCTTGGCCGATATGCCAGCCTTCGGTAATCAGGGTCTCACCCGGAAATACAGCATTGGTAAATCTTGCGGAAATCGACTTTAGACGGCTAGGGTCTCCGGCGCAGGCTGATTGCACAACAGCCCTGGCCGCAAACCCCATGGTGCCAAGGCCGTGGAGTATCGGGCGCTCGAAGCCCGAGCGCGAAGCGTAATCTGGATCGATGTGCAACGGATGCTTATCCGCGTTCAAGCGGTAGAGTGCCGCTTGGGTCTGAAGTGTCAATTGTTCAACGCGAAAATCGGGCGCGACGCCTTGTGGTGGTTCGTTTTTCTGCGGCTTGGGGCCTCTTTCACCGCCGAAATTTCCTGCACTCAGATCGATAATAACGATGTAGGTGCTAAATAGCGCCTCGCCCGACGAATCCTTGGTTTCGGTCTCGATATTTATGATGGCACCGCTGTCGCCCTTGTCAAAGACCGACCGGCAACAAGCTGTTGTATAAATGGCTCCCAATGGAGGAATCGGCTTGTGGAAAACCATCTTTTCTTCGGCGTGAAGTACGGTCGGCATGTTCAGCCCAACATTTGCCATTAACGCGTCATAGGGCCAGTAACAGGGAATGGCGGCAAAGGTCGGAAACGCCTTTAGATTCTTCTCGAACAGGAAATCAAGTTCATCGGTGCTACAGCCGATGCTTAGTGCATACAGAATCAGCTTGTCGGGCTCACAGTCGTACCGGATAGGGTCCGTCTTTCTGCCCACGATTTTGAGATCTAACATGACCATATTCCTATTGTTTAGAAAGCTTAACTATCCACGCGCGGAGGCTTCGGGAACGCCGAGGGGGAATGCAGACTCCGTCAAGCGTGATTGTCCAGCTTTGCAACCAACCAACCGGTTGCTGACATGGTAACATACAGTAAATTTGGCTCAAAATATTGCACTCTTGCGATGACGTCTGCTAAATCCACTGAAGGCTTTCCGTCACAAGGCCCATTGATAGGAGTCGCTAATGCCCGAATTCGTCTCTGTAGAGTATCCGCTCGACGGCGTTGCCATTGTGACCATGTCGAATCCGCGCATCAACAACAACGGCTCTTGGCTGGCGATCAGCGAACTCGCCAATGCGATTCGTGACGCGCGAGAAAAAGGCGGTGCGCACGTCTGTATCCTCGCCTCTGGCGTGCCCGGTCATTGGTTCGAACATGCCTGGTTGCAGGATCTTGCCGACACACTTGAGGGCAAGCCGGCGACCGCAACCGGTTCGGTATGGGGCTTCGCGATAGACGAAATTCGCCATCCTGATATGGTGGTGATCGCCGCGATCTCTGGCGACTGCTCTGGTGGCGGAGTGGAACTCGGCTGGGCCTGCGACCTGCGAATTGCTGAACAGCAAGCTCTTTTTAGACAGCCCGAAGTACATATCAATCTGTCCACGGGCAGGGGCGGTACCAGTCGCTTGGCGCGCCTGATCGGCCGCACTGCTGCCGCTGAAATGGTCTTTCTAGGCCTGCCCATGACGGCCCAACGCATTCATGCGCTTGGAGGCATTAACACGGTCGTACCAGAGGGACAAGCCCTCGCCGTCGCGCTTCGCTGGGCGTCCATACTCGCCGCCAGATCGCCCGCGGCGCTATACACCTTGAAGAGAACGCTTAACGAGAATGAAGACCTTCACTTAACCGAAGCCCTGGTCAACGAGACCCAGTTATTCCAGAAGATCGCTCGCACACCCGCGGCACTGTCCAAGATGAGAGAAATACAGGCGCGCTTCGATGCTGGCGAAAGCATTCGCGAAGTCTATGGGGAACCGCGCGAGGAGACATGATTCACCCACCGCTGGATGTCTCATGGATCGCGACATTGAGCGGGTGATCTTTGTGCAAGTGTATGTGCACGTCATGCTCTGGCGCTAAAATCAATATAGATTGTGGTCAAGTGCTATTGCACTCTCGCCTTTAACAACAAATAATTATTGAATGAATTCCATACCAACGAAGAAGTCAATCGAGAGGCCGCTGCGCAAATCGAAATCGACTGCGGATGCTTCGAGCACTTCACTTGGGGGTAAAGCGGCCGCCAGCAACGTTATCCCGCCCGACCGACGTGCTGAAGTGATCATCAAGGCTGCTAAGCTGTTCGGAGCTAGCGGCTATGACAACACATCTATGCGTGAGATCGCCACTGAGTCTGGCATCCTTCATGGCTCCCTGTACTACCACTTCGGTTCCAAGGAGGAGCTTTTCATCAACGTCTATGCGGAAGGTGTTTCTGCACTCATCAAGGCAGTCCAGAGCGCGATCAAACCCCTTACAAATCCGTGGGAGCGGCTGGAAGCGGCCTGCGTCGCGCACTTGGAGGTGCTTCTCATCCGTGAAAGCCCTGCTGCGACTGTGCTAGCAGACTGGTCATCTTCCTACACCAACTCGATGCACGAGGCATTGGTCCGCGAGCGCGACCGTTATGAAGGAATATTCGAAGAACTTACAGATGCCGTTGATCTACCTTCCGGTACGAGGCGGCGATATTTCAGGCTCGGTTTGTTGGGTGCACTCAACGGTGCGCTGAATTGGTACCAACCGGGGCGGGATTCTCCGGCAACGGTTGCACATCATATATTTTCTCTTTTCTGCTCACCGGCTCCGATGACTGATCGATAGTTATGCTCGCGGTCTTGCTTTAGTTGCCAAAGTGATCGTACTTACTGTCGTAGAAATTCTGGTGGGCAAACTGATCTAAATCGGCACTTTAGTTGACTCCACGTAGCCAAACCATGGACCCATGTCGATCGATTTATTGAACTTGCGCATGGTGGGTACTAACACTCAGCCAGGCAACCTCTCCTTGGCAGTGATCGCGAGTACGCGAACGGCACTGCTCCTAAGGAAACCCTACATAACTTTCACTAAAATATGCCGAAATGTGCATCCATTTGCTACAAAGTAAATAATATGAAACAAGCTACTTTGAACTGCAATTGTTCGCGCTATTCCACTCGCCCCGCTCCTAGCCAATAACGTCGCAATAAGCCATAAACCGTTATTGAAAAATCATTGACTCAAAGGTCGCCAGATATTTAAATGAACCATCCCCAGTCTTTCTGCATCCGAGACATCGGGAGTATGCACATCGGCGGCAGGGAGGCCGTGCTCGACGGGTTAGCTGAGCGCGAAGTGCTCTATTCGCCGGGTAATGCCACTGTAATCGTAGATCCCAATGGCGCATTTGAAGTCGAACACATGTATGTGCAATACGTTCGTCTTGCGGCTCCTAAAGCTCGCCATCCTTTATTGCTAATGCACGGTGGTGGGCTGTGTGGCGTAACTTACGAGACCAAGCCGGACCGGCAACCCGGATGGCAAAGCTGGTTTTTGCAAGCGGGGCACGATGTCTATGTCGCGGACGCCGTGGAACGCGGCCGCGCGTCCTGGGCTCGCTTTCCAGAAATTTTTCAAGGCGAGCCTCACTTTCGCACGAAGGCCGAAGCCTGGGAACTGTTTCGCATCGGAGCGGACGGGTCCTGGCGCGGAAGTGCCAGTTCGAGTGTGGCCAATTCAGGGACGCTTTTCCCAATCACCGCATTTGATCAGTTCATGAAGCAGGCAACACCGCGTTGGACCACAACAGATGCCGCCACACAGGGGGCTTACAACACACTTGTCGATGAACATGGTCCATTCGTCATCATCACGCACAGCCAGGGGGCTAACTTCGCATTTAGGATGGCTGCCGCTCACCCCGATAAAGTGGCTGCAATCGTTGCTGTAGAACCGTCTGGTTTTCCCAGCGCAAGTCAGGAGTCCTTATCGGCCGTCCGGCACATTCCACATTTATTCGTTTGGGGCGATCACATGGGCTCAAGTGCCATATGGCGTCGCATTAGGCAGCGGTTATACCGATACGGCAACACATTGCGATCTGAGGGCGTGGCCGTTGTCGAGCTGGACCTGCCAGCGATAGGGGTTAGGGGAAACTCACACATGCTGATGATGGACACTAACTCCAATCTGGTCGCCAGCTTGATTCAGAAATGGCTTGCAAGCAATGGACTGATGCTCGACTGAAACAACTGAAATGGGCCCTGATCAATTTCATACTCAAAAAAAAAGAGGCCCGCCAGGCCTCTTTAATTAATCCATCACAGCAATTTACTGATCCAACTTCACATTGGCAGTACGGATGTAGTTGCCCCAACGATCGTATTCATTGTTATAAAAGGCCTGATAGGTTTTCTGATCCATCCGGTCTATTACCATAGTCATCTTGCGCATGGTTTCAGCAACACCCTGCTCAGCCAGGGTCGCTTCAATGGCCTGATGCAACTTAGCCAGCACATCAGCAGGAACGCCCGCAGGGGCCAGGAAACCGAGCCAAGGCCCCATGTCGATTGCAATCCCTTTTTCGCGCATCGTCGGCACATCCTTGAAATCGGCCAACCGCTCTTTGGAGGCAACCACCAGCATACGAACCGTGCCAGCCCGAGCGTGCTGTTCGGCCACAGGAATTGGACAAATTGCGCAGGTGATTTGGTTGGCAAGTTGTGCTTGAATCAGGGGCGCTGTGCCGTTGTAGGGTATGTGGAGCAGATCGATTTTAGCCACTTGTTTGAGTGCTTCAATGGTGATTTGACCCGAACTGCCCTGCCCCCAAGAACCAAAGGTCAGCGGCTGTTTGGCATCGCGTGCCTGCTGTAGAAATTGCTCAAATGTTGTCGCTGGATTCGATGCATGAACGGTCAGTGCCAAAGGGGTAAAGCCAATAGGCGCTATGGCAACAAAATCCTTCTTTGAGTCATAAGGTGACTGCTTGAGGATATGCGGTGCAATCGAGTGTGAATCAGCAGCGCCATAAACCAATGTGTAGCCATCGGCAGGACTGCGCGCTGCCACCGCGCTTCCAATAGTGCCAATTGCACCCGGACGATTTTCGACAACAACTGGTTGCCCCAAGCGCGCGGAAAGGCTCGGCAGCATTGCTCGGACCAGGACATCACCACCACCACCTGCCGTCCAAGGCATGATGATTTTGATCGGTCGGTTAGGGTACGGCCCGGACTGTGCCATCGCGGCAACGGGCAGGCTGCCCAGCGCAGTGGCTGCTGCGGCACCGAGGACTTGACGACGGGAAATTAGGCTGGATTGCATAAAAGTCTCCTATTGGTTTACTGACGACAGGGGGAACAAATTTAGCGAAGCAAATTCTCGAGAAGCAGGGCCATACCCTGACCGGCACCGATACACATGGTAATGACGGCGTAACGGCCACCGGTGTCTTGCAGGTGGTGCATGGCAGTCATCGTCATGCGCAGACCAGTAGCCCCGGGGGGGTGTCCAATCGAGATACCGCCACCGTAAAGATTGGTGCGCTCACGAGGAAGATTGAGTTCTCGTTCAGCATGCAGATTGACTACGGCGAAAGCTTCGTTCACCTCGAAATAGTCGATCTCTGCAATGCTCAGACCTGTACGCGCAAGCAACTTGCGAACAGCCGGTACCGGACCGATGCACATCATGCTTGGAGCAACTCCGATGGTGGACCAGTCGACTATACGAGCTTGTGCCTGCAGCCCACGCGTGGCAGCGGCTTGCACCTCGGCTACGACGATGAATGCGGCACCATCAGTCACGCCACTCGCATTGCCGGGCGTCACAGTGCCATCGGCTGCAAATGAAGGGCGCAACTGCTGCAGACGCGCTAGGGTGATGTCAGGTCGAGGGAATTCGTCTGTTTCCATCATGCTTCGCTTACCCTCGAAAACTCGCTCAATGGGGGCGATCTGTCTCGCCAGAAAACCGCTACGAATCGCCTCGCCCGCGCGTTGCTGACTCATCAGAGCCCAATCGTCCATCTGCTCGCGCGTGTAACCATACTCGCGAGCGATATTTTCAGCGGTCTCTCCCATGTATTCACGCGAAAAGGGATCTCTGTAGGTATTTTCCAACAAGTCCTGCAGGTTCTGGTCGCCGCGTTTGTGACCCCATCGGCCACTGCGTAATATGAAAGGCGCGCGGCTGTAATTCTCAGCTCCACCAGCCAATGCAATTGACGAATGACCAGAGAGGATCTGTTCTGCAGCCGAGACGATCGCCTGCAGGCCTGCGCCGCAGCCGCGGCTGACAGTCAGCGCGGCAACGTCATCGGGCAAACCCATAGCGACAGAAATCACGCGCGCTCCGAACAGACTGTCCGGGTCCACGGGAACCGTATTGGCATAAACAAGGTGGTCAATGTCGTCTGGACGCAATCCGCTGCGATGCAGACTAGCACGTGCCGCGTGGACGGCAAGCGCGGTCAATGGGGTATCTCGCAAGCTTTTGCCGAAATCGCCAAATGGGGTTCGCGCCGGTGCGCTCAGGATGATGTTGGATGGCATGGGTAATCTTCGGTAGATGTTTTGAGAGCAGCAGTTCTCGCTGGGCGCATCGATCGATATATCTTTAACTGGATCTCGCAAGGCAGATCCGGAGCGGGGATGTGATTTGCCAACGCTCGGTCTGATTCAAGTACTTGCCGAATCCTGGGTTCTCGGGCCTGCGCGATCCATTGCAGCGCAAGCTGCATCGGACTGCCCTTACAAGCAGTAAACGCAGGCACTCTTGCCTTCATAGATCCTTTAAGTATGAATTGAAAGTACCACAAATCACCAAGACGAGCGGTAATAAGAGGTCGCCAGAATTTTCCGTTGATCGGCTCGGCAGATTTCCAAGCATAGGTGTTGTGCCCGACGGTTAGCAGACGGCCAAACACGATGGTAGATGCGAATCCTTCAGCGCAGGCATTCCGACATCGTGGGTAACGACCAACAAAATGTCGCTGTGCCAACAGTACCTCACGAAGCGAGATTGCAGAAGCAAAGACTCTTCGGGTCATTTCGAATTCAACGCGGGGATCGCCATATCTTGTCTTCGGAGTAATTCCGAAAGATAAGCAAGTCATTGAGAAGTGGCTTTCATTAGATTTAGCTTAGCACGCCCTTGCAATTAATTCAAACGATTGGTCAAATAATTTGTGTAGTTCTTTTACAACAGGCTCAAGCCATCAGACAGAGCTTGTGGCGCGCAAATGGCAGTAGCACAGCGACATATGACAAAAAAAGAAGAAAAACGGTTATTCATGACCATATCGCCTGTCACCCGCCAAGTCATGCTTATTGGCGGCACTTTTTATCATTTACTAAAACAAACGATTGTTTGATACAATAACCGCATTAATTATGTTCTCCGCTAGTCACAACCGCCTCGAACAGAAAGAAAGGTTGAAGATAATGAAATCCGAGAGGGCAAATATTGTTTTCACCGCGCCGGCGAAGATGCCATTCGCCATCGACTGGCTTGGCATGCACCGCATTCTGCAAATTAACTATGCGAGGAATTATTCACTCGCTCCAGCGGCGCTCAAGAAATCGTTTTGGGCACAGCACATCAAGCCAATCGCGAATAACCTCACGCAAGCACGGCGCGCTTATTCCATTCACAGGCATCCGAGGCTGGACCTAATGGGCTACGGCTCGATGTATTCAGTGCACAAGCCGGTCCAGCATGCTTATTCTCGAGTCGCATGTGTCGACCAGTCCGAGTTGCTCACGGCACTCTCGTCAAAACGGCTGCTTGAAGAACTTGAACCGGGCGTTCTCCGCGACCAGACCCTTCTCCTTTTAACTGACTTTTCATCTCATCGGCCCAAGGGCGCCATTTTTCCCATGGCTATGAAGCCTACTCAATACCGACACGGCCGCGGTTATCGCAGCGTCACCCCAGCAGCGAGTCTAGTTCCTGTGCAGGGTATGGCGCTTCTAGAGTGCGCTGGTGTGGAGCCTACTGGTAAAAGTACATGCCAACGAATTACCGCTGCCAGCGTGCAGGCCTGAACAGGAGAAGAAGTGCAATTTCTACAACTGATTATTGGCGGTATCGGTCAAGGTTGTATTTACGGTCTCGTCGCGCTGAGTTTTGTCCTAATTTATAAGGCCACCGAAACCGTTAGTTTTGTTCAGGGCGAAATCATGATGCTGGGCGCTTTCGGGGGTGTCGCCGCTATGGCCTTGCTAGGATTTCCCTATTGGCTCGCAGTAATTGTCAGCATCGGTGCTCTGGCGCTGTTCGGCCTTATGGTGGAGCGAACAGCCATCCGCCCGATCCTCGGTCAGTCCGCGGTTTCAGTCATCATGCTCACCATCGGCGTCGGCTATGTAATTCGATCGCTGATCACCATGATTCCCGATGTCGGAACAGAAACGCATGCGCTGCCTGCTCCGTATAAGGACCGTATCTGGAATTTCGCCGAACTGGTCGTCAGCGCCCAGCAGTTGGTGGTGATAGCTGTAACAGCAGTCCTTTGTGCGCTGCTCTACCTGCTGTTCCGCTACAACAAGGTGGGTATCGCCATGCAGGCGGTTTCGCAGAATCAGCTCGCTGCCTACTACATGGGAATACCGGTGAAGCGGCTCAACGGTATCGTATGGGCGCTCGCGGCGGCTGTTGCGGCTGTGGCCGGGCTGCTGCTCGCGCCGATCACCCTGGTGCATGTCAACATGGGGCTTATCGGCCTCAAAGCATTTCCCGCAGCCGTGGTCGGTGGCTTCGGCAGCCTTCCTGGTGCCATCGTCGGGGGCTTAGTGATCGGCATCGTCGAAGCCATGGCCGGCTTTTATCTTCCCGATGGTTTCAAGGATGCGGCTCCTTATCTGGTCGTGCTCCTTATGCTTGTCATCAAGCCCAACGGCTTGTTCGGCGAAACGCTGCTCAAGAAAGTCTAGATGAAACAACCCATTCGCCAACCTCTCTCGTTATCGCAGAACCGGACGCCTCCGGTTTCCAGTCACTTCATCAAAAACCTCCCGGGGCGCAAAGCCCGGCGGCACTGATATGCGATACATCTTCAAGACCGACTATGGGCAGGACATCAATATCGCCAAGCATGATGGGCACCAATTTTGGTACGGCGCGTTAATGCTGCTCTTAATTGCAGCGCCATGGCTTGCTGGCGAGTACCTTCTGGCACAGTTGACCTTCATCCTGATCTACTCGATCGCTGGGCTCGGACTTATGCTTCTGGTGGGGTACACCGGCCTGTTTTCTCTGAGCCACGCCGCCTTCTTCGGCGTCGGCGCCTATACCCAAGCGGTGCTGACCACCGCTGGTATGCCATTTCCGCTCGCCCTCTCCGTCTCCGCAGGCTTGTCTGCGGCAGTGGGATTTGTAGTCAGTCTGCCAGCGTTGCGCGTCAAGGGTATTTACCTTGCAATGTCCACGCTCGCGTTCGGCTTTATCGTCGAGGAAATCCTTGCGCGATGGGAATCGGTGACCGGCGGCAACGCTGGTATGAGCCTTAGCAAGCCCACTATTTTCGGTTGGACATTGAACTCGGCTACGGAGTTCTATTTTCTTTGCCTGCTGATCACGGTTTTGGCGACCGTGTGCATGCTCAACCTTCTGCGCGCGCCTACCGGTCGGGCCTTCGTCGCGATCCGCGACTCGGAGATCTCGGCACAGAGCATGGGTATCCATCTGGCCCGATACAAGACGCTGTCTTTCGCCGTAGGGTCGGCGTTGGCCGGAATTGGCGGCGCCTTGTACGCGCACAAGATGCAGTCGCTCTCGCCCGAGCAATTTGGGATCACGCAGTCAATCGATTTTCTATTGATGATTGTCGTTGGCGGTCTTGGGTCGATCCACGGTGTGTTCCTTGGCGCCATTTTCCTGATCGCAATGCCGCAGGCCATCGCGATCCTGAAGGACTATTTGCCGGCCGCCATCGAGCAGGCTGCGGGACTTCAGGGGCTAGTCTATGGCCTCGTATTGATCGCCTTCGTGCTTCTTGAGCCGATGGGTCTGTATGGCCGCTGGCTGAAGGTTCGAAACTATTTCGAGTTGCGCCCATTCGCTCGAAAAGGCATGTTCAAGCGCCAGAAGTCCTTCCAGAAATCGGAGCGACTGAAATGAGCACAAAAAGGGAAACAGGTGCCGCAAAGCCTGCGTTGGGCCCCCTGCTATCTGCCAGGCAATTACGCGTGCAATTTGGCGGAGTGCTTGCCGTTAACGACGTCAGTTTTGACGTCGAAGAAGGAGAGATATTTACCCTCATCGGCCCCAATGGAGCAGGCAAGACAACGGTCTTCAATCTGATCAGCCGTATATACAACTGTACTTCCGGCGTAATGGATTACCGGGGGCCTGAGGGACTGGTACGCTTGAACGAAAAACCACCACAAGAAATTGCAAGCCTGGGTATTACGCGCACCTTCCAAAACATCGAACTGTTCGAGCACGCTACGGTTCTACAGAACCTGCTCATCGGCCGCCACACGAAGCGAAAGACCGGGTTCTGGCAAGACCTGCTATTCACTAGGTCCGCGCGCGAGGCCGAGTACCGGACGCGGAATAAGGCCGAGGACGTGATCGAACTTCTGCATCTCGAGCATTACCGGGATGTCGTGGTGGCCGGTCTTCCATACGGCTTGCGCAAGGTTGTTGAGCTGGCGCGGGCCCTGTGCGCGGAGCCGAGGCTGCTGCTGTTAGACGAGCCATCGTCTGGCCTCAACGTTGAAGAAACCAATGACATGGCCTTCTGGATACAGGACATCCGAAACGAGTTAGGGGTCACGGTACTGATGGTGGAGCACGATATGTCGCTGGTATCCAAAGTTTCGGATCGGGTGATGGCGATGAACCAAGGCGAGGTTATTGCCACTGGCAGGCCCGGCGAAGTGAAAGCCGACCCAGGCGTAATCGAAGCCTACCTAGGTTCTATGGATGACCTTTCGTCATTGCGCAGGTCCGTCCAATGAATACTCCAACTTCCATCGTCGCAAATTCGCAAAGGCTTGTTCCCCCAGTACTGAAGCTCCAGAACATCGAGAGTGCCTATGGCCCGATCAAGGCCGTTCGCGGCGTCAGCCTGGAAGTTCGCCCCGGGGAGATAGCCGCGGTACTTGGTTCCAATGGCGCGGGCAAGACAACCATACTAAAAACCATCTCGGGCATCATCGATCCGGATAGAGGCTCAATACATTTCAAGGATCGTGACATTACTGCTGATGATCCATCCAGAATAGTTCAAATGGGTCTGAGCCACGTGCCCGAGGGGCGGGAAGTATTTCCGCTGCTGAGCGTGCGGGATAACCTGACCATGGGGGCCTTTACCCAAACAGCCACGGAGCAGATTGCTGAAGACATTGAGGCAGTCTTCGGATACTTCCCCGTTTTGCGCGAACGGGCTCAGCAAAATGCTGGGCTGCTGTCCGGTGGCCAGCAGCAGATGCTGGCGATTTCGCGTGCACTGATGGCTAAGCCAGATTTGATTCTGCTAGATGAGCCCAGCCTGGGTCTTTCGCCCAAACTCACCAGGGAAATATTCGAGATCGTGATACGCATCAACCGCGAGCGCGGTACGACCATTTTGTTGGTTGAGCAAAACGCGAATATGGCGCTTAACGCCGCTGACTATGGCTATGTGCTAGAGAACGGCCGCATCGTGACCGAAGGCAGTTGTGCAGACCTGCGCGAGAAAGAAGATATCAAGGAGTTCTACCTGGGAATGAACGCAGAGGGCGTACGTGCCGACCGTCGCTGGAAAAAGAAGAAGACATGGAGATAGACCGATGATCAAGCTATGGGACCTTCCCCTCCACACTTCTAGGCAAGAGATTGTCATGCCAGGTGAGACCATACCCGCGATATTCTGGAATGCGGTACAGCATCGTGGTCCTAATGTCTGGCTTCGGCAAAAGCATCATGGGATCTGGCGCAGTTGGACCTGGGCACAGACCGCAGAAGCAGTTAGCCAGATTGCCGGCGGGCTACTCAGCCTTGGTTTCGCCAAAGGCGAATGCGCATCCATTCTGGCCAATTCGGTCGTCGAGTGGGTATGGGCTGACTTAGCGATCCAGTCCAGTGGCGGCGTGTCCAATGGCATTTACACGACCGACGCTCCTTCGCAAGTGCAGCACCTTTGCGCGGACTCACGTACCGCCGTATTGTTCGTAGAAGATGACGAGCAATTGGACAAGATGTTCCAAGTGCGCCAAAGTCTTCCGGATCTAAGAAAAATCGTGGTGTTCCGCATGGTGGGCCTGCGTGAGCTTGAGGACATTGACGTGATCAGCCTAGACGACCTGCGCGCGTTGGGTCGCGAGTATCTTGCGCAGCATCCACAGGAACTAGAGCTGCGCGTTACCGAGTGCAAACCACAAGACCTAGCGACTTTGATCTACACCTCTGGAGCCGAAGGCAGACCCAAGGGAACTATGCATCTGCATGATGGACTGGTCTACACGGTGCGGGGCTACAACACGCTCATGACACAGGATGACAGCGATGAGAGAATGTGTTATCTGCCGCTGAGCCATGCCACCGAACGCCTGGGCAGTGTCTACTTTGCCTTGTATACGGGCACCAAGCTGAACTTTGCTGAAGACCAGGAAACCTTTGCCGAGAATGTTCGCGAGATATCCCCGACGATTTTTGCAGGTGTGCCACGGGTTTGGGAAAAGTACTATTCAGGTGTCATGATTCTGTTAAAGGATGCTGCGACGATGCAGCGAGCCAGCTATGTCTGGAGCATTGGTGTAGGCGCTGAAGTTGCAAGCCGGGTACTTGCCGGGATGTCGGTCGGTGGCTGGCTCAAACTCAAGTTCAGACTGGCTAGGTGGTTGTCCCTGGACAACGTCCGAAGGTTTATCGGCATACATCGCGCACGTTTACTTGTCACCGGTGCAGCATCGATTTCGCCAGACCTGGTGCGCTGGTACCTGGCACTAGGCATACCGATGCTCGAAGTCTGGGGAATGACTGAAACTGGCGGTTTCTCGACCGCTGCCCCCGCTGCGAAAATCCGGGTCGGATCCGTTGGTCTGGCGGCAAAGTTCAACGAGGTCAAGTTAGATACGTCCACAGGAGAGATCATGGTGCGCGGCAGAAACGTCTTTGCCGGCTACCTTAACCTTCCAGACATGACAGCGCAGGCATTGGGCGCAGATGGATGGTTTCGTTCGGGCGACATCGGTCAGGTGGATGCCGATGGCTACTACCGCATCACCCACCGGATGAAAGACATCATCATTACCGCTGGCGGCAAGAAGTTGGCTCCGAGCGAGATCGAGAACGAATTGAAGATTTCTCCCTATATCACCGACGCGGTGGTGATTGGTAACAATCGACCCTACCTGACCGCCATCATCCTGATTGAACAGGAGAATGTCGAAAAGTATGCTCAGGACCAGAGCGTTCCGTTTAGCAATTTCAGGAGCCTAACCATAGCTGCAGAGGTGCGGCAGTTGATAGAGGGTGAAATCGACCGAGTCAACAAGAAGTTCCTACGGCTGGAGCAGATCAAGGAGTTCTTCATCCTGGAAAACCAGTTAAACGCTGAAGACGAGGAACTCACACCCACCATGAAGCTAAAGCGCAACCTGGTGGAAAAGAAATACGCGTCGCAGATCGAGGCCATGTATCGTAAAGATTCATAGAGCTTGATTGCGGGCGTAGCGCGCGGCCAGGATCACGGCCAATTTACTTTGACATGCCATTGAAGTGCACATAAAAGGAGACATGAAATGAAATTTAGTCGAACTACTTTACTCGCCGTTACGGCCCTCGTGGCGACGCAGTCATTCGCCCAACCGCAGGGTGTCCGCAACGACGAAATTCTTCTGGGAAACACGACGGATTTATCTGGCCCAGTCGCCAGCTATGGTAAGCCCTACCGTAACGGGATGCAACTCGCAATCGACGAGATCAACCAACGGGGCGGGATACACGGCCGCAAGGTCAGGGTCATCTTCGAAGACTCGGCCTACGACCCGAAGAAGGCAGCACTTGCCGCTGAAAAACTAGTCAATCAAGACAAGATCTTCATGATGATTGGGGCTATGGGGACAGCGCACAACATCGCGTCCTGGCCGATTCAGTTCGAGAAGAATGTTATCAATTTCCTGCCACTTGCCGCGTCATCCCCGATGTACGAGCCGTTCCACCGACTGAAGTACGCAGTGCAAAGTACCTACTATGATCAGTTGAGTCGTGCAGTTCCGCAAATGGTAAAAGACAAGGGTTTAAAAAAACCGTGCATCATCTACCAAGATGACGACATGGGCTCGGAGATCAAAGCCGGGGGCGAAGCTGGCCTTAAGAGCCTAAATATGACCTTCACCGAGACAACGTCTTTCAAGCGCGGAGCCACTGACTTTTCTTCGCAAGTGTCGAAGATGAAGGCGGCGGGATGCGATCTGGTTATCATGGGGACCATCATTCGTGAAACCATTGGTACGATTAACGAGTCGCGCAAGCTCGGTTTCAACCCGGTTTTTCTAGCCACTGTCGCAGCTTATTCAGATCAGCTTCATGTGCTGGGTGGAAAGTCTATGGACGGACTTTATGCGACGATGACGATCCAGCACCCCTATATCGATGAGTCAGAACCCATTCGTGTTTGGGCGAACAAGTACAAGGCCCAATTCACTGCTGACCCGACGGCTTACTCAGTCTACGGCTATGTGGCGATGAATATTTTCGCTAATGCGGCACAGAAGGTGGGAAGAAACCTGACAACAGACACATTTATCTCGGTCATGGACACTTTCTCGATGCCTACAGATATTTTTGGTCACCCTCCCGTCACCTTCTCGCCGACCAAGCGGCTGGGGGCAGAGGCCTCGCGCCTGTCACAGATCCAGGATGGGAAATGGAAAGTGGTAGGACCTTACATTAGCGCTGAGCCGGCGACCAAAAAGTAACTGCTGCGGTGGCCTTGCCCCAAAAAACGTACTCAATAGCGAATTGAATCGCCCCAGGGAGATTCAATTCGCGTGAAAACGGCCTGCCACCTCAAGCGCTTAGCCCGGTTAGCATATAAAAAGCATAATTTAAGATCTGAACACTCTGTCATCACGTGCAACACCAAAAAGTTGGATACCAGGCCTGAAGGGTAATTGCATTGGCAATCCGCCCTCAACAGTTGCAACATCACCCACCACCAATTCGTTCTCCAATGTCGACTACAACAGAGTCATCGGGTACAGCCGCCACTCGGCAGCAATTCACATCGCTAACTGTCCCCGTAACAATCAAAAAAGTCCGCTGCATCCCGGTAGTACCTTGAGGCGCTGCGAAAAAAATTTAACCTTCACGCCAAAAACTACATCTAGAAAAATATAGACGAAGAGTGCTGGTAAATGACCAGCGCAAGCAGCGAGTTGTCTTTCCATTTCGTCAAGAGCTATATCTGTAACACTATCAAAATGTTTATTTGTTTTGTTGCAAATTTGTGCCATTTCAAATCTTTCATTTGGAAACGTGCTTGTCAATGTTTGCTATCGCGGCGTTTGTAAAACACAACTTCAACATTAATTGCGTGTGACAAATTTCAGTTAACGGTATTCCCCAAAATAAGTAGGCAAATACCGATATCAGAACTGGAGTAGGAGGGAAAAACCGTAGTAGATTTTCCCGATTCCTTTAAGTTATCGACTGTGTAACGTCCGGGCAATAACTCGACGAAATCACGGGGCAAAAACTCATCCAGAAGTCCTGAGCGCGACAAGTTGTTGCGCTAAAAGGAAGAAGCACCGCGCAAGGCGAAGCTTCTTTAGGTGGCTGCTCGACTTGGGCTCGAACCAGGGATCTACGTATTAACAAATAGCAACACCGCTGCTCCTGCATTCAACGGCAGCGAAAAGCGCTGACCGCTTCAATCGAACCTATCCCTGTTCTTGACACCAACGGAATGCCTACTATTCTGACACTGGTTCGATCCGAACGACGCATCTTTTCGGAGTGCAACTATGTTAGGGGCGATGGAGAACAAAACAATTGTTTGGCAGCAGTTTATTAAACGGCCGCCATCCTTTACTTCGGCCAGCATGAAACAGTAATCGGATCGAATTCCTCCGACCCTCGGCCAGCACTTCTGCTGCCCAACAGCCAATAATGAATGACGCTCGCTATCGATCCATCTACGCATTTAACCAACCGTTTGCTTTATTGATTCAAACATGCTATCGTGATTCTATTGACGCACCTATGCGGCAGTGAAAGCGACAACAGAACTCCCGGAGATGACATCAAGATGACAGAACAACAAGTTAGACGTCCCATTAAGGCCCTTGTCGAAAAAGTTTGCCTTGATGGACATGGTCGTGGCAGCCGCCTGGTAGCCGCATTTCTCCGCGATGCCGGCTTGGAAGCATGCTGAACTTGCACAATCCGGCCATGGCGACGGCAAGTGTCATTTCGACCAGAGTCATCGCCAGCGCGGGCATTCAAACCTCTTCTGAGCTGGGCTGATGGAGCGCGCAGAGGCGTACCTGCCAACGGGCTTTTTTGGAGGCTATCAGATGCCAGCAGATACGGTGGTGCTCTGCACCACACGCGAGTGCCGCAGCTCCCAGGGCCGATTTTTTCTCACAACATTTAGCGAATATGCGATTGAAACCATCAGGAGCTGCGCATGACTTCAAAAGAATCCACCCTACCCGTCTTCAAGGGTAGCCCGCGAAGCACCGTATCACCTCCGCTCCAACGAGCCAAGGAGTTAGGTATCCGGCAGGTGCTCGACGCCGACGGCGGCCTAGCAGGTGACCTACCCGACCCTGATCTTCCGAAAGAGACGCTGCAAAAAATCTACCGCACGATGGTGGAAGTCAGCGCCATAGACGCGCGTGGATGGAAGCTACAGCGTTCCGGACGCATCGATTTCTGGATTCCGTCGCGAGGCCAAGAAGCGTCGCACGTTGCCTCGACCATTGCAATGGACACATCCGACTGGATATTCATGGCCTCGCGCGAGCCAGGTTCGATGCTTGCGCGTGGTGCCAGCATGCTCCAGCTGTTTGCGCAGTTTTTCGGCCGTGCGGACGAACCCATGAAGGGCCGCCGGCTTCCATTGTTGCTGGGGGATCGTCGGCTCAACATCGTGCCCTGTATGACTATCGTCGGCGCCTATATTCCGCACGCTGCCGGCGCGGCTTGGGCGGCCAAAATCAAAGGCGACGACACACGCTTTATCGTTTACTTCGGCGACGGGGCAACCTCGCGCGGCGAGTTCCACAGCGCGATGAACTTCGCCGGAATCCATAAACCGCCCATCGTCTTTTTCTGTCAGAACAATGGCTGGGCGGTCTCGACACCCAATGATCGCCAGACCGCCGTCGACACTTTTGCCGAAAAAGGCAACGCCTACAAGGTCCGCAACTTGCGCGTCGACGGCAATGATCCGCTCGCAATTTACAGTGTCACGCGAAAGGCGCGTGATGAGGCGCGCGAACTTGGACCGACACTGATAGAAGCGGTAACCTATCGCCTTGGCCCGCACACATCGTCGGACAACCCCGACCTGTACCGCACGTCTAACGAAACCGACGAGTGGCGGCGCTGGGATCCGATTCCGCGCTTTCGGCGTTACCTGGAAGGTCGCGGCTTCTGGTCAGCCAGCGACGAGCAGCAGTTGCTCGAACAGTGCGAAAAGCAGATCGACGAGGCCGTTCAGGCTGCCGAAGCAATGCGCCAGACCGAGCCGGCAGAAATGTTCGATGACGTGTTCGAGACACCGACCAATTTGCTGCAGGATCAGCGCAAACAACTCGTTGCTGAACTTGGGGAGGAGCGCTGACATGGCTCAGATGACCGTACTCGAAGCTATCAACGCGGCCATGGTCCACGAGTTGCAGCACGATCCGCTGGTCGTTGTCCTCGGCGAGGACGTAGGGACTCAAGGAGGCATTTTCCGCACCACCGAAGGATTGCAGGAAAGGTTCGGAGTGAACCGCGTGATAGACACTCCACTTGACGAAAAAGGTATCGCCGCCCATGCAATCGGCATGGCCTTGTATGGGCTAAGACCGATTGTCGAGATCCAGTTCTCCGGCTTCATCCACGACGCTTTCGAACAATTCATGTTCTGTGCCAGCAAATACCGTTGGTTGACGGGCGGCATGTATACCGTGCCGCTGGTCGTGCGCGCGCCGTCCTTCGGAGGCATTCGCGGCGGCTTCTGGCATTCCCAGAGCCCCGAGTCCTACTTCATCCATGGCGGAGGCATGAAGGTTATTGCCCCAGCGACACCACAGGACGCTTACAGCATGTTGCTGGCGGCCATCCGCGATCCAGACCCGGTACTAGTGCTTGAACCAGTACCGCTTTACCGATCCTTGCGGGCCGAGGTATTGGACGACGGTATCGCGGCAGAGCTTGGCGTGGCGGAGGTGGTGCGCGAAGGATGTGATCTCACGCTCGTCACCTGGGGCCCATTGCGGCACGACTGCATGCGGGTGGCGCAAACGCTAATGGAAAAAAATGGATATGACATTGAGGTGATCGACCTACGCTCGCTGGTGCCTTATGACGAGGCGTGTATCGTGAACTCGGTCATGAAAACTGGCCGTCTTGTAATCGCCCATGAGGCGGCGACATCCGGTGGCTTCGGTGGGGAATTAGCTGCAGTCGTTCAACAGAAGGCATTCGGCTTTCTCCGTTGTCCTATCGAACGGGTCGCCCCACCCGATCTGCCTTATGGCTACGCTGGTGCGGACCAGTTTTACCGACCCAACGAGCGCCGGATCAGCGCGGCTGTGGTGCGAACTATGGAGTTTCTAGTATGAAATTCGAATTCAAGCTGCCGGACGTCGGCGAAGGTATCCACGAGGCCGAGCTCTTATCCTGGAGTATCAAACCCGGCGATCGAATCAAGGAAGGTCAGGATATTGCCGTTCTGAATACGGACAAGGTAACGGTTGACCTGCCGTCCCCGCGTTCTGGAACGGTCGTGTCGCTGCACGGCAAGCCAGGCGACATCATCACGGTGAGTAGTGTGCTGTTGGTCATCGACGTGGACGAGGCACAACCCCTAGCGCCGGGGTCACCCCTAGCGAAGACGCCTTTAATACCTGTAGACGAATCTAAGCTGCCAAACGCAGCCCGGGTGGCTGCTGGGCCCTCGGTGCGCCGGCTCGCGAGACAAAAGGATGTGAACCTCGAACGCCTTGTTGGCACGGGCCCACGGGGCCGCATCCTGAAGACCGACGTTGAAGCGGCGGCTGAATCTAGCGCTGTGACTTACAAAGCTGAACCGGCCCCCATTCCTGACCGGCCCGCACAAACGGACGCCGTCACGTCGCCAACTCGAACGCTGCGCCAGCGGCTGTCGGGTGCGCGGTTGGTGTCGGCACGAAACCTACACGATTCGGTGCAGCGCAGCGTCACCACGACGACCACGTTCGAGGTTACTGGCGATGGCCTTCGCAACTTAATAGCTTCACTTGTGCCGGAGGCGCAGGCGCGTCAACTGAAACTCTCGCCGCTGCATATCATCGCTAAATGCGTAGGCGCTGCGCTGATACGGCACGAGCGTTTCAATGCTACCGTGGACGAGGAATCCCAGGAAATCGTATTTCGGGAGGGCGTGGATCTCGGGATCGCAGTGGCGACACCGGACCGACTGCTGGTTCCTGTGGTGCGCAGTGTGGAGAAGCGCCTTTTATTCGACCTCGTAAGACAGATTGACGACTATTCGGAACGTGCTCGCCAAGGCCAGTTAAAGGTAGCGGAACTCAGTGGTGGAAGCTTCACGCTTTCAAGCACCGGTGGAATGGAGCGTGTCACAGTGCTGTCGACCCGTCCAATCATCAATCCACCGCAGACAGCTACGCTTTGGGTTTCACGGATCATCGACAGGCCCCGCGTGATCGACGGCCAGCTTTCGGCCGGACCGATGCTGTCATGCAGCCTGAGTTTCGACCATCGTTATGTCGATGGCGCCGAGGCGGTGCACTTCATCAATGATTTGGGCAGCTATCTTGAACACCCGGAACGCGCGCTCGGCTGAGCGATGGAGCCTACAGTGGAAATTACCAAGACGATTGCCGAATTGAAACAGCGATTCGGGCAGCGTGTTTCGACCGCCCCTGCGGTATTGGAACAGCACGGAAAGGATTGGACTTGGAACCCGGGTCACAATCCCAACGCGGTCGTTTTTCCTGAGTCCACCGAAGAAGTTGTCGAGATCGTACAGGTATGTGGCCGTTATGGCGCACCAATCATCGCCTTCGGTGCCGGAACATCGGTGGAGGGGCATTTCGCTGCTGTGCACGGCGGTGTAACGCTCGACCTGACCCGCATGAACCGTATCCTCGCAGTACACCAAGCGGACTTTGACGCCACCATGCAGGCCGGCGTAACTCGTGAACAGCTCAATCGGCATCTCCACGATACCGGTCTCTTCTTCCCAATCGACCCCGGCGCCGATGCCACGATGGGCGGCATGGCAGCGACGCGCGCGTCGGGAACCAATGCGGTGCGTTACGGCACCATGCGTGAGGCTGTATTGGGACTGACGGTAGTTCTGGCGGACGGACGCGTGGTGCGTACTGCGCGGCGCGCCCGTAAGTCGTCTTCTGGTTATGACCTGACGCGCCTGTTCGTGGGCTCAGAAGGCACCCTTGGGGTGAGTACTGAAGTTACGGTAAGACTGCACCCGAGACCCGAGACCATCATCGCAGGAGTCGCCTCGTTCCCAGATATAACCAAAGCCGTGAACACTGTTGTGGAAACAATACAGGCCGGCGTCCCAATCGCCCGCATTGAATTGCTCGACGAGGTTTTGATGGATGCGGTCAACAAGTTCTCGAAGCTGGCGTATGCAGTGGCGCCCACCTTGTTTCTGGAGATCCACGGCAGCCCTGGCGGTGCTGCCGAGCAGGCGCAGACACTGGCGTCCATCGCGAAGCACAACGGATCGCCCGACTTTCGCTGGACGGCCGACGAGGCCGAGCGCACCCGGATGTGGCAAGGCAGACGTGACGTGCCCTGGGCTTCGCTGGCCTTGCGGCCCGGATCAAAGATGCTCGCAACGGACGTATGCGTGCCGATCTCACGACTTGCCGACTGCATTGCCGAGACCAAGGCCGATCTCGCTGCGAGCAATATTCTCGCCACGCTGGTAGGTCACGTCGGTGACGGCAATTTCCACCTTGGCCTGATGATCGACCCAGAGAACCGCGTCGAGGTCGAGAATGCAGAAGCCTTCAGCGACCGGCTAGTGCGGCGCGCTCTGGACATGGACGGAACCTGCACCGGCGAACATGGAATTGGCCTGGGCAAGATGCGCTACATGGTTCCCGAGCATGGTGAAGCCGTCACTGTCATGCGTCAGATCAAACAGGCTCTCGACCCAGCCAATCTGATGAACCCCGGCAAGATGCTGCCGCAGCAATAGCGCGTTTGCGATCCGCGCAGCCTGCTGTCTTCCATCAACCTTTTTCAAAGTTCCATGAGCACCGATCACATTTTGATTCATCCGCGAATCCTGACCGACTACATCGCAGCGATCGCAACCGCCGCGGGTAGCCGAGCGAAGGAGGCGTCTCTGGTGGCAGGCAATCTGGTGCTGGCCAATCTCTGCGGCCATGATTCGCACGGCGTCGGTATGATGCCGTGGTATGTCAAGTACATCGTTGGCGGCGGATTGTTGGTCAACCAGCACGCGGCGGTGACGAGTGACGCCGGCGCCATGCTGATGCTCGATGGACAAAAGGGATATGGGCAAGTCATCGGCCACGAAGCGATGAAGCTGGGCATCACGCGGGCGCATCAGCAGGGCATGGCTCTGGTGGCGCTCAGGAACAGCCATCACCTGGGGCGGATCGGTCAATGGGCCGAGGATTGCGCCGATGCGGGCTTGGTGTCGGTCCATTTTGTCAACGCGCTGTTGTGGCCACTGGTGGCTCCGTTCGCCGGGTCAGACGCGCGTTTTGCCACCAATCCGTTTTGCGTGGGCGTGCCTCGCCAGCAAGCCGATCCGCTGATCCTTGACTTCGCGACATCCAAGCTCGCGCTTGGTAAGGTGCGCGTTGCCATGCAGTCGGAGCAACTGGTTTCTGCGGGCACGCTGATAGACAGTAGCGGCGCCCCCTCGACGGATCCGCGTGTGATGTTCGAGGCCGATGCCGCAGGCAAGCTTGGCGCGATGTTGCCATTCGGCGAGCACAAGGGCTACGGGATGGCCTTGATGTGCGAAATTCTCGGGGGTGCACTGACCGGCGGCGAGACCTTGCACGGGAATGGGCACTTAGACGGCATTTACAACAATATGCTATCGCTCATCATTGATCCCGCCCGCCTGGCAAACAACGGCTTTTATCGTGAGATGGAGGCCTTTATTGCGTGGGTCAAGCTGTCACCGGTCTCTCAATCACACGACAAGGTCAGGATTTGCGGGGAACCGGAGCTGGAAATGCGCATGAAGCGCTCCAGTGGCATTCCGATCGAGGTGAAAACGTGGAATGACCTCAGGGCATCTGCATTGCAGGTCGGTATGCGCAACGAAGACATTGTCAGGATTGAGGTACATGCGCATGCAGTCACGATGTAGGTTTTCGATGGAAATCTTGGTTTAAGAGACGATCACAACACTCGATTGCAACATGCTGACGAACCCCTTCGAATCATTTTTCTGGATCAATGCGTCCGAATTCGAGACGCACAATTACAGAGTTTTTCCGGTATAGCCCGGCACATGGAGACAGATCATTTACCTCACTTCAAGCTTCCTCCAACGCAGCGGATTTCCAAAATGCTCCGCCCCAGACAGGTTGATGTGGATCACACCTAACAGGTTTTTCTACACCGGCCTTCTCGGAGCTCCATCACTGCGAACTATGGGTAGTGTGGTCGTTTACGTGGCGGTCGAGGGCGATATCAGCGTCAGTATCGAGGGCGGCGAATGGCAGGCTGGCCAGCTTGCGGTGGTGCACCCCTATATCCAGCATCAGGTGCAGTCCCAGGCCCGGCTGATCAATGTGATCCTGCTCGAAGCAGAGACCGTCGATCTTGCCATGCTGCCCGAGCAATTACTTCGAAGCGGAATTTTCGACGCCCCTGCATTCGTCGACCGCATTCGCGCACGCAGACTGGAGTTGTGCGCCAAAGGCGACGACTTCGACTTAGTATCCTTGGACTTCGACAAGATGCTCTTCGGAAAGACACTCACGACCCGCTCAATCGATAGCCGTATCCTAGCGGTGATGGAAACGATCAAGCGTCATCCATCGACTCCCGCCAGCGCCGAAGAATGTGCAGAAATGGCACACTTGTCGGTTTCCCGTTTTCTGCATCTTTTCACCCAGGAGGTGGGGGTAGCGTTCCGCAGCTTCCGCACCTGGAAGCGTGCGCGCAATCTGTTGCATTATGTAAAAAGCGACTCGAACCTTGCCTCCATCGCTCTCGAGACCGGTTATGCCGACTCCACGCACCTGAGTCATTCCATCCGGCAGATCTTTGGCCTCAAGCCAAAGGACATCCTTGCAGGCTCGCGCCGTTTGGTCGTCCATGCCCATGCCTTGCATTCGCAGCGCAGCGCATTGCAACCGCCGGTGCGTTATTCAGTGTCCGTAAACCACGGCGATTACTACGGCCCCTAAGAAAACCTTCGACGAAGACCAACCGCTGGTGCCTGTGGCGCTGGGCCCGTTTCAGCCACCCGCGAGCCTGCCGCCGTCCGCCGTGAACACCGAACCATTCACGAACGACGCCCGGCTGCAGCTCAGCCAGACCACCAAGTCAGCGATTTCTTGCGGCGTCCCATATCTCCGCATCGGATTGCGCTGCGCCACCTCGTCTTGCGGGTGCACTTCGCCGATCAGAGGGGTGACCACATGCCCAGGACAGACAGCATTAACGCGAATGCCCTGATGTCCGTACTCGATGGCGGCGCTTTTCGTCAGGGCAATGACACCATGTTTGCTGGCCACGTAGGCCACAGCCCCATGTAACGCTGTCAATCCGGCGATGGAAGCAGTGTTAACGATCGAACTGCCACTGGCCAAGTGCGGTATCTGGTATTTGAGGCAGAGAAAGACACCGGTGAGATTAACGCACAGCATGCGATTCCAATCTTCAAGGGAAATGTCGCACAGTCGTATCTTGTGGTTGTTGGTTTCGAATGTGCCAATTCCGGCATTGTTGAAACAACAATCGATGCCGCCCAGGCCACTTTCTGCCGCTTCGACCATGCGGCGCACGTCGGACTCCGACGAAACATCAGCCCGATGCGCCATGGCCTGTCCGCCGGCAGCACGAATCTCGCCGGCCACGGCGTGCGCTTGCTCGCCATTTCTGTCCACAACACAGACCGACGCACCTTCTCGCGCGAACGCCAGGCACGTCGCCTTGCCGATACCGGAGGCGCCGCCGGTGATGAGTGCTTTTCTGCCTTGCAACAACGTCATATCCAATCCTTTTGCCATCTGCTTGTCAGGCTAATTTGATCACCATTTCGACCGAATGGGGTGGCTCGGTCCCTACACGGTCGCTGCGCAGGATGCTGGTGCTGAGATAGCAACCCTGGCAGCATTTCTGCGCCTGAATGCGCGTCCAAAATTGAGCTTGCCAACGATAAGGCTTTTCAAGCAGTATTACAAATTCAATATATTAGCCAGTAGATACAAGACTTGGGTCATGTAGCCACTTAGCATTGATTTAACGCAAAGCGTGAAGCTAGCGTATGTGTTAACAAAATTTGACAATCAGAGGTTCCCGGCCACCGAGCCAATCAGCAAAGGAAGCATCATGAAAATCCGCTTGTTTACTCACCAATTTATAGGTGCGGCACTGTTGTACTCATTCGCAATTTCGGGTGCCTTCGCGGCGCCAACGGGCAAGATCACGATCGCCATGCCATCGGAGCCCGCTACGCTCGACCCTGCCAAAGGGGGCACGCGCTACAACCACACCTTCAACGCGAACATGTTCGAGTCGCTCTACATACGCAATTCGCAATCCGACCTGGTGCCGGGACTTGCGGTCTCGCACACCGTCTCGTCTGACGGTCTGAGGTATACGTTCAAGTTGCGGCGCGGCGTAAAATTCCATGATGGTTCGCCACTCACGGCTGACGACATCAAGTTCAGCTTTGACCGGGCAATGAATCCGGACACAAAGAACCCCTTGAATGCCTATCTGAAGGCTATTGACAAGGTCGAGATTGAAAATCCGGACACACTCGCGATCAAGCTCAAGGAGCGCGACGCAATCCTACTGAAGAAGCTGGCGTTTGCGGGCTGGGTAGTGCCCCGCAAATACGTCGAATCTGTTGGCGAGCAGGGCTTCGCCAAGAATCCGATTGGCTCCGGTCCGTTCAAGTTCAAGTCCCGCTCAATCAACGAGTCGATCGAACTGGAGGCGAACGAGCAGCACTGGGCTACCGTACCGAAGGTCAAGTCATTGGTCTACCGCACCATACCGGAAGACGCCGTCCGGCTCGCCATGTTGCAGACCGGCGAGGTGGACATCGCAAGCGAAATGCCACCGCCGCTGTTGGAGCGCATCGATGCCATCAAAGGCATCAAGGCGCTGTCTCACCCAAGCGGCGCTGTCTACTGGTTACCCATCAATCTCAAGAATGCGGCGAGCGACAGCCCACTGCTGAATCCGAAGGTCCGCCAAGCGTTGAACTACGCCGTGGACAAGGAAGGCATCATCAACGGCGTATTGAAGGGCCAGGCCGTCGCAGTTGGCGGATCACTTGTCCCCTCGATCACTCCGACCGCCAAGGCCCTGAAGCCTTATCCCTATGACCCGGTGATGGCGAAGAAGTTGCTTGCGGAGGCGGGGTACCCCAATGGCATCAAGGTGGACATGTTCAGTTCCGTCGGTCGCTATACCCTGGATCAGGATATCTCGCTGGCGATCGCAAACAGCATGAAGGCCGCCGGCATCGACGTCAATCTCACGCTATGGGACTCGACCAAGTGGGTTCAGGGACTCATGAAAAAGACCTATCCGCTTAGCTACCAGGAGTTTGGCAATACGGTCTTCGACCCCGAGGGCCTGATGATCTTTGCCCTGCACACCAAGGCGTTCTGGTCCTTCTACAGCAATCCCCAGGTCGACAAGATGATCGACGAGTCCATGACGATCGCCGATCAGAAACAGCGGGATGCCCATTTCCTGAAAGTCGATAAGCTACTTCATGACGACGCATCGCACATATTTCTGTGGGAAAGCAAGATCGTTCTCGGCGTAAAGGACAAGCTGAAATGGAACCCGGCCGCTGGTGACACGTGGTTCAAGTTCTGGGACGCGTCTTGGGCGAATTAATGCCACGATGCTCGCCCCTGCAACAAGCGACCGCCGAGAACGGCCGGGGAACTCGTGACGTAAAGTTCGCGGGTTGAGCATGGTTAGCTACTTGGTCAAACGCTTCGCCCAGGCGCTGATTTCGTTGCTCGGGGTCTCGCTCATAGTGTTCGCGATCACGCACCTGATTGGCGACCCCGATGTGCTGCTTCTTCCGGCTGAGGCATCTCAGGAGGACCGCGCCGTCTATCGTCAAGCGCTGGGCCTGGACAAGCCGGCAATGCAGCAGTATCTGATTTTCCTTTCCAAAGCGGTAACCGGAGACTTCGGCGAGTCCTATCGCTTTCATACGCCGGTGCTCGATTTGGTGCTGGGTCGACTCCCGCCTACGATCGAGCTTGCGCTGGCGGCAATGACCTTCGCGATTATCTTTGGTGTCAGCTCCGGCATCATCTCGGCGGTTTGGCCCGGCAGATGGATTGACAGACTGGTGCAAGGCGCGGCCTTGTTGGGCATGGCAGCGCCCACGTTCTGGGTCGGCATCATGTTGATCCTGCTGTTCTCGGTGCAGTTCCAGATCTTCCCGATCGCTGGCCGCTCCGGATTCGCCTCGCTAATATTGCCAGCGATCACCCTGGGTTGGTATTCGACCGCCGTCATCTCTCGCATGACACGCTCGACGATGCTCGACGTACTGGACTCCGACTACATCAGAATGTCGATCCTCAAGGGGACGCCCAGACATGTGATCATTTTTAAGCATGGTATGAAGAACATACTCACCACCATGATCACAGTTGTATCACTGCAATTGATCGTCCTGCTCGCTGGCGCGGTCATCACAGAGACGATCTTCTCTTGGCCCGGCATCGGCCGTTTGCTGATCCAGTCGGCGGCAGGAGGCGACTACCCCGTCGTGCAGGGCATCACACTGATCAGTTCGGCGCTGTTCGTTCTCATTAATTTGGGCACGGATCTGCTGTACTTTGCCATCGACCCAAGAATTAGATCCTCCGAATAATGATTGACGCACCTTCCAGTCGCCTGAAACGTAAGAGACGATCGGCCGCGTTGTTGTGGGCCGGGCTTGTCGTCGTCGGCCTGTTCGTCATGCTCGGGGTCTTCGCGCCCTGGATCACGCCACACGACCCGGTGCAGCAGAACATCGCGAAAATGCTGCTGCCACCCTTCTGGGAAAAAGGCGGCTCTACGGCGCATTTGCTTGGAACTGCGGCACTTGGCCAAGACATTCTGAGCGGCATCATCTACGGCGCCCGAGTTTCTCTCTTGGTCGCTGTCTGCGCAGTGCTGCTGTCAGGTGCCTTCGGCGTCGCCGTAGGGCTTGTCGCCGGGTTCATGGGAGGCTGGGTCGACAGTTTGCTAATGCGGCTGACGGATATCCAGTTATCGATTCCGCTCATCCTTCTTGCAATCGCATTGATCGGCGCCCTGGGGCCTAGCCTGGTCAACATTATCTTCGTCATTGCGATCGCCAATTGGGTCGGTTACGCCAGGGTCGCCCGGGCCGAAGCGCTGAGCATTCGCGAGCGCGACTTCGTAAAATCGGCACGGGTCAGCGGAACGGGACTGGGTAAACTTCTGGCCGTTCATATCCTTCCCAACGTGCTCAATTCGGTCGTGGTCCTCGCCACACTGGATATCGGCAAGGTGATCATCTTCGAATCCGGACTCAGTTTTCTCGGGCTCGGGGTGCAACCACCGACCCCGTCCTGGGGAGCGATGCTGGCCGACGGACGCAAGTACATCAATATCGCCTACTGGTTGTCCACGTTTCCGGGGCTCGCCATCATGATCGTTGTCTTGGGCACCAACTTTCTGGGCGATTGGGCCCGAGAGCGGCTAGATCCAAAGTTTCTTGAATAGATCCCTCCAAATGCCAGACAATGAAGTCCTCTTGGAAGTTGAAGACCTAAAAACGCACTTCGACACGCGCCACGGCATAGTCAAGGCGGTCGACGGTGTCAGCTTCACACTGCAACGCGGCGAGAAGCTGGGAATTGTCGGAGAGTCGGGTTCCGGCAAAAGTGTCACCGCATTTTCATTGATGCGAGCATTGCCGGGTCTCACTGGAAAGACCGTTGCCGGGCGCGTACTCTTCGACGGGATCGATCTGCTGACGCTCCCACAAGAACAGATGCGTCGCATCCGGGGCGGACGCATTTCCATGATTTGCCAGAACCCCAATACCTCCCTCAACCCCCTCTTCACTGTCGGAGAGCAACTCAGGGAAACCGTGCGCTTCCACACTACCGGCAAGGTCGACTCCGCCGAACTGAATGAGCGAATGCTGCAGTCGCTGCGCGAGGTCCAACTGCCGTCGCCAGATGTGCTGGCCGGACGTTATCCGTTTCAGATGAGTGGCGGTATGAAACAGCGGGTGGCGATCGCGATGGCACTCATCTGCGGGCCCGACATTCTCGTGGCCGATGAGCCTACGACAGCGCTCGACGTAACGATCCAGGCGCAGATCCTCAGGTTGTTGCGGGAGGTACAAGAACGACACGGAACCTCGATCATCTTCATCACACACGATCTGGGCGTGGTGGCTCAACTGTGCGACACCGTCGCCGTGATGTATGCAGGTCGCGTGGTCGAATACAACGATATCCATTCCCTGTTTCGCCAACCTCGCCACCCCTATACCGCCGCACTCCTGAAGTCGAACCCGGTATTCGGCAGCCGGCAGTCCGTGCTCCACGCCATGCAGGGTCAACCGCCCGACCTCGTGGCGCTGCCCAAGGGTTGTGCTTTCGTCGCGCGTTGCCCACAAGCCCACGCACGATGCCGAGACGAGCCACCCCCCAAAGTGGCAATCGACAAAAAGCACTTTTTCGTCTGCTGGCTCAAGGACGGTGCAGGAGGCGCTCATGCTGCTTGAGGTCAAGAATCTCAGTAAGAACTATCGCGTCGCCAAAGGCGGCATGCTGCGTCGCACCGCCGACGTCCTCAAGGCCGTCGACGATGTCAGTTTTCAGATCGAAGCCGGCGAAACACTCGGTCTGGTTGGCGAGTCGGGTTCGGGGAAATCGACCATTGGCCAGATGCTGCTGCTACAGACGCCGCAGAGTGCGGGCACCATTCTTTTTGAGGGTGAATCCATGGCGGTTTTGCAGCGCAGCTTCCGCAAGAATCTCATGGGTAAGATTCAGGTGGTGTTCCAGGATCCTTATGACTCGCTGAATCCGAAAATGCGCGTAGCTGACATCGTTGCCGAACCATTGCGCAACCTGCGACGCAATAGCACACGGGAAGTCGACGAAATTGTGGCTAACGTCATCGAGAAGGTCGGCCTGCGACGGGAGGATCTGCGCAAGTTTCCGCATCAGTTCAGCGGTGGTCAGCGCCAGCGTATCGGAATTGCCAGAGCTATCTCAGTCAACCCGAAGTTCATCGTGCTCGACGAACCAGTTTCGGCACTCGACGTCTCGGTCCAGGCGCAGATCATCAATCTGCTGGTCGAAATCCAGCGCGAGTTCCAGATCGCCTATCTGTTCATTTCACACAACCTGGCAATCGTTGAGCACGTGGCCAACCGGGTTGCGGTGCTTTATCTCGGCAAAATCGTCGAGGTGCTCAACAGCCGCGATCTGAGTCTAAAGGCAGTACACCCTTACACCCGCGCACTGATCGACGCTATTCCGGTGCCGGACCCGATGGACGTGAAGGCTGACGCTGTGCTCAAGGGAGAAATTCCGAGTGCCATGCAACTTCCTCCCGGATGCCGCTTCAACAGCCGATGCGAACACGCTCAACAGCGCTGCTTCGACGAGGAGCCGCTACTGGACGACCTGGACGATGGGCACCAAGTGGCCTGCCATAGACATCTGTTCCTCAGGCAGGCCTGACACATGGGCTCGCAAATGCGTACGTTCGCCGATCGGGTGGCTATCGTCACCGGAGGTGCGAGCGGGTTGGGTCGCGCCATCGTGCGGGATCTGTCCAGCAAAGGCGCGTCTGTGGTCATCGCAGACCTGGACCTGGTGCAAGCAGTCCGCTTGCAGCGCGAGCTCGAGACCACCGGTGGCATGGCCCTGGCGGTGGCCGCAGACGTGTGCAGTGCTCCTGCTGTGGCCGCGATGGTTGAAGCCTGCGTCGACACATTTGGCAAGGTTGATTTCCTGGTCAACAACGCCGGGCTGATCGGGCCAACGAAACCGGTATGGGAGATTGCTGACGAGGAGATCGAACGCGTTTTCGCAGTCAACGTCCATGGGGTCTTTTCCTGTATGCGCAGTGTGGCACCCCGCATGATGGACCGCGGCAGCGGCGCAATTGTCACGATTGCCTCCGTCGCGGGCAAGGAAGGACCAAAGAACCTGTCCGCTTACGCAGCATCCAAAGCTGCCGTGATTGGCGCCACAAAATCCTGGGCCAAGGAGCTCGCCGCTTCCGGCGTACGTGTGAATTGCGTGACCCCGACCTTGGTCGAGGCGACCGGCATGCATGCACAACTGCAGGACTATGTCGGCTCCAATGCAGTCGGTCAGATTCCCTTGGGTCGTCTGGTGAGCCCAGATGAAGTGGCACGGCTCGTGGCGTTCCTGCTTTCCGATGAAGCGAGCTTCATCACCGGTGCATGCTATGACATCAGCGGAGGCCGGTCTAGCTACTGAAACCGGAAACGGTCTTCATGGCGGATCGGTGGATGGGTCGATAGAGCACCTCGTAGATAAGCGTTCGAGATAAATATGCGCCGCGCTTAGCACAATAGCCAGTTGACACAAGACCCTTCGCAACGACGTCCCTAGAATAAATTTTGAACGTGCAAAGGACCGGCTTCAGAAAGCGTTGCGCAGTTCTAACCAACCACTAATTAAGGAGCGCTCCATGATAAGAACCGTACTATCCACCTTGGTGATTGCTGTAACTCTCGGCGTTCCGGGAATTGTCAGCGCGCAGGGCAAGAAGCCATATGAAGAGATAAGAATTGGCGTCTCCCAGTCCTTAACTGGAGTGTTGTCGCCTTACGGCGTATCAGCCGTAGACGGCATCCAGCTGGGCGCGGATCTCATCAATGCGCAGGGTGGAATTAAAGGCATGATGATCAAGCTGATCATCGATGAGGAGGCATCTGACAAAAACAAGGCGCTGGCGAACGTGCAGAAGCATATCGACCGGGACGAGACCTTGGCCGAGTTGTCACCCACCGGTACCGGTCTGGCCGCGGCTACCGGCCCGATCGCAAACCGCTCCAAGATAGTGATCATCGGAACAGCTGCCGGCGGCGCTGCCTCAATGGCGACAGGATCCGGCCCCTATTCTTTCAGGGTCTCCTTGCCCGATACGGAAATCTATCCCGTCGAGGTCAAAATGATTGCCAAGGACATCGGCGCAAAAACTGCTGCCTTGCTGTACATCAATGACGATGGCTGGGGTGTCACGGTCGCGCCGGTCATGAAAAAGGCAATCGAGGATGCGGGTCTCCAACTGGTCGCCACCGAGAACTACAGCAAAACCACACTTGACTTCTCCGCCATCATTACCAAGCTGCAAGAGAAGAAGCCCGACATCATTGGTTTCCTGGGTGGCGCCGAAGATGGCCCGCAATTCCTGATCCAGGCCAAACAGCGTGGCTTCAAGTCGGTCTATATCGGTGGTAACCCATTCAACGACCCTGCGGTTGTGAAACGCGCTGGCGAAGCTGCAGAAGGGCTCATCGTTGGCACATCCTGGTTCCTGGGCAACGATTCCGCTAACAATAAACAGTTTATCGCCGACTTCCGCAAGAAGTACTCGAAGGACCCAAACCAGTTCAGCGCGCAAGGCTATTCAGGCATGATGGTGCTGGCCGATGCGATCAAGCGCGCCGGCATGACTGGCAAGCTGAAGGAAGACCGCGAGGCGATCAAAGATGCGATGACCGCCACGCAGAACTTTCCGACGCCCGTGGGATTGATCACGTTCGACGAGACCCGGACACCCAAGGCCAGTTCAGAATCTATCGTAGTGACGCAGGTCAAGAACGGCGCGTTCATAAAGTACAAAAAATAACATTCCCATGCCCTTGTCTCTAGGCCTCGCCGGAGCGCAACAGCGTTCCGGCTTGTCATAACGGATCGGATAAGTCAATGTTCTGGCAACAAGCGGTTAACGCTATCGCGTTGGGTGCCGTGTACGCAGTTTTTGCTGTCGGCTACACGCTCATTTTTGGTGTTCTGAAGGTCCTTAACCTGGCGCATGCAGCCATCTACATGGTGGGTGCGTTCCTGACGCTGTATTTCATCAACATCGGATTGCATCTGTCCGTCGCCCTTTTAGTGGCGATGGCGCTGTCCGGCGGGCTCGGCGCCATACTTTATTTACTGGTCTTCAAACCGATCGGCAAGCGCGAAGCCAGTTTGCAGGACAAGGAATTGCTGATGCTGATTGTCAGCCTGGCGGCATCGAGCATCATCATTAGCATCGTGCAGATGATCGTGGGCGTAGACGTGATGCGTTTTCCGCCCGGTACCTTTGTCGAGCGAATGATTCAGGTCGGGTCGCTGAGCATCAGCGTGCTACAAATGACGATCCTAGCGGTCAGTATTGTGCTGATGCTGCTGCTGCGATTTTTCACCCTCTTCACTCAGACCGGCCGCGCCATGCGGGCTGTCGCAGAGAGTGATCGAACGGCAGGCCTGCTTGGCATCAACGTGGAGCGGATCGTGATGCTGACCTTCTTTGTGTCGTCGGCGCTAGGCGCGGCGTCGGGCGTGCTGATCTCGTTGCAGACCAACAGTCTGTGGGTTCACATGGGTGGCATTGTCGAGCTCAAGGCGCTGTCCATCATCATCCTGGGAGGACTCGGCAGTATTTCCGGAGCATTCCTAGCCGCGATTCTGATCGGTTTCATAGACGTATTCAGCACGGCCTACATCAGTTCGCTTTGGAAGGACGCTATCATTTTTGGATTACTGTTCGTTACCCTAATCGTGCGTCCAACCGGGCTTTTGGGAACCACGCTGAACAGGAGGGTTTGACATGAACGCAATCATCGACTTCCTCTCATCCTACAGCCTGCTGCAATTCGCCATCGGTGTTTCGATCATCATGGCCATATCCATGTACGTCACCATGCGCGCCGGCGTTTTCTCTTTCGGGGGCAATGGATTCATGGCACTCGGTGCCTATGCTTCCGCGCTGCTGACCATTCATTACGATGCGCCCTTCATACCCTCGCTTCTAGCAGGTGGGACTTTCGCAGCACTGATTGCCGTCGTGGTTGGCTTCCCACTGCTGCGCCTGCGCGGCATCTTCTTTGGCATTGCAACGGTAGCTTTTGGCGAAGTCGTACGCACATTCTTGTCGAACTTCGAACTCACAGGCGGCGCGCTGGGCCTGTCTGGAATCGAGACACACACCACGCTTGGCCATATCGTGGGCTTCATCACATTCTTCATTCTTCTCATCAAGGCACTGGAACGATCCAAGTATGGATCAGCACTTTTCTCGATGCAGCAAGATGAGTTGGTGGCAGCATCGTGCGGCGTGAACATTGCACTTCTGCGCACGCTGATATTCGTCTTTAGCGCATTCATCGCAGGTGTTGGCGGCGGCCTGATGGCGCATTACAGCAATGCGATCAGTCCGGGCGACTTTGGTTTCGGTGTGTTGGTGCAGATCACAACGAACTCAGTTGTCGGTGGTTTTGGTGCGCTGCTTGGTCCTATACTAGGCGCCGTAGTCATGGGTCTTCTCGGGCAGGCGCTCACCTTCACGCAAAGCGCCCAGCCACTGATCATCGGCGTCATCGTGATGGTGATTATCCTGCTGCTACCCAAAGGGCTCATCGGGCTGCCAGGCCTGCGCACGCTAGTCAAAACGGCGCAGCCTCGCCGCTCGTCGGCGCAGCCAGTCGCAGGAACGCTTCTAACTGACATCGATATCGCAAGCCTGCGCCGCGATGACAACTTCACGCTCAATGTGAATAGCATCAGTAAGCGTTACGGCGGATTGCAAGCTGTCCAAGATGTATCCTTTTCCTGCAATGGGGGCGAGATACTCGGCATCATCGGCCCCAATGGTGCGGGCAAGACTACACTTTTGAACATGTTGACTGCGCTCGATCAACCCACGAGCGGCAGCATCATTTGCGGTGGTGTGGACTTCGCCAAAGTTCCACAACATGGGGTGGCCAGCGTGGGCTTGGCGCGCACCTTCCAAAACATCCGTCTGTTTACGACCTTCACCGTCGCCCAGAACGTGATGATGGGCCAATATTGGAACGAGCCCGGCGACCTGGGACGGGCAGTATTGTGGCGAGATCACTGGGAAACGCGCGAGCAGGAAAATATCCATCAGCTCCTTCGCATTGTCGGGCTCGAAGACAAGGCTGACCTGCTCGCTTCGCAGTTGTCCTACGGTGAGCAAAGAAGGGTCGAAATTGCCCGGGCGCTTGCTGCTCGGCCGCGCATCCTGCTCGTAGATGAACCGACAGCTGGTATGAACGCTATCGAAACTTCGGCCATCGCCGAGCTCCTCAAGCAGATCCGGTCGCAGGGCATTGGCGTTATCCTGGTGGCGCATGACCTCGACCTGATTGCAGAGGTATGCGATCGTGTCTTCGTGATGAATTTCGGCACTGTCATTGCCGAAGGAACACCACACGAAGTTCGCAAGACCAAACTGGTTATAGACGCCTATATTGGTGCGGATGTTGAAGAGGAGCCTGCCCTTGCTGCAACTTAAAGATGTGACCGTCCGCTACGGCGAAATCTGCGCGGTCGACCGCGTTTCGCTGCAGGTCAACCGCGGGGAAGCGGTCGCTTTGATCGGTGCCAACGGCGCTGGAAAAACCTCGATCCTCAATGCGATTAGCGGCCTGCACCAACCGGCATCCGGCGAGATCTTGCTCAATGACGCTGATATCAGCCGCCTCCCTTCCCACAAGATCGTCGACAGCGGACTGGTGCTGGTTCCCGAGGGGCGCGCGATACTAGGCACGCTCACCGTTCTGGAGAACTTGCAACTGGGAGCCTACCGGCGCAAGCCTGGCAAGGAAGTCGAAGATGACCTAGCGCACTGCTTTTCCTTGTTTCCACGGCTGCACGAGCGGCAAAAGCAAATGGCCGACAGCCTGAGCGGCGGCGAGCAGCAAATGCTTGCGATCGGGCGCGCACTGATGGCGCGACCTGCGATCATGCTGCTCGACGAGCCCTCGATGGGACTCGCACCAATCATAGTCAAAGAAGTATTCCAGACGCTCAAGAGGATCAGCGCAATGGGCACCACGATCCTGCTAGTTGAGCAGAATGCACGCATGGCGCTAACCGTAGCGTCCAGAGCCTACGTTCTTGAGCGGGGACGTATCACGTTGGAACAGGACAGTGCAGAGCTGTCACGCAATGAAATAGTGGCCAAGGCCTATTTGGGTGCTCTGCAATAGCTGCCGACCTATTTCCACACTTAGAACATCAACCCAACGCACCAGAATTCCACCATGCCAGACCTCGTCACCCTTCAGTATCCGAACGACGGCGTTGCCCTCGTGACGATGACTAATCCGCAGATCAATAACAACGGTTCCTGGAAAGGCATCGGCGCGCTCGCCGACGCCATGATCGAAGCGCGCGAGCAAGGAAAGGTTCGTGTCACTGTGCTTGCATCCGGCGTACCCGGTCATTGGTTTGAACATGCATGGCTGCAGGACCTTGCCAACACCATGGAGGGCCAACCGACCTCTGCACCTGGCGGAGCATTTCCACGGGTGTTCGATGAAATACGCCGGCCCGAGGTCGTGGTGATCGCCGCGATTTCGGGGGATTGTTCCGGCGGCGGAGCCGAGCTCGGGTGGGCCTGCGACTTTCGGATAGCCGAGGAGCAGGCCGCATTCGGGCAGCCCGAGATCCATATGGGCCTGACTACGGGCCGAGGCGGTACAAGTCGCCTAGCCCGCTTGATCGGACGCGCCGCCGCCGCCGAGATGGTCATGCTGGGACTGCCGCTGAATGCCCGGCGCATTCACGCCTTGGGTGGAGTGAATGCAGTGGTGCCCAGCGGCAAGGCAATCGAAGTTGCCCTGCAGTGGGCCAAAAAACTCGCTGAAAAGTCACCACAGGCGATGCGCACCCTCAAGCAGGTACTGCTCGACAGCGACGACATCCCCCTTACCGCCGCGCTCGAGAACGAGCAAAAAAAATTCCTGGACGTTGCACGCACGCCGCAGGCGATCGCACAGATGCGAGTGATCCAGGCCCGCCTAGACGCAGGAGAAAGCTTCCGAACCATCTATGGAGAACCTCGGGATGCGACGTGAACGGTACCAGAATCCGGCTCCATATACCCCATGGCGTAACCGAAACAATGTGTTGAACACCAATATTTGTATTCGCGAGCGATCGGGCTTTTGTCAGAACCGGGCACATTCCAATTGTCGATAACAGAGGATTTTTAACATGGCCATACTTATTACCGGAGGCTCCAAGGGAATTGGGCGAAGCATCGCAGAACGTTTCGCTGCACCCGGAGTCAAGGTGTTTATCAATTACTCCAGCGATGACGCAGCGGCGCAAGCCACAGCGCAAGCGGTGCGCGACCGTAAGGGTGAGCCAATCCTGCTCAAGCGCGATGTGGGCAGCAGCGAGGGTGCAGCCGCGCTGCTCGCCGACGTGGCGCGCCACACCGACCGACTCGATCAGCTGGTGCATGGCGCGGTCTACGCCTATTCCACTTCCTTGCTCGACGCCGATCCGGTCAAGTTCGAGCGTGCGGTCACGTTAAACGGTACGGCGCTCCTGTATTTGGTCCAGTCTGCCCTCCCCTTGCTGCGCGAGGGCAGCACGGTGTTTTTTCTCTCCAGCCGCGGCTCGAAGATGGCGATTCCCAATTACTCACCCATCGGCGCGCCCAAAGCCATGGCCGAGGCCTTGGTAAGGTATCTGGCGGTCGAACTGGCGCCCCGCGGGGTGCGCGCGCATGTGGTGTCGCCCAGCCTGGTGCTGACCGATGCACTGCGCAAGGTATTCAGCAATGCCGAAGAACGCGCAGCAGCAGCAGCAGCTGTAAATCCGATGGGACGCAACGCCACCGGTGAAGACGTGGCCGAAGCGATTTATTTCCTGGCCTCCCCCGCGGCAGCCATGATCAGCGGTCGCGAACTCGTGATCGACGGCGCCGCCTACATCAAGCCATGAACACGCTGAGCGCGCCCCCATCAACGGCGCGCAGCGGGCTGACCAGATTTTTTTTGATACCAGAGGAAGAACCCTATGAACCATTTCGCAAATGATGCTGCCGCAATCCAGTCACTCTATTCAAAATACTGCTTTGCGCTCGATGGAAACAACCCCGAGTTGCTGCTGGAGTGTTTCGCCCCCGGCGGGATCTTCCAGGTTGGCGAGCGCCAATTTCAGGGAGAGGAGCAACTGTCCATGGTCGCCCGTTCCGGTGAAGGCCGCCCGCGCCATCATTACACCAACCTGTGGGTGAAACAAGTAGAAGGCAACAGCGCCAAGGCTTCGGCCTATTTCTTCCTACTGGACCTCCCCGACGGGTCTTGCGCCGGATATGGTCACTATGATGATGATATGGTGTGCGACGCCAACCGCGTGTGGCGATTCCAGCATCGGTGCATCGACTTTCACTGGCAGTCGGAGAAATACAAGGCGCGTACCGCCTCGATCACGAAGAAGTGACCTGCAGCGGCCTTGCCCAGACCTGCCCGCGGCGACCAGCGCCAGCACCTGTGTGATCAACGGCGCCGACCCACCGCAAACATCGCATTGGCGCCAGAATGATCTACACCGAACAATACCTCGAGCTCCAACTCTATGGTATTTGAGGTGCATACAACCCGGCCCTTGCAGGAGAAGGCCACCAGAAGCTAATGTCCGCAGTAATTGCAGCGGGCGCGAGCAAAACCTGATCAAAGATGTCCAACTCTGGATACCTCTCGAATGCTTGACACTTTTAAGGCCTGGGTTTGTGGCCGTCGCACTGCCCGTCAAACCGCCCCGCACTGGCTAGCCCTAGCCAGGTCTCGTAATGCTAGGCCTCGGCTTGATAAAGTAGCGTGCGTTCAGGATGGCGCGGGTTCTAGAGCTTGGGCTTGGGTGTAATTGACATGAATATTGTGTATATGCACAGTATTCTGCAGCGCTTTTTTTACCGCAGAAAGCACAAAGCCCGGACCGTTGCAAGTTCGGGCTTTGCTCTACCTCATACGGCTGCGCTTAGCGCTTACTCGGCGGCAAGTCCGTGCAGCTACCATGCGCCACCTCCGCCGCCATGCCGATACTTTCGCCCAGCGTGGGGTGGGGGTGGATAGTCTTGCCGATGTCCACAGCGTCTGCGCCCATCTCAATCGCCAGAGCGATCTCGCCAATCATGTCACCCGCGTGTGTGCCTACCATGCCGCCGCCCAAGATCTTGCCGTGGCCGTGGGCCTCGGGTGAATCGTCAAACAGCAGTTTGGTCACGCCTTCGTCGCGGCCGTTGGCAATGGCGCGGCCCGAGGCGGTCCAAGGGAACAAGCCCTTTTTCACCTTGAGGCCTTGGGCTTTGGCTTGGTCTTCTGTGAGGCCAACCCACGCCACTTCGGGGTCGGTGTAGGCCACGCTGGGAATAACGCGTGCATTGAACGCAGCGGCTGCCAACTCTTTGTTGCCTTGCAGTTCGCCCGCAATCACCTCGGCCGCCACGTGCGCTTCGTGCACGGCCTTGTGCGCCAACATGGGCTGGCCCACGATGTCGCCGATGGCGAATATGTGCGGCACGTTGGTGCGCATTTGGATGTCGACGTTGATGAAGCCGCGCTCAGAAACAGCCACGCCGGCTTTTTCGGCGGCGAGTTTTTTGCCGTTGGGCGTGCGGCCCACGGCTTGCAACACGAGGTCATACACCTGCGGCGCGGGGGCTGTGCCGCCCTCTTCTGCCGGTGCAAACGTCACCTCTATGCCCTCAGGCAAAGCGCGTGCACCCACCGTCTTGGTCTTAAGCATGATGTTGTCAAAGCGCTTGGCGTTCATCTTTTGCCAGACTTTGACCAAGTCGCGGTCAGCGCCTTGCATGAGGCCGTCCATCATTTCCACCACGTCCAAGCGTGCGCCCAGGGTGCTGTAAACGGTGCCCATTTCTAGGCCGATGATGCCGCCGCCCAAAATGAGCATGCGCTTGGGCACTTCTTTGAGTTCCAAAGCGCCGGTGCTGTCGACCACGCGTGGATCGTTAGGCATGAAAGGCAAACGCACAGCTTGCGAGCCGGCAGCGATGATGGCCTTCTTGAAGGCGATCACTTTTTTGCTGCCGTTTTGTTCTTGGGCCGTACCAGTGGTCTCCGACACTTCGAGGTGGTTGGCACCCACGAATTGGCCCAAACCGCGCACGGTGGTGACCTTGCGCATCTTGGCCATGGCCGCCAAGCCGCCGGTGAGTTTGCCAATGACTTTTTCTTTGTGGCCGCGCAGCTTGTCAATGTTGACCACCGGCTTGCCGAAGTCGACACCGAGGTCAGCCATGTGGCTGACTTCGTCCATCACGGCCGCAACGTGCAACAGTGCTTTGGAGGGGATGCAACCCACGTTCAAACACACGCCGCCCAAGGTGGCATAGCGCTCGACGATGACGACGTTCAGCCCGAGGTCTGCTGCGCGGAACGCCGCCGAGTAACCGCCAGGGCCACCGCCCAACACGAGCACATCGCACTCGATGTCGGCCACCCCTGCATAGTTTTCGCCAAAGCTGGAGGCCGCAGGTGCGGAGGCTGCAGCCACGGGAACCGCTGCCGCTGGGGGTGCCGCAGGCGCAGGGGCCGGAGCAGGAGCGGGCGCAGAAGTGGCCGCAGTGCCCTCACCTTCAAGTACCAACACCACCGAGCCTTCT
>Ga0209442_1000084_pt1 | contig 52912 bp, 85 predicted proteins | sample LauGreSBDMM110DD_2_FD_187565 | JGI IMG/M metagenome (GOLD analysis project Ga0209442, IMG submission 187565) | Freshwater lake microbial communities from Lake Michigan, USA - Sp13.BD.MM110.DD (SPAdes) (version 2) | ecosystem: Environmental > Aquatic > Freshwater > Lake | place: Lake Michigan...
CTGGTGAATTGTTTAATGTTGGTTTTGAAGCAAAGAAGAACGATGCTGAGCTCAAGAACATACCATTAGGGAAATTAGTTTTATCAACAATAAATGTTTGTGCAACTGGATCCCAAGGATCATAATTGTCAGCAATCAATACATTATGTTTGTAATTTGTGGATGTAAATGTTCCTTTTGCACCAGATGGTGAAGATGAATAATCTATTGTTTGTGCAGTTGTTTGTAAACCTTCTGCGTAATAGATGCCTTCAGCATAAGTTGTTTCTGTTCCTGGATTGTTATTAATTCTATTGTCAATACGAAGTGTTCTTTGACCATTATGAAAAGAATTTTCAGGTAAATTAAATACACCATAAATTGAACCAGATTCATCTGTTTTGAATGAACCAATAGAATATATGTCATCAACTGCACAAGTAATTGCGGTTGATAATGTTATAGTTTTTGATGATCCATTGTATGAAGCAATATTTGCTGATTGTCCTGCGCCTGTACCAGCACAAACATAGAATGTATTTCCATTATAATACTGATTTGTACTGGAAGCTAAAGTGCTTATTTGTATTGATGTTGTATTTGCAACAGTATTAATTCTTCCACCAAAATGAGATGTGGTTGATAATGTACCTGATGCTGATGTGGATGTATATGATCCTGCCGCATTAAAGAAAGCATTCTGTATTGTTGCGTTACTTGTATATGTTCCAGAATATTGGTCAGCTGCAACATACAATCTAACACTATGTGTTCCAATATATGTGTTTATGAGTGATGAAGTAATCTGTACACCCATGATACGACCTGTAGGTGTAAATGATCCACTCGCAAAATAACCAATGATATCACCTTCTTTGAACATACCGGTAACACCAGTTAAATTAATTATGTTGGCTTTACGGACATAATTGTTTACATTTATACCATCAAAGTAATAATTTACCGATGCATTAAACAACATGTTTTTGCCCCGTGTGACAATTTGTTGTGGACGCATCCATGGTAATATGGAGATATCGGTAATATAACCGTTGTTTAACGCATATGCACCAACTTTGTCATATGCACCAAATGTATTTGTTTGAACCTGGTCAGCATATGTTTTTGTTTCAGTATAACCAATGTTTGTGGTACCATAACCATAACTTCCTTGAGGAACAAATGTATTTACAAACCGACCATGATTTTCTACATTAGTAGATGTACTATATGTAGTTCCTGGAATAGTTTTCCAATCACCATTAGTCATTTGGTTGATGTTATTACTTGCTTGGAAAACTTGCAGATTTGGGTCAACAACTAGTAAAGCTGGAGAATAATTGGTATCTACCCAATTATCTACGTTTGGTGATAATGAAACATAACCATCTCTTATAGAGAATGAGAATGGATTAACATTAACTGTTCTGGATGCAAATTTTTGTGAAATTACATTTGATGTTGTGTATGGTAGAGTAAAATAGTTTATGTCACCGTCTGTATTGATTTCATAACCTAATGAAATAGAAGAATCTATTTTACCCATGTTATAAGCCGTTGCAATAGATTTTAACGGATAGTTTTTCACATTTTGTGTGGCAGTCATTATACGGTCACGTTTATTAATTGTGGCCTTAAAGTCTGCGTTATATGTGTCTCCAGTAGCAAAACTAGAAAAATCATCAACAAGAATACCGTTTTTGAATCTATTCAAACCATATACATCTGATATTTGAAGTGATGTTGTTTTTTGTTCCAACAAATTCAATGATGTATAATACTCAATACCATTAATTCTATTTTCCAAGCCAGCAATGTCTTGCATTGTATATCGTTTGTGTTTAACTTTATCGATTGATAAATCAGCAATTGTTCCTGATGGAGCTTCAGTTGGAATATAACCTGTATATGGATTATGAGTTAAATTGGCAATTACCAAAGAACCATCTGGTTCGGAAGGAAACAATGGATTAATAGAAGGCGATCCTTCAATAATTTTAAAACTTCTGTCTTTGGTTAAAACTAATTTATCTTTTCTACCAAGATAGTATTCATAATTTGTTGTGAATGTTGTAAGGTCTGATGGAATAAAAATACCTGGTCTATTATCACCGATATTATTGTATTTAAATCCAAAAGTTGCCGTTACATTCGTTCGAGCAGGCCTAAAATCTAAAGAATCACGTAAATGATATGTTTTACCGTTTTTACTTACATAAGTTGGAATATTTGTATATGCTGATGGTAATGTTGAATTGATATAAGAACTCAAAGCAAAATAACCATCACCACCAGTATGTTGATAATAGTTGACTAACACAAGAATGTTACCTTGTGGTTGAGCTGCACCAGGAATTAAAGTAATTGATGCGTGGTCATAGTAACCGTCTCTTTGCCCATTATCAAAAGAATAACGATTTGTAACATCATAAGAAGAATTTGTCAACATAGCCAATGTTGGTGTAGTACCAACAGCTTTTGTATCAATAATTTTAACGATTGATTGAACATCAGACAAATATAAGGATTGTTTACTTCTAGGTGTAACCAATCCGGCTTGTTGAATGTATATGTGGCCAGTTGAAGTTAGTGATACATCATCAACAAAAGTATATGTTGCAACAGTAGTACCGTTTGTTTTAATTGTTGTTGTATTAGCAGTAATTAAATTTTTGAATTTTAAGAAATGACTTGAGTTATCAGCATTTGTGGCATATACTTTTTCTAATACAGTTGCTGTAAAGTCACCAGAAATGCTTGCTACTGGAATACTTAATGTAGCTGTTGCTCCAGCAATGTTTACTGTTCCACCTAAGTATGACCAAGGTATAGTTTGACCAATGGCCAGGTTTGAGGTACCAGCACTAGTGACAACAAATAACCAATTTTGTGTAATAGCATCAGAACTTAAGTTTCCATTACCTAAATGTGAAACAACACCGGCATAGTCATTACTTGAATATACAATAGTTTGTACCGCAGAACTTCCGGTAACGTTGAAGTTGACACCTGTAGTTAATTGTTGTGTGGTGTAAGATGCACTTGACAATGATGCAACATAAGGTGAACCTATAGTATATAATAATTCTGGTGCACCTGGATTTTGTAAAATAGTGTCACCAGTAGAAACACCACCAACACGACCTGATGCATTATTAATACTTGCATAAGCAGTGATTCCAAAAGTTGCGTTTGCTGATACAATAGTATCAATATCTTTGATATCAAAGTTCAATTCAAATACAGATGTTGCATCTGGTATGACTGTCCAGTTTTGATTAACGGTCGCAACTCTAGTTACACCATTATATGAAGTGATTGTACGGAAATCACCAGCACTTGTACCTTTTTTGATAGAAATATTTACACCAACATATGAAGTGTTAGATTGTGAATATGTACCAGGTAAAGTAATTGTACTTGCCGTAGCAGCAATCGCATTGGCTGTCAATACAGCATTTTGAATATCATGTACATATGCTTTATACACATATGTGTTTGCATTATTACTAGTTGTATTATAATCATAAATGAAATTTCGAATATAACCACTACCAACAACGGTAGAATTATATGTTGCGGTATTGGTACTATTGATGTTTGCTGTTGTGACACAATGTAGGTCAATTGTTTGACCTGTAGTTACACCAAAAAATGATCCAGTTGCGCCACCACGCACGGTGTCAACATAGAAATATGAACCGTAGTCAATGAACGCAGGTGTGTTATCCTGTGAACCTGTGGTCCTGGCACGATTAGATACCAAATCCACATTTTTAGAATTTTGAATTCGGTAACCATGAACATATGCCAAACCTTTACCAACCGATAATGTGTATATTTCTGTATTGGCATTTGCTCTTGGTGTTAATTTGTAATCTTCAACAACATAATCACCATTTGTTTCATAATCACGTTTCGCAAAATAATCATCGATAACATTATATACAGAACTTTCAACTAAATTTGAAACTACACCAGATTCAACACGAACTAATTCCACAAATTTATCATCATCACCTAATGAAATTGGACGTGTATCTAATTCTAATGATATAACATAACGGTCAGCTCCTGGTGCTTGATAGTTTGATGCACCAATTGCTGGATCCAATAAAGATGCGTCATTGATGTAATCGTAAATTGTTTCTGTGATTGTAAGACCAACACGTTTTGTTGGCGTATTACTATATTTGTCTAATATTGTGGTGGATGGAGAAATTTGTACAAAATTACCCAAAATGTAAAACACACCTTGTGCAATAGAAGCAACAGATGCGTAACCAGTTGCATCCGCAACAAGTGCTGTTGCTGCTAAATTAGATACAGTATCATATATTACATCACCGTTTTGAAAATGATTTCCTGATTTATAAGATAAAATCAATGTTGGTGGATCACCACCAGTTGAAGTTGCTACGGCAACCACCTGAGCGATAATTGTTCCTGTAGCATCTGAAACTAACAAACCATCAAAATCTGTTATATCAACAGCAGCACTATTGTATGTTGTTTGTATTTTTACATAATATACATTTAAGTTTGTTGTTACTTGTCCACCAGTGACTGGTGAATTTTGTTTGAAGATATTATCAGCAAACTTTGTAACTTGATCCTGCAGGATGGTTTGAGCCTGAGTTAATTCTCTGGCTTGAACCGCACGACCCGGTTTAAATAAAATACGATGAAAGTTTTTTGTTTGGTCAAAATCATCGTAATATGGATCAACGTTAAAATTCAGAGACATTTTTTTCCTTTTAGTAACCTAGTACTATTCTTATTTGTTCTATACCATCAGAACTTCTTTGTACACCAGTTCTATTTTCTAAGAAAGAAATATAACCTGAAAATGGAGAAAAGTCTGGAGTAGTATAAGACAATAAAGTTCTGTTAGTTCTTGAATCATTTCTAACAGGACTATTGTTCGTTGGCGTTCCTGTTGTATTTATCAGTCTTAAAACATTGGTTGCTGGATCAAAAGATAAAACTCTTGCAATAAAAGTTGCATTATCAATTGAATCTGTTGATCCTTGATAAATGATTTCATCTGGTGTATATACACCAAATCCAGGTGCAACTGTCAAATCTGTGCTTGTTTTATATATTGAACTGTTTGCTGGATAAGGACCAGCAGCTCCATCATTTTGTGCCTGTAACCATCTTTTTGCTGAAGTTGGATTAACAATTAAACCTATCTGGTGATAATCAATGTCAGTAGGTATTACACCACCTTCAGAACCATTAAATTCTGTCGTAAACATTACATGAGAACAACCCAAGTCAGAAACAGGATCAAATCCATGACCACCGATTGGTGATGTTGGTGAAAATGCCATTGCACCGGAACCTATAGAAGATACGATTGCAACATTAGCATAAGTGTAATTTGTTCCCGGATTTGTAACTATAACATCAGCTACAGAACCAAGACTTACATTTGCTACAGCAGCTGCACCCGTTCCATCACCAGTTATTGTGATAGAAATAATTGCGTTGGCTGGATCATATCCTGAACCAACACTTGTTATATTAATAACATCAATACTTCCACGACCAGCAGTATTATCAAATGTGTTTGGTGTATTGGTTCCGATACCAACAGGCATCCATGCCTTATCCATAAATTTAACTTTTAAACCAGTATCTATCGTATAGATATATTTCCATTTGTACTTGTCAGCACCTTGAAATATGTTATTTGTGTTATAAGTTCCAGGTTGAAAATATGGTTCTACTGTGGATGCATTCAGAACAGTATTATCATATTCATCTAAAGTTGTGTTATTCCACAAACATTTGAAAACTTGGTCGTATTTGTTTTTGACATAAAAGTTTCGAATTAGATAACCATTGCTATCTAATTCCACCATATTAACATCATCTTTATAATAATCATATACCACACCAGATTCCCAATCTATTCTCTGAATTACTGGTGATATTTCACTTGTGGTAAGTAATTTTGTCACAAACATATTCTTCATCACTTGTTTCATATACTTCTGGTCGGAAGTTGGAACAGGAGGATTGGCTTCGTCCGTCCAAGGATCAGCTTTAGCTAAGAAACAATAAGTTGTGCCAATTGGTATGTTATATCCCTGAATAACAAGTACCGGTGAAAGGTACTGTTGCTCGATAATAGCAACTTTAGCTGATGGTGGTATGATATTTTTATTTGCCATGATTTATTTATTATGATTTAGACACTTTTACAAATGTATTTGCAAGATCCGAATTAATATTAAAGAACCTCAAATGAGCAGAACTTGCTGCTGCAATGGTAAATGTGAGGGAATTAACTGTTGAATTCAAAGATGATACACCGTGTGTTATTGTACGGTTATTATTATCATCATTTATTAACCAAACTTCAACAGCTTTACCTGTAGTAAAATTGGAATGTGTTATTGTTAAGTCAGCGACTAAGTTTGCTTTAATCACGGTGTCTGTTGAATAATCAATTGCTAGTGTGGTTTGATTGCCAACCGGTATTCTTACTGTTGGATATATTTGAAGAAGTGCATTATTAGCTGTCGTAAATGCACCGTTAGCATATATTGCAGCTGAGTTTGCCACATAACTTGGTGTATTTGCCACTAGGAATGCAGCATTAGCTTGTATGAACGCACCATTAGCATAGATTGCCGCTGAGTTGGCTACATGAGTTGGTGTATTTGCCACTATGAATGCAGCATTAGCTTGTATGAACGCACCATTAGCATATCTACCAGAAACAACTGCTTTAGTATCTGCGATACCAGCGTTAATTATTCCTGTTGCAGCAGAATCAGCTGCTGTGTTGGCAAATGCACCTGCTGAGTTGGCTGCACCGAAGGCCGCATTCGCATATTGACCAGCAGAATTTGCTTTTCCAAAGGATGAATTGGCCGCAGTACCGGCAGAACCACTCGATGTATTTTGTGAAGTACCATCTGCAAAAACTACGTTGCGGTTAAATGTCAAAGCACTTGAACTCATTTTTGCAACTACAGCGTTGGCTGCACCGCCACCTGCAATGAATCGAATTTCTTTACCTGTTGTTACAGCACCAACAACCAAGTTTCCACCCCATGTATTACTTGTACTACCTTGTGTATAGATATAACCATCTAAACGATTAATCGAAGTGTCTAAGCTATTGGTTTCTGAACCAGGATTAAAATCTTTGTTTGCATATCCCATATCAATGAAATATGTTGTGTCGGTACCTGAATTTGCAGTAACAACAAAATCAGCAGAACCACCATCATCTGTATTAACCAAATTAGTCTGAATGTAAGAAGCAGAATTCAAAGAGAATTGAGCAATTGTGTCTGGTAAATCAACTATTCTTGCACCAACATTCAATACTTCATTGGAATACAAACCTTGTGCTAAAGTATGTGCTGTGAATTTACCTGTCACACCAGTTGGAATATCCACACCAACCAATAGTGTATTGGCTGTGTTGGAATTAATTGTTGTTAGCGCAGCTAAGTCTGAAATTTTTACTGTTGACATTGTTTATCCTATTATTAGAACTCTTTCATCTTCTGTTGTTATTAATCTACCATCTTCTGTTACCATTTCTGGAACATATTGTAAACCAACTGGTCCGTAAATTATTATATCTGCACCGTTTGCTGTAAATGTTCTGTTGACGGACAAATAAGAGTTTGCAGTTGCACTCAAATTACCTGTCAAGTAAATCTTACCACCAGTATAGTCTACATAATTAACTGTCTTACTTGTATTATTCCCAACAAGAACCTTATCACCAGCATATACAATATCTTTTAATGGATATGCAGTATTACTATACACACCATTATTAACAATATTATATGAATTTGTTATAGTAGTAATATTTATGACGTTGGAACCAGAGTTACCTGTTACTGTTGCCACATTTGCAAATGTCAACCAAACATTACTTGCAAGTGTAATTGTGTTTGCATTTGTGTTAACTGATAATACTTCCGAACGTATTGTCGGTCCATGTTGTGGAACAATTACTATTTCAGATGATGGTATTCCTGGCACATAACCGTATATGAAATCAGACAATTTAGCACCAAGTAGGTTGGTGAAATGTATAACATTATTACTTGGATTGTTAAAATCCGATAGTATTTCGAGACCAGATGCTGTATAACCTGTATAATACTCTAATGTTTTTCCTTGAAATAGAGCTTCCAGTCCACGATAATTAATACTATTATTGGATTTCATTACATTACGACCAATAAGATTTGTTCCTGATGGATGCAACAATTTCAATAATACATCTTTATATTTTGAAATTTCTTTTTCAACTGTAATTTGATATGTAAAGTTGTTATAAATTAAACTTTGTAATACATCAAATGAACTTGGTTGTCCCTGTGATGTTAGATATTGACCTTGACTTACAACCAATCCATTTAAAAATGACGCAGTACCTTTTGCATTACCGTCACCATAATTTTTATAACTTAGTGTATTGTAATTGATACCTTTGTTATCAATCTTTAATACTTTTGTTGAGTCAGGATTAGAATTGTAATTGAATACTCTTAAATTAAATGTTGATAAATCTGGTGTAACACCAACTGAAATATTTGTTATAGAATCAACAAATGCAATGTATGTCGCTGTATTTATGTTGTTGCCTTGATATATTAAATCACCAGATAATGGGAAATTACTGATTGATACATTTGAAACAACAATGTCTTGTACCTTCAAAGATACATTTGGTGTAGAAATATAATCTTCACCTGGATTTGTCAAGTTGATTGTTGTAACCGAACCCGCTCTGTCAACCACGACACCAACTTCTGCGCCTAAACCCAAAATACTAGGAATATAAAGACTTGCACCATTCGCTTGATTGTTGGCTGAATTAACTGTTAATGTTGGTAAATTATTAATGTTATAACCCATACCACCCAAAGGATAATCTACAGTTGGACCAGAAACATAACGAACTAATGTGATAGCACCATTAGCTGCAACTGTAATGACATTTGCTCTTGCGCCAACTCCAGGTCCACCGGAAAAAACAATCTTATCGTTTGCTACATATCCACTACCACCATTTAATATTTGTATAGGTGCCAGAATTCCTAAAGAATCTAAACTTTCATATGTTAAAATATCTGTTAAATATCTTGATTCTAAAGTAATACCTGGTATTTCACGAATACCTCCGCCACCATTAGTGACAGAAATAGATGAAACTGGAAATGTTGTAAAAGCACTAAATGTAAATGCATTTGCTAGTGTTGTATTAGCATTTGATGTTGCAATATTAGAAAAATTGTAATTGATATTATCAATTGTTATATTTTTCTTTAAACCTATTGTATCCGTAGGTATATAAGCAACGTTAGCAATCTTACGTGAATCTGGATCTACTGTGGCTACCTGCGCAGCTGCACCTGGAGCATTTGATATAGTAATAGTTGTGTTTGGTGTATATCGGTATCCATAACCACCATCGATTACGTTAATACTTTTGATAGAACCCGTTGTTATTTCTGATATTTCAGCGATTGCACCAACCACATCCGTATTTGATGTTAATCCATTATAAACAACAACAGGATCACCAACTTGATATAGTAAACCTCTATTATTAGGATCAATCTTAACTTGACTAATTTGACCTACAATTTTTGATCTTAGTGGTTGACCACCAAATAAAACATCTTGATTATAATTATCAACAACTCGTACAAATTCTCCAGATTGAAAAAGTCTTTCAATATTTGATATAAAAACTTCTGTTTTTGTTCCAGCAACTAAAGAATTTTCTACTGTTGCTATAGATTTTGTTGTTTCACCAAACAATCTTAGATTGTTGATGTTCAATAGATTCGGATCTAATGAATTTAATTTTAAACTTTTTGCAACATACCATGAACCAGCAGAAGCTTTTAATACAGCATCTTTAGTGTAAAATATTTCAATATCAGCATTATATAATAACCTAAAAAGAAACTGATAAGAAGCCGGTATACCTTTGGTTTGATATAATTCTTTGGCAATCTTTACTGCTTTGTTTCTATCAACTAGAATTTCTTGTGGAAAAAATGGTAAAAAATCATTTGTAAAATAATCTATAAATTCTTCAGTTGTTGTATCAATATCTTTATAATTTAAAAGATTTTTTGTTCTATCTGTTACCTCACCCTCTTGTTCCAACCACTCATAGTATGCTTCTAAAAACAATTTAAAATTGGCATAGTCAGGATTATCCCTGACAAATTCAGGTAGTTGAGATGATACTAATAAGGAGGTGTTATGACCGTCTAATATCATGATGATTTGGCTGTAACGTTAACCACAATTGCATTTGAATCAAATGGATCGATTGTAATAATTCTATTATATGTTGATGAAATGATTGTTGTGGTTGGAACAGATGATATTGTTAATTGTCCTAGTGGATTATCAATATCAATTGGATTAAAAGAATTTAATGTTACAATACCTAAAGTGTAATCGATTGTGCCAACATTTGCTTCAAAAACTGTTTTTGCATTTTGTGAATCATAATAATATGTTCTGAGTGTACCGTAACGACCTTCTAAACTTACTGTGGCTGCACCTAGTGATCCAGTTGTTGTTCCTTCTGCTGGTGTTATAGTAATAATAGCACTTGTATATCCGATACCTTTAGTTAATACATTAATTTTTTGGATTGAACCATCGCCGGTTATAATTGCTTGAGCGATTGCTCCAGTACCATCACCAGAAATAGTAACAGTTGGTGCGCTTTGGTAACCAAAACCCGGATTCAAAACGGAGATTGTTTCAACACCACCAGTTGATGACGGAACTTCTTCAACATAAACATTTGCAATTGATTGAGCAAAATTCAAAGGATTTCTATATGTTATAGAGGGTGTTGTGTTTACTCCACTTTGGAACATACCACGTTTTAATGATGAACCGTAATATAAGTTATATGTTGATGGAGTTGTTAAATTTGGTGTAAACTTTTTCTGTAACTGTAATGAAATTTCATTTGTGATTATTGACGTACTTACACTAGCAATTGCTTTACTAAAATCCGTGGCAGAAAAAGTTGAATTGAATGTGTTTAAATTGGTTGCAGCTAAATTACTAATTGTTGTTTTAACTGCATCTTTGATTTGTGATGCGGTTAAATTTGTTTTTCTAGGATCATAATACACATTTGCCGTCAATTGAATATATGTGTAATCTGGATCAACTATTGTTGGTTCCACAGTCATTATAGAAATCGGTCTAATAACGTCAGCAATCAATCTTTCCTTTTGTGTAGCAGAAAGAACATATGCACCAGAAGGTTTAACAGTAATAAATACTTGGCCGTAAACGGGTGGATCATTTTCTTGTCCACCCCAAACATTTACGGCATCAAAACTATATCCTAAGTTGTTTTGTTGTATAACTGTAATATAATCTTCTTTGGTAACAGCACGTTTTTGTGAAGAATATGATTTTGGTGCTTGATATTTAATAGAATCAATAGATTCACGTAATGAACCTTTTGTTGTTGGTGTTACAGGATATATTGTTGCATTTGAATAACCACCAAATGAAGACATTAATGCAAAATTGTTTGCACCATAAGAATCTGATCCTGATGTAGTAAGATATGAAATTAAAACAATATTTCCATCAGTAAGTTTTTTACCTAAAATTCCATCACCAAAAGAAATATCATATCCACCAGAAATATTTTCTTGTAAAAAATATACCAAAGATGATGAATCTAAAGTTAAGTATGTTTCGGATTTGTTATAAATTTCAATAGATGTATTTGATGATGATTTTTGCACCAATACTTGTATTGTTGTAGTATCGATGTTTTCCGCTGATAGAAAAAATACATATTTTGGATTGTTAGTTGAATTTACTGAAAATGATAGAGATGCTGGAATACCTTGTTTTAATATAACATTAGGAAATTCAGCTTGATTTGTAATTAAGTTTACGGTACTTGTATAAGAATCGGTTGTCACAAAGGTATAGTTGACACCATCAATTGCTTCTGACATAAAAGGTGTAAACTTTGGCAAGGTCAAGGTTGGATCCGAAACTGCATTCATTGTCAAATTAATTATTGCGGTTGGTGCCAATGCTGATTTTGGTACATAATTCATTAATTTGGCTTGAGATACAACAGAACTTCTTTGCAATGCAGTATCCAAAAACATTTCATTGGCAACCATATTTAAATAATATGCATTATATTGTGTATTATATGCAAGAACATCCAAAAGAACAGACAGAGCTGAACCTTCATAATTATAATCTTTTAATATGTCTTGAGACTGTAAATATGTTTTCAGATTGTTTTTAATTGTATTAAAATCCAAATCTGTCATTTGAATGTTTGAATTAGCACCAGCCATTTTATCTGTTTCTCTCTAAAAGAATTGTTGTTGTCGTTGGTTGTGTTGCATTTTCTATATAAAATGTTATTGTAACTTTGTATGCGTTTGCGTCTGTCATACCGTTTACAGTAACATTTTGTATATTTGCTCTAGGTTCATATGCTTTAATCAAATTTTTTATAAGGCCTTCCATTGTTACAGCAACAATTGGAGATATGTTTTCAAACAACAAACCAGTAATCTGAGAACCTAGGTCAGGATTAAAAAGACGGTCATAATTCTGAGTATTCAATAGATTTCTAATAGAACGTGTTACCGCTTGCACATCATAACTCAATGCAATATCAGCCGTCACAGGTTTCTTCGTGAAGGTGAAATCTATGTCGGAATATATTCGGTTTATGGTTGCCATCTTTTATTTATGAGTTTATCCTAGACTTCAATTTATCAGATCCAATGTAATTGTTGAATAGGTATGATTCCGTCTGTCCTATTGAAGAAAACTGATCCACTTTATTATAATCATCAATAACCGCACGTGAATTATTGAAAAAAGTAACATCAGAAGTTCTGCGGCCATTCATTAAATCAGCAATTGGTTGTAGATTACTTACCATTGTTGACACTTGAGATGGTGTCAGATTGGTAGTATATGAATATGTTGGTGCACCTGTGTCTGGATCTGTGCCCGCAGTTAAAACAATACTATTGGCAACCAAACCACGGTAGGTCTGAATTGTTGTATTTTGTGTAGATAGTGTGTTTGCAACTGTTAAACTAGTAAAATTACCCATCATAGGTGCATTATTTTGTATTCCGTCAGACTGAAAGGTGATATACATGAGTACCTTACTCGCAGACATTGCAGAAAAATAATGTGGTAGTGTTGCTGTACTTTCGTTTGGTTGTGTTATTCCTGAGATTCTATCTGTATGCAATAAAAAATTATTACTAGCAGCTCTCACATTGTTTGTGGCTGTAACTAGAGTGGTCATGTTAGACACACTAGTAACTCCAGTAATTGCAATTATAGAATTTGCAGTATTCCATATGCCTTGTGTTACATTTGCAACAGGATTGGAAAAATAACCACTTGTACTAGAGCTTGCCATATCTGCGGTTTGCCACGAATTTAACAATGGTGGCATCGTATTCATTGTTGCAATTGCTGTATTTGACAAACTTATGGTTATTGTGTTTGCTGAATCGTATCCTAGTCTACTAAAAATGCTCATAATATATCCTTAGACCATTGGTGTTAGTGGTGGACTTGTTGGAAAACCTTTATTTCCAATATGTGTATGCAAATTATAAATATTCTTGTTTATGGTATCAGTCATCATACCAGCTTTCATTATTTGAAAAGTACCTAACGGTGCGGCAACAACGGATGCAGAAGCAATAAATGACCCAGCACTTATACTACCAACACAAAGTATATTACCTGGTACTGCAATTGGCGCACCAATAGGTACACCAAGAGACAAACCGCCTAATGATGATACAAAACCCATCACACCGGCGCCAATACCACCAGTCGGACCTGTGTCTATACGACCAAATGAGAATATCTTGTCAGCTGCAACTTCTCCTTTAACCCTTAGTGTGCCATCAATAGCAACACCTCTTAGACCTGTAGTGATGTTTAATCTACCCAATGGTCCTGAACCTGCCTCTACATACATGTTGCCTTGTGAAGCAATAGTTGACATACCTTCCACCGTCTGAGTATAATTGCCTTTAATATGTTGTGTTACATTACCATCGATTGTTTCTGTTTTGTCACCAGTTACATGCATATTAATATCACCATAGACTGTAATGTTTAATTTACATGGTATATTTCCATCAGTACCTGGTTTTCCACCTTCCACACCAATAGAGATGTTGTGGTCACCAAGTGTAATAACATAACCATCACCCCAAATTTTATGCACCTCATCACCGTTAGGATGCATTTCTAGGAATGTGTTTGCACGATGTTGTAAACGAACTCTTTCACGGGTTTTGGTGTCATCCAGTTCGAATAGGTGACCCGAATCGGTTCTTGTTACTTTATTATATGGATATACCGGTTGGAAATCCGTGTTGGCTGCGGATTCCGGCTCATTCCATCCAAAATATCTATCTGGTTTGTTCATGCCCATTGCACCTTTGTTGGATCATAATGATTATCTGTTACTGTTGTCATCACATTTGCTGTGTTTGCAATCGTACTAATATATGTTGTGATTGTATTACTGTGGTCTAAAAGTGGGTCAGTAAAGACACCATTTAATGCATCTGGTATTGTAATTGAATTGACATCAGCTGTTAGGCCTGCAAGAATAGAATCTGCACCAGATTGAATCTGTGATGTAAGTGAATCTACTGTTGCACCCACTTGACCTGGCACAGCAGCAATAGCCGCACCAAACGCTTTTGCACCAGCCAAAAACCTTGCTATACAATCTTGTACGATAGCTAAAAATCTTGCTGGCAAACTTTGTAAGTATGTAATAATTTGATTAATATCTTGAACTAGATAATATACAGTTGACGCCATTGCAACATACTTGGCAATTTTTTCAATGTAATCGTTAATATCTTCAAGCTTAAATTTTAATGTGGCATAGATTGATGAAATTTGACCCGATGGATCCAGATTCATGGATGTAACGAGTGCTTTTAACGCAAATTTAATTCCATCATTCAATTTTTCAATTAAAAATCTAATGAAATTTGCTGCGTTATTTTTACCAGTTTTAATTGCATTTTGTATGGCAGTTATTGGATTTGTTAAACCAGCCAAACCAATATCAAATTTAAATTGATATCTGAAATCACAAACGTGAGCTAAATTTGCGTTTGTGAGGCCAACACCCGAACCTTTAACAATACCTCTTCCTAGTAATGGTGTATCTGGTTCTCCAATTTTCTTTTCTTCGATACCAGGCGGTAATACAGGTTTGGCCTTTTCTGCTTCGGTTGGTGCTGAGTTTGGAAATAAAGGTTGAGGAGAAAATCCAATTGATGTATCTGGTGCTGCTGCTTGAATTCCTGGTAAAATAGCAGCAATATATGGATTCTGTGTTGATTCACCATCTGCAAAATAACCAGTAACATAGGCACCGGCTTCAGGCACATTAAAACTACCTGCTGCATTTGGTCCAGTCATTAATGTACACCAAGGCAACGCAGCCGTAGGTAACGATATAAGGTCTTCAGTATGATGACCAAATATGCGGACCTTAACACGGCCTTGTTTTAATGGATCTTCGGTGTTTTCTACAACACCAATCCATGATTTACCAATAAAATTATTCATTTTTCGCTTCTGTTAAATTCTTACTACTACCAGAACTCAATGGTGTCTGATAACTTTCTTTTGCTAACTCCATAACTGTTTGGTATGCACCTTGTGATTGTAGCACATGACGAACAGCATTCACCAAATATTTACCTGAATAAAAAGGATCCAATTCTCTATTATTACCAGATGACGACAAAGTATATAAATTAAAATTAACAGTTATACCAGCAGTAATTCCTGGATCACCAGGAACAACAACTTTCAATAAAGTATAGTTTGCTAATGAAATTTGAGCCGTTCTATTTGGTATATAATTTTCAACATAAACGTCATTAACTACCGAATCTGGTCTTTCTTTTATATAAGGCACTCTGTATTGTTCTGAATTGCCTACTACAACTTTTACCACACTCTGTGGATTCTGTGTGTTTTTGAGTCCAAACCTATTAGTGTTATCAAGTGAAATACCATTGTTTTTACCATTCATTGGCTCAGAAGTGCCTTTATATATATCATAATTAAAATCCGTTATTTTAAATGACCGGGTCAATGGATCAACCGAAATTAATCTATTTGCATATGTACCTGAAGTAATATCATTTAATACATCAAAAGATTTAACAAATTCATAATCTATAACAGTTCTTGTTTTTTCTTCTATTGAAGCTTCAACATTTATTTGTTGAACCTTGTATGTATTGTATGGATCTTGTGCCATTAGACTTCTTAATGACCTAAAATGAAAACCATTTTTGTTTTCATAAAATATCATATCGGCACCAGCCAAATTTTGTGTAACTGGCCTTGCATAGGTAGACAACCAACTAATAGCTTCAAATGGTTTTAATGTATTGATGTTGAAATTGTAATTTCCTGTGGTCGGTTCAATATGAAGTCTTTTACTAATCTTTAAATCATTTTTCAATATTCTATTTACGGTTACACTTATTAACTCACCGTTTGGATTTGCACCTTTTTGGAGTTTTTTTGATTCAGATAACAACATTTCTTCAGAACAAAAATGTAGTGTTATTTCTTCCGATTTGTGGTTACCAGAAGGTATTCTATCACTTTTATATATTCTAAAACTTCTGGATATATTTGACGAAGCTGTTTTTGTTCTACCAAAATTCACTCTTAAAAATTCTTGTCCTAAAATTTGAAATTTTTGTAATAATCCTTGGCCATCTTGTAATATAACAAATCCCGAGGTAACAAAACTATATAAATCCTCAAAATAGGAAAGTTCAATCATCAGTTTTTTAACTGGTATTTCTTGACCTGTATTTGTTATAATTGTTAAATCATTTATACTTGCACTTTGTGCAGAATATAATAGATTGCCAGTATCTGTTGTATCAACCATTTTAACTCATCAATCGTTTAAGTTCCGATTCAAACTCATCTACATAAGATTTATTTAATAATTTAATATTTCTTTTAGATTCATTCAATTCATCTTCATATTCATAATATGAAACTGCACGTGAGAATACATTAACTGTAACGGCACCTGTAGGTAATGTATATGTATTGGTCTCCGATGACGTTAATTCAAGGAATTGATCCAAACCAATTGTAACTGTATTTCTTGTAATTGTTTGTGTATTGATGTCGGTTTGAATATCCGTTTTTTCAAAATGATGAACATCAGCATATATGTCAATATCTGTTGCATCATATTTTTTAATTAAATATTTTTCAAATACAGATGAAGACATTGGCCAATCCCATTGTGGATCAGTAATCTGATTGGTGAATAATACTATCCAATAACGATATGGATCATCATAATATTTGTGTGCAATAATTTCTGGTGTGTCACCTTCTTGTATATCGTATGTGTAATACAATACTGGATTTTTCAAAGCCTCTGGAATAACACTAGCACGTGCCATAATATTAGTTAATAGAATACCATTGGAGTTATTATCCGATGTTATTATTTTTGGTAACGTATTAAAATATTTCATATTAATAACCTTGTTCTATCTTATCTCTATCTACAAGGACAGTTTCTTTGAAGCTTAAATCCATTGTCATTTGAGTTGGTTGCCCGTCTTTATGTGATGACCAACCGTTTGGTGCATAATTTACTGTCACACTTTCCAAAACACAATCGGTTAATTTGTTGATATTTGGATTTACTGCGCCATCTTTCTTAAACGATAAATTAAAAACTCCAGGTGGTGTATAAAAGAAACCAGCAACACCTGTAACGATAGTTGGTGCAGCATAAGACCTAAACAGTTTCACTATTTGTTGAACCTTTGATGATTCATGTGCTGACCGTGGTGAAAATGTAAATGACATTTCAAATGTTCTAAAATTGATACCTTGAAATAAAACTTGTTCTTGTGGATTAAAAGCATAACCGAGTTTGTTTAATGCTAACTTAACTGCCTGATTATCCATTACACTATTTACAAAACTTGCAGGTTTACCTAAAAGACCAGGTAATGATGCAGCTGCACCTATTATAGATTCTTCACCATAAGATGTGGTGTAATTAAAACTTAAAGTTTCTGGCATATACAGAGAAACAGTTGCTCTTAAATCTTTTTTCATTTCCATAAATTGAGCAGCTGTTTGACCTGTACCTAAATCATTAAAGTTTTGTTCTAAATATGAAACTGTTTTTTCACCTGCGGCTATAATAGCTCCTTTGGCTTGATTAAGATAATCGGTTTGACCGCTAGCAATATTGTAGGCTCCAACAGCTGCCGAACCAACTCCTGAAGCAACTGCTCCAGCTCCCGTTGCAAGTGCTGATCCAACTACTGCCGTCACACCTCCTGCCGCTTCTAATGCATCGCCTTGGCTTTTTACTACATCTTTAACGGTGTTAAGAACCTTATTTTTAGCTACCTCTACTGATGCTGATTGTGGTTGATAAATATCAAAAACAATTGCATGACCTTTACCAGAAGAGTTTAAATCTGATGGATATTGTATTGCATCATAGTTATATTTCGACTTAAATAGTGACGCCAGGGGACCATTAGCAAAATCGGATTGCGCTTTTACTTGGTCACTTTGTAGGTCAGAACCATTTACGTCATTGTAACCAGCTTCAACAGAACTAAATGATCCATCTGGATTTTGAGTTTGTAATTGCATTGAATCTATCTTAAAAAAAGTTATATATATTATTTATGGCATATTCAGGAACGTTTAGACCCACAAATCCTCAGAAATACGTTGGGGACCACACAAAAATCATATACCGCTCTTCATGGGAATGCAGAGTGATGAATTGGCTTGACAAAAATCCAAGCATTTTGTCTTGGGCTTCAGAAGAGGTTATCATTCCTTACAAATCTCCAGTAGATGGCAAGTTTCACAGATATTTCCCTGATTTTGTGGTTAAATCACGTGCCAAAGATGGTTCTTTGAAAACTATGATGCTTGAAGTTAAACCAAAAAAACAAACACAACCACCAGTACAACAAAGACGAGTAACAAAACAATACATTACTGAAGTCACAACTTGGGGTGTTAATCAAGCCAAATGGAAAGCTGCAACAGAATACTGCCTTGACCGTGGTTGGCAGTTTATGTTGATAACAGAAGACCACCTAGGTCTGTAACTAAATAACCAATGACAATAAAACCATCAATACTTACATCATTATCCGAACAGAAGGCCTCTGCTGATTATCAAACAAACAGTAAAGAATCTTATAAATGGTTAATGACAAAGATAGCTGAATTGAGAAATCCAGGTCGTTTGGTTATTCCAATGACCAAAGAAAAACAAAGATTTACACGACCATCAGATAGACAAAAGTTTTTAATGGGTGGTCTATACTTCTTTGTATATGATCCAAAAACAAAAAATGATTTGCCATATTATGACAGGTTTCCATTAGTTATACCACTTAAACGAACACCTGATGGTTTTATAGGTTTAAATTTACATTACTTACCACTTAGATATAGGTTAATTTTTCTGAGAAAACTGTTACCATTCGCTATCTACAATGATGAAGATGAGATTAAGCGACTCCGAATCACGTATCCGATGTTGGATGCGTCATCCAAGTTCAAAGAATTCAAACCTTGTATCAAACAGTACCTGTACCCTCATATTAAGTCCAGGATTCTTGCGGTTGAACATAATGAATGGGATATTGCGGTATTCTTACCAATCCAACAATTCAAAAAGGCTCAACCTAGAGAAGTGTGGAAAGATTCAATAGAAGAAATAAGGAAGTCATAAATGGCAGGCTCGATTAGCGATTTTAAATCCAGTTTTAGGACAGATTTAGCAAGACCAAGTAGGTTTGATGTTCTCATTCCTATTCCTGTTATTTTGTTTGCATCACCTTACGTATCAAGTAGAAGTCTTACATATCGATGTGAAGCTGCAGTTTTACCAGGTCGTACATTTGAAACACACGAACAAAAAACATATGGACCAATTGAAAAGTTTCCACACCTAACGTCATACACAGATATTGACCTAACAATTTTAATGGATGATGATATGAAACAGAAATATGCATTTGATGCATGGCTGGATAGTATCAATTCACCAATTGACAATAATTATAGCTATAAAGATAGTTATTCAACAACAATTACAATCAATCAATATGATGTTACAAATAAAATGTCATACTCGGTTGATTTATATGAAGCATTTCCAACCTCCGTGAACCAATTGGATTTGGATTGGAGTAATGACGGTGTGCATAAACTGTCAGTTACATTTGCATATACTTATTGGAGAAACAATTCTCTATTTTGATTTAATTAAGGAGTTATTATGGCTTTACCAAAAATTGATGTACCAACATACGACATTACATTACCAGTTTCAAAGAAAGAGATTAGATATAGACCTTTCCTTGTAAAAGAACAAAGAAATCTATTGATGGCCATGGAATCAGATGATTCGTCATCTGTGCATACGGCAATCCGAGACATTCTTTATAATTGTACCTTGACAGAAGGTGTTGATATTGAGAAGTTACCTATTGTTGACGTTGAGTTCTATTTTATTAATCTGAGAGCCAAATCGGTTGGTGAAGTGGTTGATTCGAAATATCGTTGTAACAATATTGTAGAAGATAAAGAGTGTGGCAATTTAATGGATTCTAATATGAATCTGTTAGAGGTTAAGGTTGAGATGGATGAAAATGTTTCACCTGATATACAACTAACTGAAAAGTTGATGGTAAAAATGAAATACCCTGAGTTTGGTATTGTTAAAGATTCTATCAATATGGAAAATGATACTGATATCACCTTTAATATGTTGGCTCGTAGTATTGAACACATTTACGATGGTGAACAATTTTACTATGCACACGAAACACCAATTGAAGAATTGGTACAGTTCGTTGAAGGTATGAACCAAGAACAGTTTATGAAGATTGAAAACTTCTTTAATAACTTACCAAAGTTACAACAGAAGCTTGAGATGACCTGTTCTAAGTGTGCATTCCACCACGTTATTAATGTGGAGGGACTTGAAAGTTTTTTCGTATAACCTTTCGCCATGATAACCTGAAAAATTATTATAGAACTAATTTTTCATTGATGCAACATCATAAGTACAGTTTAACCGAACTTGACAATATGATGCCATGGGAAAGGGACATATATGTTGCAATGTTGATTCAGTATATTGAGGAAGAAAACCAAAAGATAAAAGAACGAATGAAAAAGTAAATGGCACAACCATCAGAAGAAACAAAAAAGTCGGCAGCAAGTATGGCGTTTGGTCGCCTTAGTAAACTTGCGCTCACAGGTGCCAAAAAAACAATTTCAACTGTTGGTAAATTGTTTACTAAGAAGCCAGATAACCTTGTTGATGAATCTTCACCACCGACCAAGATTATGGGTGAAATCTATAAGATGATGAAACTCATGGATTTAGATAGAAAACTAAATCAAGAAGCGGCCAACTCTCATATTGAAGAACAAAATCATATGAGAGATAAACGCAATAAAGAAATAATCAAGGCATTAACTACTCCTAAAATAAAAAAACCAAGAGTAGTAAAACCTAAAAAAATAAAAACACAGGAAACAGAGACAACACCTTTACCTCCTGTTAATAAAACTCCTGGTCAAACAACAACACAACCAGCCACACCGCCAACAAAACCGCCAGCTACACCTCCTAAGACTGAAGCACCTGCACCGGCAAAAACTACGGCACCTAAGACTGAAGCACCTGCGCCGGCAAAAACTATGCCACCTAAAACTGCTGAACCAGCCAAAGAAATTGCAGGACCACTAAAACCAACAGCGGCGCCTGCAAAGAAAACAACTGCACCAGTCACTCAAACAGCCGCACCAGCTATACAGACAACTTTACCATCCGCATCCACAACAACAAAAATCGTAGGTGGTACTGCGGCTGTTGTGGTTGGTAGTAATGCATTAGCTGCAACCAGTAATATTGCAGAAAGTATTGCCAAGTATGAAAGTAAAACATCTTCTCCTTTAAGAACTAAAAAAGGTAACATAAAAACAAAATGGAAAAATGATTCTGAGTACAATGCATATAATAAAGGTACAATTAATAACAAGATTGTTGGTGCTGATTTTGATGAAAAAAATGAATCTGTTATAAATTTTTCTGACATGACAATTGAAGAATATTTAAGAAGAGGAGATTTAAGAAATGATCCTGACAAAATATTTGCTGTTGGACGATATCAAATTATTCCAGATACGATGAAAGATATTGTTAAAAAATTAGAAATTGATCCAAAAAATACAAAATTAACTCCTGATGTACAAGATATGTTGTTTACAGAAGGATTAATAAAAAGAAAACGTCCAATTGTTAATGATTATATAAATGGAAAACCTGGTGTAACAAGAGATATGGCACTAATGGAACTTGCCAAAGAATTTGCTTCTATTGGTATACCATATGATTTGCCACAAAAGGGTTTAAAAAAAGGACAATCTTTTTATGAAGGTATAGGCGGAAATCAAGCTCATAATAAACCAGAAGATGTTGGTGCAGCCCTTGATGCAGATAGATTAAAAATTTTAGAAAAAAATAAATCAATACCTATTCCAAATAATAAAGGTGGTAAATTAGGTGCGGCTTCAGTTGAAGGACAAGATTTAAGAAAAGATATGAGTGCTCAACAAGAAAAAATGCAAGCACAACAAACCACCAACATACTAGCACAGGCATCAACTGAACCACAAGTTAACCTAACTAAACCAAAAGATAGCAACCCATTACTTGATAAGGTAAGAGCAGGATGATAGACAATAAATTAACATATCAACAAGCCAAGAGATTACGAGAACAATCTCTTTCTTCCGTTTTTGCTGACCAACTCATTATGGGTGAAGGTTATGGTTCAGGTATTGCCAAAACCATTTCATTAAAATTGCGGTCCAAGATAACAGGCATCAAACAAAAATTTGATCCACTTAATATTGCCAAGTTTTTAACTGGTGGTTCTCGTTTAGGTCCTGCCATTCTTGGTAAGATGTTAGGTCGTTCCAGAAGAGATATTGAATTCTTTACAGGTCGTGCGAGACCAGTAACAAGTAGAACTAAACAAATCGGTGCATTACCTAGCGGCGAAGATACTACAGGAATGTCAGCAATACTAAATGATGTATTAACATTCCTACAGAAGAGCCATGAAGATGATATGATACTGAGGGAGAAAGAAAACAATCTCAGAGAAGGTCAGATGCATGAGGAAGAGAAACGACACAAAGAACTATTAAAAGCTTTGAGTGTTAAAGGTGGTAAAAAAGGTACCGCCACAGTTGTAAATGCCAAAGCCGAAGGTGGTGGTATGGCAGGACTGTTGAATTCTATTACTGCAATGCTTGCTGACATTAAGGCAATGGCACAAAGTGCAATTGATGACCTGAAAAGTTTTAAGAATTTTTTAGGTGGTGCTAAAGGTCTGGCATGGCTCGCTGGATTTTTATTAAATCCTGTTGCATGGATTGCAGCTGCAATAGCAGCCTTGGTTGGTATCAATGCTTCTATAAAAGCAGATATTGAAAAAGACCCTTATGATCCAAAATATAAAAACCATCCATATGCCAAATTTTTACGTGGTGAAACAACAAACGTAAATGAAAAGAATGCTACTGCACAAAGAGCATCAAAAAAGGTTGGTACAGCACTATGGGGTGAAATACAACAGGCTGTAGATTCTTCGTTATCAGATGAAGAACTAAAACAAAGTTATGAAGCGGATAGACCGCAGCTGCTTGCTTGGTTAAAAGATAATCCACCTAGCACAATGTTTAAAATTGGTGAATCAGTTGTCAACAATAATGCTGGTGATACAAATGTTGATGTTGATAATAGTGTGAACAACGCAGAAACTTTAAAACTTCAACGCCAAAATGATATGGCGCCACCTCCGCCTGTTATACCACCGCCAGCCTCAGCACAGGTAACAACCAGAACAAACGAGAACCGTCAAGTGGAAATGGATGAACGGTTGAATCGTCTTACAAAGAGTACCGAACAAACCAGAACGGCATCAGGCAAACTTCTTAAGCCTGATGGTAAACCAAGATTCAAACCACCTATTATTGCTGTTCGTAATGTAGAACCAACATTCCGAAATGTTATATACAATTCAACAAGAATCGTTTAACCAATAAAAACCCCGCCGAAGCGGGGTTGCACTTGCATGGGAATCTTTATTCTTCAGCTAACTTAGAGAAGTAAGCCAAGTCCTCATCTTCCGAGATATCTGCTGTAACAAGCTTCTTAGGTGCAGCTTTCAGAGTCTCCACAGTAGTCTTAGGTACATCAGATACACCCAATACTCTATCCAAACGTGCCTTCAAGTCACTATATGATTTGAATTCTTTGTCAGCAGTCAACGCAGCAAGTGAGTGTTCTGCTTTCCAAATCTTTTCCAATTCCTCATCATCATCTAACAATGCAGATGCTGACATGAATTCTGATTTATCATAGTTCTGATAACCAGCGACTTTAGTAATCTTCAATTTGAAGTTAGCACCTTTCCACATATCAAATGGATTGATTGGTGTTTCATCTTCAAACGCAGGATTCATTGCCTCTGTAATCTTTTCGAAAATCTTGGCACCAAACTTGAACAATTTAACTTGTCCTTCATTTTCTGGATGCTTAGGATCACTTACGATATACACGTTAGCAATATAGTTTAGTTTACGCTTTTGTTTGCGTACAATGTCCTTATTGGCTTCGATACCTGAATTCCATAATGTTGAATTGTGTTCACATACTGGACATTGTTGACCTTTAGTAGTCAAACAATTATCGATTAACCAACCACCTGGACCCTGAAATCCATGACCAAAGATTTTAGCCCAAGGCAGACCATCATCACCATCAACTGCAGCTGCAGGTAGGAAACGAATTACTGCAAGGCCATTACCTGCTTTGTCCACTTCTGGACGCCAGTAGTTGTCTTTGTCGGATTTGCCACCTTCTGATGAGCTTGAGAGTTGCTCGATGGCTTTAGTGAGTTTGTCCAGATTGCCTGAACTCTTTTTCAATTTTGAGAAGTCTGTCATAATTTTACCTTTCTAGTATAACGGAATATAAACGGATTATCCACATGATTCATAATATAAACTTATTATAACACAAACCTAAGTCCATGTCAACCTTTATTTATCCATCAAATCATCTTATCCAACTTATTATAGAGATTTAAGCCACTTAAATTTATCTTGTAACTTAGTGGTATTAATGCCGCATAGTTTAAATCTTCTGGTTTAAAAGATTCACCAGGATTTTCTCCTTTCGACATTTCATATATGAATCTAAATTTTTCATTTTTCATCATTCGTTTGCAACTATTTTCTCCACGGAGTTTTGCAAAGTCCCAAAACGGTGTATCAAATTTAGAACCAGAATAATAGTGTAACATTATCATAGCTTCAACTTCTTCCAAAAGTTCCAAATATGTTGCGTTGTAATTCTCAATAGAATTTTCACCTGCCCATATATCATGGGCACCACGATTAATAAAATCCATGACCATGATTGATGTTGCTTCCATCGGTTCTAAGAAGAAAGAAGAATTGCCATTATATACAACTCTTTCTGTAAAGTTTTCTTTTCTGAAATAATTTTTGAAGTTGAATGTATTTGTAACATCACTAGGTATTAAATGTAATTCAGAAAATACGTTCTTAACATCTTCTTTGACTTCTTCTAATGTATTGATATTGTGGTTATACATGTAACCAATAGAACAACGATTTTTTAATGGTATACCAAAAATCCATCCATATGGTCTAGCCAATGCTAATGTATTATTGAAAGTTGGATAATCCCAATAACATTGTGTTACATGAACAGCATTGACTGAAATGTAATCAGACATATGGAATTCTTCATAATTGTCTGGTTTACCAGAACAATCCATAATATAATCTGAATCAATGTCTTGGTGTTTTACATTCTTATCAATAATTTTGATATCATTTTTTAGTTTATCTAAAATGAATTTCTGTAATTTACCTGCATTAAAATGATAACCAACAACAGGAGGATAAAATGGATGTATAAAATCTGAACCGCCCCAATTCCTCTTGTCTATGCCATGTTTAATCGTACCATCTACCTTTACTAGGTCATCAAAAGTAAAATGTAAATTGTGCCATAACACATTAGGCAACGATGGTGTTGAACCTTCACCCACTGGTTGTGGACTAATATTCGAATCATAATATAATTCAATATCACAATCTTTTCTCCACCTATTAAAATGTGCAGCTGCAAGAACACCAGCTGTGCCTGCGCCAATGATTGATATTTTCTTACGCATATTCTTTTAGTGTTTCTTTTAAAATAGATTTGAATTTATCTTTATCATAATTAATAAATGGTGCATACTTTACAAACTTATTTCTCATTGAAGGCCATACGATTGTGTCAGAAATCTTTTTGTCCCACATAGGAAAGAAATTCATAATATCATTTAAGATAACCAAAGTTTCTACAGCAATGGTGTTATGCATTACCTCTTTTAACAAAACTGGATATTGTCCATCTTTAACCACCAACATTTCATTTGGTGATTGTGTTTCATTAAGTAGACCTATTATATCCTGTTCAAAACGATATGTCAAGCTCTGAGTTCTTTTTTGCCACTTTTTATATGTTTCTTCACCTTCTAGGTTATTGATGTCACCAATCCAGTTGACATCTTTTTCTAGGAGGTTTGACACATAGAAGTTTTTTAAGTCTTCCAATCGGTACTTACGAGATAACTTATAGAAAGAGAATTTATCTTTTCTTGTGGAAAAATTATCGGTAGTAACATGGGACTTTCCGTGGTAACGAAAATAATCGTAAGAATCAGTGGTAAAATGAAGTTTAATCGCATTGAACATAGCAAAGGCCGAGAAGCCTGAACCTTCCTCAAAATTAAATAACATACATCAAATGGGTAGTCTAGCACTCTTTTTCAATAGATTGAGTTCTTGTGCTTCTTCCCGCAGTTTAGATTTTAAGGCAGCCGAAACCAATGTGGAGGCCACATCAATTTCCATGCCCGTTTTTTCACAATATCCAACGATAGCATCCATAATTGTAAGATTTAATTCTTCAGCCATTTCTGCTACCTTTATACTAAATTCACTTATTTCATTTTTTGTCGGCATTTTAACTTCTTGTATAGAATAGATGGTTTCCAATTTTAGCAACATACTTCAGTTTCCATGCCGGATTTACCGATGTATTATGATAGTACATTGAATTTGTTTTATGTATTATATCATGTAATACACCTTCTGTCAAGGCCTTTCTGGCAACAATCATACACTCTTCCCATGCATATTTGTTTCTGACAGGACCAACTTTTTCACCAACCCAACTGAATTGGTATGTTTGATTTACTTTCTGGTAAACAACTTCACAAACTGATTTTGGGAATTGTTTTGAATTAGCACGGTTCATAGTTACCTGTGCTACTGCTAATTTACCTTCAAAGGACTCACTTGCGGCTTCGTAATATAGATTCTTAGCCATGCATAGAATTTGTTGACCTAGTTCACCCGATACTTCTTGTACCTCTGTTACTGGTTGTTGATGACCAACTACCGGTATTAAAGCAAATAATGTAATGAGAATGAATTTCTTCATTAATTCTCCTTGTGTGTGTTAGGGGCCGAAGCCCCAACCCTCAGGTAGTTTTTCTACTGACCTTTACTTCAGGCGCAGTAACAATATTAGACACAAAACCATTCAAGGTTTGTGCCTTGTTGATAATGTCTGTTTCTGAGGGGATTGTTGGCAATCCTGGATGTTCAGGTGGTGTTTCACCTTTATTCCTTGCCGTTTCACATTGCATATGCCAAGTCTCTTGTATTCGATTGGTTTCTGCGTGATATACATCATATAACATATCTCTGGCCATTTTTAATAGTTCAAGACGGATTTCAAAGGGTGTCATGTTTGACATAGTTTTCTCCTTGTGTTGTGTAAAGTGTGTTGGTGGTTTATTTGAATGGGTTCCACCGAACCCATATTTTATTTAGGCTATTAGAAACCTACTGTGTATGCTACAGCAACAACTTTCTGATTGCTGTCGCCTTGAACACGGTCATACTTCACTGCAATAGCATCGTTCTTATTCAAAGCATAAGACACAGCATAACGCATCGTATGTGTTTGGTCGTTGTTTGCAGTGTCAACTGCTGAACGCCAGCGATACCCAACCTTAGCAGTCAAACCAGCACCGATTGGTGTAGTAAAACCTGGTTCTACTGAGTAGTAGTTAAAGTCGGCTGTATTGCTATATTTTTGACCAATAGCAGTACGAGCATACAATCCAACTGGACCTGATACTGTTGCGCCTGCTTCTAAGCGTGTGCTCAAAGCATTTGTGCCTTCAGTTTGTGCATTTGCAAAAGATACATCACCGGCAAATTTGCCGAAATCTTTCTTAACACCCAAAACATATTGTTGCTGTGCAGCTGCACCAGCGTTGTTGATACGTTGACCTTCAACAGTAACAGTATCACCAGCATATGCCGATACACTTAATGCAATCAAAGTTGCAATTGCTAATTTCTTCATTAAAACTCCTTTTTAAATTTAAAAACGGTTGATTATTCTGTTACGAGGAAATCAACCAAAACCCTAGTCAGCGTTTAGGCTGCCAATGCGAACTGTGAGTCGTTTGCGTTTACTTTGATTTAGTTTTTACACCTACTCTGGTGAGTTGTCCACTTCTATACTTGTTACCCTGTCGAAACTATGCAGCCCCATCAGAAACACACCCCATTAGAGCCCGTAAAACGGTTTCTTTTATCTAAGACATGTGCTTCTGGTGGAGCTGGGGGGATTCGCACCCCCGTCCAGAATACTTTTCTAGTTGCTTCATACAACAATTCAGTCACCCATCTTATTATAGTACCATATTAACCATACAATGATTAAAAAACAAGCTATTAATATGATGTAGTTGAAGTAGTCCATTATACTATATTTAGGTTTGTTTGTCAAGCCCTATTTTTTACCAAATCCAAAAGGACATTTTTTTGGTTTCCTGAACGATAAAGTTTTCATAAATGATTCCGCCATAACATATAATGTTTTTAATGGTAAATTTGGTATGATATTTTTAACACCAAAACAAGAACCCATAACATTTGTTAATTCTTCATTCATTGAAACTCTTTTCAATTCAACTTTAGAATCATCATTTGTTTTAAATTTTACATAAAAAAGAACATCACCTCTTTTTATTCTTATTTTTTTATTATCATCTTTTACTTCAAAACTAAAATCAATAGGTCTAATCCATTTGGATATATTATATGTTCCTGGAACCAACATAGTATTTGACACACTATCATTTATTTCCATAAAAGGATGAATTGATTCTAACATAATATCATCATTTGAATAAAACAAATAAACAGGTGGAATAGACATTGCAAAAGGACTCAAAGGACCAATATCATTAACTCTATTGACTATAAATTTAGTTCCAATTTTTTCAGGAAGGCCTTCTACATCAATTGAATTGTTTTTTCTATTTACAGAAATTGCAAAATCGAATGGTGATTTTATCACAAATGTATTTTTAACATAATCCTGAAATGCAGGACATTTTAGATGTAAACTACCTTTTCTGGTTTCTTGTATGTGTTTAAATAAACTTTCGGGTTCAAAAAATATAATTTGCAACTCATCAAAACCGTAATCTGGAATTGTCCAAAAAACTTTACTCATAATAAAATATACTTTCTTAATCTATGGGTCTATTGGATGACCATTAGAATCTATTGGTCCTAATGGTGCATCACCAAACATAACACCATCCATGGATTTTAAATATTCTTCCGTAATAACATCTGATGGAAAAACTTCTTTAAGTTTTTGTTCAGTTATTTGTACCATATGTCTTTCACCAGTTTCGTTATATAAATCGATATCTGATATTTCTTTTGGGTGATAAAATGTGTGTGGTACACGATTTGAATCCAAATATGTTATTTCCCATTGATTGTTTTTTAATATATATTTCATTATTAATTTTCTTATACGTACCACCAGAGAAATACAGCACCTTGAGTACCAGCAGTAGAAGCTATCCGAGCATTACTACCACCCCTATCGGCCTGTTTAGCGCCACCACCGGTACCGCCAGCACCATATATTGTACCTGAAGTGCTGGAGGCGTCTCCACTCTCAGTACCATAACTACCATAACCAATGATGCTGCCTATAGTTGTTGGTCCTACACTGATTGTGTAACCTCTTGCACCCACTCCACCAGCACCACCCCAGTCACCAAATACATTGTTTCGGCCTAGTCCGCCAGATGTTGAACCAAGAGCATTGCTACCTACAGATACACCTCCGGCACTACCAGGATTGCTACCTGGAGTTAATTCACCGCCGCCACCAGGTCCCGCTTGGCACACAACAGCACCATTTACAGAAACAGTAGTTGTGCCGCCACCTCCGCCATTTGTACCAGCACCGCCATATGCTCCATCTCTAGTATTGCCGCCACCACCGCCGCCGCCAATACTGTAATTAATAGTTTGTCCAGGTGTGACCGCTACATCTAAAGCATATGCAGCTGCACCTGATCCTCCGCCTGTTCCACCAATATAATAACCTGTCCATCTTGTACGTTGTGAACCACCACCGCCACCACCTCCGCCACCAATAGCAAGAATACTTATTTTTGGTCCTGATGTTTTAGGTAATGTAAATGATGAACCACTTGTTAAAATAGCACTAGTTGATGGTATTACGTATGATTTATTGTAACCATCACTCAAAGCAATTGTGGATAAATCTGTAGTTTTTTGAAAAATTGTCCGAACAATTGTATCATTGAGTGTGCGTAATGCAGTGCTAGCAGCAGGATTTATTTCTGTATTAACGTCTGCAAAACCAATTGCACCCGATGCCGGTAAAGTCATTTAATTTTCCTTATAAAACTTTATATACTCCAATAATGTATTTATGTGGTCTGCCGTTTTCTCTATAAAAAGCAATGGTTCTTCATTATCAACAGCCATAATAATGACGATTTGTTCGATTCCTTGACCAATTAGTTCTTCATACATGCAGGCATATGCCACACACTGTGCAAAATAATTGTCAATATCTTCTCTTTTTTTAATTCTTTTAGATGTTTTAAAGTCAATTACAGACAAAACATCATCAAATTCACCAATACAGTCAACTCGGCCTGCCATACCAAGGTTTACAGACCAAAGTGTACATTCTTGGTAATGAATGTTGTTGATTCGATTTAATAATGGTTTAAGTGGTAGAAACATGGCCTTTGCATCAGGCATAATTTCACCAACTGGTTCATTGTTTAGATATCGTTCACATAGTGTATGAACATTCGTACCACGGGATGATGCCTTCCGTGATATCTTATTTGCCTCTTCTTCACCAACTCTTTTGCGCCACGCTAAAATGGATGCCTTACCTTTTGCACCTATAACTGTGGTGACTGATGGTAATCTTGTGCCATCTGGTAGCTGATAGTATCTCTTACCATCAGGAAAGGTGGTTGCTTGTAGGTCTTGTAAATCTTTAGGTGGACAATAGTTGAACATAATGTATTCATGGTTAAATTTTTATTTAGTAGTCCATACCACGATACAAACTATCTCTATATCGTTCTATCTCTTTCAAATTTTTAGCATACTCCGCTAATTCTTGTTCCAAACGTTTCTTCTTCATCTGTTCGTAGTAAATACGAATACTGCGAGGCATCATTCTTTTTTTGCTCATTCATACTTCCTTTTTTCTTTGTTGAATTTTTCTTGGAAGTATTAGGTTTCACGGAGGCTTTTTTAACATGCACACTCCTTGTTGGTGGTAAAAATAAAGCTGGAACTTGTGCCATTACCATTCTCGCTGCATCTTGGTCTTATGACCACTCATAGTGTTTCCTGGAATGGTATCTTTCATACGTTGTATGACATACTTTTCAAAAGTGGAGTCTGCCTTACCAGTTCCTGGTGTGTCCATACGCATACCATCACCAAAACCAGGAAGACCAGTTGGTGAGTGATATCTTACTAGGTGAGGATTGTTGGTAACGAATTCATCATACTCAGCAAGGCGCATGGTATGTTCTTCGATTTGTTCGGTTTGTTTATTGTAAAAGTCGTATATCATATTGAATATTTATGCCTGAAACCATTGTGGAATTGGTCTATTTTTCCATTTAGCAAAACTTGCTTTTTCTTGTATATAGTATTTTCTGTAACTTTTTAACACATCATACTTACGACCAGAAATAGGATTATCAGATAACACTTTACAATCTGCTGGCATGGCAGGTGTTGGTGGAAAGAATGAACCTTTTGAAATATTTTTTGGTGTGTTTCTGATAAATGGTAAATATTTTTCACATGCATGGATTCTACCATAACGATAGGTATATTCTTTGAGAAGCATTTCAGTCATGTTGTATAACCACATATAGTTCTCATTATTTTCACGGCACCAGATTGCACTAGGATGATTTAGGTGTGTAGCTTTCATAAGATTTTGTTCACGGTCATCAAATAACCGATATCTTTTGATACGCCGACCATTCGTAGTCAAGTCGGTATATTCTTTACCATCAAGCACACGATGCGCTGTAGAAAGTAGTTGTATTTGCTCAATTGGCATTTTAACAACGTGTTTATCTAAGTGTTCTTGCACACATAAATCAATAGAATCATTTACATAAAAGATATTCATAGGAACAGGTGTTTAAAGAAAGCAAACAATAGGCCAAAAATTAATGTTGGTACTATTATACCCCAAATAAAGATGATTGGCAACCATAGAGGTAAAAATAGGATACAAATTATCCACTTTTTCACACCAATAACATCCTTATTAAACCAATAAAATCAATCGTAACCAACAACATATAATTGGCTAACATACCAAAAGACTTACGAGTATAAGCAGCCCAAGCATACAAGGCGCAACCAGTAATCCATACAGGATAAAGAGCCAAAAGGGGGGGATTTGGAACTGTAACTGCCATAGTAATACTGCAACCAATAGAAATAGCCCAAGCGAGCAACTCAATAACAAAACGAGAGCGATTACTATACCAATCATTTTTTATCCACTCAAAGCTTGGTTTCAGAGAATCCATCATCTTCATCTACAAATTCTAAAACACCATTGAAGTAGTAACCACAGCCACGCAAGAAGGTTTGAAATTCTTCAATTACTTCTGGTAAAAAGTGTGCATCAGTTTGCACAGTTGTAGTCCGACTGGCACCTATACCAGACTCTTGTATACATTTAAATTCAAATTTTGTCATAGTTTAGGAATTTCATATTCTGGTGTTGTAGATTTCTTGCCTTTTGCTTCTGATGTTACTTTAGGAAATCTAGCAGCAATATCTTCAGCACTTACAGGTTGAATTGCAAACTGTTTAAACTGTTCATATGAATCGGTTACTTTCATTGATGTTTTACCACCAACGGCAGCCGCATCAGGAAAAAACAAAGCGCAACCACCGGATGCCAATGGTGCAATTTCCATTACAGATTCCAAATTAATAATAACTGGACAATTTTTATCAATAGAATTGACTTCAATAAACAAACTCATACTAACTCCTTATTTTTTATCACAATCAGGCACCCGTACAAGATATACGGTTACATCATCGTTAGGTCGTACAAAAAAACATTCACCTTTGATTGACCAGGTCAGGTGATTTTGGATACCATCTTTAAAATCTTTTAGTACCGGATTTACTTTTGGTGGCATTGGAAAAAATAATACAACAACGACAATCACCACTATTATAGGTATCATCCACCAAGGAAATCCCTCAAATATATTAATAATATTTTTCCACATAATTAACCTCTTGTTACAACATCATAAAAAATATAAGCCACAAAACTCATGAATGCTGCCATACTAGAATAGAATAACATAGCAGTAACTCTTTCACCATAGTATTTTTTTTCAAGTGCAATCATATCACGCTGAGCACGTACCATCTCTGGTGCCTCACGTTCACCACCTAGCATCATAACAGTTTTCTTGGATTCTTCCAATCGTCTGCTTGCCGAAATGTAATGTATAATACTAATCATTAGTGTACCGCTTCAATAACCTTTGGTTTAAATGCTGGTATTTTTTCCAGCAATTTTCTAAAGTCATCACCAGAACCTGTAACATCATTGGCCAATACCAATCTAGCCGTCACAACTGAACTCAATGTTAATGGATCCAATCCATATTTGTTAATCATCATCAAAATAAAAGTATCTACTTCAAATGCTATATCTTCAATTTTATTGTCTGTCATATCAATCCCACAATCCTTCATAGTATTTACCAAACAAACGGAACCCATTAGTGATTCGTTTCTGTACTTCTCTCATGCCTTCATAATCACATTTGTATGTATCATTTGGACCCTTTTCAAAGGTAAACAATGTTGGTTTACCGTCAGCGTCCCATTCACATGCTACACTTTTCATATCATGTTCACCTGAACTGAATTTTTCTTCCCATGAATCATCAATCTTACATTCAAAAGCAAAAATCATTTCATTCAATACATAATCCCAACGAGCAAAGTGGTGCCCATCAACATCATATTCATCTTTAGCTGGTGAAGTCCAAGATTGTAATTCTATTGGTACATCTTCATCATCAACATGAGGTGAGCCATGTTTTTCTTTTTGTATTTTCTTCAACATAGGCAAAATGATATCAGCCAAGGTGTGATCCATTGACCATGTATCATAATAATCAATCTTCACATAACTAATTCGAGGATGAATAAAATCCATAACAGCCTGATATGCTTTAGAAAAAGGTTGCAAACGGTCTGCCCATTTTTCAATCAATGGTTCATCATAATCAATCTCACGCCAAAAGAATACTTTCTCCAGTATTATATACGGAGAAATCCAATGATGGCGGTAATTTGACTTATAAACTATCATTTTTAAACCTTTAACATTTCTTCTATTGTAATATTGGCCAATGGCATATATGATGATACATCATCTAATACAGTTTTTGCAACGTCACCTTCACGGCGTTGCATAATCTTTACACCAAAATCACAGTTGTTTGCTTTCTTAAATGCATTCACCATTTCTATTACAGAATGTCCCTTACCATGTCCTAGGTTTTCAATCAAAGAATTAGATGTTGGTGTATCAACAGCAAACTTAATTGCTAGACATACTTCAGTAACATGGAGATAATCTCTGATAGCAGAACCATCAGGCAACATATCATAATCAATACCATACAGATGAAATAAACCAGTCTCTTTGGCTTTCATTAGATTATACATTAGACCATCCACATTGGTTGGTTCATAACCATTAGTACCAATCACATTATAGAATCGGAATATTGTGCATTTCTTGTTATTCAATTTACAATACTGGCGAACTAATTGTTCAGATACAAATTTTGACATACCATATGGACTGGCAGGATCTGTGGCAGCACCAGTTGAAGCAAAGATAAAATGTTTATAACTAACTCGTTCCAACATATTTAAAGTACCAATGACATTGTTACGGTAATATTCCATTGGTGCCTGCATTGACATACCAACATTGACCAATCCAGCCAAATGAATGACTGTATCGTATTCACCATTAATTTCAGAGTTTTCTAAAATATTTTGGCCAATGAATTCATGGCACAATTGCTTGCGCCACATTTTATCAACACCAGTTAAATGGTAGTCATCTTCATATACAGCCAACAAGGCCGCCAGATGGCGACCAATGTAACCAGAACTACCCGTTATTAGAATTTTCTTCATCTTTAGTATATTCTATTTTATTAATATAAACTCGTTGTTGTTCTTTCGACCACTTTGAAAGATAATCATTATCTCTCAAAAACAACTCATGGTATTGTTCTAATGAAATCTCACGGGAATCAAAGATGTGTGTGCCAAGGTGTTCCTGTGAGAACTCTTTGAATTCAGTTTCACTTTCACGGCATACAACCTCATCAAGTGCATGAGATTCTTCTTTAGCTTCTACAACATAACGCATGCGAAATGAAGAGACAACATCAACAACAAATAATTTCTTTTCCATATTACACCTCAAAAAAACATAACTCAAATTGATCCGCACGGTCTTCATACGCATCATAACCTCTTGGATTACATAGAATACGAGTACCACCAATCATGTAATCAAACACTTCATGTGTGTGTCCGTGTGTCCATACTTTAATCTGTGGATGATCCAGAATAAATTCCGACAACTCAGAACTGTAAGCACCGTTTACCATAACATCTTTTTGATATTTTGGTTTGGTACTTAGTTTACTCGGAGCATGATGACCAATGACAACATATTTATTGCTGGCATTAGACTCAACAGTTGCCTTGATTGTATCCAACATTAGTTTGTGTTCAACAACCGATGCTTCTGGTGACCACTTACTTGGCAATTTTTGTTTACCTGTATATGGTTCATTGTTTTCATTAAACATCCAGATTTCTGTTTCTGTATTGGTACGGCTATCTTTGATGATACGATAATCATTCATGTAACCTTTGATACCAAACAATGTTTGTGGGTCTTCCTTGTTCATATCAGTCCACAATGTACCTGCAATAAAGGTAACATCTTCAATGACCATAGTCTGGCGTTCCATGATAAACACATTTTCCAAGTAACTCAGGCGTTCACGAATGATATCCAAACCTGTTGCAAAATCACCATGATAGTATTCATGGTTACCCATGATGTAGATAACATTAGGGAAACGCTCAGAACATTCTTGGAAGAATTTGTGATACTGTTCAGATTTATTTTTACCATTCACTATAAGACCGGTAGCATCACCAAGTTCATTCAAATCAACAGCAACAAGAATATCACCGGACAAGATTAATACTTCGGCATTCTCTGTATTTTGTAGAGAAATTGCGCCAAATTCTAAATGTAGGTCAGAGCAGAGAGCGATTTTCATAGTAGTATTATATCACAAACAGGTATACATGTCAAGTGGTTTGTTGTTTTTATACAACGATTACTTTTTGTCTAATTTAGGTTCTTGTTTAACTGGTTCTTCCAACATAACAGGTTCAAATGCTGCACGGTGATTAATCATCATCATAATACCTTGCCATATTCCATACAAAGGGAATGAAATGATTGCCAACAGTCCAACAGTAATCAAACCAAATAAGAATACTGTTTTAGTAAACAATACAAATACAATCTCAAGCATTAGATTCCAAAATCCTCTAGTGCCAATTGTGCCTTCTTCAGCAACAGCAGGCGTATCACTACGCACATGTTTAACAAATTCTTGTTCCTGAACTAACGATTGCTTGATAAAGATATCAACCAATCCACGATATAACTTTAACATCATAACTTCTCCTTAATGATATTTAATTTGGCGATTTTGCCGTTTATAACTAACATCTGACAATTTGGCTTCATTAACCAATTCTTTTTCTGCTGCTAGGCGTTCAGCCCATAGTTTCTCACACTTTGCTTTAGGGTAGTCAGCAACCACCACGCAATCTTCCATGAATGCCAATTTATCTTCATCAACAGGTTCAACCTTAGTTACCTCAATCTTGGTAGGTTCTTCTACCTTAGCAACAGTTGATGTTTCAATGAATAGAAATGCAACAGTCAACATAACTGCACCTGGAACAATAATGTGCCAATACATACCAAGTACAACTGCTACGATAACAAACAGCACACCAAGTAATAACATTGAATGTGTAATACCTACGCTCGAGAGAGCAGACATTGCGGGAGACATACTAATCCTTACTTAAAAGTTGCTTCATAAACATCACATTGCACAGCGACAGGCACAATGATAGTACCGTGATCCGTTGGTTGTGGTACTCTTTGTATGATTGGTTTCATACGAGCATTCACACACTCACGGGCTGCCATGATTACCTCGGTCCTATCCATTTGTTTTATCTTATCACCACCAGGCAACACGATAACAGATGGAATTTTAGATAGACCATGACAACCTGTCAACAGGAGTAATGGCAGAATTAAATACACGGGTTTCATAATATAATTACCTTTTGGTAAATTGTTTCAAAAGTTTTTTGGCATCGTCTAGGAATGGAACAGCATCAATAAATTCATAGTGTTGCTGAAGCACCTCTGCCTTTGCAATACGAATCAATTTCAATGCATAATCCAAATCTTCAGATGATGCCTGTTCCATCCATTCCTCAAATTCTTTTTCATCTCCGTGTAAGAAGAATTCAAGATTGTCACGGTCGAAATCATTCATTTGGTGGTCACAGTATTCTTGAATAAAAAACCAGTCAATAGGTTAATACCCCATGCCTGTATCCATTCAATTTGATTAATGCCTGCAACAGCACCAACTAAGCAACTGTTCCAAAGAATCATTACTGGCCAACTCAACAAGAAGCTGAGTAGAATAACAATGCCGAGTAAACCTACAATTGGTGCAATTTTTTCCATATTATGCCGTTACTGTTTCTGTAGGAGCAACAGTTGTTTTCTCTGTAGAAACAGTTTGCTTGCCAACATAACGGCCGTTAGCATCAAACTCGGTGTGGTTAACCAATTGATATGCTTTGACCTTACGACCTTCTTTGAGAACTTTCACGATACCACCGTCTTTACGGATATTGTAAATGTTTGTTGATAACCGATACAGAACCGATTCTTGGTCTGTGCCAGCAAATACAGATTTGATTTCATCTGGAGATACTGGTTTGCCTGAAAGCAAGGTTACTGTGATTTTTTCATGGCGATTTGGTTTGCCTTTACGAATTGTGTTTGACATATAATGTCCTTTCAAAATTTAATAATAAAATACCAACATATGGATTATAACACAAATATGGCATGTTGGCAACCATACCTGTGTAGGATTTTAGAACGGGTCATCCGTTGTTGCTGGTGCTTGTTGTGGAGATTCCACTTTATCATCCACTTTAGAATACAAATCCAAGAATGCTGTCTTGGTCTCAGTATCAAAGCGAGACACACAAAGTTCAATTGCTTTCATTTTATCACCAAAGATTTTGAATGCCTGTGCAATATGAACCAATCGGCGTGTAGAGATAATCTCATCAACAGCACCTTGTTCAAACGATTTACGAACCACATCAGCCCATTGGCATAGGTTCTCAACAAACTCAGCATCGGCAATCAATGGTGTAAGAATCTTTTTCTCTGTCTTGGCATCAGGATATTCCTGTTCAACGGTGACAGGGAATCTTTCTAAGAAAGCATCATCAAGTATTTGTGATAGATAACGGCCTTCTTCTGAACCTTTGCCTTTAGTGTTTGCAGTTGCAATCACATTGAAACCATTCTTTGGATGAACCAACTCACCAGATTTCTTATTGAAGTGTGGTTTGCCTTCTAAGATACCTTGTAGACACATTAGTTTATTAGAACCACGGTCAACTTCGTCAATCAATAGAATGGCGCCACGCTTCATTGCAATAATAACAGGACCATCACGATTGACCACATTACCATTGATAAGAGTAGGACCACCAAGTAAGTCAGTTTCGTCCGTTTCGATAGACACGTTGACACGGATACACTCCCGCTTAAGTTCAGCGCAGACTTGCTCCACCATGAGGGTTTTCCCGTTACCAGATAGACCTGTGATAAAAACAGGATAAAATTGAGCAGACTTAATAATATTATTAAGGTCTTTAAAGAAGCCAAAAGGAACATAATCGGGATATTTTAAAGGGATTGAAACATCTGAATCATCAATCAACTTTGGTTGTTTGAAGGACAGCACTTGTGCAGATAAGGCCATTTCTAATTCAGGCTCATCTTGTTTAACTACTGGCTTGGTGCCAATATCAGGTAATTGGTATTGGCCACGACCTGAACGATATTCAGATTTGGTTACAAACCAAAATGGAAAGGACATATCTTCTTCACGTGCAACATGCTGAATGTTATCACGGCTCAATACTGAACCTACACCATACAAACGCTCTGCTGCTTTAACGAAAGCAACTTGATTTTTATTTAAACTCATAATATATCCTTAATTAGTATCAATCATCACACGGTCAAACTGTATCACACCATCTTCTTTGCCTGTTGCAAAATCAACTGGGAAATTCATAACAGCACCAAAACTTTTTATATCATCAAAGGTATCACCTCTGCGGATATCTTCTAATCTAATACAACCAATACCACCAGAATCAACTGAATGGTCAGTCCACATATTTGATTCATATCGACCATCACCATATTTGGTATTGTATGTTACGAATCGGCGGCCATCTTTCAATGTGAATTCACCTTCATTACATCCATGGTCACTTCTGCCTTCAAATAGTAAACCACACACTTCGTCCCATTCTTCATCGGTCATTACATAACATAAGTCACCGACATAGTATTTGCCTGCTGGCATCATAACAAAATTCCTTTCATTTGTATGTCAATTATAACATAACCTAGAGTGGTTGGCAAGTATCACTTTAGTTCTCAATTCCAAAATGTGTTTTGATGATTTTAATTTTACCATCCAACAGTTCCAATCCATCCACACCACCGAGATAACTTGGTGCCCATGCCTCATGGTGTTGCGTAGGTTTTACAACCTCAATACATTCCTTGATAACCAACTCGGTGAATTTCTCCACATTAAATTTACCGTTAATCATAAATTGTTTGTTGTCGTACACTTGGTGCCACGCACCACATTGTAGAGCCAATTCTTTAATTCGTTTGTTCATATCTTGGGTCCTGTAAATATGTAAGTGCTGAATCCACCAGTACCCAGCACACATGCTATTTTCTCATCAAACTGAATCAATGTCCATGTTTTGGTGTCATCATTCACAAACAGACTATACTTTGACATTGGGGCATCAGATTCTATACCCATCCATATGGGTTTTTCTTTGTAATCACTACCACTTAGTCCTTTTAGCATTATCTCTGTGCTAATACATCCTATAGTTTTTTGCAGGTTAACAGTTTGTGCGGCCACAAATCCAAATATGAGTGCAAGTATGATTAATATGTATTTCATTCCGCATAAACCAGACTTCTGGCTTCCAATTTAGTTACAGGACATATAAAGTACATAATATCACGACCTTGTATGTCCTCTTCGACATTACAAAATTCAATATCTTCCGTACTATGCTCTTCAGAACACTCAGTACAAATCACAATGAAACCTCTATTCATATCCGAAATGCTTTAATAACAATTGGTTAATATCAACAAAATCTCCACATCCATTATCTATTGCAACATCAACACATTCCCTCACAATCAACTCAGCGAACCGTTCCATAAACTTTGTCTGCTCTTCCCAAGAATCACTTTGAGTTGTTTTAGCAGCCTCTTCCCAAAGTTGTTTAATTTGTTCGTTCATTTCTCTTTCTCATTGCGTATAATGCTGCCGTCTTTGTGCAACTTCAAGTTGAGATTGTATTGTTTATTAGCGTGGTTGATTTTATCCATACGACCTGCTTTGAAACCTTTATGAAAGTGTTTTTTATACATACCGCCGTGTTGGTCGTGCCAGTGGTTAATTGCTGTTGCTCGTTTCAGCGTGGCACCGTCAGCAAGGCTTACTCCCTTGACATGACCATCATCATGCGCCATCTTGGCAATTTCTGGATTGAATTCTTCATCTAATGAGGACTCCTCCACACCTTCCGATTTGATATAGTTTATAAATGTTTTCATAGCGTTCTCCTTTGTTTATATGTTGTGTTAACACTTCTATATTTATTCCTCAACTCCAAAATGTTTTTTGATAATCTTACGATACTTGGTTTGAAATAACATTTCCTCTGGTGTATACTGATTACCTAATTGCATGCGCAGGCATTCATGCATACACTCCAACACAATCAACTCGGCGAACTTTTCGTGGTCAAAATTCATATAAGCAGTATGATTACTGCCTCTATCATCGAAGCCAGCCTGTTCAGCAAGTTCTCGAATTTGCTCATTCATTTTTTAACTCCATACATCATCATCATTGCATCCAATACACAATCGTCAATTGGATTGTGTTTAGTGATATGATTTCTTGAATCGAAACCTGGATAATCTACATCAACATAACCATTGGTTGTATTGTATAGAAAATCCACAGCAGTTCTTACATCACGCCATCTGGCATATGGCCAAATTGGTTCTAATTCTAATTGTTCTTCAATGTCATCCATTACCAATTGGTCAAGATTACCTCGAGCCCATACCCAACACTTGGTATCATTTTTTGATGCAGCCCACTTACGCATAGATTCGTAACCATCAACAAAGGAACAATCTACCTTACTTGGTAAGAATGATGCAACTCGAACATTGCGGCATTGTTTATTCCACCAATCCATAGTTGATTGGTTCATCTCACGACCATATTCTTTTACCTGTTCAATCACACTAAACTTGGCAAAGAAAACATCTTCACGCAGTTCTTGTGGTGATGGTTTGGTATCAGGATCAAAATGAATAGCAGCCATCGATAGAATCACCGAATTGGATCTCTTACCTAGTGTTTCAACATCAAATATAAACATTATACAACCACATCTATATGTTTACCCAAATGTTTGGAGTATTGATACAATCCATATTCCACATTTCTTTTAACATTTAGGTATCTGTTTACCTCATCAATATCTTTTTTATAATCAAAATCATTTAGATGAGCACGATTGGTTTCAAAGTCTTGCTTCTTAACCTTGTAGAATTCATTTAACTTTTCTTGATGTAATCTGTGCAAATGTTCAGCCTTAACTTTTCTAAGGTTATTCATAGCCGATGTATCAATCGGTGGTATCTGATTGGTGTTTGGTATTTTTATGTTCATAAACCAAATCTATTTTTAATTGCTTTAGATATCGCCATTGCATCACGGCTTGTACCGTCAGGCTCGGCATATAGTTCGGCAATAGTAACACACATACTTGCCACCTCATTGGTATAAACTTCCAATGATTCTTTGGTGAATGTATAATTTACCTTACCTTGGCCACCATCAACATACAATGCCAATGCGGATGCCAACCGTTTTAAATTACTATTCATATATCAAATGATTCAATAACAACAATAACAATACCACACATACAATCCAGTGTATGATGGTTTTTCTTTTTTCTTCTTTGGCAAATATTTTACTCAACATAATTATCTAACTCCGGATAATATAAGATAATTCATCATTGGAGCTACACCGATATTATAAATGAATACCACAATATTGGCAAGCACTTTTTTAGGTATAAAAGAACTTTACCACATGAGGTGTGCAGTAATCAGGTCCTGTACCTGAATCTAACCTGTAGGACTTGGCATTTTTAATTGCCTGCCAAATATCATCATCTAATTCATCACCAAAGAAATCAGATTGTGATTCTTTTAGAACCTTAAACAAATCTTCTTCATCTTTGGCAACAACAGCCCACATACCACCATATTCGGACATTGGGAAATCTACCCAATACGAACCAATGTAAATCTTCATATCATTCCAATTAAAAATGCTACACCAAAACCAATCACACCTGCCAACAATACAATTCCAATATATGTAAATGGGTCATCAATCAATTTTTCAAATTTTTCAAAATCTATCATAACTTCCTACATTCAAAAACACCAGGAAATGCCTTGCCTTGTGTAGACAGTTTATCCATATATTCTTGCAACACCACTTTGGATTTCATACAATCTTCTAATGCTTGAAACCTTGCAATGTGTTCAACATTAAAACCAGGAATTCCTGTTTTGTTTATAACCATCATTGTAAATATTAACTCAAACATATTTTACCTCAATCAACCACAAATTGTATACTCAGCAAGATTAGACCAATTGCTACCTGCGCTCTTACGGATTTTAGTTACCTGAATCAAGGTACGGAGTGATAACTCTTTAACCTTGTCTTGTAACTTGTCAATCAATGACATAGCATCATTCTTTGTTACCTTGTCAAACTCTGGCATAAACTCACCTGAATTTAACAGGTGATGCATACGTTCAATCTTTTGTTTACGAGTCATGGACAAATCAACTGCCATTGACCGTGTGATAATCGCTTGGTCAATTTGTGTAGATGCCAGATTGGAGATAAACACAATACGACCTTTGAATTCAAAGGTTGTTGGCAAATCTTCATCTTTGATATCTGCTCTCCATGATATGATACGGCGTGAATATGAATCAAGCGCACCTTTGAGTAGGTTCAACGATACAGGATCTTTCAATACGGAATCGCAGTCATCAAATACAATCACACCATCACGGTTTTCATACAAGGTACGATACAAACCTTTTGGTGTAGAGTAACCTTTGATAACACGGAATGCTTTATTGGTTTTGATAACTGCACCAACTGCAAAATCTTCCAATGTGGAAACATCTTTGAAACCATTTGCTGTGAGTGTTTGGTTAACAGTAAAGGACTTGCCGAGACCGCCAGGTCCCGTGACAACCACGGATGCTTGTGCACCGTTTGCCAACATTGTCACCATATCAGATACGAAACCGAATCGTTCATTGATACTGAACCGTGATTCCTGAGCGACCACCGCATCGGAGGTCGATCCTTCTGCCTTACGAACCACATAGTCCATATGCTCTTTTTTAGAGCGTTTAACAGTCTTTCCGTTGATAACGGCAACATATTTACCACCAACAAATTTCACTTCAATCATCAATCACTCCTTATCAATCAATAGAGGCAATTATACAAGGTTTTGGCACAAATGGCAACCTAATACTATAGTTCTCAGTTTCTCCGGTCAAGTATTATTGTCATCCGTATCCACGGGTTTTGGTTTTTGTCTCTTACGCCATAAACTCATAATCAATCCTTATCAACAGGCAAACAAACATAACGAACACCTTTTCCATTCTTTTTGGTCAATCGTGCTTGTTCTTTATTACATTCAGAGATAGATTTGTAATAATCTAATGGTTCATAGAATATTTCATATACACCATTAAATGGGTTCTTTGCTGCCATTACAGCAACCAATACAATTTCAATCGGTGATACCATTCTTTTCCCTTATTTTCTCAAGAACCATTTCTATCAAGGTCAACTGAAAACATTCTCCCATAGTTTTGCCAGCAATTGGTTTTGTATTCATTGCTGCCGCCATACGGATTTCTTTGCTTTCATCTTCAGTTAGTGTGGTAATCATTGGTCGTTTTTATCGTTGTGATATTCAGTATAAGAATCTTCAATCATATGATATGCTGACCGTGCTTGTTCAATGGCATCGGTAATATCATTTTGTGATTCAAGTAGATAATTGGCATTTGCATTTGCTCTCAATGCCAACACCCAGCCGGTCACAAAGTCTTTTTCACCCATATTACCACCACGAATCGTAGTATATAGCGGCACCGTCAGCAATAGAAATCTTTGCTTTCATAATGAATGCCATATCCTGTTCCCGTGAATATTCATCAGGTGGATTATTACCAAAGAAAGAACCAGTTGTTTCCGGTAATCGATTAGTCAAAACATCATGTTCTAAACAAACCAAATCAGCCATTGATAATCGTAATGGTATACAATTAAATGATTCTTTGGTGCCGCCTTTTGAACGATACAGGCGTTCCATCCATCCGTGTAGGTCGTGGTGCTTACGCCAATATGCCAATTCTTCCAACTTTTCTTTACGACCATCAGTTTCTTCACGCACAGTAAAGTCATCAATCACATCTTCCGCTTTGACACGGTATGCATACATATCTAAACCCATATTTTACTCCTAAAATAGTTTTAAAAAAATCAATGATGTTTCAAAAGCAGAACAGAACAAAGCAATCCATCCTGAAATGTTCCAATCTCTCTCAAAGAAATCACGGGACGCTGCCAACAATATGCCAGCAAATATAACATCAAATACAATCATTTCAATACAACGCCAACGACATTATATTTTTTCTTCAAGAATACTAAACACGCATCGGATGTTGGTCGTGCCGCTTCTTGCTTGCCATTCATAACAGCAACCCATTTCTGACGGTCAGCACGGTAGAACACGGTGCCATCTGTATGTACAACTTTGGTACTACTAGACTTGGCAGATTTGAGAACTTTAGTATTACTTTTTGTTACTACTTTAGTATTACTAACGACCAATTTCGATCCTGTCTGTTTAGCAAGGCGTTTGCTCTGCTTCTTTGGTTTGGTAGATTCTGGTTCTTCAATTTGAACCATATGCACAGGTCGATCCAGTTTGAGATTGGGTCCTGTAAGGGGACCCACCCAAGGAAATACACCAACAGTTTCAAATGTGTTGTGATTATCTTTGCCTTCTAGTGCTTCATTAAAATCATAACCACACATACCCCATTTATCAATGTCGGCATTATAGTAACGATATGCTTTTCCTTGCATACCACGGTCGACTAAGTATAACGCAGACTTGGTGGGCGTATCAGTTTTAAATTCTATCATATAGTTTCCAGTTGCAAAATGTTTCTCAATATAGACAATTATACACTATTTTGTCTATAATGGCAATATACATCAAAAGTATTACTTTGCCGCAAAGCGTTCCATAACAGTTGGCGTATACAAACGATTGGTCAATAATGTATATTGGCGTGATTGTGTCACTTTGCCAATATTGATTTCTGCCATTTTCTGTAAACCAAAATTACTGAACTTTTCGCCTGACAATATATCAAGCATATACATCCAATTCAAATCTTTCATACATTTCCTTTAAGTTTTTGTAATGCCTGTGCTGCCAAATATTCACTAATCTTTGCTTCCCAAAGAGTTTTCATATAATCTCCAAAATTAAACAATACTCAGTTGAATATTGTATGTGTGTTGAACCATTTTATGGTCATAATATTTTACAGTTGTGCTAATACCATCCGATTTTCCCATTAAATAATGAGCATAGAATAAGGCATCATTCTGTAACATAAAATCACCAACTCTTTTCTTTTTAATGTCCGCTCTAGTTGTATAGAAACTGACACGATTTACAATCGCACGAATCTTCATTCTTCAACTCCAAAATGTTTTAAAATATAACTACCAGAATCATTGAATTGATGTTGGTTGATTGTTGCAATAATAGCACATTCTTGAATAATCAACTTAGCGAATTTCTCAGGATCCAAGTGCTCGTTATAGGTTAGAATTTCTTCGCCTGATACATCACACACTTCCGTCCAACCACCTGCACGGTTGAATAATTCATTTACAATTTTATTCATGAATAATAATCCAATTCATCCAATGCTGCATCAATAGCAGAATCAGCCGTGCTCAAGAGCGAGGCAATTTCCGCATTAGTCTTTAATGGCGAAACCTGTAAACCATTTGTCATAGGCGTATTCGCCCAATGATATACATCAGCAAGCAACGCCTGTGCTTGTTGTAATCTATCAACCAACTCCGAATTTGTCATATTAATCCAATAAAGTCATATATTCAGCAGGGAAATACCTACGAAACCAATCTAAACCTTTTTGCATACGCTTATAATCACCAACTATTTGGCAACCCATAATTGAATCGTATACAGCAACCGCTTCAGGCGTCAAGGTACAAGATTCACCAGAAAATGGATTACTTACCTTGACAGGTTCAGAATCCAGAATCATACAATCAAACGGCAACTTAATTTTCTTCATAATCAATCCTTGTAAATAGCAAAACTTGTAGCATCTTCACGCAGGCAGGTTGTTTGCCTACTATTTGATGAGCGATAATTGCGGTGCGCACGAGGACCACGATACCTCAACTTTACCTTAACATCAATGCTTTTGAAATAACTCAATACTTCATCACGCAACGAAGCAGGCACACCATGAAACCATGAGTGTCTACCATATGATTGATACTTATAGATTTTCAACCATGTCAACAATTCTAAATTAACAGTCTGGGTCATAATCCATCCATTCTGTATATTCATCAGGTTGACCGTCATAGTCTATCTCAGAATTCCATGAACCATTGATTTTCATAAAAACATCAATAATCGTCAATTTAGCGGACGGGAGCCAACCACGCTCGAGCATTGAAATTGCTTCTTCAGCATCTTCAGCCAGATATTCTTCTGTATGCTGTTCACCGTGTGGGTCAAGATATTGAATCAAATACAGGCGGTCATCATTATACATTGTAAAATTCATCCTTGTAACATAATGCATCATACACTACCTCACGCACGGCAGTATCCATTGCTTCCTCGTAACCTTCACGATTACTCAATTCTTGCAACTCACGATACACATCTAACCAAGTCAAATTGTGTACCTGAGCATTTTGTATCAACAAGCGAATGGCATTATTGCCATGCTCTGTAAACATACCATAATCAAGCATTTGCTTTACTTTCAAAATCAATTTCCATCTGAATTTCTTCAGCGTCCCATTGGTCAATGACCGTTTTAATCAATTCCATTGCGTAGTCATGGTCAATACGATATTGAGCAAACAAATGCACAGCAATCGCTTCGTAGGTGTAGAAACCATTGCTCAACATATCTTCAATAACCGATCGAACTTCTTTCATCTTTCCCATATCTTTTCCTTTTGTTTGTTTGTAAGACTCAATTATACCAGATTTTACTCAAAGTGGCAACCTAACACGATAGTATTCACATTTTTAACTGGAATACTATCTAATTACATTACTCGTTTGTAGCACTCAGACCGCCGTCCAAGTCGATTTCTTCGTTTTCCTCTTCCCATTCTGCTATATTAGCAGAGATATTGAACATTTCATCCAAATCACCAGGAATCGTATCTGCAACTTCCTCAGAGGTCATATCTGAGAAATTATACTCATTATCAAAACCATCAGAATATGTACCAGCATAACCCATGCCAGGTTCGTAATAATACGCATTAACTGTAAAACCTAATTCTTCCAGTTTTTGATAGGCACCAATAGGCGGCGACCAAGCAGAATCAACAGAAAATGTCATTTTCTTACCTGATTCGTCAACCGATGCTTCTGTACCATCACCACCTAAGTCCCATTTTGTGCCCCACTCACTTGTGCAAAACGAGTACCAATCAGCATAACCGTGTTTGGCGATATTTTGCTCAACTTGCAACTCATGTGCTACCTGCTCAGGCGAACCTTTTTCACCTACATTACCTGCATCAATTTGCAAGTCAGCAGGCACGGGAATGAATTCCTTCAATAACTCACCTTTACCTAATGCTTCTGCAGCACGGGAAATCATTACTGGGTCGTTGTGTTCCAGCTCCACATAGTTATTGCACCAATTTGGCATACTTTACCTTTCGTTTGTGAAAAAAAATCAACCTCACAAGATAGCATTCAGGTTAGTAAATACTATCTAATTAGACTAATCTACCTCAGATAAGAAACCTTGTAATATCTCGGCAGGCACAAATCGGAGCAATTCTTCAATCGCTGCCAAATCACCTGCCTTGACATCCGACACAACTTGAAACAAAGCAGATTGAACCAAACCTTCAAATTCATTACCACGCTCAAATACACTCAATTTATCCATATTTTTACCTTAGTTTGGTTGTGATTCGTTGACAAATTCAACAATATCCATCAAAATCTCGTTTTTATCTTCATCAGATAATTCCGTATCTTGTATAGAATTAACCAAATCGATAGCAAAACCCATTGCCCGTGAACGGGTCTCAAAATACAATACATTATTACCCATTAAATATTCTCCAATTCATTTATACGATCCTTTAAATCTTGCACCTCGTCAAAATCGCCATCTTCACCAAGATAATCTAACTCACTTTTCAAATCTTCGATAAGTGCATCAGCAGTATCATTGCAAAGCATACGATATGCGGTGGCGTCTAACTCACGCAAAATAGCAGAGCGAGAAAATACAGAACCTGCAATTTCTACAGTTCCATCCATATCGAGCAATTCGTCCACCATTTCTTCTATCATATCACGCATTTTACTTTACCTCTCACTTAAAAAAACAATTATACCAGACTTTACCTAATTTGGCAACCTAATGCTTTAGTTCTCGACTTACCTGCTTGAGAACTAAAGTATTAAGTCAGTTATTACTAACCTAATACCAACCTATTAGTCAAATTCGCTACATTGAACATAATACATTGCTTCGTCATACATACAAAATACACCTTCTACCTCAAGACCGTAACCTAAAGCAGTAATATACTTGCCTAAACTTACTACCTCAGCAGTATATCCATCAGAATAAACCCGCTCTTCCAACTCATTAAGAGATTTCATTAAGTCAATAGATAACATTTTTTACTCCTTAAAAATGACCTGTAATTTCATCAGGCACAACCCCATAGATTTTATTATTGATAGAACTAACCAATTCAATATTTTCATCAGTATCATCATAAAGTTCTACTATATTCAATTGGTCATAAATTAGTTCTAATTCTGACTCGCTGAATACTAAAGTATACATTTTTTCTTTTTCCAACTTTTACCTCACTCTTAAAACAACCATTATACACAAAATCCTAGAATTGTCAATATAAGTCAATAGTTCTCACAATTTTACCCGTAAGACTATATTACTCATATTCTAACTCATTTACATCAAAAGTATTCAAAAACTCAGATACGATAGAAATGTAGTTCTTTTTATCTACTTCAATATCATATGTAAGTGGAAAGTCTACATTTTTAAAGAAATGAGTATTATCTTCTTCATTATACACTTCAAATTGAATACTATTGTTTTCAGTATAACAAGGGGTACAATATAGTATTACATCACTATCAGATTGTAAGTATAAAGTATTAACAAACACTTCAGAGTATAATGTATACTTTTGTATTACAATTTGACTTTCAGATAAACTTACTACTAAATCATTCACATATTGATAGTTAATCATATTGTATTACTTTCTTCTGTTCTAATTAAAAGACAATTATACATGAAACCAAAGAAATGGCAAGTAACCAAATAGTATTACAGCAGACCGGTCAAGTATAATCCGAATTGCAAAAAAATGCTGTGGATAACTCTGTGAGTATGCTGTGTATAAGGCTGTGGATAACTTGTGGATAAGTCGCACAACTTGTCGCCAGTATAGTGTAGTACCAAAGTCTTAGTTTGTAGGTCAGATGCCGGATTACTTCCAAAGTATTCAAAACCACACAGGATGAAAACAAAATGACTCATTGTGGGTGACCGAGAAACAAAAGTATTCATTGCCAGAGAGGGTTTAAACCTTTTGTTTTCGGATCAAATAATACGCAGGATCCGTGTGCACCCCAGTCGCTTTCGAATAGGTACCATTATACAGGTTCCGCTCCGTTTGGCAATATAAGAAAAAAGTTCACACAATGCCTCCTGGAGAACTAAAGTTTACAGTTGCCAAAACCTGTGAAATACCCTATAATTCATCCATACAAACAAACAAAGGGAAACAAAATGACAAAAACCAAAAGCAAAAAAACCTTAGGTGCTCTGCTTCGCAAGCGCTTAGGGTTGAAACCAACTCTCGGTGAGCTTTTCAGAGCTCGCATGGGTACGCCGAAACCAACGCTTGGTGAGCTTTTCAGAGCACGCCTGAGCGCTTAAGGTTGACCAGTAACCGTAAAGGTTGCTGGAGAACTAAAGTACTAGGTTGCCAAAACGGCAAATATCGGTTATAATTATCTCTTACAAACAAACAAACAAAGGAAAAAAGTATGTTTACATTCGCTTGTGCTTCTATTCAGGGTCTTACACTCAACCAAAAGCGTGAAACCCTCGCCGCTTTGAAAATATCTATTAAGCAAGATATCACCGAGAGAAAATTTGCAAGAATGCTCAACGCTGAAGCGAAGCGCCATGCTGTTGTGACCAAGCGTGAGCAGGCAATTGCGAGAGCAGAAGCACGCCTTGCTAAATTGATTGCCAAGCAGGCAGCGCCAGTAGGCGTTAAGGCGCTCAAAGCAAACCGCAAACCGAGCAAGGTTGTGACTTATGGCGCAGAAGCGAATGAAATCGCTGCTGCTATCATGGCGAAAAAGCAAAGCGCTTAACGCATCCCCCGAGGCGAGCAACCCCTCGGTTTTTTAAAGGATAGCGTAAGCAGTTAAGCCGGAGGGATCGTATCCCCGAGGTGGCGGTTGCAAAATCACCGCCAACTTTTTTATATAAGGACATTTTATGATTGCGAAAATTGAAGCGGTTCTGCTGACCGTTGTGCTTGTGGTCGCTCTGGTGGTTATCTTTTTTGACTTAAGCTATTGGCGACCATAGTTGACCGGACTGCTGGAGTAATGGGTGCAACGCTTGCCATTTTCTCTGGTTCTGGTATAATTGACTCATACAAACAAAGGCAAATATGGAAATTTTAATCGCTCTTTTCGTTTTCTCGGTAATCGCTATTATCAAAACCGTTATCGTTTTCAATTTGCTCAAGTAAAGGAACCAGAATGAATAAATTATCAAAAACCAGTAAGCTCGACAATATCATGAGCTGGTCATTACAAGCACTGGAAACGTGCTCTGGCTCGGTTGATGAAAAAGGCGAGCTGGTGCCAGCGTGTTCTGGTTGCTACGCTACGCAGGGCACGTACAATTTTCCTGGCACCAAAGCAGTGCGTGCTGACAACAAGCAAGCTTGGCAGGATGACGGCTGGGTGGAGACAATGGTTGCTGCTCTCAAAAAGCAGAGCTACTTTCGCTGGTTTGATAGCGGTGATATGTACTCCCTACAGTTAGCGCTCAAAATGTACGAGGTCATGGTACGCACTCCCCATGTGAAGCACTGGTTGCCTACTAGAATGCATAAATTCGCTAAGTATCAGCAGGTGCTCACCAGAATGCAGGCGCTCCCTAATGTAATGGTACGCC
>Ga0209442_1000087_pt1 | contig 52029 bp, 48 predicted proteins | sample LauGreSBDMM110DD_2_FD_187565 | JGI IMG/M metagenome (GOLD analysis project Ga0209442, IMG submission 187565) | Freshwater lake microbial communities from Lake Michigan, USA - Sp13.BD.MM110.DD (SPAdes) (version 2) | ecosystem: Environmental > Aquatic > Freshwater > Lake | place: Lake Michigan...
CGTTGTGGTGAACCCTTAAGTGCAGGTGTGCTTGTCTTCGTAGTCTTTTCTGCACGACCACGACGAACTAGCTGTTGAATTGTTGGCACTTCATCTCCATTCGTAACTTCGTTACTGATCTTTATTCACGCTTAATTACCGACCCACGCGGTCGGGTGTGTTGCACCCGATTTACATGTATGGCGTAAAAAGTTTTTCAACTTGTTTACACACAGCAGGCAAGGAAGCTCTAAAAAAGAGCAGACGCGAAGGGTAACCCAGCGCCCTCACGCGAGGCAAATCCGTCCCTTTACTCCTATTTGTTGGATTTACGGGTCAAAGAAGCCAAAATCTCATCTTCGGCGTGTCGAGATCCTTCATGGGTATAAATCCAGCGCTGGTATGGGCCGGCCGAAAATGTGATGACTACACCCGGTTTTTTTCGCTTAATTACGCAGAAATCCTTGGTTTTTAGCCGTCGCATTACCCCAATCATGACGACATAGGGGAAGCCCGTACCCGGTGCCCGGACACCTTGGAGCAACTCAGCACTCCAGAGATTGTCTCGAAATTCAACTGATTCGACCTGATCGAGTCGGGCTTTGGGAGGCGAAACTATTGCCCCAACTCTCTCAAGTGGGCTTAGCTGCAACGTGAGATCCTCACCGTTTAATACCAAAGTAGCCATGTTTCACATTATTGCATATTGGGAGAATTGGCGTTTCTAGAAAAACATCGACTCTCAACAGAAAATAAATCAGGCCCAACCCTTTTCTGAGTTGAGCCAGATTTACTATTAACTATTAACGAGGAATTTCAACCTCATCGAGTCGTACTGCTTCACCTGAACCCTGTTGATCAAATGGAGTGAAGTCATACTCATCGTATGCTGCATAGACCGCGGCCTTTGCTTCCTCTGTTGGCTCAACACGAATGTTGCGATAACGAGCAAGACCAGTACCGGCAGGAATTAACTTACCGATGATGACGTTCTCTTTGAGACCAAGCAATGGATCACTCTTCTCAGAAAGCGCTGCATCTGTTAGAACGCGTGTTGTCTCCTGGAATGAAGCAGCTGACAACCATGACTCAGTTGCAAGAGATGCTTTGGTAATTCCCAAGAGTTCTGGACGACCTGAAGCAGCTTTTCCACCGGTTGTTACAACGCGACGGTTTTCTGCTTCAAAGCGACCACGCTCTACGAGTTCACCTGGAAGTAGTTCTGCATCTCCTGCTTCAAGCACTGTAATGCGCTTTAACATTTGACGAACAATAACTTCGATGTGCTTATCGTGAATTCCTACACCCTGTGATCGATACACAGATTGAATCTCATTAACCAAGTGAACTTGAGTTGCACGTGGTCCAAGAATACGAAGTACTTGCTTTGGATCGATTGCGCCAACGACCATCTTCTGGCCAACTTCAACGCGTGCACCCTCTTCTACAAGTAGCTTCTGGCGACGAGTAATTGGGTAAGCAACTTCTTCGCCACCATCATCTGGAGTAACAACAATCTTCTTACCCTTTGCATCCTCACGGAATGAAACAACACCTGCTGTTTCTGCAATTGGTGCAACACCCTTTGGTGTGCGCGCTTCGAAAAGCTCAACGATACGTGGAAGACCGTGCGTAATGTCATCACCTGCAACACCACCAGTGTGGAAAGTACGCATTGTTAACTGTGTACCAGGCTCACCAATTGATTGTGCTGCAATGATTCCTACGGCTTCACCAACTGAAACACGTTGTCCTGCTGCAAGTGAGCGACCGTAGCAAGCTCCACACTGTCCAACCTTGCTATCGCAAGTTAGAACTGAGCGAATTTTTACTTCGTCAACACCGGCTGCAACGAGTTCATCAATGTTGCGATCACCAAGATCTGTACCAGCAGGAAGAATTACCTTGCCATCAACTTCTACATCTTCGGCCAAAGTACGTCCAAAGACTGATGTCTCAACATGGTCATGCTTAACAAGGTTGCCAGCATCTTGACGTACAGCAATCTGTAGAGCAAGACCACGGTCAGTACCGCAATCTTCTTCACGGATGATTACATCTTGTGCAACGTCGCAAAGACGACGAGTTAAGTAACCAGAGTCAGCTGTACGTAGCGCAGTATCTGCAAGACCCTTACGTGCACCGTGAGTAGAAATAAAGTACTCAAGTACAGAAAGACCTTCGCGGAAGTTTGACTTAATTGGACTTGGAATAATTTCACCCTTTGGGTTAGCTACAAGTCCACGCATACCTGCGATCTGACGGATCTGCATCATGTTTCCACGAGCACCAGAGAAAACCATCATCCAGACTGGGTTAACGCGAGGGAAGTTTTCTTCCATCTCTTTACCCACTTCAGCTGTTGCCTTTGTCCAGATTTCAATTAACTCTTGACGGCGCTCATCATCGGTGATGAGTCCCTTTTCATACTGTGATTGAACCTTTTCAGCCAATGTTTCGTAGCTGCTAAGAATCTCTGCCTTACGTGGCGGTGTAACAACATCTTCGATTCCGATAGTTGCACCAGCGCGAGTTGCCCAATGGAAACCAAGTGACTTCAGAGCATCAAGTGTCTGTGCCACAACTACCTTGGGATAGAACTCAGCAAGGCGATCAACGATAGATCCAAGCTGCTTCTTTGTTACATCAAGATCTACGTATGGGAAATCAGCTGGAAGTGCTTCATTAAACAACGCACGACCAATTGTTGTCTCAATAGTTTCAGATGTCGCAGTGATGCGAATCTTGATCTTTGCCTGTAGTGAAACAGAGTGTTGATCGTGAGCCATGATCGCTTCTGCAACCGAGCTAAATGCACGACCTTCACCAAGTTCATTTTCACGAATCATTGTTAAGTAGTAGAGACCAAGAACCATGTCCTGTGTAGGAGATGTAATTGGTCGACCGTTAGCTGGAGACAAGATGTTGTTTGAAGACAACATCAAAATACGAGCTTCGGCCTGTGCTTCAGCAGATAGAGGCAAGTGAACTGCCATCTGGTCACCGTCGAAGTCAGCGTTAAATGCTGTACAAACGAGTGGGTGAATCTGAATTGCTTTACCTTCAACTAACTGCGGTTCGAAGGCTTGAATACCTAGGCGGTGAAGGGTTGGTGCACGGTTAAGTAGCACTGGATGCTCTGCAATTACTTCTTCCAAAACATCCCATACGACTGGACGTGCACGTTCAACCATGCGCTTTGCAGACTTAATGTTCTGTGCATGGTTTAGATCTACAAGTCGCTTCATTACGAATGGCTTGAAAAGTTCCAACGCCATCTGCTTTGGAAGACCGCATTGATGCAGCTTCAACTGTGGACCAACAACAATTACTGAACGGCCTGAGTAGTCAACGCGCTTTCCGAGCAAGTTCTGACGGAAACGTCCCTGCTTACCCTTGAGCATGTCTGACAGAGATTTAAGTGCACGGTTACCAGGACCTGTTACTGGGCGACCACGACGACCGTTATCAAACAAAGCATCTACAGCTTCCTGCAACATACGCTTTTCGTTGTTGACGATAATCTCTGGTGCACCAAGATCGGCAAGACGCTTCAAACGGTTGTTACGGTTAATCACGCGACGGTATAGATCGTTTAGATCTGAAGTCGCAAAGCGACCACCATCGAGTTGAACCATTGGACGAAGATCAGGTGGAATAACCGGAACGCAATCAAGAACCATTGATGCTGGTTTGTTGCTTGTTGTAAGGAATGCGTTAACAACCTTTAAGCGCTTGATTGCACGTGTCTTCTTTGCACCTTTACCGTTTTCAGAAAGATCCGTCAGTAATTTGTGCTCAGTTTCTAGATCAAAAGTTTCTAAGCGATGCTTGATTGCCGCAGCACCCATGTCACCTTTGAAGTACATTCCATAACGATCACGCATTTCGCGGTAAAGATTCTCATCACCTTCAAGATCCTGGACCTTAAGGTTTTTAAATCGTGTCCACACATCTTCTAGACGTGTTATTTCGCGCTCTGAACGATCACGAATTGCCTTGAGCTCACGCTCTGCAGATTCACGAACCTTGCGCTTTACATCAGATTTTGCATCTTCTGCTTCTAACTCTGCAGTATCTGATTCGAGCTTCTTGGTACGCACATCAAGATCATTGTCGCGACGCGTTTCGATCTTTTTGCGATCATTTGCAAGCTTCTTTTCAAGCTGAGGCATATCTTCTTCACGAGCTTCTGCATCAACCTCGGTGATCATGTATGCAGCAAAATAAATAACTTTTTCTAGATCCTTAGGTGCAAGATCTAGTAAATAACCAAGGCGTGATGGAACACCCTTGAAGTACCAAATGTGAGTTACTGGCGCTGCAAGTTCGATGTGACCCATGCGTTCGCGACGAACCTTTGCACGTGTGACTTCAACACCACAACGCTCGCAAATAATTCCCTTAAAGCGAACGCGCTTGTACTTACCGCAATAACATTCCCAGTCACGAGTAGGTCCGAAGATCTTCTCGTCGAATAGGCCATCCTTTTCAGGCTTTAGTGTGCGGTAGTTGATTGTCTCTGGCTTCTTAACCTCACCAAATGACCATTGGCGAATGTTGTCAGCAGATGCAAGACCGATACGTAGTTCATCAAAGAAGTTGACGTCTAACATGTTATTTTCCCTCTCACACTTCTTCTACGCTGCTTGGTTCAACTCGTGACAAGTTGATACCTAGCTCTTCGGCGGCACGGAATACTTCTTCATCTGTATCGCGCATTTCAATTGCGACACCTTCTGAAGAAAGAACTTCTACATTCAGACATAGTGATTGCATTTCCTTGATAAGTACCTTGAATGATTCAGGGATACCTGGTTCTGGAATGTTTTCACCCTTAACGATTGCTTCGTAAACTTTTACGCGACCCAAAACATCGTCAGACTTGATAGTCAGTAATTCTTGGAGTGTGTATGCAGCACCGTAAGCTTCAAGTGCCCAAACTTCCATCTCACCAAATCGCTGACCACCGAACTGAGCTTTTCCACCAAGTGGCTGCTGAGTAATCATTGAGTATGGACCAGTTGAACGTGCGTGAATCTTGTCATCCACCAAGTGGTGAAGCTTCAAGATGTACATGTATCCAACTGAAATTGGTGTTGGGTATGGCTCACCGGAACGGCCATCAAATAACTTAGCCTTTCCGCTCTTACCAATAAGTTGATTTCCATCGCGGTTAGGAAGAGTCGCAGAGAGAAGACCAGAAATTTCATCTTCTAACGCACCGTCAAATACCGGAGTTGCAAACTTTGTTCCTGGCTCTCCCTTTTCAGCACCGATAGCGCGCATGTGCTTTTGCCATGCTGCATCAACACCGGAGAGATCCCAACCAGTTTTTGCTACCCAACCTAAGTGCATTTCAAGAACCTGACCAACGTTCATACGACCAGGTACACCGAGTGGGTTAAGAACAACATCTACTGGAGTTCCATCTTCAAGGAATGGCATATCTTCAACTGGAAGAATCTTTGAAATAACACCCTTGTTACCGTGGCGACCAGCAAGCTTGTCACCATCTTGAATCTTTCGCTTCTGTGCAACGTAAACGCGAACCAGTTGGTTTACCCCAGCTGCTAACTCGAATCCTTCTTCTGATTCGAAGATCTTTACGCCAATAACTTTTCCTGATTCTCCGTGTGGAACTTTAAGAGATGTATCGCGAACTTCGCGAGCCTTCTCACCAAAGATTGCGCGAAGTAAACGCTCTTCAGGTGTTAGTTCGGTTTCTCCCTTTGGAGTTACCTTTCCAACCAAGATGTCGCCAGGTACTACATCAGCGCCAACGCGGATGATTCCGCGCTCATCTAGATCTGCAAGAACTTCCTCTGAAACGTTTGGAATGTCACGAGTGATCTCTTCTGCGCCAAGTTTTGTATCGCGAGCATCGACTTCATACTCTTCGATATGGATAGATGTAAGAACATCATCTTGAACTAGGCGTTGAGAAAGGATGATCGCATCTTCGTAGTTGTGACCTTCCCATGACATGAATGCCACAAGCAGGTTCTTTCCGAGCGCCATTTCACCCTGATCGGTACATGGTCCATCTGCAATAACAGAACCAACTTCAAGGCGTTGTCCTTCTGATACAACCACTTTTTGGTTGTATGAAGTGCCTTGGTTAGAACGTGTGAACTTATGTAATGAATAAGTTTGGTAAGTCGAATCATCTGCCATGACCTTAACTTCATCTGCAGAGACCTCTGTAACTACGCCTGCCTTAGTTGCAACGACAACATCGCCTGCATCTACTGCTGCGCGGAACTCCATACCGGTACCAATAACTGGTGCTTCTGCGCGCATCAAAGGAACAGACTGGCGCATCATGTTTGAGCCCATTAATGCACGGTTTGCATCATCGTGCTCAAGGAATGGAATCATCGCAGTTGCAACAGAAACCATCTGGCGTGGAGAAACATCCATGTAATCAACTTCATCAGCTGGAATGTATTCAACTTCTCCGCCGCGGCGGCGAACTAGTACGCGTGCTTCTGCAAAGTGATTGTCATCAGTTAGCGGAGCATTTGCCTGCGCAATAATGTGTTCATCTTCTTCATCTGCAGTTAAGTAATCAACTTGGTCAGAAACGCGACCCTTGTTTACTTTACGATAAGGAGTTTCAATAAATCCAAATGCTGTTACGCGACCGTATGTTGCAAGTGATCCAATAAGTCCAATGTTTGGACCTTCTGGAGTTTCAATTGGGCACATACGTCCGTAGTGAGATGGGTGAACGTCACGGACTTCAAAGCCTGCACGATCACGAGAAAGACCACCAGGTCCAAGTGCTGAAAGACGACGCTTGTGAGTTAAACCTGACAATGGATTTGTCTGATCCATAAACTGCGACAACTGTGAAGTTCCGAAGAACTCTTTAATCGAAGCAACAACTGGACGGATGTTAATTAAAGTCTGAGGTGTAATCGCTTCTACATCTTGAGTTGTCATACGTTCACGAACTACGCGCTCCATACGAGATAGACCGATGCGAACTTGGTTCTGAATTAACTCACCAACTGTGCGAAGGCGACGGTTACCAAAGTGATCGATATCGTCTTTTTCAACACGAACTTCGCGGCCGTACTCCATCAATAGATCTCCGCGGTGAAGTGCTACTAAGTAGCGCAATGTTGCAACGATGTCAGAGATAGTAAGAATTGATGATGAAAGCTCGAGATTTAGACCTAACTTCTTATTGACCTTAAAGCGACCGACTTTTGCAAGGTCATAACGCTTTGAATTGAAGTAGAGGTTTTCAATTAAATTCTGTGCAGCTTCCTTTGTAGGTGGCTCACCTGGACGAAGCTTGCGGTAAATATCGAGCAATGCCTCATCTTGAGTATTAACGTTATCTTTTTCAAGAGTTGCACGGATTGATTCGAACTCACCAAACTCTTCAAGAATTTGTTCGGTTGTCCAACCAAGTGCCTTTAGAAATACTGTTACAGATTGCTTACGCTTGCGATCGATTCGAACGCCAACAAGATCTTTCTTATCGACTTCAAATTCGATCCATGCACCGCGAGAAGGAATAATTTTTGCTGTAAACACATCTTTGTCAGATGCCTTTTCAATCTGGCGTTCAAAATAAACACCAGGTGAGCGAACCAGCTGAGAAACAACCACGCGCTCAGTACCGTTGATTACGAAAGTTCCGCGTGCTGTCATCACAGGGAAATCACCCATGAATACAGTCTGAGATTTAATTTCGCCAGTCACATTGTTTGTGAACTCTGCAGTTAAAAACAGTGGCTGCGAATAAGTCATATCGCGCTCTTTGCACTCATCAATTGAATACTTAGGTGGCTCGAAACGGTGATCGCGGAATGAGAGCGACATCGTTCCTTGGAAATCTTCAATTGGAGAAATCTCTTCAAAGATTTCTTCTAGGCCAGATGTCGTAGGGATCTCTCCGCGATTTGTTGAACCTGCAGCAGCGATACGTGATCGCCATGCATCATTTCCTAATAACCAATCAACGCTTTCAACTTGCAACGCTAATAAGTTAGGAACTTCTAATGGTTCACGGATCTTTGCGAATGAAACTCGACGAGGTGCAACGGAGATTTTTTTAGACGCGGCCAAGAGATGTCCTTCCAGACAAAGTGCGGGAAAGCACAACTATTAGGTCTCAGCCGCTATATGCCCTGACCATAGAAATTTGTGCGAAGTGGAAGGGTACCGACTCACCCCCTGCCCTGTCCAACCGGGTGCTTATACATCTAAGCCGGGGGTTTGTCAGTAAATCTCCAAATTATGTGGAGCTCTTACCCTTGTTTGGCTAACTCCCAGATATTTTCCCCGCGTAAAGCTGCATCTGAGCCACCGTCTATATAAATAGTCTGTCCAGTTGTGTGTGTATTTTCTGGGCTAGTCAGCCAAATCAAAAGTGAGGCAACTGCCTCTGGCCCCATATACCCATTAAGTGGCATCGGAACGACTTTTGCCATCGCATCCTGGGCCTCTTTCGTAGAAATCAAATCTGCCGTCATTGGAGTCCTAACGATTCCAGGACCAACAGCATTGAGAGCAATTCCAGCTCCAGCCCACTTTGGTTTTATAGATTCACGGCGTACCCAGCGACTTATTGCACGTTTTGTAGATCCGTAGATTAACTGTTCCAAACCTGTTCCGTTATTGACTAAACCTTGTGCGATTACAACTGCCTTCTCTTCGTCATCAGCACACATTGCTTCTACTAACTCTGGGCTATTTGGCATTAAAGATGCCATAGAACTAGTAATGGCAACCCGTGGAGATTTTGAAAGAGCCAGAGTTGGTTGCAAGGCAAATAGAAACTCAGTTACTCCAAAATAATTAACAGAAACAGTTTTGGCAGTCGAACTGGCCAATCCCGCACATGCAATGACGGCATCGATCGAGCCATTTGCAGATTTAATTACATCTCGAGCTGCCTGGTGTCGGCCGAGTGCGTTACTAAGGTCGGCTACGACATCGGTGTTATGTATATCGACACCGATGACTTTATTGCCAGCTGCCTTTAGCAATGTGTAGGTGGCTGCGCCAATTCCAGAGGCTGCGCCCGTGACAACATATGTACGTTCCATGATATTTATCCAATCTTTACAAGCGATGTTTTTCTTTGACTTGTATTTGTATAAAAGGTACTCGTAAAAAATCAGTTGAACAGAGTCAATCGCCTGTGCTGGCACTCAAAAGAAAACCCCACTTGGCATTAAAGCCAAGCGGGGGTTCCTTACTAAATAGATTACTTGATTGTGACAGTTGCACCGGCTGCTTCTAGAGCTGCCTTTGCCTTGTCTGCAGTTTCCTTGCTTGCCTTCTCAAGAAGTGTTGCAGGAGTTGCATCTACTAGGTCCTTCGCTTCTTTCAAGCCAAGGCTTGAGTTAAGAGCACGAACTTCCTTGATGACTGCAATCTTCTGTGATCCAGCGTTTTCCAAGATAACTGTGTACTCATCTTGTGCTGCATCTGCTGCGCCACCTGCTGCTGCGCCACCTGCTGCTGCAGCTGCTACTGGAGCTGCTGCTGTTACATCGAACTCAGTTTCGAATGACTTAACGAACTCTGAGAGCTCGACCAATGTCATTTCTTTGAACTGTGCTAATAGGTCTACTGTGTTGAGCTTTGCCATATTCGTTATTCCTTCTCTTCTGTTTCTGGAGTTGCTTCTGTAGTTTCTACTGTTGCTTCAGCTACAGGAGCCTCTGCTACATCTTCTGTTACTGCTGGAGTTGCCTCTTCTGTTACTACGACCGCCTCTGCAGTCGCAGCAGGGGCTTCTGCCACAGCTTCATTTGCTACCGGCGCTGGTGCGCCTTGTTCTGATTCAAGTTTGATGCGAAGTGCGTCAAATACGCGCGCTGCCTTAGCAAGCGATCCCTTCATTGCACCAGCAAGCTTTGCCAATAGAACTTCACGAGACTCGAGGTTAGCGAGCTGCATGATCTCTTCTTTGGTAACAGGCTTACCTTCATAAAACCCACCCTTAATAACTAGGAATGGATTCTCTTTTGCAAAATCACGAAGGCTCTTTGCTGCATCAATTGGATCACCCTTAATAAATGCAACTGCTGATGGACCGGTTAGAAGATTATCTGCAATCTCTACGCCAGCATCTTTTGCTGCAATCTTTGTAAGAGTGTTCTTCACTACTGAGTACTTGGTTGTTGCACCAAGTGCACGGCGAAGTTCCTTCATTGATGTAACAGAAAGTCCACGATATTCAGTGAGCACTGTTGCATTAGCTGTACGGAAATCCTCCGCAAGCTCTGCAACTGCTGTTGTCTTATCTGGGCGAGCCATTCGGTTCACCTTTCCTGTTTCATTTGTATCCTCAGGAAATAAAAAAATCCGTAACGCGTAGAAGCGCACGGATTTACGTGAACACCTACGCGGGCTGAGATTTCCTCATTTATTAGATCTTCCTTGCGGTTGATCTAGACCTGCGGTCTTTGGTTATGGACTAAGGCTAAGGGTCGGTTGCCCTTAGGGTCAAATCACGCCTGTTTTACATACGAACAATAAAAAACCCTGGCTCGTGGCCAGGGTTTTTTAGAGGATTAATCTAGAAGGAATCTAATTCCTTAGTTAGCTGATGCTTCGCGAACTAGGTTTGGATCAATTGCGATTCCAGGTCCCATAGTTGTTGAAACAACAGCCTTTTGCACATAGCGACCCTTTGAAGAGTTTGGCTTTGCACGCATTACTTCTTCCATAGCTGCTGCATAGTTCTCAGCTAATTGTTCGGCGGTAAATGAAACCTTACCGATGAGGAAGTGTAGATTTGAATTCTTATCAACGCGGAACTCAATTTTTCCGCCCTTAATGTCTTCAACAGCTTTTGCAACATCTGTTGTAACTGTTCCAGTCTTTGGGTTTGGCATCAAACCACGAGGTCCAAGAACTTTACCGAGGCGACCGACCTTACCCATGAGATCTGGTGTTGAAACAACTGCGTCATAATCAAGACGACCCTTTGAAACTTCATCAATGAGTTCATCTCCACCAACAATGTCTGCACCTGCGGCGCGTGCTGCATCAGCATTTGCACCGTTTGCAAAAACCAAAACGCGGGCAGTCTTACCAGTTCCGTGTGGAAGGTTTACTGTCGAGCGAATTGCTTGGTCGGCTTTCTTTGGATCAACACCGAGTACAAGTGCAACTTCAATTGATGCGTTGTATTTAACGGTTGATGTTTCCTTGGCAAGTGTTACTGCCTCAAGCGGTGTGTAAAGGTGATCTTTCTTTACCTTTTCAGCCGCAGCTAAGTAGTTCTTTGAGCGCTTCATTTCATCCTCTAGATTTCTTTCAAGATCTTTATGATCTCGAACTTAGTGGTTGTGGTTAGCAGACCAGCGAGGTCCTCCCACATCTCATCGCCAATTTAGCGATAAGAAATTTGTTGTTATCCGCTTACCGTAATTCCCATTGAACGAGCAGTACCCGCAATGATGTTTGCAGCAGCAGCCATGTCATTTGCATTCAGGTCGGCCATCTTCAATGTTGCGATCTCATTAACTTGAGCTGCAGTGATGTTTGCAACCTTAGTCTTGTGAGGAACCGCAGATCCCTTTTCAACGCCAGCAGCTTTCAAGATTAAACGTGATGCTGGTGGGGTCTTAGTGATAAATGTAAATGAGCGATCTTCGTAGACAGTGATCTCAACTGGAATGATCTGGCCCTTTTGTGATGCTGTTGCATCGTTGTATGCCTTAACGAATTCCATGATGTTGACACCATGCTGACCTAGCGCAGGACCAACTGGTGGAGCAGGTGTTGCTGCGCCAGCTTGAATCTGCAACTTGATAAAGCCGCTTACCTTTTTCTTTGGTGCCATTTCTTTTCCTCTTCTTCTTAGTTTTCTTTAAATCTTCTGTACTTGACCGAATGAAAGCTCTACTGGTGTCTCACGTCCGAAGATAGAGACAAGAACCTTGAGTTTTGCCTGCTCTGGCATGATCTCTGAAATCGATGCAGGAAGCGTTGCAAAAGGTCCATCCATAACTGTTACTGATTCGCCAACTTCAAAGTCAACGACTCGGATGAGATCCTTATCGGACTTCTTAACTGGACGTGGTGCAAGAATCTTTTCAACTTCATCCATTGTTAACGGTGATGGATGGTGTGCGTTTCCAACGAATCCGGTAACACCTGGTGTGTTACGGACTGCAGACCAAGACTCATCTGTTAAATCAAGGCGAACAAGAACATAACCTGGATAGATGTTGCGCTTAACCATCTTGAACTGGCCGTTCTTGAGCTCTTTTACTTCTTCCTCAGGAACTTCGATCTGGAAGATGTAGTCCTCCATATTTAAAGATGCAATTCGGTTCTGAAGGTTTCCCTTAACTTTCTTTTCATATCCAGCATATGAGTGAACTACATACCAGTCACCGAGTGCTGTTCGAAGTGTGCGACGAAACTCTGCATTTGGATCATTCTCATCAGATTCGATGTCGCCATCTTCATCGGATGCGAGCGCTAATTCAGGCTCAGTCGACGCAACAGGTGCTTCGACAATCTCTTCTACCTCTGGGGTTGCAATCTCAGTTGCATTAGCGGCAAGAGCGGCCTCGAATGCATCAGGTTGCTGCGCATCTACATTTAATTCTTCAGTCATCATTTTCCCTTTATCCAAATACCCAGAAGACGACTTTTGTGAGAACAAGATCGATGAGGGATACGACTGCAATTACGAAAGTAACAAATACAAGTACTACCGCTGTATAGGTTGTTAGCTGACTACGGGTTGGCCAAACAACTTTACGGAGTTCAGAAATTACTTGACGATAGAAAAGGCCAACGCGCGCAAAGGGACCGAGTTTCTCGGCAGTTTGTTCAACTGAATCGCTCATCGTCGTTCCTTTCTCTCGTGTTTCTAAAACTCTGATCGTTAACGCTTTGTGCTTACGCACTTTTTTGGTTGTACAACTTCGTGCAGGGCAGGAGGGACTCGAACCCCCAACCGGCCGCTTTGGAGACGGCAACTCTAGCCAATTGAGCTACTGCCCTTCGCGAGAGCATGGCAAAACCATAGGGAAAAGCAAACCCTCGTGAGCGTCGAAGTGTAGAGGCAAGGTGGGGTTCAGGTCTAACTCGCGCCTGAAATACGGCAGAATTGCAGGCATGACACCTCGTATCTCAGCCCGTATCGCCGCAATTGCAGAGTCTGCAACTTTGGCGGTTGATGCAAAAGCAAAAGCACTTAAAGCAGCAGGTCGTCCAGTAATTGGTTTTGGCGCAGGTGAACCAGATTTTCCAACACCTGACTACATAGTTGAAGCAGCTGCAGCTTCAACAAAAGTTGTCGCAAACCATAGATACACACCGGCTGCAGGATTGCCAGAGCTACGTGAAGCGATCGTTGCAAAAACAAAGCGTGACAGCAACTATGAAGTAACAGTTGATCAAGTTTTAGTTACTAACGGAGGAAAGCAATCTGTTTATCAAGCATTTGCCGCAATTGTTGATCCAGGTGATGAAGTACTTTTGCCATCTCCTTATTGGACAACATATCCCGAGTGTGTGAAGTTAGCTGGCGGCGTGAGCGTTGAAGTCTTTGCCGATGAAACACAAAATTATTTAGTATCGGTAGAGCAACTAGAAGCTGCTCGAACACCGAAAACAAAGGTACTGCTGTTTTGCTCACCATCTAATCCAACTGGCTCTGTCTATTCCGTAGAGCAAGTAAAGGCAATCGGTGAGTGGGCAGTCAAGCACGGAATCTGGGTAATTACAGATGAAATTTATGAACATCTTCTTTATGACGGTGCAACAGCGCCATCACTTCCAGTTCTAGTACCGGAACTTGCAGATACTTGCATCATCATTAATGGTGTTGCAAAAACTTATGCAATGACAGGTTGGCGTGTGGGCTGGATGATCGGACCAAAAGATGTAATTAAAGCTGCTACCAACCTACAATCACATTTAACTTCCAATGTTGCTAACGTTTCACAGCGTGCTGCAATTGCAGCCCTTACTGGCAATCTTGATGCAGTTCACAAAATGGGCGAGGCATTTGATCGTCGTAGAAAACTAATCGTTGGTTTACTCAATGAGATCCCTGGGTTTAAGTGCCCAACTCCAACTGGTGCTTTCTATGTCTATCCATCAGTAAAAGGTGTCCTTGGAACAACTATCCGGGGTAAAACTCCTAAAACCTCTGCCGAACTTGCAACGTTGATTTTGGAAGAGGCCGAAGTTGCCGCAGTACCAGGTGAAGCATTTGGCCCATCTGGATATTTGCGCTTTTCTTATGCAACAAGTGATGAAGACATTATTGAAGGCATTGGAAGAATCAAAAAACTTATTACCGAAGGTTAAATCTCTACTCCAATTAGATTTACTTCTGCAATCAATGTAATTCCAAACTTTTCTTTAACCTGATCACGTGCCTTTTTCGCAAGTGCTGCAATATCTGATGCCGTAGCAGTTCCTGAATTTGTTAGAGCTAATACATGTTTAGTTGATATGCGCGCACCACCAATGGCATCACCTTTGTGCATTCCCGAATTCTCAATTAACCATGCAGCAGAGATCTTGACTCGTCCATCATTTAAGGGCCACTTGGGCGTGGCATTCGGAAGTGAATCTGCATCTTGTTGAGAAATAATTGGATTTGTAAAAAAAGAACCAGCAGACCAAGAGTCTGGATCTTCGCTAATAAGCATTCCTTTGCTTGCGCGCAGCTCCAAAACTGCAGAACGTACTTCCATCACACTGGCTTTTTCACCGGGTTCAATGCCAAGTTTTTTAGATAGCTCTATGTAGGTAATGGGATCACTCATCTCACCTTGGCGAAGTTGGAATGCAATATCAAGAATCACATAACGCCCAGGGTGTTCTTTAAAGTGGGAACTTCTGTAGGAAAATTCGCACTGGCTATTGGTAAATGTTTTTACTTCTTTTTCTTCTCGATCATAGGTCCGTACACGAGTTATGAACTCAGAAACTTCGTGGCCGTAAGCACCAATATTTTGAATTGGCGCAGCACCTACTGAACCCGGGATACCGCTTAATGTTTCTAAACCCGCAAGGCCACGATCAATTGTTATTTGTACAAATTGATCCCAATTTTGGCCTGCACCAATAGTTAACGTTGCACCACTACATGCATCCATCTCAGCTTGGATTGAGTCATTTGAAATATGAATAACAGTTCCATCAAAGCCGGTATCTGCAATCAAAACATTTGTTCCGCCACCCATAATCAAAACAGGAGAGCCTTCAGATTCTTCAATTGCAGCAATAATCTCTGCCTCAGTTGATACATGAAGAATTTTCTTTGCAGGTCCACCCACACGCAAGCTGGTGTATTTGGATAGATCATTCATGGTGCAAGATTACCTGCGAGGGGACAAAATCGCGGTTTTACCTCTGTACTTATCTAGTATGCGATCGTAATTCTTCTTTGATTGAATCTCACGAAACTCTGGATCCACGTCGTAATAGCCATGATGACGGGCTTGTTCCAGAGGAAGCTGCATCTGTAAAAGCTTGCCACCAGCCTGGCGAATTTTGAGTGAATACTCCATATCTGCATTTCGATAGTAGAGAGCACGTGGATTAAATCCGCCAACTTCAATCATTGCGGCGCGGTTAAAAGCCATAAAGTATGAGAATAAAACATCGACTTCACCGTCACCTTTATCATCAACACTGCGCCATTCATCATCAATATTTACTAATCCACCGCGCCATCCAACACAGACGTACTCGCCCTTTTCAAGTTCGGCGGATACTGGAGTAATTGCATCACCTGTGAAACGAGTAGATGGATCCATGATCACGATGTATGTGCTTTGAATTTTCTCTAAAAAGACGTTTGCACAATCACCCCATGCGGCTCCTGGATTTACAGAGATGAGATATGTCCGCTTATCCATAACCTCGGTCAATTTGCCGGCATTCCCAATAGCGATAATGGCTACACCGCAATCACTGTGTTCCTTAATGTTTCTAACTGTTTCTAATGCATCATCAGTGAAGCCATCAACAATCAAACAAACCGTGGTCTCTCTTTCTAAATCCACATTGCGGATCTCTCGTGGAAAAGCCAGAGTTATGTATGGCTTTTTTGGACGCAGTTCAAAACCATCTGCAACATCTATTACTTCATAACCTTCATGAAGTAGTTGATCGCGATATTTATCGGCTAAGGCATAGTCTTTTGCTGCACGGGCATCAAAGCGCAACTGTGCAATTTGTTGTAACGAGTCTGGAACCTGCGAAGTGCTCCCGAGTGAATCGGGGTTCGGCATTAGCGAGTTTCGCGGTGAAGAGTTGAAAGCTTGCAACGTGGACAGAACTTCTTAAGTTCCATGCGATCTGGATCGTTGCGTCGGTTCTTCTTTGTAATGTAATTACGCTCTTTGCAATCAACGCATGCCATGGTGATCTTTGGACGAACGTCCGAACTCTTGCTTGCCATGGTCGTGCTCCTTTATAGATTGTTGAGGGGCACAGGTTACCTGAGCCATCTCATTGATGGAAATTGCGGCGGAATTAACCACCTACAAACCTATTTAGAACGTTTTTAGTGCGTGAACTACTAGTAGCGGAGGCGGGATTTGAACCCACGACACAGCGATTATGAGCCGCTTGCTCTACCAAGCTGAGCTACCCCGCCAAGGGTTGTGCAATGTAAAACTTTGAAAGATAAGTACTTCTTGGTGAAGGACCTCTTTCGAGCCCCCCACCGGAATCGGACCGGTGACCTCTTCCTTACCATGGAAACGCTCTACCAACTGAGCTAGGGGGGCAGATCAAGTGCTGAGAATACCTCTATAAACAGTAATCCAAAAATCCCCACATTACTCGTTTGGATTTAGCGTGATTTTCCCCGTTGTCTCTCGGGCGAGCATGCTTCTATGAGCAAGGTTAGCTTGGCTCAATGGAAAAACTGCTCCAATAACTGGCTTTAACTTTTCTTCTTCAATAAGTTTAAATAACTGCTCAATGACATCGTTCATTACTTCTTTTTTGCCAAAGCAATGAGATAACCAAAAACCACTAATTGTTTTACTTCCACCCATCAAAGATGCAGGTTGGATTAATGACGGCGCAGTGCGTGATGCCATTCCATAAGTTATTAATCGTCCGAATGGAGCAAGAATTTCTAGACTGTCATCAAATGTTTTTCCGCCAACCATTTCTAGAACTAGATTTACTCGCTTGCCAGCATTGGCTGCTTTTATCGCATCACCTAGGTTTTCTTGGGTGGCATCTACAACTGCATCGGCTCCAAGTGATTTTGCAAGTGAACGTTTGGCCTCCGATGATGCAACAGCGATTACTTTTGCTTCCCACATTTTGGCCAACTGAATTGCTATTGATCCAACGCCACCGGCAGCTGCATGGATAACAACGGTTTCGCCGACTTTTAAATGGCCAATTGTTTTTAAAATATGCCAGGCAGTTGTGCCTTGAACCAGCATCGCTAAAGCTTGTTGGTCGGTAACAGTGTCAGGAATTGGAATCAAGGCCGCCGAATAAGCAACAGCTTTCTGCGAATATCCCCCGCCATCAACTGGTGCAAGAACTCGCACACCTGCAGATGTTTTTCCTACGACTTCAATACCGGGAATTAAAGGAAGTTTCTGTGGGGAAAGATATGAGTTTTCAGTTTGATGTGTATCGGCATAGTTAATTCCAATAGCCGTTACATTTATTAGCTCTTGTCCCTCACCAATAATGGGATCTTCAAGATCAACAAGCTTCATAACCTCTGGCCCACCGAACTCGGTGATCTGAATCGCTTTCATCATGAAACCATCTTACTTTGAAACCGATTAGTTACTTTTTGCTGAAGATCTTGCTGAAGAAGCCTGGCTCTTTAGGATCATTTGCATGGCCCTGGCATCGATCTCCCTTTGATACTCCCTTAAGGGCAATCTCGATGTGTTGACCACAACCTGACCATGTTGGCTTTCCACATTTACGACATGTTGTTCTACTGCACATTTATCTACTCATTTCTTTAATCGCTGCTGGAGAATTACTCCAGGTGAGATACCCACCATCAAGATTTACTGCGTTATAACCAAGTTCCTTCAAAAGCATTGATGCTGTGTGCCCACGAAGACCCACTTGGCAATTTACCAAGACGTTCTTATTTTTTAACTCCCGATAACGATCACGAATTTCATCAACTGGAATATTGATTGCCCCAGGAATTACACCGTTGCCACATTCACTAGCAGTGCGAACATCTAGGATTTCAAAACCCTTATCGCGATACTCATCAATTTCATGCCATTGAGCAACTTTTGATACTCCGGAAAGAACATTCTCTGCGACATAACCAAGCATATTTACTGGATCTTTAGCTGATCCAAATGGCGGCGCATACGCTAATTCAAGGTCGGCAAGTTCTGGCGCTGTAATCTCTCCGCGCATCGCAGTTGCAATAACATCAATCCGCTTATCTACTCCTTCAATTCCAACACCCTGTGCACCTAAAATCTCACCTGATTTTGGATCAAAAATTAACTTCAACGCCATCTGTTTGGCATCTGGGTAATAGCCGGCATGGGAGTTTGGATGAATATGAATTGCCTGGTGAGAACGGTTAGCAGCGGTCAATCTTTTTTCATTCCAACCGGTTGTCGCAATCATTAGATCAAATACTTTAACAATTGCAGTCCCAATAGTTTTTACAGGACGAGTTTTTCGACCACAGATATGATCAGCCACAACACGACCATGTCGATTTGCTAAATTTGCTAGTGGAACAAGAGTGGCATTGCCATCTAGGGCATCTGTTTTCTCAGCAGCATCGCCAATCGCGTAAATGTCATGGTTGCTCGTCCGATTGAAATCATCAACCTTAATTCCATTTCGTACACCAATTTCAAGACCAGCTGCCTTCGCTAGTCCAATCTCTGGGCGCACGCCGATCGCTAGGATCACAATTTCTGCATCAATTACTTGGCTGTTTGCTAATTCAACGTTTGTTGAAGAAATCTTCACAACGCTCGAACCAAGATGAAGGTCAACACCCTTAGAACGCATCTCTTTTGCGACAAGTGTTGCTAGCTCTGGATCTAATGGCATGAGAACTTGATCAGTTGCTTCAATCAAAGCCGTAGGAATTTTACGATGAATTAGGTTTTCTGCAATCTCTACTCCAATAAAGCCTCCACCAATAACAAAGGCGCTTTTTGGATTCTTTCCAACACTACTTGCAATTTTTTCAACATCTTCAACTGTTCGCAGAACCATTCCCCGTTCAATACCTGGAATAGGTGGAACTACAGGTGATGCACCTGGACTTAAAATCAACTTGTCGTAATCTAATTCTGTCGTTTCTTGAGTAAGCAAATCTTTCACAGCAACAGTTTTCTTAGCTGAATTAATTGCTAAAACCTCTGTGCTTACACGAACATCTAGGCGAAACCTTGCGTGCAAACTGGCAGGTGTTTGAAGTAGTAAATCTTTTTCATTTTCAATGACTCCACCAACATAATATGGAAGCCCACAGTTTGCATATGATACGTGCCCACTTTTTTCTAGAACAATGATCTCTGCAGTTTCATCAAGGCGACGTAACCTTGTTGCAGCAGACATTCCGCCTGCAACACCGCCAATAATGATTACTCTCATTAGTTCAGTACTAACGGGAGGCCATCATTAGCCCAATCGATCACTCCACCATTGAGGTTTGAAACATCATGGAATCCTGCTTCATGCATGATTGATGCAGCTTGACCGGATCGACTTCCACTTCTGCAATAAACCGCGTAGGTCTCTGAAGGGTTTAATCGTGTTATTTCATTTGCAAAATCACCACTGTTAAAGTCAATATTTAGCGCACCTTCGATGTGACCGCTAGCAAACTCTTCTGGCGTTCTAACATCCAAAATTATGACGCCTGGTTCGGATATCTTTTGAGAAAATTCAGAGACATTTAGGTTCACGGTGGTAGCACTCCCTGTACTAGAGCAGCCTGCAAGAAGAATGATGGCTGCAAATGATGCAATTAACTTTCTCACTATTGATCTCCCTATGCAAGACTTAAGAATAGTTTTTGAAGTTGGGCACTTACTTGCTCAGAGTTAGATTTATCATCTACCAGACACTCTTTTAAACTCGCCGAAATCAAAGTAAAGGCAGCTGTGTTAACTGCCTTAGAAACAGCAGACATTTGGGTAACAATTTCTTCACAGTTGCGACCTTCTTCGAGCATTCTTGCAACTGCTCCTAATTGACCCTGAGCCCGCTTAATCCGCTTCGAGATTGCATCTACCTGTTCTAAATCACTAAGAACGTGGGCAATTTTTTTAGTTGCCATGGGTTAGCACGCACACCGATCTGACTCTGGAACTCCTGCCAGGGCTTCTTCAATGTGTTCTCCGCAGCCTGACCACGTTGCTTTTTTACAGAGATTACAAGTTACTCGTGAACACATCTTGTCGGCTCCTTTGTTGTAGGTACAAAGGAAAACTACCATACCCCGGGGGGTATCTGTCAACTCTAGAGTCGGCCCGCCTGGTGAACGCGCTTTAAGAACTCCTGTGTCTTGGGGTTTACAGGATTTTTCAGAACTTGTTCTGGGGTTCCACGCTCCACGATACTTCCAGATTCTAGGAAGCAGACTTCATCGGCTACTTGTGTTGCAAATCCCATTTCATGGGTAGCTAAAACCATAGTCATTCCATCCAACTTAAGATCGCGGACAGAAGATAGAACTTCATTGACCAAGACTGGATCCAACGCCGAAGTTACTTCATCGAGCAATAACAACCGTGGATTAACTGCCAGTGATCTAATAATTGCAACACGTTGTTGCTGGCCACCACTGAGGCGATCTGGATATTGGTCGGCTTTATCTGATAAATCAAAGCGCTTTAAAAGAGCTATGGCATGAGTGTTAGCTTCATCTTTGCTTTTGCCGTGAACCTTAATGGGTGAGAGCGTAATGTTTTCCAAAACAGTTTTGTGTGGGAATAAGTTAAATGATTGAAAAACCATCCCTAAATTTCTGCGAATCTCATCAACGTTGATAAGCGGATCGGATATTTCTCGGCCATCCAAGAAAATCTGACCGTCATCAATTGTCTCCAAAAGATTAATACAACGCAGCAGAGTTGATTTTCCAGAGCCAGATGCACCGATTAAAACTGTTGCGGTGTGCTCTGGAACGCTTAATGAAAGATTATTAAGCACAACTTCGGTATCAAAAGATTTACGCACATTAACGAGCTCTAAGACGTTGCTCATTAGATCGCACCTTCAGAGTTTTGGGCATTTGTTCGCTGCCTAATGGCGCGATCTGTATAGCGCGTCATCGGAATAGTTATGAGCAAAAACAGGATTGCGGCAACTACATAAGGTGTGTAGTTAAAGGTTCGACTAGCGTTAATTTGTGCGGCGCGAACGGCATCTGTAACTCCAAGAATTGAGACAAGTCCTGTGTCTTTAAGTAGTGAAACAAAGTCATTGAGCAGTGGTGGAACCACTCGACGAATCGCCTGTGGTAAAACAACAAAGCGCATCGTCTGACCCGAAGTTAACCCAAGTGATCTTGCTGCTGCTCTTTGGCTGGGATGTATGGAAAGAATTCCACTTCGAATAACTTCGGCAACATATGCCGAGTAAGTAAGAACTACTGCGACAGTTCCTAGGAAAATTACATTACTTGGAATGCCGGAGAGCCCAAGAGCTGGAACACCAAAACCAACTAATAAGATAATCAAAATGAGTGGAGCTCCACGAAAAATATCCACATAAGCTGTGGCAAGAAATCTAAATGGAGTTAGCGCAGGTGATTTAGTAGTGCGCATAAGAGCTAACCCAAGTGCGATAACACCGATTGCTGCTCCCCCAATAAATGTTAATTGGAGGTTGATCCACAAACCTTTAATTACAGTTGGAAATATCTCAACTCCGTAACCAAGATCAAAAAAAGTTGCTTTAAAAATCTCCCACCCAGGTGATGTCACAAGAATTATGGACAAGGTTCCTAGTACAAAAATAGAAGAAGCCGCAGCAATGATTGCTTGCTTACGGCTAATTGCACGCCTAGATCGGCGACGTTCTAATTCACGCGGGCTTGGCGACCACGCAGAGCTTTGCTTCTCTGACATGGTCGCCAAACTACCGTGTTTACTTCTTAGTTTCTATTACGGCTTCAATACAGGAGCGCCGGCATCTGTTGCCAACCACTGATCTGTAATTGCTGCCAATGTTCCATCGGCAGTGATTGCATCAACAGCTCCAGAAACACATGAAGTTAATGCGCTGCCCTTAGTTAGCAAGAGACCGAACTGATCTCCTGCGCCAGTCGATGGCAACTGACCAACGATTAGACCGTTAGGAACTTCAACACCTGATAGATAGAAAGCAGTTGGTAGATCTACAACTAGACCATCAATTTGCTTGTTCTTTAGCGCTGAAACACCAGCGGCGTTGTCATTGAATACCTGTGGTGTTGAACCGATCTGGTTCTCAATTGCATCTAGTGATGTTGTTCCAACAGCGGCTCCAAGCTTTGCACTCTTTAGTTCTGCAAGGGTTGTCTTTCCATCGATCTTGCTTCCCTTAAATGAAACGATTGCCTGTGGCGCTGTGTAGTAAGGAGATGAGAAATCAACGGCCATTTTGCGATCCTCAGTAATTGAGAATTGCTGCAAGTTGAAGTCAAAGTTCTTCTCTCCTGGTGTTACTGCTGAATCAAATGTTGTACGAACCCATGTGACATCTGCTGCATCAAATCCGAGTTGCTTTGCAACTGCGTATGCAACTGCACCTTCAAAACCATTTCCGGTCTCTGGTGCATCATCAATAATCCATGGGTAGTAAGCAGGCTCACCTGTTGCAATTGTTAGCGTGCCTTCAGTAACTAGTGCAAGATCTTCCTTTGCACATGATGCAGATGCTGATGACTCTGAATCTGATGATGAACATCCTGAAAGTGTTAATGCTGCTGCAATTACAACAGCTGAAAATATTCCGCTTTTCTTACCTAATAAGCTCAACTCAATCTCCTAATGTGTCAGGGGATCTTCACTAACTAAACTAACTAGATAAGTGCAGTTAGTTAGACCCACGCTTGCCGATGATGGTAACTATCAGCCTGGTCTTCACCCGGAGCACCCCGCCGCGGTGGAGGGTTGCCGTCCAGTTAGCCGGGGCTTAATGCTGGAACTCGTGACCAGTGCAAATGTTATTAGAGGGTATGGTAGTTGTCGACTTGCAATCCAGATGCATAAAAACTATCTGGTGGCGGGTGAAGGATTTGAACCTTCGAAGGCAGAGCCGGGGGATTTACAGTCCCCTCCCATTGGCCGCTCGGGCAACCCGCCAAGGTCGAACAAGTACTGCGGCAATTATGGATTGTGCGAAGGGAAAGGATACCTTACGCACGTAGGCATCAAAACCCAGTTATATGGGTCAGCCTTTTTGAGTCAAGGAGCCCATAAAAATGGCAGCAGATAGCAGTTTCGACGTTACATCAAAGATCGATCGCATGGAGTTAGACAATGCGATAAATCAAGCCGTTCGAGAAATTGATACACGTTTTGATTTTAAAAATACGGGATCAAAAATTGAACTTGAAGGTGAAAAGATTTTGATTGAGGCTGGCACCGAAGAGCGTGCAAAGGCAGCACTTGATGTTGTTAAGGACAAGATGATTAAGCGTGGTGTATCACTTAAACATTTAGATGCTGGTGAACCACAGTTATCAGGCAAGATTTACAAAATTGTAGCTCCACTTAAAGAGGGCATCTCGACTGAAAATGCTAAGAAGATTGCAAAGAAGGTTCGTGATGAAGGCCCAAAGTCAGTCAAGACTCAAATACAAGGTGATGAACTTCGTGTAACTTCAAAAAGTCGTGATGATCTGCAAGAAACTATGGCCATGATTAAAGATGGTGGCTGGGATTTCGCTGTTCAATTCACGAACTTTAGATAATTGAATAAAAACAAGCTCGGTCTTTTATTTGGCATCAGCGCCTATTCGCTCTGGGGGTTGTTCCCTCTTTACTGGCCGTTACTTGAACCAGCTAATCCATTAGAGATTGTCTCCCACCGTGCTGTTTGGACTCTAGTTTTTTGTGTCATTGTTTTAATTGCTACAAAAGCTCTAAAAGAAACTTTAACTACTCTCAAGCGTCCAAAAGTCGCAGCAAAGCTCTTTGCAACCTCTTTGCTGATCTCAATTAACTGGCTAATCTACATATGGGCAACAAATAATGGGCATGTGGTCGAAGCCTCATTGGGTTATTACATCAATCCACTCATAACAATTGGTTTTGGTGTTTTCTTACTCAAAGAAAAACTACGCCCTTTGCAATGGGTTTCGGTATCGGTTGCAACAGTTGGTGTCTCGGTCCTAACGATCGCCTATGGCCGCCTTCCCTGGGTAGCAATTGGTTTAGCACTGTCTTGGGGCAGTTATGGATTAATCAAAAAACAGCTTGGTTTGGGAGCCTTGGAAGGTTTAGCAATCGAAACCTTCATCTCTGCATTCTTCTATCTTGCCTATCTAGTCTTTCTTGGAAACCAAGGAACTGGGCAGTTTGGAAATGGTTGGGGGCTCACGCTGTTGTTGATGAGTGCGGGAGCAGTAACTGCTATTCCGCTGCTTCTATTTAACGGGGCAGCCAATCGCCTGCCTTTTACAACGATTGGTCTTCTTCAATACATAACTCCAACATTGCAGTTCTCTTGTGGGGTGTGGATCTATCACGAAGATATGCCACTTTCTCGTTGGATCGGCTTTTTTATTATCTGGGTGGCACTAATCGCCCTAGCTGCAGATTTAATTAGATCAAACAGATCGGTCAATGACGGCGTCGCATAAGGACATCAAGGCCCCTGTTGCATCATTAACTGGTAGCGGCCCAAGTGCTAAACGTGCTTGCTTAGCAATCTGGTGTAACTGTTCGCGAGATTCATCGAGTGCTTTATGGTTTCGAAGTTGAACTAAAACTTGTTGAACAGTTGTTTCATCTTCTATCGGACCAGCCAAAAGCTCTTTTAACTCGGAATCTGCTGAATCAGTCGATTGCATAACGTTTAGAGTTACTAAAGTCGGAACGCCTTCTCGTAGATCTGTTCCAGGTGTTTTTCCTGATTGATTTGATTCACTTGCAATATCGATAACATCATCTGCTAACTGAAAAGCGATACCTATCTTTTCGCCAAATACCGTAACCGTCTCTGTGATGTCGATAGGAGCGCCAGAGATCATCGCGCCATAGCGCGCAGACGCAGAAATAAGCGAGCCAGTTTTATCTGCAACAACCTTTAAATAATGCTCAAGTGGATCTTGTCCTGGATTTGGCCCTTGCGTCTCCATAATTTGACCAATAACAAGTCGTTCGAATGTGCGTGCCTGTAAACGCACCGCTGCTGGTCCAAGATCTGCTAAAAGATCAGATGACTTAGCAAAGAGAAAGTCTCCGGTTAAAATTGCAATTGTATTTCCCCAACGCATATTGGCGCTTTCAACTCCGCGACGCAGTGGTGCCTCATCCATTACGTCATCGTGATAAAGAGTTGCTAAATGTGTAATTTCACAAGCAACAGCGGCCGCAATAACCGCCTGTCCGTTTGGATCGCCATACTGAGAAGTTAGAAGTGTTAGCAGCGGACGTAGTCTTTTTCCACCTGCAGAAACTAAATGGTGTGCTGTTTCATCTACAAATGGATATTCACTCCGAGTATGGCTTCGAAGCAAAGACTCAACTTCTGCCATTCGAGAAACTAAATGTTGCTCAAGTTCTGGTGAAACATTTGGAATCCCGAAAGTAGACATTAGCGAATGAAGATAGCTAGTTCAGAGATGAAATCAAGTAAAGGCGTTGGATAGACTCCAAGAATCAATGTGATTGCAGCCGATGCCACGATGACTGTTCGAGTAAGAATAGATGGAATCTCAACGCTCGTACCATCTTCGGTTGCCTCACTAAAAAACATTAATACGATGACTCGAATGTAGAAAAACGCGGCCAGAGCACTTGAAAGTATGGCTACAAGAACTAATACAGTGGCTCCGCTTTCATATGCGGCTGAAAAAATTGAAAACTTTCCTATAAATCCACTTGTCAGTGGAATACCTGCAAATGCAAGAAGGAAGAATGCGAAAGTCGATGCAGCAAATGGTGATCGCTTTCCAAGTCCTTTCCAGCGATTTAGATCGGTAACTTCACCAGATGTATCGCGGACAAGAGTCACAACTGCAAATGCACCTACGGTTGCAATTCCATAAGCAAGTAAGTAGAAAATTGTTGCATCGAGGCCAGATTTATTCAAAGCCATAACACCCAAAAGTAAGAAGCCGGCATGAGCAATTGAAGAGTATGCAAGCATTCTTTTAACATCGCGCTGCGTAACAGCTACGAGAGATCCCAATAACATTGTGATAACTGCAATGCCGGTGAGCATTGGCGACCAAGACCACTCGGCATTTGCAAAGACTGTGTAATAGATTCGCAGCATCGCACCAAAAGCTGCAACTTTTGTTGCTGCCGCCATGAACGCTGTTACGGGTGTAGGAGCACCTTGATACACATCTGGTGCCCAGGAATGAAATGGAACTGCTCCTACTTTAAACAGCAAACCAATGGATAAAAATGCAATACCAATAAGAAGTAGGACATCGTTTCCACTGCCACCAACTACAGATTCCTGGATTCCGGCAAAATCGACTGATCCGGAGTAACCGTATAGATATGCAGCACCGAACAAAAAGAATGCTGATGAGAATGAGCCTAAAAGAAAATACTTTAACGCTGATTCCTGTGATGCTAAACGGCGACGGCGTGAAAGACCAGCCATCAAATAAAGTGGAAGAGAAAGCATTTCTAAGGCAACAAATAAAGTTATCAAGTCGCCGGCCACTGGGAACATCAGCATGCCAGCAACTGCAAACAATGTCAGTGGATAAACCTCAGTAACTTGAGCTCCCATAGCAATTGCTTTGCGCTCTTCTTCTGATCCAGGAAGAGCAGCAGGCAGCGCCGTAAAATGTTCTGTATCTGCGATTAATAAAATTGCGATTATTGAAATGATTAGGATGGTGCCCTGCAAAAGAACTGCTGGACCATCAATAATGATAGATCCCATCGCTGGCGTTAGTGATTGCTCGCCGCGAATATTCCATACTTGGAATAGCGCAAGGAATAAAACGCCAAGTGCAAGAGTTAATTGAACTGTTGGTCGTTTGGCCCTGGAAACAAAAGCTTCAACTACGACGCCAAGCAACGCGCCACCGAGCAAGATGAGCATCGGTGAAAGTAAAGTGTATGAAAGTACTGGCGATGTAAATGTCATTACTTATCCTCAATACTTGGTGCAGGGTCGGTAAAACCTAATTGGGCGATGATATTTGTGGTTGCTGGATTAATTATTTTAAGCAACGGTGAAGGATAAAACCCCAAGAAAACGATAATTGCAACTACTGGTGCAATAGCAATCTTTTCTCGAAGATTTAAATCTTTCAAATTTTCATTGCCGGGCGTTGTAGGTCCATGCAATGCTTTTTGTACTGGAATCAAGATGTATAGCGCAGCAAGAACAATTCCGAATGTCGCAATAATTGCGTGAACTGGATACCTGGTGAAAGTACCAACCAGCACTAAAAATTCGCTTACAAAGCTTGAAAGTCCGGGAAGAGCTAATGATGAAAGACCAGCGAAGAAGAAGCTCCACGCCAACACTGGTGTCACTCGCTGTAATCCACCGAAGTCAGAGATTGTTGAAGATCCACGGCGTGAAATCATCCATCCCGCAACTAGGAACAACGCTGCTGTTGAGAAAGCGTGGTTGAACATATAAAGAACTGCACCTGAGTGACCTTGCGTGGTCATCGCAAAGATTCCGAGTGTAATAAAACCAAAGTGAGAGATAGAGGTATAGGCGATCAGGCGCTTAATATCTTTTTGCCCAATTGCAAGGAAAGCCCCGTAAAGAATTGATATAACTGCAAGGATCAGGATCAAAGGTGTAAAGGATTTACTTGCTTCAGGAAAAAGCGTTAAGCAGTAGCGGATCATTCCGAAAGTTCCAACTTTATCGAGCACTCCTAGAAGTAGCACTGATGTACCCGGGGATGCCGATCCTGCAGCATCCGGTAACCACGTATGGAATGGCCAGACTGGAGCTTTTATCGCAAAGGCAATAAAGAATCCAAGGAACAACAGATTTTGAGTTGTAGAACTCATCTGCAACTGTGAAAGTTCGTTGATATCAAATGTATGGCCGAATTGATCACCCGACATAACGAATAGAGCGATTATTGAAGCAAGCATTAATAAGCCTCCAACAAGGCTGTATATCAAAAACTTAACTGCAGCTGCTGCTCGCTCGCCTGTTCCATATCCTCCGATTAAGAAGTAAACAGGAATCAACATCGCTTCAAAAATTACGTAAAACAAGAAAAGATCTGTGGCAGCAAAAACGCCGATCATCATGGTCTCAAGGACAAGAATCAGAATATAGAAAGTCTTTACGCTCCAACGCCCACCGTGTGCTTCATTCCAACCAGCTAGAACCACAATAGGTGCCAAAATCGTTGACATTAATATGAGAACTAAAGCAATGGCATCAAGTCCGACAGCAAAGTTAATTCCAAAACTTGGGATCCATGCGTATTTTTCAACAAATTGAAGTCCAACATTCTCGCGTTCGAAATTCAATGTCATCGCAACTGTTACTAGCAATACGGCAATTGTTGTTACTAATGCAGCCTGCTTTGCAGCTTTTTCATTAGCCTTTGGTAGAACAGATACAACGGCCGCGCCAACTAATGGCAAGAACATCAATAAAGTTAACCACTTCATTAGGAAACCACCACCCAAATTGCAGCAATCAAGGTAAGTGCGCCGACCAAAATTAGGGCCGCATAACTTCTAACAAATCCATTTTGTAATCCGCGTAGACCAGAGCCTGAACCAATGGCCATTCTTGCCACCCCACGAACAGAGCCATCGACAACTACATCTTCTGTGGTCACTAGCGCCTTAGTCAGCAACTGTCCTGGACGCATAAAGAACTTCTCATTGAATTGATCCTGCATTAAGTCTTTGCGAACAAACTTTGTTAACCATGAAACATTCTCTGGGGCAACAGTTTCAATATTTTCACGCATGTACTTATAAACAGCGATCGATACACCGATGGCAACCATTGTTAGAGCCAAAGCAGAAACCACGATCGGCTTTAACAGCTCTTCATGTTCTCCATGATCTTCAAACAATGGGTGTAGCCAGTTCACCAAAGCCTTGTTGTGATAAAGCAAATATCCAGAAGTTACTGAACCAACTGCCAAAACCGCCATTGGAAACCACATCAACCATGGAGATTCATGTGGTTCAACATCTTCATCCCAACGTTTTGTTCCAGCAAAAGTCAGAATCATAACTCGAGTCATATAAAAGGCAGTTATTGCTGCACCAATTAATGTCAGTGAGCCTAGAAGAATGGCTTGAGTACCACCAGAGTTAAATGCGGCTTCAATAATCATGTCTTTGGAGTAAAAGCCTGCAAATGGTGGAACACCCAAGATTGCTAGATAACCAATTCCAAAAGTAATAAATGTAATTGGCATGAAATGTCTGAGCGCTCCATATTTGCGCATATTTACTTCATCGTTCATTCCGTGCATAACTGAACCTGCACCAAGGAACATTCCAGCTTTAAAGAATCCATGTGTAATCAAATGCATAATCGCAAATGCATATCCAATTGGACCTAAGCCAGTTGCCAAAATCATGTAACCGATCTGTGACATCGTTGAGGCTGCAAGTGCTTTCTTTATGTCATCTTTTGCTGTACCGATCAATGCACCAAAAATCAAAGTTATTGCGCCAACAATTACAACGAGAAGCTGCGCAGTTGGGGCGGCATCAAAAACAAAGTTAGAACGTGTAATCAGGTAGACACCTGCTGTAACCATTGTTGCAGCGTGAATTAAAGCCGATACAGGTGTTGGTCCAGCCATTGCATCACCAAGCCATGCTTGTAATGGAAACTGTGCTGACTTTCCAGCAGCAGCAACTAGCAACATAATTCCCATCGCAGTTAAAGCAGCCTCAGAGGTGTGATGTGCATGCTCTGCAACTCCTGCAAATGAAACAGTACCCATAGTTGCAAATGCGATCATGATTGCAAGTGAAAGCCCCATGTCTCCCACGCGGTTCATTACAAATGCTTTTTTAGAGGCCGTTGCATATGCAGGCTTTTGATTCCAGAAGCCAATTAATAGGTAAGAGGCAAGACCAACGCCTTCCCATCCAACATAGAGGCTTAAGTAGCTATCACCCAAAACCAATAGCAACATTGCTGCGATAAACAGATTGAGGTAGGCAAAGAATCTGCGGCGATCGCGATCTTCTGACATGTATGCAATTGAATAAATATGAATCAATGTGCCAACACCAGTAATGAGGAGAACAAAACAGATTGATAATTGATCAAGGAGTAATCCAGCATCGACGTTAAAACTTCCAACAGATATCCACTCAAAAAGCTTTTGAGATGTTGGGCGCATTTCAATTGGACGATTAACCATCTGGAATAAGTGATAGACACCGACTGCAAAAGATGAAGCAGACAAAGCGGTAGCTAAAAGATGTCCCCACTTATCGGTGCGACGACCACCCAGTAGAAGAATTGCTGCACCTGCAAACGGAAGTCCAATTAGATAGACCAAGCTAGTTGAAATCGACATAACTATCGCTTCAACAAACTTGCATCATCTACAGATGCTGAGCGGCGGGATCGATAAATTGCAACAATAATTGCAAGTCCAACTACAACTTCACAGGCAGCAACAACCATTGTAAAGAAGGCCATCACCTGACCATCTAGATTTCCATTAATTCTTGAAAACGTTACGAAAGATAAATTAGCTGCATTAAGCATTAGTTCGATACACATAAATACAACGATTGCATTGCGTCGGACAACAACTCCTACTGCACCTATCGTAAATAAAAGAGCAGAGATATAAAGGTAGTTGGAGGCATCCATTACTTCTCCTCCTCAACCTGTGTTGAAATTTTCTTTAGATCAAATGTGTTTGAATCCAGCATGTCACCGCGTGCCTTTAGGCTCGCATTTACTGAGTTAGGTGCAGGAGTTCCATCTGGCAAAAGCGCTGGAACATCAACTGCGTTGTGTCGCGCATAAACTCCAGGAGCTGGTAATCCTGCGGCAGTGGCTATTGATTCACCACGGAATCTATTAATTGACTGTTGACGCTGAGTTGTCTTCTTTGATGATCTTGGTTGATGCGCAAGAACCATTGCACCTAGTGCGGCCGTGATCAATAACGCTGAAATTACTTCGAAAGGCCAAACAAATCTTGAAAACAATAAGTAACCAATTCCTTCAACATTTCCATCTGCATTTGCTGCAGAAAGTCCTATTGCATCGCGGCCAAGAGTTGCACGGCCCAACAATGAAACCATTAAACCGCCAAAGCCAATAGCTGCTGTAATAGCAATTGGACGCAGGCCTCTAATTGTCTCGGTCAATGAATCAGATGAATCAACTCCGACAAGCATAAGAATAAAGAGGAAGAGCATCATTACTGCGCCTGTATAAACAACAACTTGAACAATGCCTAAGAAAACCGCATCTTGTGCAATGTAAAAAACTGCGAGTACAACCATGACAAAGGCCATAAGAATTGCAGAGTGGACAGCCTTTTTAACTAAAAGCATTCCTAAAGCTGCAAGGACGGCCAAGGGCCCAAGAATCCAAAACATCACTGCCTCTGGAGTAGCAGTCTGTCCAACTTCAAGTGCCAACTGCATCATTTATCAAGCTCCTGCGAAGGATGTGCTTGCTTTACATCACCGTTGTAATAATTTGTATCAGTCATATCTGGATACATCGGATGAGGTGGCATTAACATTCCAGCACGCAAAGGTGCCAATAAATCTGCTTTTTCAAAGATTAATTTCGCACGTGAATCATCGGCAAGTTCGTACTCATTTGTCATTGTGAGTGCGCGAGTTGGACAGGCTTCAATACATAGTCCACAGAAAACACAGCGCAGATAATTAATCTGGTAAACCTTGCCGTATCGCTCTCCGGGTGACATTCGATTCTCTTCAGTGTTGTTTTCACCCTCTACATAAATCGCATCTGCAGGACATGCCCATGCACAGAGTTCGCATCCAATACATTTCTCTAATCCATCAGGGTGGCGATTGAGTTGATGACGTCCATGAAAACGCTCTTCTGTCGGTGCTTTTACCTCAGGGTATTCAACGGTAAGTGGTTTTTTGAACATAGTAGAAAAAGTGACCCAGAAGCCACGCATATGCCCCAAAAAACCTACTGTTGGCGATTGATCAACTTCATAAAAATCAACATCATTTATGCCTAAATCTTTTGGCTTTAATGGTTCGAGGTTTTCAGTCACGGTTGCCCCCTGAGTTTTTTGAAACATTGATTGTTGAGATTTCTATTGGCAATGTTGGAAGTGATGGGACTGCAAAACTAGGTTCTGACTTATTGTCACCTTCTGGAACTTCAGCGTCTTTTTTCTTTTTCACATTTTCAAAGCCGACGTTGATGGCCAGAATGATGAAAATTACGGTACTAGCGAATGCAACAACAACTGCTGTTGGAGCGCTTTCAAGAGTGAGAACTCGAAGAGTTGCAACTACTAATATCCATAAAATAGATACTGGAATAAGAACTTTCCACCCAAACTGCATGAACTGGTCATAACGTAAACGCGGCAATGTGCCGCGGAGCCAAACGAATACGAAAAAGAAGGTAACAACTTTTAGTAGGAACCAAATTGCAGTAAACCAACCACCAAGCCAGTTTTCTGTAAAACCAAGCCCTGGAGGTGCGTGATAGCCACCAAGGAATAGCGTGGTGGCAAGGGCGGAAACGGTAACAATATTTACATATTCAGCTAAGAAAAACAGCGCAAATTTAAGTGATGAATATTCAGTATGGAAACCACCAACTAATTCACCTTCAGCTTCTGCAAGATCAAATGGAGCGCGGTTAGTTTCACCAACCATAGAGATTGCAAATATTGCAAATGATGGGAATAGAACGACTGCATACCACCATGAAGTTTGTGCAGCAACGATGTCAGAAGTAGACATTGAACCTGCATAAATAAATACAGCCACTAGAGAAAGTCCCATGGCAATTTCATAAGAGATTACTTGGGCACTTGATCGTAGGCCACCTAGAAGTGGATACGTTGAGCCAGATGACCATCCAGCTAAAACAATTCCATATACACCAACAGATGCAACGGCCAAAATGTATAAAACACCTACTGGAATATCAGTTAGCTGCATTGCAGTTTGACGACCAAACATTGTCACTTCACCAGTAATTGGGATTACTGCAAACGACATAAAGCAGGTTGTTGCACTAATAATTGGTGCGATTATGAAAACAATTTTGTCTGCAGCGGTAGGAATGATGTCCTCTTTTAGCGCGAGCTTCACGCCGTCTGCCAAAGCTTGAATTAATCCAAATGGTCCAACACGGTTAGGCCCAGGACGCTGTTGCATCCGCGCAACAATTCGGCGCTCACCCCACACTGACATCAATGTCAAAAGCACGCAGACAGCAAAGACAATAAGAGCCTTTACAAGGATCAACCAACCTGGATCTGATCCAATGAGTTGCGCAGTTGTCATGCTCTCACCACCGTAACTACTTCACCATGAACAGCATTTAACTTTGTTAAAAGCTGTGATCCTCGTGAATTACGAGGCGCCCAAAGCGCATCATCATGAATATTCTCAATGAGAGCTGGCAGAGTTACGAAACCTTCGGCCGTAGAGATCTTGAGTAAATCACCATCGGCAACACCAAGTGCTTGTGCTCTTTTTTCTGAGATGACAGCAACTGTTTGTCTGGCTGTTCCAGCTAAATTTTCTTCACCTTCTTGCAATGTTCCAAGGTCAAGCAGGCGTCTCCACGATGTAATCAATGCTTCGTTTGTACTCAAATTTGGTTGCGGTAAAGCCGATATAGATTTCATCTTTGACCGCTCGCCTTGCCAATCTTTAATTGTTGCAATCTCTTTTGTAGCAGCAGTAACAGTACCTAAATTAATTGATGTTCCCATTTCTTCTGCAATCATTGAAAGAATTCGAAGATCACTACGGTTAAGTGAATCATTAACAGCCGCGTCAAAGGATCGAGCACGGCCTTCCCAGTTTAAGAATGATCCAGATTTTTCAGTAACAGCTGCAACTGGCAGAACAACGTCTGCTCGTGAAGTTACTGCACTTGGTGCGATCTCAAGTGAAACAACAAAAGCTTTATCTAATGCCGCTAGTGCACTGTGATTGTCATCTAAATCCAATGGATCAACGCCACCAACAAGTAGTGCACCGATTTCATCAGAGTTGACTGCTGCAATAATTTCTGATGTTGAGCGACCAATATTTGATGGAAGTGAATTCACTGACCACAGCGCAGCAATTTCATTTCTTGCTGCTGCATCTGTCACTGGGCGACCACCTGGTAACAAGTTACCTATGGCACCAGCTTGAATCGCTCCGCGCTCTCCTGCTCTACGTGGAACCCATGCAAGTTTTGCACCCGAAGATTGTGCAAGCCCAGCAACGGCTGTTAATACTCCAGCACTTTCGCTGGCTCTCTCACCAACTAAAATTACAGATTTATCAGTTAGATTTTGTGAAGATACCGCTGCAGCTTCTTGACCTGGAGCAACTTTAATAAATTGTGCTTTGAGTTTTTCTACCGCGATCGATTCTTTTGAACCAATTGATACAACTTTCAATGCACGCTTGCGGAATTGCTTATTAATTCTTAGGAAAACTATAGGTGACTCTTCTTCTGGCTCAAATCCAACAAGTAAAACTTGATCAGCTTTGTCAATATCGCGATACGTTGTTGAAGAGTTCACAACATGTGCTGCAATAAATTCGCGCTCTTCATCTGATGTTACGCGCGCTCTAAAGTCGATGTCGTTGGTACCCAGTGCAAGACGGGCAAACTTGCTGTAGCCATAAGCATCTTCATGGGTAGTTCGGCCACCAACTAACACAGCCGATTTTTGTGCCTTTAATCCTTCTGCTGCAACAGCAAGTGCTTCAGGCCAAGATGCTTCAACTAGTTCACCAGATTCATCCCGAATCATTGGAACCTTTAAGCGATCAGCAGCTGTGATGTATTTAAATGCCCAACGACCTTTGTCACAGTTCCACTCTTCATTTACTGATGCATCTTCACCGGCTAAACGGCGCAGGGTTTTCCCACGGCGCACATCTGTACGCATATCGCATCCAGAAGCACAGTGCTCACACGCAGATGGTGTTGAAACTAAATCAAATGGACGTGCTCGAAAACGATATGCAGCTCCGGTTAGCGCTCCAACTGGGCAGATTTGAACAGTGTTACCAGAGAAGTAGGATTCAAAAGGTTTGTTTTCATAAATTCCAACTTGTTGTAAAGCTCCGCGTTCATTTAATGTAATAAATGGATCACTAGCGATCTGTTCTGAAAAGCGAGTACAACGAGCACATAAAACACAACGCTCACGATCTAGAAGTACTTGAGAAGAAATGTTTATTGGCTTTTCAAAAGTGCGCTTAACGCCTTCAAACCTGGAAGAACCTTGCCCAGTACTCATTGCTTGATTTTGTAGAGGACATTCCCCACCTTTGTCACAGACTGGACAATCAAGTGGGTGGTTTACTAACAAAAGCTCCATAACTCCGCGTTGTGCTTTTTCTGCAACCGTTGAAGTTAATTGCGTTTTAACAATCATTCCCGTTTCAACTGGAATTGTGCATGAAGCCTGAGGTTTTGGAAATGCACGACCGTTAATTTCAATATCTACCAAACATTGGCGACATGCACCAACTGGATCTAGTAATGGATGATCACAAAAACGGGGAATTTGAATTCCTAACTGCTCTGCGGCGCGAATTACTAATGTTCCCTTAGGAACAGTAACTTCAAAGCCATCGATTACAACCGTAATCATCTCAACTGCTACTTCACTCACTTATGCACCTGCCCCAACAAATAAAGTTGATGCAACAGGATCAAATGGGCATCCACCGTTTGTTAAGTGTGCGATGTACTCATCGCGGAAATATTTAATTGAAGATGTGATTGGACTAGTAGCTCCATCGCCGAGTGCACAGAATGAGCGACCCATAATGTTGTCGCAAAGATCAAGTAGTTTTGTAAGGTCTGCTTCTGTTCCTTTACCGGCCTCTAAATCGCGAAGAATTTGCACTAGCCACCAAGTGCCTTCACGACACGGTGTGCACTTTCCACATGATTCATGTTTGTAAAATTCAGTCCAACGCAGTACTGCGCGAACAACACAAGTTGTCTCATCAAATATCTGTAGTGCTTTCGTGCCAAGCATTGAACCAGCTGCTGCTACACCTTCGTAATCAAGTGGAACATCTAGATGTTCGTCAGTAAATAATGGAGTTGAAGATCCACCTGGTGTCCAAAACTTTAACTTGTGGCCCTTGCGCACTCCGCCTGCGAGTTCAAGAATCTCGCGAAGTGTAATTCCAAGTGGTGCTTCGAATTGCCCAGGATTTACAACGTGACCTGACAAAGAATAAAGAGTTGTTCCTTTGCTCTTTTCGGTTCCCATGGATTGATACCACTCGGCACCGTTCATAACAATTGCCGGAACTGATGCAATTGATTCCACGTTGTTTACAACTGTTGGTCTGGCATACAAACCGGCAATGGCAGGAAACGGTGGGCGCAAACGTGGTTGACCACGGAAGCCTTCGAGTGAATCAAGTAGAGCTGTCTCTTCGCCACAAATATATGCGCCAGCACCAATGTGTAAAACTACATCGATGCCATTTCCAAGAATTCCAGCTGCATAAGCATCTGCAATAGCCTGATTAACTCGGCGCACAACATGTGTAACTTCTCCACGAATGTAAATAAATGCATGCTTTGCACGAATTGCATGACAGGCGATGATGCAACCTTCAATAAGAACATGTGGGTTAGCCATTAAAAGTGGTGTGTCTTTGCAAGTTCCTGGCTCTGATTCATCTGCGTTAACAACTAAGTAGTGATCTTTGTTATCGCCTTGTGGAATAAATCCCCACTTCATTCCAGTTGGGAATCCAGCACCGCCGCGACCACGTAATCCTGAATCCTTAACAAGCTGAATTACTGCATCTGGATCCATTGCAAGCGCTTTTTCTGAGGCTTTATAGCCACCATGTCGCTTATATGCTTCAAGAGTAAATGAATCTTTTTCATCCCAATGGGCTGATAAAACTGGAGCAAGTTTTGTCATTACTTACCTTCTTTCGAAAGTTTTAAACCTAACAAAGTTGGTTGACCAGCTTGTACACCTTCATGGGCAAGACCATCATTTAATCCAGCAAGAACTGCTGATGCTTCTTTCCAAGTGACAAGTTTATTTGGACCACGAGTTGGGGGCTTAGGATTACCAGCACGCATTGAATCAACTAACTCTTTTGCTGATTCCACTGTTTGGTTGTCATAGAACTCCCAATTAGCCATCACAACTGGTGCATAGTCACATGCTGCATTGCATTCAATGTGCTCTAAAGAGACCTTTCCATCTTCAGTTACGCCATCATTTTCAATACCCAAATGATCTTTAAGGGAGGCAAATATTGCATCCCCACCCATAACCGCACACAAAGTATTTGTGCAAACACCAACGTGATACTCACCTATTGCAGATGGCTTGTACTGAGTATAAAAAGTAGATACAGCTGTAACTTCTGCGGCTTCTAATTCAAGTTGTTTTGCAATTAGTTCAATACCTTCATTCGTTACATATCCAGCCTTTGACTGAACAAAATGAAGCAAAGGCATGATTGCAGAGCGTGGGCGTGGATAACGGCCAATGATTGATTCCATGATCTTTAAATCTTCTGGTGAAAATGCCATTAGCGATCAACACCTCCCATAACAGGATCAATCGATGCAACTGCAGCAACGATGTCTGCAACCATTCCGCCTTCACTCATTGCAGGTGTTGCTTGCAAATTATTAAAAGAGGGTTCGCGAAAGTGCACGCGGTATGGACGAGTTCCACCGTCAGAGACAATTGATGCACCCAGCTCACCACGTGGTGATTCAATTGCAGCATATGCCTGACCTGCAGGAACTCTAAAACCCTCTGTAACAAGTTTGAAGTGATGGATTAATGACTCCATAGAAGTTCCCATAATCTCGCGGATGTGATCAAGAGAGTTACCTAACCCATCTCCGCCGAGAGCGAGCTGAGCTGGCCATGCAATTTTCTTATCAGCAACCATGACAGGTGCACCGTGAAGCTTTTCTAATTTATCTACGCACTGTTCGACAATACGAAGTGATTGCTCAAGTTCATTCATACGAATTAAAAATCTGCCATAAACATCACAGGTATCAGCTGTCACAACATCGAAGTTGTAGTTTTCATAACCGCAATATGGTTGAACTTTTCGCAAATCCCAAGGCATTCCAGTTGAACGAAGGACTGGGCCAGTGATTCCAAGAGTTGTACAGCCAGCTAAATCTAGATAACCAATTCCCTGTGTTCGCTTCATCCAAATTGAATTACCGATAAGCAAAGTCGCATTATCTTTGAAGTTCTTGCGCATTAACTTCACACCTTCACGGATTTTTGTATACGCACCATCTGGAAGATCTTGCTGAACTCCACCTGGTCGTACATATGCCATGTTCATGCGAAGTCCTGTGATCATTTCGAATATCTCTAAAACTGTTTCGCGGTCACGGAAAGCAAAGAACATTGGGCCCATTGCTCCAAGTTCTAGGGCACCGGTTCCTAAGGCAACCATGTGTGATGAGATTCGATTTAACTCCATCATCATTACGCGAATAACACTTGCACGTTCTGGAACATCATTTGTAATTCCGAGCAGCTTCTCAACTGCAAGGCAGTAGGCAGTTTCGTTATGCAATGGACTTAAGTAATCCATGCGAGTTACAAACGTTGTTCCTTGGGTCCAGTTGCGGAACTCAATATTTTTTTCAATTCCAGTATGCAGATATCCAATTCCACAACGCACTTCGGTAATTGTTTCGCCTTCAAGTTCTAAAACTAAACGGAGAACACCATGAGTTGATGGGTGCTGCGGACCCATGTTTACGACAACTCGCTCTTCTTTAGTTGCGCCAATTTCTTGAACTAAGGAATCCCAGTCTCCTCCAGTGACAGAGAAAACCTTTCCTTCAGTTGTTTCGCGCGATGGAGCATACGGATCAAAAGTGGTCACTTGTAACTCCTTCGATCGTTCGGAGGAGGAGTTGTTGCACCTTTATATTCAACTGGAATTCCACCTAACGCGTAATCTTTGCGCTGCGGATGACCTTTCCAGTCATCTGGCATAAGGATTCTAGTTAGACCTGGATGTCCATCAAAAATAATTCCAAACATGTCAAAAGTTTCACGCTCATGCCAGTTATTGCCGGCCCACACTTCTACAACTGATGGAATGTGTGGATGTGTATCTGCAACGGATACTTCTAAGCGAATTCTTTGATTCTTCGTCATTGATAGCAATGGATAAACAGCATGTAGTTCACGTCCAATTTGCTCTGGATAGTGAACACCGCTTACTCCCATACACATTTCAAACTTGAGTACATCACGCAAAATAAAAGCTACTTCAACAAGTTTTTTAGCTTTGATGTGAAGTGTCAGTTCTCCACGGTCAATAACAACTCTTTCGATTGCATCAGAAAACTCTGGGTAAGCACGTTCTAAGTTATCTGTGACTTCATCAAAATAACCACCATAAGGGCGCTCAGAAGAGCCAGCTGTAGCTGCTTTTGCAACTAATCCTCCGTAGCCGGAAGTATCACCAGTTCCTTTTGGTCCGAACATGCCATCACTCATTATGCAAGTAGACCCTTCATCTGATGATTCGGCTTTGCATTCATTGCAGCCAGTTCAACTTCCTTGATAATTTGTGCGCGATTTGGACCAATCTTTTCATTGTTGATTTGTTCGTGAAGTTTCAAAATTGCATCAAGCAACATTTCTGGACGAGGTGGGCACCCTGGCAAGTAGATATCGACTGGAACAACATGGTCGACGCCTTGAACAATTGCATAGTTATTAAACATTCCACCAGATGATGCGCAAGCACCCATAGCTATAACCCATTTAGGTGCAGACATTTGATCATAAATTTGACGAAGTACTGGTGCCATTTTGTTTGAAACTCGCCCTGCAACGATCATTAAATCTGCCTGTCGTGGAGATGCTCTGAAAACCTCTCCACCAAAACGCGCAATGTCATATTTTGCTGCAGAGCCAACTGCCATCATCTCAATTGCACAGCATGCAAGACCAAATGTTGCTGGCCACAGTGAGTTTTTACGCATATAACCAGCAAGTTTTTCAACCGTTGTTAAAACAAAACCACTAGGAATTTTTTCTTCTAGACCCATTTTTTAGTCCCATTCCAATCCACCGCGTCGCCACACATATGCATATGCAACAAAAACTGTTGCGATAAAGATTGCCATTTCAACTAATCCAAAAACTCCCAGAGTGTCAAAAGTGACGGCCCATGGATATAAGAAAACAATTTCAATATCAAAAATTATGAAAAGCATTGCAGTAAGAAAATACTTAACGGGAAAGCGTCCACCTTCTGCTGCTTGAGGGGAAGGTTCGATTCCACATTCATATGCATCTAGCTTTGCGCGGTTATAACGAGCTGGACCTGCGAGCGCTCCGGCAACAACGGAAAATGCAGCAAAGCCAAACCCAATGGCCGCTATCACCAGGATGGGAATATATGGATTGGCTGTGGAAATCACAGGTGAAATTCTAAGGTGGAAGTGAGGCGCTCCATGACCGCTATCCCTTGATGCCGCTGTGAACTGCAACAACCCCAAAAGTCAGGTTTTTCCAGCCCACTTGGCTCCAACCGGCCTTTTCTAGGCTCTTTGCCAAGGCCGCCTGATCGGGCCATGCCTTAATTGATTCGGCCAAATACACATATGCATCAGCGTTTGAAGAGATCGTTTTAGCGATCGCTGGCAAAAGACTCATGAGGTAGTTGAAGTAGATGCTGCGAAAAATCCGGTTTGTGGGGTGGCTGAACTCTGCAATCACAATCCTGCCACCAGTTTTTGTTACTCGAAACGCTTCAACTAGGGCCTTGTCATACTCCACCGTATTTCGAAGTCCATAAGAGATTGTCACAACATCAAAACGATTGTCCTCAAATGGCAGGTTGAGGGCATCGGCCTTTGAAAAATTCAAATATGGTCGAACTTTGCGGCCCTGAGCCAACATCCCTTCGCTGAAATCTGTGGCAAAGACGGTTGCGCCAGCTTTATAAAGTGGTTCGGAAGATGATCCAGGTCCAGCGGCTAAATCCAAAATCTGCATCCCAGGTTTAGGGGCAATAATCGCAGTTGTGGCTTTGCGCCAGGCCTTTGTTTGGCCCAGACTCAAAAGATCGTTTACGAGGTCGTAGCGTTTTGCGACCCCATCAAACATCGCCGCAACTTCATCGGGATCTTTGTTTAAATTGGCACGGGACATGGTGACATTCTCTCTTGAAGTAGGCTCATCTACAACTTCAAGGGTGGAAAGGTTGGGATCTGGATGTCGAATAAAGAGCTAACCCCAATTACCACCGTTCGACTTGGTGTTCACCTGCCGCTGTTAGAAATACTTCCAGACTCCAACCCACTTGCATGGGTTCGAGGCGGAGAAGGTTTAGTTGGCTGGGGAGTTTATGCCACAAAAACTGTCACAGGTCCACACCGGTTTGCAGAAGCACGTACTTGGTGGGAAAAGCAGTTGGAAAATTTTGTGGTTACTAACTCTGTACATGGAAGTGGCACTGGCCCAGTTCTATTTACGTCATTTTCTTTTTCTCCAAACGATGAATCTATCTTAGTAATTCCCGAAATTGTTGTCGGTAGCAAAAAAGATAAAAGTTGGATTACCTGGATCGGCGCGGGACAACAACCAATTCTTAACTCATCCCCTGATTTTGTACAAAATGTTCAGATGCAATGGAGTAATCAAAATGATTCTGAATCCGAATCTGAATGGAAAGAGAAGGTTTCAACCGCTGTAGGCCGCATTAAGGATGGCTCACTTGCAAAAGTAGTTTTGGCTCGTGATTTAACCTTTAGATCAGAGAAAGATATTGATCCCCGCCCAATTTTGCACAAACTTGCCTCAGAATATCCAACTACCTGGACCTACTGTGTAGATGGATTTGTTGGTGCCACACCAGAACTACTTCTTCGTCTATCTCGGGGAATGATAACTTCCAGAGTATTGGCAGGAACAATTAGTAAAACCGGAGACGACTCAAAGGATTTGGCATTAGCGGCTTCGTTGGCACGTTCTTCAAAAGATTTAGCTGAACACGAATACGCGGTTCGCTCAGTTGCTGAAGCCATTGAACCATTTTGTACATCAATAAATGTTCCAGATTCACCATTTGTTCTACACCTAGCAAATGTCATGCATCTTGCAACCGATGTAACAGGTGCGATTGTGGAAACTTTGGCACATGTAGATGCATTTACAATTCTTGAACAACTTCATCCTTCCGCAGCTGTTTGCGGGACTCCACGACCTGCTGCTGCAGAGTTAATTACTGAGATAGAAGGAATGTCGCGCGGGCGTTATGCCGGACCAATTGGTTGGATAGATGCTGCAGGTGATGGAGAACTTGGTATTGCATTGCGTGGTGGGGAAATTAAGGGAAATACAATTCGAATTTTTGCAGGATGTGGAATTGTTGAAGAATCAGATCCTGAAGTTGAACTTGCAGAGACGAAAGCTAAGTTTGCACCTATGCGCGATGCGCTATTGGATTCAGCTTCCTAGCTTTTTGATATCGAATCTAAAATTGACTTTAGATTGTCAGCGTTTGATTCACGGCTAGGTACATCACAAACCACAACTGAAATTCCTTTAATTGGTGCTTTTATCTGAGCGATTAACTCCTTTAGAGAGTTAATCTGAACTGCTTCAATTCCGAAAGACTGTGCAATTGAAGCAGGATTTAATCCATGAGGAGTACCAAAAACTGTTTCAAAACCTGTCGATCCTCGTTGAGGCAGGGTTGAAAAAATTCCACCCCCATCATTGTTTATAACAATGAATCGGCAGTTGATATTTTCATTATTAATTAACCCTGTTAAATCATGTAGGAACGAAAGATCGCCAAGAACTGCAACTGTGGATTTGTGATTAAAAGCTATTCCAAGTGCTGTAGAGATATTTCCATCGATTCCAGCCAAGCCTCGGTTGGCATATGTTGTAATGCCAGTTCGAGGGGTTGCAAATGCCTCAATATCTCTTATCGGTCTAGAAGATGAAACAAATAATGCAGTGCCATCGGCAACCTCTACTGCAATAGTTCTTGCAATTACCGCTTCATTCCAACCATCGAGTGACTCAATTAATTTATGAGCTCTCTCTGCAATTTTGTTCCACTTTGCCATCCACTCTTCGGAGTGAATTACCCCCTGAAGTTCTGGCAGTTGAGTAAACAATCTATCGGCGGCTCTTTCACTATCTACAGTTGCTATACGTTGATCTACAACATAAGTAATCGGGCTTAAATTAATAAAAGCATTTATTGAACGTGACAAAGTTGTACGACCAATTACCAAGACTGATTGAGGAATTAAAGTGCTTCTAATCTCCTGCGTGGCTAAAAAGATTGATGCATGCGCAATTGCATCTGGAAATGACAATGGATCTTCGGCAATAACAGGCCAACCAATTGCTTTAGTAAACTTTAAAATCTCTTCAACGTTTAAGCCACCTCGGTCGTGACCAATAACAACAACTCCACGTGCACCAACTAATCGAAGAGTTCCAGCTTTTTTGCCATTTTTTTCAGGACGTGGATTGAGTTTTATCTCTTTTAACCACTCTGAATCAGAATCTGGTAACAGCGGTTCATCGAATTGAAGATTTATATGAACAGGACCAGAACGCAAACTATCAAGAGGTAACTCCATTGGAAAAACAGGTCCATCAACATCGGCAAAGTAGCGAACAGATTTGCCAAAGATTCTGGCCTGCTCTGTAGTTTGGTTTGCACCAGTCTTGCGCAACATAGCCGGCCGATCGGCAGTTAAAAGAAGAAGAGGCAAGTTGGTGTGATGAGCTTCTAAAACCGCTGGGTGATAATTTGCTACCGCTGTTCCACTTGTACAGACAATCGGTACCGCACGGCCAGAAGATTTGATTAAACCAAGTGCAAAGTAAGCGGCAGTTCGCTCGTCAATGCGTACATGGATCGTAATTAATTTTTCTTGCGCTGCTGCAAAAAATGCGAGAGATAAAGGAGCATTGCGGGAACCGGGAGAGATAACTACATCGGTTACTCCAGATTCAATGATTTGGCGAACAACTACTCGCGCTAAAGAAGTGGAGTTGTTGATCATAAAAGCTCTGCCGTTCTCATAATGCGATTCTTCCACCATTTAAAGCGCTCTGCCGACACTTCTAATCCAGCAAAATCCGGCGTGGGTGTTGATATCGCAATTTGGCCATCTTTAACTGGCAAGTCCGCTACGTCTTGCGAAAGAAGAGATCCGGTTGCAAGTCCACATCCATATTCAAGTTTTTCGATTGAACCAGCTAAAACTAAGCCGTAATCGATTCCAATGGCAGATTCCAAAGCGCTGGAAACAACAACTGGCAGTTTATGGTGATTGATTAAGGCGTGGGTTCGTTTGATTCCGCCAAGAGGTTGCACTTTTAACATGAGAATATCTACTACACCATTTAAGTCCAGTGCAAAAGGATCAACAGCTTTTCTTAAGATTTCATCTCCTACAATCTTTATGTCTGTGCGCTTTTTTAACTCCCGTAACTCTTCAATAGTTGAGCAGGGTTGTTCAATATATTCAATTTCACCTGCAGATTGAAGAAATGATTCCGCTTCATCAACGCTCCATGCCCCATTTACATCCACTTTGATTGCACTATCGGGGCGAAGAGATCGAACTTGTTGAATACGGGCCAAATCCAACTCTAAATTTTCGCCCACTTTTATTTTAAAACTACTCACACCAGGAAATAGATCCACCATCTTTGTGATCTCTGCAGCCCCATTTATTGCTGGGATGGTTCCATTAACTTTCACGTTATTGCGAAACAAATCTGGTCTTGGTTGAGAGGCAGCCTCAATTGCGCAGGCAAGCCAAGTGGCACACTCTGCATCTTCGTACTCTAAAAATGGAGAAAACTCTGCCCATCCATACTCACCTTTAAATAATGCAACCTCACGTAGTTTGATTCCGCGAAAATTTGTTTTTGTAGGCAGTGCTACAACACGCAAAGTTTCTAAAAGTGATTGATCCATGGATTAAGGACGCTTGGGGAATTTCCCGAAATCTGGTGCTCGCTTTTCTTTGTATGCATCTCGACCTTCTTGACCCTCTTCGCTTAAATAGAAAAGAAGAGTTGCATCACCTGCAAGTTGTTGAATCCCAGCAAGTCCGTCATCTGCTGCATTCATACTTGCTTTGATCAACCGAAGTGCAAGTGGAGAGTTTTTCAACATCTCGCGACACCAAGAAACGGTTTCACTTTCAAGCTCTGCAAGTGGAACAACAGTATTAACTAGACCCATCGATAAGGCTTCTTGTGCATCATATTGCCGTGTCATAAACCAAATTTCACGGGCTTTCTTCTGGCCAATGTTTGCTGCAAGCAATCCTGAGCCATAACCGCCATCAAAAGAACCGACCATCGGACCGGTCTGTCCAAACTTGGCATTGTCAGCTGCAATTGTTAGATCACAGACAACGTGGAGAACATGCCCCCCGCCAATAGCCCAACCAGCGACCATTGCGATAACCGGTTTAGGTGTGCGACGAATCTGAACTTGTAAATCTAAAACATTGAGTCGACCTAATCCCTGTTGACCAACACTGTCTGATCCAACATAGCCATCATCTCCACGAACACTAATGTCGCCGCCCGAACAAAATGCTTCAGTACCTTCACCAGTAAAAATAATTACACCCACAGATGCGTTATCTCTTGCTAAATCAAATGCACTCTTTAGTTCAATAATTGTTTCAGGACGAAATGCATTTCTCACATGGGGGCGATTGATTGTTATCTTTGCAATCCCGTCACCAACTTGATACTTAATATCTGTGAAGGTTTCACCGCCAGGTGCGGTTTTCCATGTGGGAATTGTGCGGTCACCAAAATCACGCTTGATCGGTCGGCTCATGGGTCCCCTATCTTCGGCTACTGACGCTAGCCTACGGTGGCAATGGATAACTCGTCACAACGAAAGATTCTCCGGGTCAGCCCTGAATGGGAAACTCCCAAATTAGCGGGAGAAATCACATCAGCTCTCGCCGGCGATGGACCCATTCTAGGTTTTGGTGAGATCAAAAGTAACTTTGCCCCAGTTGAGGTTGCAGTGGTAATCGGAACTTCTGGGACATCTGGAAATCCAAAAGAAGTTGCACTCTCTGCTCATGCGATCACTTCTTCGGCAAAAGCTTCAAATGAATTTCTTGGAGCAAGGCCTGGTGATACTTGGAGCTTGTTACTGCCGCTAACCCATATTGCTGCGGTCAATGTCATTGTGCGCGCATTAGAACTTGGATCCACTCCGATAGATCTTCGAAATGTTCAAGGCGACTATCCAGATTCAAACTTCACAGCAATTGTTCCAACTCAACTGTTTCGTGCTCTAAATGGTGATCCAAGGTTGCTCAAACATTTACAGAGCGCTGATGCGGTTTTAATTGGTGGGGCTGCTCTATCACCAGGATTACGCAAACAAGCTGAGGCGTCAGGAATAAAAATTGTCACAACATATGGAATGACTGAAACTTGTGGTGGCTGTGTCTACGATGGCCAAGCACTTGCAGGTGTTGAGTTTAATGTTAAGAATGGAAGAGTTTGTTTAAAGGGAAATGTCTTAGCAACTGATTACTTAAATGCACCATGGAATCTAGATAACGGATGGTTTGAAACATCCGATTTAGGTGAAGTAATCGACGGCAAACTTGTAGTCCTTGGTCGCGCAGATGATGTCATTGTCTCAGGCGGTGAAAATATTTCTTTAAGTGCAGTAGAAAACTCTCTTGCCATTGCATTCCCACAATTACAAACAGCTGCTTTTTCTTATAAAGATCCTCAATGGGGTCAGAGTTTGCAGTTAGCGGTTGTAGGTGAGATTACCGATGGAGCTATTTTCCTTCACCTTGAAAAAGATTTAGGCCATGTCGCAAAACCAAAAGGCATTCATCGCATCTCTTCGCTACCCTTGCGCGGTATTGGAAAAATTGATCGCGAAGCTTTAGCCAAGGAGATTAATCGTGAATAAATGGATTCTTGGAGCACGCGTTCGTACGTTACCTGCTGCAATCGCGCCAGTTGTTGTTGCATCTGCATTGGCAGGTAGCGACTTCAATTGGTTTCGTGCTGCTTTGGCTTTAAAGGTGGGTGTTTGGCTACAAATTGGCGTTAATTTTGCAAATGATTACAGCGATGGGGTTAAAGGAACAGATGACGATCGGGTTGGACCAACTCGTTTAGTTGCATCAGGCCTGGCTTCTGCAAGGTCGGTCAAGAGGGCTGCCTACATTTCATTTTTCTTTGCAAGTATCGCAGGGCTCTGGCTCTCTTTGCTTACATCACTTCTATTGATCCCTATTGGGGTAATCGCAATCGCAGCTGCATGGGGATACACAGGTGGTAAAAATCCATATGGTTATAGAGGATTGGGTGAAGTTTCAGTTTTTATCTTCTTTGGTCTAGTGGCAACAGTGGGTAGTTTTTATGTTCAAACTGAGAACATCACTTTATTGAGTTTTATTGTTGCAATCCCGATGGGAGCTATTTCATGTGCAATTTTAACTGTCAATAACATTAGAGATTTAGATAAAGATCAAGTTGCTGGAAAGCGCACCGTTGCTGTACGACTAGGAGATGAAAAGGCTCGGCGAACATATGTCTCACTCTTAATTCTTGCCCACATTGCTGCCATCGCAACATTCATTCCAGCAACTCTCTTAACCTTATTGGCAACTCCTCTAACTTTTTCACTTTCAAAAGCTGTTTTAAGCAAAGCCTCAGGGGCATCTTTGATTCCAGTACTGGGTAAAACTGGAAAACTCCAACTATTGTTTGCCGCACTTTTTGCTACTGCTCTAGCGATACAATAAATCCATGCTTAGAGTTCTTTCGTTGGTTTTGGTCTTTGGTTTAACAATCTATGCGCTGCTTGATTGTGCGCGCGCCGATGAGACTCAGATCAAGAATCTTCCTAAGTGGGGATGGCTTCTTTTGATTATTCTTCTTGGACCACAGGCTGTTGCAATAGGACCAATTGCATATTTAATTGCTGGAAGAAACAAACCGAAGAGAAATAAGAATCCTAAGAGGCGTATTTTGCCACCCGATGATGATCCGGATTTTCTAGGAAGACTTTAAAGTCCTGAGTACGTGTGCTTTCCAGTGCCCCAAATATTTATATAAACATAGTTAAACAGGAATGTTGATCCGGCAAATAAACAAAGCCATGCAGCGCGGCGACCGCGCCAACCAATTGTTACACGGGCATGTAAGTACGCTGCATATGCAACCCAAGTAATAAAGGCCCATGTTTCTTTTGGATCCCATCCCCAATATCTTCCCCAAGCACTTTCTGCCCATATCGCGCCAGAAACAACAGAGAAAGTCCATAATGGAAATACAAATGCAACTAAGCGATAAGAAAGTTGATCGAGTACTTCTAAAGAAGGTAGACGTTTAGCCCATGTATTTCTTTCACCTTTTGACTCGATTCGATCTAATACAAGATATGCAGTTGCAATAACATTTGAAAGTAAGAAAACTCCACCTGAGATTATTGCTGTTGAAACGTGAATAACCAACCACTCCGATTTTAATGCTGGAACCAATGGAGCACTTGGAACGTAAAGCACTGTGATTGCAGTACCCAAGGTTAATAAGACTGATACTGATACTAGTAAACCGAGCCATCGAAGATCATATTTTCGAAGTGCCGCGAGATAGGCACCCGAGAATGCAAGAGCGCCAGTTATTGAGAACTCATACATATTTCCCCATGGAGCTCTGCTTGCAGATATTCCACGAGCAACTACCCCAACAAGGAGTAACAAAAATCCAAGAATCATTAACGCAGTTGCAATTCGAGCTGCGCGACCATTTCGCGTGTAATCCAATGACGACTTTCCAGCCGCTGGCACCTTTACAGCCCAGGCTGTCTCTATTGCATGAACGATGAAGGAGAGAGCAAAAACCGCTGTCGCTGAATAGATTGAATAGTTCGAGATAACTGCCCAACTACGTGACATCTACTTGTCTCCCTTTAGTCTTTGAATAAATTCTGTTATCTCTTCTTCAAGTCCTGGTGCTGCATTTTTTGCTAATCCTGCAATTTCCACTTTCTCACCTACACGAATCCAAATTCGCCGTCTGCGAGTAAATAGAGAAGCTAATAATCCAATGATGGAAACAATAGCGCCCAATAAAGCAAACTTCTTTCCGGGATCTGTGACAAAGCTAATGTTGACCCACTGAACATATCCTTCAAATGTAATTACACCGCCAGGATAAGCAAAAGACTCCCCTGGCTTTAGAGCTTTGAGTCCAACTTGTTGCATCTTTGAAGTATCGATTCTGTACACAGATTGTGGAGTACCTGAATCCAATCCAAGATCGCCCACCCAGGCCGCCAAAAGTAAACGAGGATTTAGCGCCTCTGGGTAGACACTAATTCCACCATTTGCACCATCTCTTTCATATGTCGGAAGAAATGATCCAACGAAACCAACGGCTGGCTCTGCATCTGGAGCTTTAATTGCACCAATAGAGCGCAGTTGTGAATCTTGAGGCAGAAATGGAACAGGACCTTGAAAAGCCACATTCAACTGTGAGTCCACCACAGTTACAACAGGTGAGTATCCATTTGCTTGAAGGTAGATTCTTGTATCTCCGATTGTTAAAGGTGAATTAACTTTCATAGTTTTTTTCTCAACAATTCCCTCTTCACCTTGAAGTAGTGAAACATCGAGCGTGTAATCCTCTGGCGCTCCAGTTAATACATTGTATTTTGCGACAAAGCTATCTGCAGTCAACATAAAATCTTGAAGATTTGAATCACGATAAAGCTTTCCAAATGTCAGTGAGTCATAACTTGTCACGTTGTTAACAAAGCGCTCACCAACATTTAAAATTGCTTCTCCGCGCATTCCAAAAAGAGAACTAAAGCTGATTCCAACTAAAACTAGAATTAACGCAAGGTGAAAAAATAGATTTCCTGTTTCCCGAGCAAAACCTTTCTCTGCAGAAATCGAGCCCTCTGATTCTAAAACTCTGAATCTATTTTTCTTAAACCATGCACGGGCTGTTTCTAACTCGCTTCCATTTGAGCTCCATTGTTGAAAATGCTCCATCCGTGAGAGGTTTTTTGGAGTTGCGGGAGGAAGAGCACGAGCATTCTTTAAATGCTCAATTGTCCTTGGTAGAACACAGCCAATGAGTGAGATAAACAAGAGAATATATACAGCGCTAAACCAAGGTGAGCCATATACATCAAATAGCCAGAATCGATCCAACCACTCTGCCTGCTCTGGTGAGTTTTTAAAGTAATCTGAAACCTGCATTGGGTTTTGAGTTCGTTGCGGAAACAAGGATCCTGGAATTGCAGCTACACCTAAAAGCAACAATAAAATAAGGGCAGTTCGCATGCTTGTTAATTGGCGCCATAGGTATCTTGCAAGGCTTGTGCCATCAAGTTCAGGTATTTGTATTTGATTACTCATTAAATCACCGGAATAAAGTCAGAGATAAGGCCTCGCATTGAGTTCATTAAATCTCCCCAAAAACCAAGCACCTGCAACAAGCCAATCAAAATCAAAAATGCACCACCAATTTTTGAGATTACATCTCCCCGGCGATAGATGATTGAACGGAGTTTGGCGGATTTGTCTAAAAATAATCCTGAAGCGATAAATGGCAATCCCAAACCAAGGCAGTAAGCAAATGAGAGTACAGCGCCACGAAGTGCACTAGATTCTTGAAAAGCCAAAGTTTGAACAGCTGCTAGTCCAGGGCCAATGCATGGAGTCCAACCAATTCCAAAGAGAACTCCCAACAACGGTGCACCCAATAGGCCACCTGTTGTTCGCATTTTTGGACGAATTGTTGGTGAAAACGGGAACTTTCCATAAAAGACAAAGCCTAAAAATATTGTCATGATTCCCAAAATTCTTGAAATCATCTCTTCATTTGCAACTAACTGATTGCCTAGTTCGCCAAACAAAGCACCAAAAGAAATAAAAACCGCACTAAATCCAAAAACAAATAGTAATGATCCTAAAAACACCTTACCTCGGTTTACAGAAAATCCTGCGGCAAAGGATAAGTAGCCGGGAACAAGAGGCAAAACACATGGTGATAAAAACGAAACTACACCCACGATGAAGGCAAAAGGGAAAGCGGCAATAATCGCTCCACTAAAGAGTTGCTCAACTAAAAACTCTTTCATTCTTGGCTAACTCTCTCAATTAGTTGAGACAAAGAAGCCACGGTCACAACACCCGAGATTCGTGCAGCTACGCGCCCTTGTTCATCAAGGATTACAGTTGTTGGAATTGCATTTGCAGATAACGAACCTCTAAAGCCAGACAAAATTGAATCATCAATCACGGTTGGATATGGGATCTTAAATCTTCGTTCAAAAGCTTCAGCATTTGCTGGATTATCTCTTGTTAATATCCCTATGAATTCAACCTCGGAGTATTTGTTTGCTAATGCAACAAGTGTTGGAGCTTCGGCCCGACATGGTGAGCACCATGAGGCCCAGACATTTACAACTGCAACTCTATTCTTTGTATATGTGTAATTCTTGCCGGACAATGTCATTCCTGAAATTGTTGGAGATATTTTTCTGTCAGTTGATTTAATAAATGTAACTGCACCATCTCCAGAGACGAAACTTTCCTCAGAGACAGAAGTTCCACCACCGCCGCATCCCGTCAATGTAATGACAAGAATTAGAGCAATGGTAAATCTCTTCATTAGTTTTTTTCTGGCAAAAGATGTCTGGCAGG